>ERZ1643246.3658-NODE-3658-length-12900-cov-6.827559_pt1 | contig 12900 bp, 7 predicted proteins | sample MGYA00579265_ERZ1643246 | MGnify/ENA primary metagenome ERZ1643246 (study PRJEB29033, sample SAMEA4952261) | chicken gut metagenome | biome: Broiler Chicken; feature: Gastrointestinal Tract; material: Caecum | place: Ireland | collected 2018 | study: Broiler... | reverse complement strand
AACGGCGTCACCCATTACCGGGAAAGTGAGAAGATTGAACCGTATCTCTCCTGTCTGTCCTGCATCCTCCGGCTTCTGAAGGCAGCGGAACAGCTTGGAAAATGCAGGATTCCGGAAATAGCCGAATACAGCCGCAGGATCCGGGAGGCCGGCGCTCCCCTGCAGGGAATCCGCCGGAAGTGCGTGATGCTGGTGAGCTCCAGGGGCGCAGATCTCGGGGCGGCGGCGATTCTCACCTACCTGAATTCTTATTTTCTCATGGATTTCATTCAGTTCTACCGGGTGGTAAAACGGCTGGAGGGGCAGATGGACCGGGTGGAAATTCTCCTGGAAAATTTCGGGATCCTGGACAGCGCCATCGCCGACGCCTCTTTCCGGGAATACCTGCCCCTCTGGTGCCGGCCGGAGTATGACCGGGACGGGGAAAGCGTTTGCATAAAGGCGGAGGATCTGTACCACCCCCTGATCACCAACGCGGTGGCCAACAGCATGGAGGCGGAGGGCGGCGTACTGCTGACCGGCTCCAACGCCTCGGGAAAATCCACCTTTCTGAAAACGGTGGCCCTAAACGCCATACTGGGACAGAGTATCTGCACCTGCATGGCCACGGAATACCGGGGAACCATGGTAAAGACCATGACCTCCATGGCGCTGCGGGACGATCTCCAGGGCGGGGAGAGCTACTTTATTGTGGAGATCAGGTCGCTGAAGAGAATTCTGAACGAAAGCCGGAAGGGAGCGCCCCTGCTGTGCATCATTGACGAGGTGCTGCGGGGAACCAATACCATAGAGCGGATCGCCGCTTCCTCCAGGATCCTGGCCTCCCTGCGCCGGGAAAACCTGCTCGTCTTCGCGGCCACCCATGATGTGGAGCTTACGTACATCCTGGAAAAGAAGTACAGCAACTATCATTTTGAAGAGGAGATCCGTGGGAACGAGATCGTCTTCAACTATCTGCTGCAGAAGGGCCGGGCCACCAGCCGGAACGCCATTTCTCTGCTGGAGGTAATCGGCTACGACAAAAAGCTGGTGGAGGACGCCCGGGAAGCGGCGGAAGAGTTTGAAAGAGAAGGAGTATGGAAACCGTTATGCTAGTGGATATCTATACGGACGGGGCGGCCAGGGGAAACCCTGACGGCCCGGGGGGATACGGCTGTGTCCTCCAGTACCGGGACACAAAGGGAAATCTCCACGAAAGAGAATTTTCCCAGGGCTACAGGAAAACCACCAATAACCGGATGGAGCTGATGGCGGCCATTGTGGGGCTGGAGGCTCTGATCCGCCCCTGCCGGGTCCGCCTGCACTCGGATTCCCGATATCTGGTGGACGCCTTTAATCAGCACTGGGTGGATGCGTGGTTAAAAAAAGGATGGAGGCGCGGGAAAAACGAGCCGGTCAAGAATGTGGATCTCTGGAAACGGCTTTTAAAGGCCAAGGAACCCCATGAAGTCACCTTCATCTGGGTAAAGGGCCACGACGGCCACGCTCTCAACGAGCGGTGCGACGCGCTGGCCACTTCAGCGGCGGACGGAGACAACCTGCTGGAGGATGAAGGGCTGGAAGCTTAAGACAGTGCTTTCGCCAGATTCCTGAAACTTCGGAAAGATCAGTCAGATGGCTGGTCTTTTTTTGTTACGTCAAATAAAAAACGGGAGGAAAAGAAGATGGAAATGTATGGATATTGCAGAGTATCGTCCAAAGATCAGAATGAGGCCAGGCAGCTGACAGCCCTGCACAGCTTCGGGGTAAAAAAAGAAAATATTTTTATTGACAAACAGAGTGGAAAGGATTTTGAGCGGGAGGGATATAAGAAGCTGCTGAAAAAGCTCCGGAGAGGCTCCACGCTGGTAGTCTCCTCCATTGACCGCCTGGGCAGAAACTATGAAGAAATCCTGGAACAGTGGAGGATTCTGACAAAAAGCAGAGGAATCTATATGGTGGTGCTGGATATGCCGCTGCTGGATACGCGCTCGGAAAAGCAGGATCTGACCGGGGTCTTCATATCAGATCTTGTGCTGCAGATTCTCTGCTACGTGGCTCAGGTAGAGCGGGAAAATATACGGAGAAGGCAGACAGAAGGCATCGCCGCGGCGAAGAAAAAAGGTGTCCGCTTCGGCAGAAAAAGAAAAGAAATTCCGCCGGCGTTCTTTGAACTGCAGAAATTGTACAGAGAAGGGAAAATATCTGCCAGAGGAGCGGCCCGTGAGCTGGGAATTGCGCACAGTACATTCATAAAATGGAATCAGCGGTAGCCAGATGTGGCGAAATTTGTGGACAAGTTTTTTTCGGCCTATTTTGGGTTGGAAAGTAGACTTTTAAATCCAAGCATCATTTCCAGTGGAAAAACTGGAAAATGCCTACTATTTTTTTATAGCACATCTGGTTTTAAAAGTCTACTTTTGAATCCACGACTGCCATTTATTCCAATATATGTCTGCGGCCGTCTGCGCTCGGAAAAGGGGAAGCCGCGCGAGATTTTTCCGGCAGCAGCGTTTTTGATAGGAAATGGAGAAAAGGAGGAGAGAAATTTGAACAGGAAATCAGGTTGCAAAAGAGTTCTGGCCTGCTTCCTGTCCCTTGCTCTTTTGCTGCCCACAGTTTCCGGTGTCGTTCTGGCGGATGACAGCACAGACTATTCCGATGCAGCTGTGGTCTCGGAGAGCAGCGGAACGGAAACAACCGATTCCGGGCAGGAGGAAACGGTTGTTGCGGACAGTAATGCGGGGGATGAAACAGAGCAGACCTCCGATGACGGCAAAACAGAAACCGGTACTGCGGAAACGGATTCATCGACGCAGCAGGATGGGATTGGTGAGCCGGCGCCGGCAGAGCCGGAGCCGACTCTGGATACCGATACGAATTCTCTGACAACATCCGTTACTTCCTGGAATTGGGTGGATCCGGACGGGATCCTGCAGGAAAGCAGCGGCGTCTGGGGATTCGGGGCAGCCGGCGCCAGCGAGGAAAATCCGCTGACCCGGGAAGCGCTTCTTTCCCTGCTTCCCTCGCAGATTGAGGCTGAGACAGAAACCGGTGAGTCGGTGACTCTGGAACTCATCTGGGATCTGTCTGAGGTGCCGGAGGAGGGAATCTGGACAGGCACTATAAGTCTTGCGGCTTCATTGCCGGAGGGATATATCCTGGCGGAAGGCGCGGCTGTGCCGGAAGTGACCCTGGAGCTCGGGGGAGGGGAGACGTATGCAACAAGCTTGCCGGATGCTGCGGATATACCATATGAGGATCATATAGTAGAAGGAGTATCGCCCAAGGGGACAACGATAAATTTGTTTGATTACTGGTTGACTGGAAGGACAGATTCAGATAATTCAGATGAGTGGGAAGAGGGAACCCTTAAAAATGATCGGGGAGACACGATGGTGGCCAATGTTCCCGCATTGCAGAATCAAGGGATAAATGCAGAGCATGCTTTTCTGTTTGGAAATGGATTATCAGCAGGAAGCAGTGAGGAAAATGATCCCGGTTATTATGGGCTGTGGAATACCTGGACGCACACTGCCAAACCCAGGACTGGAATTGTGAAGAACACGTTGTCGGATGGATATCCCGTATTAAATCTGAATCAGACGGACGTAGACGGGGCATATTACTCGAACAATGAATATTACTATTATACGCTGACTGACAGAAATCCTTCAGAATCTCTTTCATACTTATTTGATCCGTCTGAGGAACATGCAGGGAAGACCTCATTCGAAGAGGTTGAGGGGCTACTGCAGGTAGATGCGGATGGTTATTTTTACTATAAAAGTGAACAGAATTACGCAACTTTTTATGCCGAGAATAATGCGTTTGTGCTATATGATCAACCAGGCGTAAAATCCGGCGGAAAAGCAGGAAACACGGGTCAGTTTTTTCCGTTCAATGCAGCAAATGATGTATTAATGCAAAGGGGAGATTCTTTAGCGCAGAATGGTATTACGTCAACGGATGCAAAAATAAATCATTATTTTGGATTAAGCATGACAACACAGTTTGTGCAGCAGTATGGCGGTCATGTGGATGAAGAGCGAACAAAGGCTGTCACCTATGAATTCAGCGGTGATGATGATGTATGGGTTTTTATTGACGATGTTCTGGTGGCTGACCTGGGAGGCATTCATGACGCTCTGTCATTAAATATAAATTTTGACACAGGGGATATTTATGTTTTTGGAGATAGAAAAAATGACCAGGGAATAGGTGATGGACAATATAATTCTTTTGAGGATACATTGTATGAAAAATCTACTCTAAAAGAAAAATACGAAGCTGCAGGTGTAGCAAAGAACTATACTTGGGATGGCAATACATACGCGGATAATACGTACCACACATTAAAATTTTTCTATCTGGAACGTGGAAATGTGGATTCTAATTTAAGCTTGAAGTTTAATTTAGTAACAATCCCTGAAAGCGGAATTATTAAAGTGGATCAGGCCGGAAACCATATAGCCGGAGCTGAATTCGAATTATATAAAGCTGATAAAAACTATGATATTTTAGACAAAAATCCTATCTGCAGCGGTGTGACCGATTCTGATGGCGAACTGATTTTTGTGGATAATGAAGGAATGCTGGTCAGTTTAGACCGTTTGTACAATGAAAAAGAGTGTCAGTATTTAGTACTGAGAGAAACAGCCCCTCCTTCGGGGTATCGGAGTGCCGGGGATATGCACCTTCGTTTTGAAGTAGGAGGTAGCGGAAATGTTGTTTTGCTGTCTTCGAATGAGTGGGCTACTGGTTCTTATGCAAGTTCTAAAGTGACAGTGCAGACGGATTCCGATATCAGCTACAGTGGAGCTTCCGGAAGTAACCATGCGGATTTAAATGATGAGAATTCGGGTACATTATTTGCAGTTGTATTACAGAGACAGAACTTAAGTGGTGAATTAAATGATCCCGGTAACTGGAAAGCTGTTTCTGGAGATCCTGAGGATGGATGGAAAGTATATACAGATACGCCTGTTCTTGAGGGAATCCTTGCTGCAGCAAAGGACAACGCATATACGTTTGAGGTTACAGCCAGCGGTGCTTATGAAGCGACTATTGAAAATCTGCCGGGGGATGTGACAACTTATTATTATATGCTGGATGAAGCGAAGAAGGAAACTGCTCAATATACAATCGGCTACTACTATACGACTGCATCCTCCATTTCCGGGGCCACAACGGATAATACATATCTGGTAAATTCGGATGATTTTGAACGGGTGTTTTCGGTAAACCTATATGTGGCAAATATCCAGAATAATCTGTATGTGCAAAAACTGGATGAAAACGGTGAACCAGTTTCGGCCGCCGAGGGTTCTGCGACATTTGCGCTATACAAGAAAGAGGATGTGACCGTCTCCGATCCGGATGGAACTTATACCATCCACCAAGGTGCATCACCAGTCCGCCAGGAGGTGACAAAAGATCTTGACAGACCGCTGCCGCTGACGGGAGGGGTGATGTTCAGCAAAATACCGGCCGGAGAGTACTATTTAATTGAAATGACGGCTCCTCCTGGATATGTAAAATCTTCTGCGGCAGTTCCTGTCATCGTAGACAACAGCGGTGTCTATGCCGATGCCGGTACCGGTACAGACGGTGTATCAGTTCGCAGAGGCGTGGGATCTGTAGTTCGGAGTATGGTGCAGTTTGCCACAGATGACGACATCGACACAACGCTCCATGATATCAAGGCGGAACTGGTAAGCGGTACTAGAACCGATCCTTCCGGATTTACATGGAATGAATGGGATAATGATGAAACGAATGCCCTTCATCTCCAATTTGACAATGCGAATAAAGTCTTAGAATATGGAGTAGCAGAAGAAGACGGCGTTTCTTATTTTGATGTGGAAACGGGATGGTCGAAACTCTTAATCCGCCAATGCCTCGATGAGGAACATCAGAGCGATACGGATATTTCCTCCAAAAAACAAAATTTAGGAGAGACAGATCTGACCAATCTATTCTCGGGTACGGTGGCGGTAAGAATTGAAAACCAGGGTGTGGGCAGTCTTAAAATCACGAAACATGTATCCGGGGATAACGTGCCAGCGGATTCAAAGTTCACATTTTACATTACTCTGACAACAGGAACCAAAGAGGATGGCAGCCCGATCTTCCTGGAAGGAAACTATAGCGCTTCCGTGGTGGACAGCAATGGAGAAGCGGCAGGAGAAGAAGTTACGATTCAAAGCGGAGAGGGTACTGTCACACTGCAGGCCGGGCAAAGCGTCCAATTTGATGGAATTCCTGTCGGCACACAGTTTACTGTGACAGAGCAGAATGTCCCGGCGGGATACACTCCCTCTGTTTCAGGGGATATCGAGGAGGGCAGTTCCGGAAACACTGCATCGGGTGTTATTTCGCACACAACAACAAACGGTGTTCTGGACAATACGGCGGAAGTCCTCTTCAAGAATACGTACAGCAAGGCTGTGACGCTCACAGGAGAAACGGCTCTGAAAGTAAAGAAAACACTGGAGGGACGGCCGCTGACGGGAAGTGATAAGTTCCAGTTCACTTTAACTCCAAATGATGAGACCGCTCAAGCAATTAAAAACGGAAAAATTCAAGTGGCCGAAGGGTACGGTTCAGCAGCTGTAGAAGGAACCCAGGAAGCGGAGAACAGTAGCGGGACAGCGTCTTTCGGAACGATTACTTTTACAGAAGCAGGAACATATTCCTTTACCATTCGTGAAGTGGTTCCGGATACTGTAACCGCAGACAATCCGATTTTGAATGGAATTTCTTACGATACACATTCAGTGACCGTAGCGGTAACTGTTACGGAAAATCCAGCAACGGAGCTGCTGAAGGCATCGGTCACATATGACAACAGTGATGCGCTTACAGCGGCGGATCGGGATGAAACGGATGCGGCGGCTTTTACCAACCGGATTGTGGGAGAGTTCTCCTTTGTCAAAACGGATAAGGACAGGAATCCTCTGAGCGGAGCGGTGTTTGCAATCTATCGATTGGTCTGTGAAGACGAAAACCATACAGACCATAACACCAGTCTGATCGAGGTTTCCAGCGCGGAAACAGGGGACATTGATCCAGCGTATGCGTATGCAAAATGCTGGGAACTGGCCGGACTCGTTACATCTGATGGAGAGGGAAACGTTCCGTTTACGGGTCTTACAATCAACAGCGAATACCGTCTTGTAGAACTGAAAGCCCCCGGAGGCTACGTCCTGCCGGAAGGACAGTGGAGGATTACATACGATTCGGAAACGGGCAGCTTTAAGCCAATGGAAGGCGGCGCGGTTGGAAATCCCGTGGCGATTGGAACGGATGATGAGGGAAATTACTATATAGAAAATTATCGTCCGACGGAACTTCCCGTGTCCGGTTTTGGCGGGATACAGAAATTCCTGCTGATCGGCGGAACGCTGATGGCCTGCGGCGCCGTGGCCGGTTTTGGCTGGTATCTGCACCGCGGAAGAAAACCTGCCGCAGAAAAGAGCAGAAAAACTCGCGGATAATACAGTTGAATATTGGGCGCAGGCCCGTGAGATAGATGTATCAATATTCAAGCAATCAGAAAAGAAAGGAAGGTTTCTATGAAAATGAAACGAAGAAAATCAACTATTTCAAAACTCGTAGCTTTGTGTCTTGCGGCTGTGATGACACTGGCCATGAGTGTAACTGCCTTTGCGGCTGTGGAAATTAAAAATTCAACAGGCAGTATTACAGTAAATGGTATGGAAACAGATAATGGCGCGGAAATCAAAGCCTACAAGGTAATTAATATCCAGTTTGATGATGTAGATCAGCAGCCAGTGGAGCCTGTTTATCAGTGGACTGAAACGATGCAAGATTGGCTGAAAACTAAAGCAGCGGAAAATTATAGCGCCTACATAGATGCGGATGGATATGTTACATCCACATATCGAGAGTTATCGGCAGCTGCTCTCAATACGTTTTATAAGGACGTGATGGCGGCAGGTATTCTTATGAACCCTGATGCAACAGGAATAATGAATAATCAGACCGCTGTTCTTGCTAACTTAACTGCCGGGGAATATTTGGTAACGGCCGAGAGATCAGGTGTTGAATATCAGCCCATGACCGCAAAAGTTGATATTGTCTATACAGAGGATACAGAAAATCCGGAGAATTCAGGATGGTTCATAGAAGATGCAGAAATAGTTTTGAAGGGCAGTGCGCCGGGCATTGAGAAGGAAGCTACAGGCAGCGATTTAAGTGTTCAGATTGGCGATACGGTTTCTTATAAGCTGACAGTGGATATACCCAGCTATCCGAAAGATGCAGTTGTAACAAGATTTGTGATCGGTGATACTTTATCTGATGGCCTGACTTTAAATACCGGAAGTATTAAAGTTTTTATCGGTGATGAAAAGACTTTATTACCGGAAGATTCTTATGAATTATCTTATAAAGACAATGGTTTTGAAGTTAATTTAACGGATACGTATAAATCACTTAAGACTGATTACTCATCGGCAAACAAGATTTACGTGACCTACACAGCAACTGTTAATAATCAGGCATTTGGCGAGGATGCTCTGGGCAACACTGCGTTTGTAGGTTACACAAATAATCCCTATAAAGACACGAATAATAAAACAGAAACCGAAGAAACTGTCTATACCTACGGCATTGATATAACAAAATACGCAAAAGAGAGCAATACTTCTCTTGCAGGAGCTGTTTTCCAGCTGACAGAAGGCGACAGTGATACTCCTATGAATTTTGTTCTTGTTTCAGAGGGTACATACCGTCCTGCGATAGGTGCAGAAGCGGAAGCCACAGCTGATCTTGCGGTTTCCGAAGACGGGAACCTGGTTATTCAGGGTCTTGATCTTGGAACTTACACCTTAAAAGAGACCGTTGCTCCTGGCGGCTACGTACTGCCTGAGGATGGCATCACAATTACATTAGTCGATGATAATCATGACGGAAAACCGGATGGAAAACTGGATTTTGGCGGCGAGGAGGCTACAGCCAGCACTGCAACAGGTTCAACGATTAAAGAGGGTAGTGTTTCGGTTACAGCTAACATCCTGTCCCTGGGTGTAGAGAATACAATCTATACAGATGACGGCTTTGACCTTCCGGCCACCGGCGGCATGGGTACGATGGTCTTCACTGTGGCCGGCATCCTGCTGATGGGCGGCGCGGCCATCCTGGTTGTGGTTGCTCTGAAGAAGAGAAGAAGCAACTGATGGCAGCTTAAAAACATATGAAATAACGGGTTTTATCTGAATGAGCAAGACAAAATCGAAAAAGAAAAAGAAAAACCTGTGGGTACTCCTGGCGTCCCTGCTGATCTTTGCAGTGGGCGCCGGGATTTTCCTTTATCCGGCCATCAGCAACTATCTGGCGGAAAATAATCACAGGAGTGTGATCCGCAGCTACCGGGCCGCGGTGGATGGCCAGAATCAGGAGATCCTGGAAGCGGCCTGGGAAGAGGCGATAGAGTATAATGAGAACCTGGCCGGGGATCCTGTCCACGATCCTTTTATTATGGGCAGCGGCTACGTGCTGCCGGATAATTATGAAGAGGTTCTGAATATCAATGGGGATGGCGTGATGGGATATATTGAGATCCCCAAGATTGATGTGTACCTGCCTATTTACCACGGCACCAGCGCCGAGACCCTGGAGAAGGGTGCAGGGCATCTGGAGGCCACCGCGCTTCCCATCGGCGGTCTGAACCGCCATTCCGTAATCAGTGCCCACCGCGGTCTTCCCAGCGCAGAGCTGTTCACCCGCCTGGATGAGATGGAAGTGGGAGATGTGTTTTACATCCATGTGCTGGACCGGACCCTGGCCTATGAAGTGGATCAGATTGAAACCATTGTGCCGGAAGATCTGGCGCTTCTGTCGCCGGAGCCGGAGAAAGACCTGGTGACGCTCCTGACCTGTACGCCCTATGCGGTTAATACGCACCGGCTGCTGGTGCGGGGAACGAGGATACCTTATGAAGAGGAAAATATTCCCGTCGAATCGGAAATCGTGACTGCCGCAGATCACAGCTGGTTTGCGGAATACCGGACGGCCATTTTTGTCGGACTGGCAGCGCTGGCAGCTCTGATTACAGTGGTTCTGCTCGGGAAGAAGGCAGTGAAACGCAGAAAAAACAGCAAATGCAAAGATAGAAGGAGAAAGGAGTAAACGGCATGAAAAAAATCCTATTGTGGCTGACAGCAATCCTGCTGTTTGCGGCCGGCTTTGGTCTTCTCGTGTTTCCTTCTGTCAGAAGCTGGATGGATGAGTACAGGAGCAGCGAGGTGATCGACGGATTCCGGCAGGATACCGGACAATCCGGGGCGGAGGCTCCGAAAGCCGGGCCGGAGTCAGGAGAGCTGGAAAGCATTTCTGCGGAAAGTCAGGATGCAGAGGGCTCTGCGGATTACGGGACTCTGCTCCGGGAAATGCGGGAATACAACGCAAAGATTTACCAGGAGCATCAGGCTTCGCTTGTGGATGCCTGGAGCTTCGAGGAGGATGTTTTTGATCTGCAGTCTTTGGGAATTCAGAATGATATTGCGGGCTATATCACCATAGACGCCATGGATCTGCAGCTTCCCCTGTACATTGGAGCGACGGAAGAAAATATGCAGAAGGGAGCCGTGGTTCTGGGGCAGACCAGTATGCCGGTGGGCGGAGAAAATACGAATTGCGTGATCGCGGCCCACCGGGGCTACCGGGGGGTTCCGTTTTTCCGGGAAATCGAAAAACTGCAGCCCGGAGACCTGGTGCAGGTTACCAATTTCCAGGAAACGCTGAATTATCGTGTGGTTAAGTCCATCGTGATCCATCCGGATGAAATAGATGCCATAAAAATTCTGGAGGGACAGGATATGGTGACCCTGGTAAGCTGCCACCCCTATACGGAGAATTATCTGCGGTATCTTGTATATTGCGTAAGAGATCATACAGGTTCAGAAGCAGAAAATACCGGAGAATCTCCGCAGACTGCAGGCGAGACAGAGCAGCAGCCCTTGGGCCTTGCGGCAGAAGACATTCCCTATGAAGGCATTCCCTACACATCTTCGGAAAAAGCGATCCGGGAAGAACAGCTGCTGAACCGGGTCGGATTGTTTTTGTTTGCAGGCCTTCTTATCCTTGCCGTAATTGCCGTGTTTGCGCAGAGACGCGGAAAAAGAAAACGAAAGAAACAATAGCCTCCGGTTTCTATGCCGCAGGAGAAGGAGAAGCCTTCAGAGCCTGCGGCATAAATTTGCGGCCTCACCTCCGAGGAGCTGAAGGAAATAAAAGAAAATTTGCGGAGGGAGGCCGTAATCTCTTGACAATCCTGTTCCGGGCAGATATACTGCTTCCTAGAGAAAGGCGAAGACGTTACACTGTCGGAGTATGACGGTACTCCATGAGGCGGATGACCGCGAGGCGTCCGTGAATTTAGGTGGTAACACGGAAGAATCAGAGCTTTCGTCCTAGAACAGGGCGGGAGCTTTTTTCATGTCTGTAAACAGCAGGGAAACCCCGCCGAAGAATGCCAAGAAAGAATCTGGAGGTTGAGAAAATGAAGATTTACGAGGAACTGAACGCGCGGGGCCTGATCGCCCAGGTGACGGACGAGAAGGAGATCCGGGAGCTGGTCAACGAGGGAAAGGCGACCTTTTACATCGGCTTTGATCCCACGGCGGACAGCCTGCACGTGGGACATTTTATGGCGCTCTGCCTGATGAAGCGGCTGCAGATGGCCGGCAACCGGCCCATCGCCCTGCTGGGCGGCGGTACGGGCATGATCGGCGACCCCTCCGGCCGCACGGACATGCGCCAGATGATGACCGAGGAGACGATCCAGCACAACTGTGACTGCTTTAAGAAACAGATGAGCCGCTTCATCGAGTTCGGCGAGGGAAAGGCCATGATGGTCAACAACGCGGACTGGCTGCGGGATCTGAACTATATTGAGTTTATCCGGGAGATCGGGCCCTACTTCTCCGTCAACCAGATGCTGCGGGCCGAGTGCTACAAGCAGCGCATGGAGAAGGGCTTAAGCTTTCTGGAGTTTAACTACATGCTGATGCAGAGCTACGATTTCTACGAGCTGTACCGGAGATACGGCTGCAACATGCAGTTCGGCGGCAATGACCAGTGGAGCAATATGCTGGGCGGCACGGACCTGATCCGGCGGAAGCTGAACAAGGACGCCTACGCCATGACCATCACGCTACTCTTAAATTCCGAGGGCAAGAAGATGGGCAAGACCCAGTCCGGCGCCGTGTGGCTGGATCCCGACAAGACTACGCCCTATGAGTTCTACCAGTACTGGAGAAATGTGGCGGATGCCGACGTGCTGAAGTGCCTGCGGCTTCTGACCTTCCTGCCCCTGGAGCAGATCGATGAGATGGACAGATGGGAAGGAAGCCAGCTGAATCAGGCCAAAGAGATTCTGGCTTATGAGCTCACCGGCCTGGTTCACGGAGAGGACGAGGCGAAAAAAGCGGAGGCGGGAGCGAAGGCTTTCTTTGCCGGCGGCGGAGATTCTGACAATATGCCCTCCGCAGAGCTGGGAGAGGAGGACTTCCAGGACGGCGCCATCGATCTGATCTCCCTTCTTGTAAAGGCAGAGCTTTCCGGCACCCGCTCCGAGGCCAGAAGAGCCATCCAGCAGGGCGGAGTCTCTCTGGACGGAGAGAAGATCACAGACTTCAAATATCTGGTGAAAAAGGAAGACATCGGGGAAAAGGGCCTGGTCCTGAAGAGGGGCAAGAAGAATTTTAAAAAGATTTGCCTGAAATAAAGGTTTTGTGCTATGATAAATCGTATGGCCGCATACAGAAGCGGCAATGAGTCTTAGGAGGAACTGTCATGAAAAAATATGGCGTAAATGAACTGCGGCGGATGTTCCTGGAGTTTTTTGAGAGCAAGGGACATCTGGCCATGAAGAGTTTTTCTCTGGTGCCGCAG
>ERZ1643246.3656-NODE-3656-length-12907-cov-5.453626_pt1 | contig 12907 bp, 12 predicted proteins | sample MGYA00579265_ERZ1643246 | MGnify/ENA primary metagenome ERZ1643246 (study PRJEB29033, sample SAMEA4952261) | chicken gut metagenome | biome: Broiler Chicken; feature: Gastrointestinal Tract; material: Caecum | place: Ireland | collected 2018 | study: Broiler... | reverse complement strand
TGGTGCTGGTAACCAACAGCGGCGAGTATGTGCAGGGAAATATCGAACTCTACGCCCAGTACGGCATTATTCCGGAGGCAACCCCGGAGGCGTACGCCAGCACGAATTATATGACCATGGGAGGCATGACGGAGGTGCGCACCGGACTTCCGGTGGAACCGGAGCCCACGCCGGAGCCTGAACCGGTGTACGGATTGTATGGAACCACGGCGAAGGACACCTTCGGAGTGGCCATGAGCGACAAGTATGTATACACAGACCCGGAAGATCTGGACTACGACAAGCGCTATGTGCTGGCGGGGGATGAGAACTGCCCCTACACGACACAGTTTGGAGCGAAAGCCTTCTACGAGGTGCTGTATGTGAAGGACGAAAAGGCAGCCGGGGAGATCCAGGCCTATGTGATGGCGGATGAGGCGACGGCCCAGGCAGTATGTCAGCAGATGGCCGGATTCGGATACGACGCTTCCTGCCAGGCAGATGTGGTGCTGGTAACCAACAGCGGCGAGTATGTGCAGGGAAATATCGAACTCTACGCTCAGTATGGCATTATTCCGGAGGCAACCCCGGAGGCGTACGCCAACACGAATTATGTGACCATGGGAGGCATGACAGAGGTGCGCACCGGACTTCCGGTGGAGAGCGTACCGGCGGTGCCGGAGGAGATACCCGCCCCGGAGCCTGCCATTGTACCGGAGCCGGTCAAAGAGCCGGAACCGGCCGAGGCGCCGGCGGAGGATCCGAACCCTGAGGTAAAACCGGATGAAAATGGGCAGGCATCTTCCGAAGAGACGGAGGAGATTTCTGACACGGACACGACCGGGGAAACGATGGAAAAAGATCTGATAGAAGAGTAAGGAGAGATTGAAAAATGAAAAGAAAATTGGTTGCGATGATGCTCTGTGTGCTTGTCGTCTCCATCTTCGGCGGCTGCGGATTGTTTACCAGCAGCGACAGCGATGAAGGCACTGGGGGAGATCAGACACAGCGGCAGGAGGAGCAGGAAGATTTCAGCATTCCGATGACGGACACCTACACCTTCACAGATCCTGAGGATCTGGAATTTGATACCCGTTATGTCATGACCGGAGATGAGAACTGCAAGCTGCTCAGCGATATGAAGAATTTCGGATTCACGGCTTCCGCCATTTACGATATTGTTTATGCGCTGGATGACAAGCCGGTGAGAGAGTATCAGTACTTTATCTGTCCGGATGAGACCAGCGCGGCGGATCTGGCGGAATATTATACTTCCCAGGGGCAGCAGGTAACCCAGGAGGGACAGATCCTTTACGCGACTGTCGGCGGCGATCAGGTGGAGGCGATGATTACCCTGTACTCCTCCTCAGGATCCATGTCGGGAGATACCGTGGAAGACTATGTGGATTTCATGGCGGGCTTTAACGGATTGACAGAATATTAGAAAAAGGCAGGGCGACGGACCGTTTTCTTGGTCTGTCGTCTCTTGCTGTGAGGAGAACAACTGTGAAGAAAAAAGGTACAAAGGAATCCGGCAGAGGGAACTGGCGGGAGATCTGGCATTTTCTGACGAAGATTCATCTGCCCTTTCTCTGGATTTTCATAGCTTTCTTATGTAACTTCTTTTATCAGAAAGTCATGCTGATACTGCCTTCGGTGACAGCGGGACTGCTCAGCGGAAGTCTGGAAAATGAAGTGCTGATGGACGCCATCTGGTTCTACGTGCTGTTTACGATTGTGCTGTGCGCGGATATCGCTTTTCGGACGCCCGCCCAGCACATCGCCGCGCGCAATACCAGGAGAGCGATCTGGAAGCGCATGTTACATATCCGTATGGATTATTACGACCAGCATAATCCATCCGATCTGATGAGTACCATTACCAACGACACCACGACGGCCATGCAGCTTCTGGTGGGATGGATGACGGGATTTCTTCCGGCTGTCTACTATACCGTCAGCGCGGTGGAAACGATCTCAACCTACAATATCTGGCTGATGGTTTCCGTCTTTCTGCTTTTGCCCATAAAGATTATCTACATGATTGTAGTAGGGCGGATGAATTACAAGACCCAGGCGGGCGTTTACCGCAGAATTGGCGGATTGACGGCTTATCTGGCGGAGCGTGTGCGGGGATTGAGCCTGATCAAGACCTATACCAACGAGAAGAAGGAACTGGAAAACGGAGAGAAGGCAGCCCACGGGCTGTTCCACGCCAACATGCGGGTAACAAAACTGCAGTGCGTAATTACCGGTATCGATACGCTGATCGGACTGGCGCAGGTCATGATTGTCATGGTATTTGGTGTCATTCTTCTCCAGAGAGGCGATATTACCATTCAGCAGTGGATCGCTTTCTACATGTTCTCCGGGACGATTTCCAACAATTTCTCCACTTTGATCGGCTATTGGACGCAGCTGAAGACGATCCAGGGAACCCTCTCCCGGGCGGCACATCTTTTCATGGCTCCCGGCGAGGAGAAAAAGGATTTCGGAGAGAAAAAGCAACCCGAGAATATGGATATCGTCTTCGAGGATGTCTCCTTCTCCTACGGGGAGAAGAAGGCGCTGGATCATGTCTCCTTCCGTGTGCCGGAGGGAACTTCCACCGCGATCATCGGTCTCTGTGGGAGCGGCAAGACCACATCCATCAGCCTGATGGAGCGGTTTTATGTGCCGGAATCCGGAAGAGTACTTCTGGGCGGTGTATCTGTCTCTGACCTGACACTGGATGATCTGCGGTCTCACTTCGGATATGTGCAGCAGAAGGCGGAGATTTTCAGCGGAACCATACGGGAGATCGTGACTTACGGTCTGCATCGGGAAGTGACAGATCAGGAAATCTGGGACGCGGCGGAGAAGACAGGGGTTGCGGAACTGATCCGTTCCAGAGCAGAGGGGCTGGATACTCCGGTAACCGCAGGCGGCGCCTCCCTTTCCGGAGGCCAGCGGCAGAAACTGGTGCTGACCAGAGAGTTTTTGAGAAAGGCGCAGATCCTTCTGCTGGATGAGCCCACCTCCGCCCTGGATGCCGCTGCGTCCAGAACGGTGCAGGAGGCGGTGTTCTCCCTGTTCCCCGGGCGCAGCAAGATCATCGTGACACACGATCTGTCCCTGCTGGAGCAGGTGGATCAGATTGTTGTCCTGGAAAACGGCGTCCTGAAAGGATGCGGAACCTATCAGGATCTTCAGGAGAACTGCGAAACCTTCCGGGAACTGCTGATGGCGGGATGTGAGAAAAAGGAGGCGGCGCAATGATAAAGATCATAAAAAACTATACGAAAATCTTTCGGGGTATGCGGCTGCCCTGGCTCCTTCTGTTTTTGCTGGTTGTTATCTCTGCCATTCAGGCCAATGTGGAGGTGGGGGCCATCACGCTGACGGCGTCCATCATCGACGGTACCCAGAAAGCGATCAAGACGGATGAGCTGATTCAGTATATCGAACTTCAGCTTCTATCCGGCATCATTACCATCGCTTCCACCTACATCTCCGGCCTGGTGCTGCAGAAGCTGAATCTTCTGGTAAGACTGCGGGTGTGGAACAAGATGATGAATCTGCCCACCAGCTATTACGATTCCGACAATGCCAACGAACTGGTAACCCGTGTGACCTCCGACGCGGACAGCGCGGGAAATTATTTTCAGTTGATCATCTCGATGTTTATCGCGGTCTACTCGGCGATTGTGGCCTACCGGCAGCTTTTCCATTTTCAGCTTCAGATGGGCATGGCCCTGCTCCTGATTATACCGCTTACCATCGGCATCTCCGTTTTCTACAGTGTGGTAGCTTACCGTGCCGGTTCCAAGACCCGGATGACTCTGGCGGCTTCCATGGGATATCTGGCGGAGCATGTGCGGGGACTTCGGCTGATCAAGTCCTTCCGCATGGAGGATGAGGAGTACCGCCAGGCGGACGATCTGTTCCGAAAGCAGTGCAGGTCGGATATTGCTCTCAGCTACACCAATATGATTCAGATGGGCGGCATGGAACTGATCGGCTGTATGTGCATCGTGATCTCTTTTGTGCTGGGCGGACGTCTGGTGGCCTCCGGCGATCTGACCATTGGGCGGCTGATTGCCTTCTACACCCTTTCCGGCGTGGCGACAGCCAGGATGGCGCAGATCTGCACGTCTGTGGGAAGCTTTTCCCAGAATGCGGGCATCGTGCAGAAGATCAGCTCCATTCTGGACGCGGAGGAGGAATCCGAGGCGGGAGTTGAGATGGATGTGGCCGACGCGGATATCCACGTGGATCATGTGAGCTTCTCCTACGGAAAAACGCCGGTGCTCAAGGATGTCAACTGCGTTTTCCCGAGGGGGAAGGTCACTGCCATCGTTGGAACCAACGGCGCCGGAAAGAGCACGCTGTTCAAGCTTCTGGAACGGATGTATGAGCCGTCAGAGGGGGAGATTACCTTCGGCGACCGAAAGATATCCGAGTTCAGACTCTCCGCGTGGAGAAAGAGTTTTGCCATTGTGGCCCAGGAGCATCCGCTGCTCTCCGGTACCATCCGGGACAATATCGTTTACGGTGTGGAGCGGAAAGTGACGGAGGAAGAACTGATTCATGTGGCGAAGATGGCTAATATCTATGACTTTGTGATGAGCACCCCCGGCGGCTTTGACGCTGAAGTGGGGCCGGGAGGCTCCAATTTCTCCGGCGGGCAGCAGCAGTGCATTGCCATAGCCAGAGCCATGATGCGCAACCCGGATTATCTGCTGCTGGATGAAGCCACCAGCAATCTGGATGCCAGGAGCGAGCAGCAGGTAACGGCAGCTCTGGAAAATCTCATGAAGGGCAGAACCACCATCATGATCGCCCACAACTATTCAGCCACAGCTTTTGCGGATCAGGTCATCGTATTGTGTGACGGTCATGTGGAGGCATGCGGAACGCCGGAGGAACTGCTTGAGACCAACGAATACTATCAGACTTTTGCCAGGGCAGGGTCTGGTGTCGCGAGATAAATGCTGTGATATGACGTTTGAGACGGGAGGTTGAGAAGATGAAGTCAAAAATTGTCGAATGCTTCGACTACAGGACACTGGAAGTAGAAGATCATCTGAGAAAATGGAAGATCCCTGACAGCGAGATCCGGGAGGAGATGGAAAATCTTGCCAGAGATCACTCCGGGGAGACGGAGACGGAGGACGGAGCAAAAGCGGAGGACTGTGTCAGCTGTGTCTGCACAGAGGCATCCGCCGCGAACTGGAAGAACCGTACCGTGCTGCTCTATCCCGGAAGGAATCTGAAGGGAGCGCAGGAGGCGGAGAAGGCCTGCCTCGGAAAACGTCCGGGGGACGTGTTCTCCTGTGAAATCCGGGGTGTACAGGTAACGCTTGCGGTAAAGAAGGTAATCCGCCGGAAAAAGGTTACGGTGGGACCGGAATTGTTCAGGATTCTGCAACTGCCGGGCGTATCCACGGAGGAGGATTTTGCCCGCTGGTATCATGAACAGCATGACGAGGAGCGCAGGCAGAAGGCAAGTTACGGCATTGTGAGCTTCTGGATGCAGGAGATGGCAAAACGCAGTACTTTCTCCATCGACGAGGAGGAGAAGAAATCCTGGTGCAGAGTCCGGGGAGAGAAAATGTATATCTCCATGCTGGCGGCCGGCTATGACATGAAAAAGGAGGAGCGGGATGGAGCGCCCATAACGGAGGAGGAGGCCATCGAGAAGGCTTCCAGTCAGCAGGAGCAGTATTTTATTCCCTACCTTCTGTATGAGTACTTCTCAAAAAAGGATGGTTTTACGGTTTCCGAGGAGGAGTACGAGAAGGTGTTGGCCGATGAGGCAAAGAGAGTGGGACTGTCCCTGGAGGAAGCCCACAGACAGTCGGATATCAGCATGTACCGCTATGTGAAATACCAGGAGCATGCGTTTCTGCTTCTGGCGGAAGAGGCGAAAACCTATCTGGAGGTGTAGAAAATGGCAGTGATAGAAGCGACAAACGAAAACTTTGATGAACTGATCCGGGAGAAGGACTACGCGATGGTGGATTTTTACGGGGATCATTGCAGCGCATGTGTCTTCACGGCTCCCTGTCTGCGGGATGTGGCGGACGATTTGGCGGAGATTCAGTTTGTGAAGGTCAATACATCCACCTGCCCGGAGCTGGCAAAGCGGTTCGACATCAAGGGGCTGCCCACCTTTCTCTACTTTTATAAGGGCGAGCAGGTGCAGAGAAATGACGGCGGTATGGACAGAAACATGATTCTTGAGAAAATTTCGGGTATGCTGTATCCCGAGGGAAAATGACAGGAGCAGAGCAATGGCAAAGGTAAGACTGAACGAGAACGAAGAGATTGTAAAGATGGTCAAGGAGGGACTTGCGGAAAAGGGCGGTTACTGCCCCTGTACGCTGGAGATCAGCGAGGATACCAAGTGTATGTGCAAGGAATTCCGGGATCAGATTGCAGATCCCGATTTTGAGGGATACTGTCACTGTATGCTGTATTACAAGGAAAGATAGCATTCTTGTAAACCCCCTGGCCCCGTGCTATACTTAGGACAGATTATTTTGTGTGAGAGGAGAGAGCCATGAGGATTGTTCTGTGCGTTCTGTGGGGAGTGGGAGCGGCCGGTTGCTGCGCCCTTGCCCTGCGCTGGCTGGGCGTGAAGAACAGACGTCTCACGGCGCTCTCCTTATGGATTGGAGTCTGCTGTGGGCTGATTCCTTTTTTCTTTTCGGAGATAAACATCGGGCGGATCATCAGTCTGGCGGTTCTGGGCGTTCTCACGGCGCTGGCCGCGGTGGACAGAGACCGCCCCATCGCCTCCCTGATTGCCTCGGCCATCGCTGTGGCCTGCGGCGGTATGATTCAGACCGTGGTGGGCGCAGTCTGGGCCCTGGATATATTTTCCATGCTGTTTCGCGGGACGCTGGTGGTGTTGTATCTGGCAGGGGCATGTTTTCTGCTGCGGGAGATGGAGAAAGATTTTCCGGGGGAGAAGTGGAAGGAGTATCTGCAGGAAACCGATGATACGGAAGTATCGGAGGAGCATGGTGCCGCAGACAACGGCAGATGGATGGAACTGGCTGTGTTTTTTACGGCCTATGGCATCAGCTGCGGATTGCCGGTCTTCTGGCCGCAGCCGTCGCTTCCATTGCTGCTTCTGGAAGTTTTCGCTTTTTTCGCGGGACTGGAACTGATCGGTCTGCTGTTTTCCAACCAGAGGGAGAGAAAGCAGGCGCTCACGGAGAAACAGTATCGGGATGACATGCAGACCTACATGAGTGTGATCCGTTCCCAGCGGCACGATTACAATTTCCATGTGCAGACGCTCCATGGGCTGCTGCTACGGAAGGACTATGATGCCTGTGAGAAGTATCTGGAGGAACTTCTGGCGGATTCGGTGCGGATGAACCGTATTCTTCCGCTGGCGGACGCTGCGGTAAGCGCGCTGCTTCTGTCTTTTCAGAGCCGGGCGGCTGCTCAGGGAATCGGGCTTCAGATCGATATAGAAAACGATCTGTCTCAGATTGCCACCAATGTGTACGAGACGAATAAGATTATCGGAAATCTCCTGCAGAATGCCATAGATGAGACGGAGAGACTGAAGGATAAGAGCTACGGGATTCGTTTTTCTGTCATCAAGAGAGGGGAATTCTGCGTGTTCCATGTCTCCAACCGGACGGAGAAAGAGAATCCCATGGAGCGTTACCGCGTGGGGCATTCGGACAAGGAAGGGCACGAGGGGATCGGCATTGCGTCCATCCGGACGCTGGCTGAGAGATACGACGGTGTCGTTTATTCGCGGATGGAGGATGACGTGATACATTTTATCGCAAAGATACCGCTGCGGTTGGTAAAGGAGGAAGAGTGATGTTTCAGGGACTGGTACTGCTGGTGGATGATGAGCCCATCGCTGCGGAGGACTCCATGGCCGCACTGAAACAGTTTGTCCGCCCGGAGCAGATTCTGTACGCGTCAAGCGCCGACGAGGCGATCCGACTGTTGGATTCCAGACCGGTAGCCCTGGTCTTTCTGGATATCGAGATGCCGGAGGAGAGCGGCTTTTTTATCGCCGCTTATCTGGATGACCATTGGCCGGATGTGCCCTATGTGTTTCTGACGGGGCATGCGGACTTCGCGCTGGAGAGCTACGACTATGAGCCGGTGGATTATCTTATCAAGCCGGTGGATCTCTCACGTCTGGCCAGAACTTTTGAACGGCTGGAAGACAGGAGAGAACAGCGCCCGTCGGGAAAGGTGGCTGTCCGCTTCGGGCAGGAATATGATCTGGTAGATCCCCAAAAGATTGCCTATATCTGTAAGGAGAAGCGAAAGATCTGGATTCGCATGAAGGATGGCAGCGAGTACCAGACCACTTCCTCCCTGGAGGAACTGGAAAAGATTTTTGAGGACTATGGTTTTTTTCGCTGCCATCAGTCCTTTCTGATCCCGATCGCCGATGTAGAGCGTGTCAGTACAGGGAGATTCGGACAGACCTATGAGGCGACGCTGCAAAACGGAACGGTCATTCCGGTAAGCCGGGGAAAGTATGGGCTGCTGCGGGAGAAGCTGGAGACCCTCGGAATTCCCTTTGTACGTGGGACCGCTTCTTCAGAACGGGAAGAGAAACGATAAGGAAGAATATTATATATGAAACGTGAAGATAAATTATATCGGAGATATCTGGAGATCCTGCGGGAGGAACTGACGCCGGCTATGGGCTGCACGGAGCCGATTGCGGTGGCTTACGCGGCGGCGAAAGCCAGGGAACTGCTGGGAGAAATGCCGGAGAGTGTGCTGGTGCAGGCCAGCGGAAGTATCATCAAAAATGTCAAGAGTGTGATTGTACCAAATACAGGCGGCCGCCGGGGAATTCCGGTGGCCGCAGCTGCGGGAATCCTGTTTGGCAGAGCGGACAGCGCCCTGGAGGTGCTGGCGGATGCCACGGAGGGGGATATCGCGGGACTGGATCCGTTTCTGGAGAAAACGGATATCCAGGTACAGTACCTGGAGGAAGGCCACGTTTTCGATCTGAAGGTATCTCTGCGCAAGGGGCAGGGGACAGCCTCTGTCCGCATTACGGACCATCATACCAGAATCACGCAGATGGAGAAGAACGGCAGAATGCTTTTGGATCAGATGCCGAAGGAGACCGGGGATGGAACACAGGAGCGAAGGGATCTCTTCTCCATGGAGCGGATTTATGATTTCGCGGAGACTGTGGAACTTGGGGATGTGCAGGAACTTCTGGATCGCCAGATTGCCTGCAACATGGCGATCGCCAGGGAAGGCCTTGCGGGCGATTACGGGGCGAATATCGGCCGGGTGCTGGAGAAGACGGAGGAACGCTCGCCCCGGACAAAGGCGAAAGCTATGGCGGCTGCCGGATCCGACGCCAGAATGAATGGCTGTGAGTTGCCGGTGGTTATCAATTCCGGCAGCGGCAATCAGGGCATTACCTGTTCGGTGCCTGTTGTGGTCTACGCCAGAGAACTTGGGCTTGACCGGGAACGCATGTACCGGGCTCTGGTGCTCTCCAATCTTACCGCCATTTACGAGAAGTCCGGTATCGGGACGCTTTCGGCATACTGCGGGGCAGTCAGCGCCGGCGCGGCGGCCGGCGGAGGGATCGCCTATCTCTGCGGCGGAGGGTTCGACGAGGTCAAGCACACCGTGGTCAATGCCCTGGCGATTGTCTCCGGTATCATCTGCGACGGGGCAAAGGCATCCTGTGCCGCGAAGATCGCGGCAGCGGTGGATGCCGGGATTCTCGGCTGGCAGATGTACCAGAATGGCCAGCAGTTCTACAGCGGCGACGGCATTGTCTCCCGGGGTGTGGATGCCACGATCTCCAATGTCGGGACCCTGGGCAGGGACGGCATGTATGAGACAAACGAAAAAATTATTGAAATGATGTTGAAAAATACCAGATGACATTTTGGAATTTGCGTGGTAAAATACGTGAGGAATTGAAAACAGAGCAAATTCGATAAGGGAGGTAAGACCATTGGAGAGATTCCGGATGGAAGATTTCGCGAAGAAGCTGGAGGAGATGGAGCAAAATCCGCAGATTCAGAAGCTGAAACAGTTTCCGCAGCATGATGGAAACAACACCTTTCAGCACTGTCACAATGTGGCGGTATACAGTTTTTATCTGGCTCAGCGTCTGCAGTGGGATATCGATGTGGAGAGTCTTGTGATGGGAGCCATGCTCCACGACTACTATCTCTACGACGCGAGAAACTGTGAGCTTACCAATTACCAGCACTGCGTTTCACACCCGAAGACGGCTGTGAAAAACGCGTCGAAATGCTTTGCCCTGAACGAGAAGACAAAGAATATCATTCGAAGCCATATGTGGCCGATGCCTTTTGTTGAGCGGCCCCGCTCGAAGGAGGCGGTTCTTGTGAATATGTCCGATAAATACTGCGCTTATCAGGAGATGCACAAAGGGATTCAGAAAGTGGAGGATATGATTCCGAATCAGCGCAGGGTGCTTGTGCCGGGTTGCAGCCATTGACGGTGTCACATGTCGGTGCCGCAGGATTTTGAGGTGCGTTATCCTTTTGTAAGTTGAGGGTATGGAAAACAGAACACGGGAGGATGTCTCAGGCCAGGAAGCGGCCGGGGCATCCTTTTTTAACGCAACAGAAACAGAACGCAAACATTTCAGGAACAAAGGGTTGCTACAATACCACCATCAAAAGAAAAGAGAGGTAGGAAAAAATGAAAAAGAGTACATTTGTGGCGATGATCATGGGAACCGTTGGCGGCGTTCTGTTCGCGCTGGGGATGTGTATGGCGCTGATTACCGAGTGGAATGCATTTCAACCCGGCGTTATCATGGGAGTCGCAGGACTTGTGGTGCTGGCTTTGATGGTAATCGTGTGGAGAAAGATGGAGCATAAGGAGCCGATAAAGGTTTCCGGAAAAACCATCGGAGCGACGCTCATCGGTATTGTGGGCGCTCTGATGCTGGGGATCGGCATGTGTCTGACCATGGTATGGAGCAGCATGATCGCCGGGATCATCGTGGGACTCATCGGCATCGTAGTGCTGCTCTGTCTGATCCCCTTTGCGAAAGGATTGAGATAAATGGGAAAATCAAGGCGAGTCCGTGGAGGAAGCCCGGGCGAGACTGGAAAAATCCCACAAAAAAGCAGAAGAGTAGGATGCGAGAGATCTCTCAGGTTTCGGATAGAACCTGGGAGATTTCTTTTGGGTTTCGGCAAATGCGTTCACAATTTGGACACAATTTGAAAACAAAACGCAAATAATACTGTGCTATCCTTCTGCTATCATTGAGAGGAAATGCGAAGAGATGAAGAAGCAGAAACAAACATCATTGCCGAAACTTCGGCTGAGATGGCGCCTGTTGCTCTATCTGGCCATGGTCCTGGCGATCACTGCCACATTATACTGTGTGATTACCGAGTGTCTGCCAGAGGGCGCAGATTGGATCTTATATACCGCGGCCGGGCTGGTCTTTTTTTCCGGAATTGTCTATTTTATTGTGGATATCCGGCATCTGATCGTGGATCTGATCATTCCGAAAGTCCTGTCCATCCCCTTTGCGCAGCTTCTGGCGGGGGATTATCGTCTCAGGACGATCCTTTTTGCTGTTCCCGGCCTGGCCGGAAACGTGGTTTTTGCCGCGTTTAACGGCGTGACAGGGGTCATGTCCCGCTCGGCCTGGTTTGGAAGCCTGTCGGCCTACTATCTTCTGTTGGGCGTTATGCGGATCATAACGGTCATTCAGGAAAGGCGTATCTCCGGAATATCAGAAAAAAGAGCGCGTATTCGGAAGGAGATTGCCGTTTACCGGACAGACAGTATCCTGTTTATACTGCTGGCGGTGGTGCTGACCGGTATGGTTATTCTTCTGGGACATTCCCAGGGAGGAAAATCCTATCTGGGCTTTACGATCTATGCGGTCGCTGCCTACGCTTTTTATAAAATCATTGCTGCTGTGATCCATATGGTCAAGGTCAAACGGCAGGGTTCTCCACTGCTGACAATTCTGCGGAGAGTCAACTATATTGACGCCTGCGTATCGATTCTCACGCTGCAGACGGCCATGTTTGCTTCTTTTTCCGCAGAGGGGGAGGCGTTTATGCGGACGATGAACGGAATGACCGGAGGTATTGTGAGTCTGATGGTTCTGGTTCTGGGAATTTTAGGGGTTGTCCTGGCAAAGAGAATGACAGTTAAATGGAAAAAAGAGCAGGAGGAACAGCATAATGATTCGTATATTGGTAGTAGAGGATGACAGCAAACTAAACAAGATCGTATGCACGTACTTGAACGACAGCGGGTTTGAGGCCACCGGATGCCTGAGCGCCATGGAGGCTTACGATGAGATGTACAATACGATCTACGATCTGATCATCTCGGATATCATGATGCCTGAGATCGATGGATTTGAGTTTGCCAAAACCGTGCGGAATGTGAACAGGACGATCCCCATTCTCTTCATGTCAGCAAAGGATGACCTGCCCTCAAAGACCAGGGGATTTCGCCTGGGAATCGACGACTACATGGTAAAGCCGGTGGAACTGGGAGAACTGCTTCTGCGTGTGAAAGCGCTGCTTCGCCGGGCAAATATCGAGATGGAGCACAGGATTACCATGGGCAATCTGGTGATGGATGCGGACGCCTACGAGAGCCTGGGATGGGAACTGGATGAGCGTGCTGGAGGTAAGCGTGAGGAGGCGAAGGGCAAAAAGGTGCGCCTGCGCCGGGAACGGAAGATCATCAACAAAATGGAGCTGACACGCCTGCAGCGGAATATGGAAGCCTGTGTGGCATCCATCGACGAGCTGGAGCGGTCTGTCACATCCGGGGCGACGCTGTATGCTGTGCTTCTGGGGCTTGTGGGGACGGCTTTTCTGGCGATGGCCACCTTTGCGGTGGTCGCCCCGGAGCCTCGTATCCTGTTGTGCGTGATTCTGGCCATTCCGGGATTTGC
>ERZ1643246.3655-NODE-3655-length-12908-cov-5.820587_pt1 | contig 12908 bp, 8 predicted proteins | sample MGYA00579265_ERZ1643246 | MGnify/ENA primary metagenome ERZ1643246 (study PRJEB29033, sample SAMEA4952261) | chicken gut metagenome | biome: Broiler Chicken; feature: Gastrointestinal Tract; material: Caecum | place: Ireland | collected 2018 | study: Broiler... | reverse complement strand
GTCCCAGGCGGAGCACGACGAGATGGCTTCCGCGATCCTGATTACCACCAGCAGTGAGCTGGCAGAGAAGGTGTCCCGGGAGGTGGACGGATTTCTGAAGGTGCTCTCCCGGAGAGAGATCATCGCGAAATCTCTGGAAAATTACGGCTATATTCTGGTGGCTTCCGACATGGATCAGGCCATCGACGCGGTCAACGAGATCGCTTCCGAGCATCTGGAGATCGTGACAGAAAATCCCTTCGAGGTGATGACCAAGGTCAAAAACGCCGGGGCGATCTTCCTGGGCGCTTACAGCAGCGAGCCCCTGGGGGACTACTTCGCCGGCCCGAACCATGTGCTGCCCACCAACGGCACCGCGAAATTCTTCTCGGCCCTCAGCGTGGACGACTTTATCAAGAAGTCCAGCATTATCTCCTACTCCAGGGACGCCCTGAAGGAGGTTTACCGGGATATCGCTCAATTTGCCGAGTGCGAACAGTTGACGGCGCATGCAAATTCCGTTAAAGTAAGATTTGAGGATCATACATCGGAGGCGGAATGATGGAAGACAGAAGAATCGGAACCGTATCCCGCAAGACGAAGGAGACGGATATTTTCATAAAACTGAATCTGGACGGAGACGGTACCACGGAGATCTCCACCGGAATCGGATTTTTCGACCATATGTTAAACGGCATGGCCCGCCACGGATTTTTCGATCTGAAGGTGGCTATGACCGGAGATCTGGAGGTGGACTGCCATCACTCCATCGAGGACGCCGGCATTGTGTTGGGCACGGCTATCCGGGAGGCAGCGGGGGACAAGCGGGGTATCCGCCGGTTCGGAAGCTGTATTCTTCCCATGGATGAGACGCTGGTGCTCTGCGCTGTGGATCTTTCGGGGCGGCCCTATCTCTCTTTTGACGCGGTTTTTCCCACCGAGCGGATCGGGGATATGGACACGGAGATGGTAAAGGAATTCTTTTACGCGGTTTCCTACGCGGCAGGGATGAACCTGCACATCAAAGTGCTGGACGGCGGAAACAGCCATCACATGGCGGAGGCCATGTTCAAGGCTTTCGGAAGGGCGTTGGACGAGGCCACGGCGAAGGATCCCAGAATCGGGGATGTATTGTCCACAAAGGGAACATTATAGGAGGAAGACAGATGGATCACAAAAATATGGTGGCAACCATTTATCTGAAGGACGGCGTGGCCTTAAAGAGCCCGGAGCAGCCCGAGGAACAGATGGATGTGCTGACCCTTGCCAGGCTGTACAATGACAGTGGTGTGGACAAGATCATCTGCTTTGATTTGTCCAACGATGATGAGGAACACGAGAAGAACATTCTGGCGATCCGCCAGATCAACCGGAATATTGAGATCAAGACCTGCGGCGGCGGCAACATCAAGCGGCTGGAGGATGTGAAAAAGCTGCTCTACGCCGGATGCGTGGAGGTGGTATTAAACGGCTCCAAACCGGAGACGGGGGAGCTTCTTCAGGAGGCCAGCAAGCGCTTTGGCCCCGAGAAAATGCTGGTGTCCTTAAGCACCATGGATTTTCTCTTCAAGACCAGGGATTTCCTGAAGGAAAATGTACATGAACTGGTTATCTTAAACCCGGACATGCTGCCGGGACTGGAAAATGAGACGGATATTCCCTACATCGCCCAGGTGGATACCTATGACTATATCCGGGTCTGCGAGCTTCTGCAGTCCTCCCAGATCCGGGGGATTTCCGGGGCTTTCATCAACGACCCAGACACGGACATCATGCAGATCAAAGGCGCCCTGGCGGACGCGGGCATCAAGATGGACAATTTCGCGCCGGCCCTCTCCTGGAGCGACTTAAAGCCCAACGAGCAGGGGCTGATCCCGGTCATCGTGCAGGATTACCGCACCGACGAGGTGCTGATGCTGGCCTACATGAACGAGGAGGCCTTCGACACCACCATCCGGATCGGCAAGATGACCTACTACAGCAGGAGCCGCCAGGAACTCTGGACCAAGGGGATGACCAGCGGACATATCCAGTATCTGAAGTCCCTGACAGCGGACTGTGACTACGACACGATCCTGGCAAAGGTTTCCCAGGTGGGAGGTATCGCCTGCCACACTGGAAATCCCACCTGCTTCTTCAACGATATCGTGAAGAAGGAGTACTCGGAGAAGAATCCCTTAAAGATTTTTGAGGACGTCTACGACATCATCCTGGATCGGAAGGCGCATCCCAAGGAAGGGTCTTACACCAACTACCTCTTCGACAAGGGAATCGACAAGATTCTCAAAAAGGTGGGAGAGGAGGCCACGGAGATCGTCATCGCCGCCAAGAATCCGGACAACGAGGAAATCAAGTACGAGATTTCTGATTTTCTCTACCATGTGATGGTGCTGATGGCGGAAAAGGGGGTAACCTGGGAGGATATTACCGGGGAACTTTCTCAGCGCTGATAAAGAGAGGGGAGGGACGCTGTCGTGGATATCGATGTTTTCGTAAGCCACCATACAAGCTCATCACTGCATATTGTGGAGGCTATTGTGAATAAACTGGAAGCCAACGGTGTTCGTTGCTGGTATGCGCCGAGGGATACGGAGGGATCCTACGCAGGCAGTATTGTCAGAGCAATCAACGCCTGTTCGGTTTTTCTTTTGATTTTGAATCGGCCGGCGTCGGAATCTGTCCATGTGTTAAACGAGATCGATATGGCTACCAAACGTCTGACGAAAAAGGAGAAAATCAGCCTGATTCCTTTTCATGTGGCGGATGATGAGATCGCTGAGGACGCGCAGTATTATCTGGGACGCCTTCATTGGATTGATGCCATGACTCCTCCCATGTATCAGCGGGTAGAGGAGCTGACCGCCATGGTTCTCAAGTCGCTGGGGCGGGACAATGCCGCAGGAATGTCTTCTTTGGCTGCGTCTGTTTCTGCGCCGGCTTACCGGTTGATCGCGAAAGTTCCCCAGGCCAGAAGCGTCTTCGCGGGCCGCAATGATCTTCTGGAGGAAATTCACCGGCAGTTTTTAAACGGAGAGCGCGTGCTTTTCCTGGAGGGGATTGGAGGTATCGGCAAGAGTGAGCTTGCAAAACAGTACGCCCTTTCCCATACGGATCTCTATGATCGGATTCTGTTTGTAACTTATGTGGATTCTCTGCAAAATCTGGTTTGCGATTCTTCTCAGATTGAAATCGATCCCCTGGAACGGAGGGATGAGGAGACAGATGAAGAATTCTTCCAGCGAAAGATGCAGATTTTCCGGTCATTGACGGATGAGCATACCCTTCTGATCGTGGACAATTTTGACGTAGATGGCGATCCGGATTTGAAATTGTTTCTGGAGGGGAGCCATCGGATTCTTTTTACTACCAGAAACGCTCATCCCGGTTACGCGGAAATATCCGTAAAGGCCATTCCCGATCCGGAAGCTCTTTTTTACGTTTTTGAGACGCATTATGGGATGCCTGTGGAGGAGGAAGACCGACCCTGGCTGGAACAGTTGTTTCAAAAGGTGGAGTATCATACCTATACGATTGAACTTCTTGCGAAGCAAATGGAAGCCAGCTTTCTTTCGCCCAGGGAGATGCTTTGCCTTCTGGAAGAAGGACGGGCGGAATCCCTTACGGAGACGGTAAGCGGCCGCGGCGACCAAAAGACGGCGTTTGACCATATTTGCTCTCTCTTTTCGGTAAGCGGGCTGAGTGAGGAAGAGCGGCAGATTCTTCGCATGCTTTCTCTTATGGGACTGCGGGGAGTGCCTGCCGTGAGATTCCGTGAATGGGCCGGGCTCTCCTCTTTTAATACCGTTAATCAATTGATTCAGAGAAGCTGGGTGCGCCGGGAAGCGGGACAGCGGCTGTCGCTTCATCCGATGGTAAATGAAGTGGTGCGAAAGGTCCTGGCTCCGGACGCGGAGAACTGCAGGGAATTTCTGGAAAGGATCGGAGCTTTTGTCTATCGGGCCTGGTATCGGCCTCTCAGCGAAAATAAGGCTGTGGCGGACAACGTGTTGGCGGTTATGGAATATTTTTTACCCTATGACATGTCTATGATGTACCTGTGGGCGATTCTTCCGCCCTTCTTCTGGCAAGTGGAAATGTTCGACCAATCGATTCGTCTGGGAAAAATTGTTTATGATGCCTGTCTTCTGGGGCTGGGAGAGGACAGCATTGTAACCGGTTTCGCGGCGAAGGCTCTCGCGGGATGTTATTTTAACAGCGGGCAGATAGAGTCGTCTGTCCCCTGGTACAAGCAGGGACTCCGATGCATGGAGCGTTCCGGCGTAGAGTTGAGTGAGGATCTGGCCATGTCCTACGAGAAGGTGGCCCGCTGTCACACCTGGGCCTGCGACCGGGATTTTGAGCAGGCGAACCGCTATTTTGAGAAATCCCTCCAGATCCGGCTGCGGATGCAGGAGGCCATGGAGCGGGGGGAACATTTTGAAATGTTTGAATCCGTATGGCAGGAATGTGACCTGCATCTGATAACCGACCGGATCGGAGGGATTTACATGGAAATGGGTCGGATGTATCAGGCAATGGGAGAGTACGAAAAGGCGTTGGAGTATACCAGACGTCAGGAAGAAATTCTGGAAGCTGAGGAAGAAAAAAATTATTCCGGCCTGGCATATGACTATTACGACGAGGGAGTATGTTATTACCATCTGGGACTTGCCGCCCGCGAGGGTGGAGACGAAGAGAAAGCCTGCCGACAGCTGGAATTGGCCTTGAAACAATTGAAAAGGGCGTTAGAATCCAATTTGCGCATGCGGGGCGAGATTGCCATGGACACGATCGACAATGAGGAGTATCTGGCAGATACCTACGCGGCGCTTGGGCGTTACGGAGATGCCTCCAACTATTATATGGCGGTCGTTACCGCTTTGGAGCAGCTCCTCGGAAAGGACTGCGAAAGAATCTCGCTGGTAAAGCAAAAGATGTGTTTTGAACCTTCCGCTTCACAGCAGAGAATGTTATAGGTACTTATGAAAGAGAAGGAAAAACAGAATGAGAGAACTGGCTTTAAGCGACGATATTTTGATGAAAATAGACAAACCTGCCCGCTATATCGGCAATGAGCTCAACAGTGTAAAAAAAAATCCGGCCTCTGTGGATATACGATTTGCTATGTGCTTTCCGGATGTCTACGAGATCGGTATGTCCCATCTTGGGATTCAGATTCTCTACGAGATGTTCAACCGCAGAGAGGATGTCTACTGTGAGCGTGTCTATTCGCCCTGGCCGGATCTTCATAAAATCATGAAAGAGCAGAAAATACCGCTCTTCGCCCTGGAAACGCAGGATCCCATCGCGGATTTTGATTTTGTGGGCATTACCTTGCAGTACGAGATGTGCTATACCAATATTTTACAGATTCTGGATCTGGGGCAGATTCCGATTTTCCAGAAGGATCGGACAGACAGCGATCCCCTGATTATCTGTGGCGGCCCCTGCACCTATAATCCGGAGCCGGTGGCAGATTTCTTTGACCTGGTCTATCTGGGAGAGGGGGAGATCAGCTATGATGCGCTCTTTGATCTCTATATCGAAATGAAACGGGATAAAACCTACACACGGGAAGCTTTTCTCCGCCGTGCGTGCAAGATTCCGGGGATCTATGTGCCCTCCCTCTATGAGGTAAGCTACCATGAGGATGGGACTATCGCGGGTATGGAGCCGAAATATGGGGACGTGCCCCGTACCGTTACCCGCCAGGTGCTGATGGATCTGGATGAGGGTGCCTATCCGACGAAGCCACTGGTGCCCTTTGTGCGGGCTACACAGGATCGGGTGGTGCTGGAGATTCAACGCGGCTGTATCCGCGGATGCCGTTTCTGTCAGGCAGGCATGATCTACCGGCCAAATCGGGAAAAATCTCTGGAGGTGCTCAAACGGTATGCGAAGCAGATGCTGGAGGCAACCGGCCAGGAAGAAATTTCCCTGAGTTCCCTGTCCTCCAGCGACTACTCCAAATTACCGGAGCTGATCAATTTCCTGATTGACGAGTGCTGCGGCGAGGGCGTCAATATTTCTCTGCCCTCCCTGCGGATCGACGCCTTTTCCCTGGATGTGATGAGCAAGGTGCAGGACGTGCGAAAGAGCAGTCTGACCTTCGCGCCGGAGGCCGGTTCCCAACGGCTCCGGGATGTGATCAACAAGGGACTGACCAGAGAGGATATCCTGCAGGGGGCCGGCATGGCCTTTGAGGGCGGCTGGAACAAGGTAAAGCTCTATTTTATGCTGGGGCTGCCCACGGAGACGGAGGAGGATATGCGCGCAATTCCGGAACTTGCCAATGAGATCGCGGTCAGATATTACGAGATACCAAAAGAGCAGAGAAACGGCAAGTGCCAGGTCAGCATCAGCACGTCCTTCTTTGTGCCGAAGCCCTTTACGCCCTTCCAGTGGGCGCCCATGTATCCGAAGGAAGAGTATCTGCGGCGGGCCAAGATCGTCAACGACACCATGAAGGAGCAGCTCAATCGCAAGAGCCTTCGCTATCACTGGCACGAGGCAGATGTGACCGTGCTGGAGGGAATCTTTGCCCGGGGAGACCGGCGGATCGCGCGGGCGATTTATTACGCCTACGAATCCGGCTGTATCTTTGACGCCTGGGGCGATTTCTTTGACGCGGAAAAATGGGATGCGGCTTTTGAAAAAGCCGGCCTGGACGTGGCGTTTTACGCTTACCGGGAGCGGAACATCGACGAGATCCTGCCCTGGGATTTCATCGATGTGGGTATCCGCAAAGACTTTTTTGTGCGGGAATGGAAACGGGCCATGGAGGGTACCGTCACGCCAAATTGCCGGATGATGTGTTCCGGCTGCGGCTGCAAATCTTTGGGCGGAGGTGTTTGCTATGAAGGCCAGAATTAAATTTGAGAAAACCGGCGTGATGAAGTATGTGGGACACCTGGATACCATGCGCTTTTTCCAGAAAGCTATGCGTCGGGCGCAGATTCCCATCAAGTACTCAGAAGGGTTCAATCCCCATCAGATCATGTCCTTCGCGTCGCCATTGGGTGTGGGCGTGACCAGCGGCGGCGAGTACATGGATATCGAACTGAAGGAAGTGATCGATCCGGGCCAGGCGATGGATGCTTTAAATGGCGCTATGGTAGAGGGAGTGCGAATTCTGGATTTCTTCTATCTGCCGAAGGACAGTGAGAACGCCATGTCCAGCGTGAAGGCTGCCGCCTATCGCCTCAGCTACAAGCATCCTGAACAGTGCCCCTTTTCTCTCCGGGAGATGGAGGTGTTTCTGCGGGATTTTTATACCAATCCGGCGGAGATTATGATTGTGAAGAAGACCAAAAAGGGCGAGCGGGAGCTGGATCTGAAGCCTCTCATTTACCGGTTCGAGGTAAAGAGTGATGCGGACGGTGCGCTTTATTATGAACTTTTTGTTTCGACGGGCAGTGTGGATAATATCAAGCCGGAGCTGGTGCTTTTTCATTTCCACCAGTTCATTGGGCTGCCGGCGGATGAAATCGATATGTTTATTCACAGAGAGGATCTCTATACACTTCTGGATCAGGCGTTTGTGCCTCTGGATCGTATCCGGGCGACAGCGGAGCAGTAGTGAGGGAGATTATTGAGGGAGAACATGGATAGAGACAGCAGATGTGTGGTAACGGAGATGCCCTTTCGCGGAAAAAGGTTCCGGGTGCTTCTCGTTACCGACGAAAAGGGAAGGGAGTGTGAGATCCTCTGTGAGGATACCGCCACCCGATCCCTGGTAGGCGATATCTATACAGGTAAGGTAGAGCGGGTCATGAAGGGAATCCGGGCTGCTTTTGTAAAGATCGCCGGCGGCCGGACGGTGTTTCTTCCACTGGAAGATGCCGTCGGGTGCGTCTACACCCGCAAGGAAGGCAAACGGGAGGAACTCTGCGGCGGAGACGAGATCCTGCTTCAGATCGTACGGGATCCGGTGGGGACGAAGGACGCGGTAGCTAGCTGCAATCTGACCTTCGGCGGAAGATTCGTGACGCTGACCACGGCAAAGAAATCCCACGGCATTTCCAGAAAACTTTCCAAGAGGGAACGCCAGCGCTGGAAAGATTTTCTGGCTTCTTATGAGGCGTATCCCTTCGGTGTCATCATCCGCACCGAGGCGGCGGAGGCCGGGGAGGAGGCCGTGAGAGCGGAGTTGGAAACACTGACAGAGAAAGCGGAAGCGTTCCTTCGCGCTGCCATCCATCAGACCGGCGGACAGCTTCTTTTGCAGGGAGAAGGGCCTCTGGAAAAGCGCGCGAAACAGTTCCTTCGCCAGGGCGAGGGAGTGGTGCAGACGGATCTTCCCGGTTTCTATCAGGATCTGCTCGCCGTGATGGAGGACGTCGGGAAATCCGGGGATGAAAATCTTCTTTTAAACCTTCTTTTCTACGATGATCCATCCTATGAACTCTACAAGCTGGCGGGGCTTCCCACCATCCTGGAGCGGGCCCTTGGCAGAAAGGTCTGGATGGCTTCCGGCGCATATCTGGTTATCGATCCCACGGAGGCGCTGACCGCTATCGACGTGAACAGCGGAAGGAACCAGCGTCAGCCGAAGAGCAGCGATGTGGATATGGAGGAATACCATCTTCGGATCAATCTGGAGGCGGCTGAAGAGATCGCCCGGCAGCTTCGTCTGCGAAATATCAGCGGCATGATTCTGGTGGACTTTATCAATCTGCGCTCCGAGGAACGCCGCAGTCAGGTGCTCCAGTGTTTGCGGAGGGCTGTGGCGGAGGATCCGGCGGGGGTTCAGGTGCTGGATTATACCCGGCTGCAGCTGGTGGAGATGACCCGCAAAAAGACGTATCCCCCTCTGGCGCGTCAGATTTGTCCTTGCGAAGCGGCGTCGGAGTGATATGATATACTTAGTTTCAATTTCCTATTCATTGAGAGACAGGAGGGACAGTCATGACAAATCAGAAACCTGTGCCGGGAACCGGCGGAGACCACTACATTCCCTATGAAAAACGGGCGGGAGAGACGTCGGTGGTCTACTTTACCAGAGACCTCTCTGCGGAGGGACTGGCAAAAATTTTTGCGCGCGTCAACAGTGGGTTGACCGGGAAAGTGGGCATCAAGCTCCACACCGGAGAACCCCAGGGGCCGAACATCATTCCCCGTCCCTGGGTGGAATCCCTGATTCAGAGAGAACTTCCCGGGGCATCCATCGTGGAGACCAACACTTACTACGAGGGTGGCCGCTACACGACGGAAGAGCACCGCAAGACGTTGGAGATCAACGGCTGGACCTTCTGCCCGGTGGATATCATGGACGAAGACGGAACCGTTATGCTGCCGGTCAACGGGGGTAAATGGTTTTCAGAGATGAGTATGGGAAAGAATATTCTGAACTACGATTCTCTTTTTGTCCTCACCCACTTTAAGGGACATTCCAAGGGCGGATTTGGCGGTTCCAACAAGAATATCGGCATCGGCTGTGCTGACGGACGCATTGGAAAGGCGATGATCCATACCACGCCGGGATCCGATGATATGTGGGATATCTCCGACGAGGAGTTCATGGAGCGCATGACCGAGTCGGCCAAGGCGGTGGCAGATCATTTCCACGGTCACATCAGCTATGTGAATGTGATGCGGAACATGTCGGTGTCCTGCGACTGCGAGGGTGTGGCGGCGGAGCCGGTGGTAACGCCAAATATCGGTATCCTGGCGTCGAAGGATCTTCTGGCCATCGATCAGGCTTCTGTGGATCTGGTTTACGCTTTAAAGGAAGAGGACCATCACGCACTGGTGGAGCGGATGGAGTCCCGCCATGGGTTGCGACAGCTGACTTATATGAAGGAGCTGGGCATGGGAAATGACTGTTACCGGCTGATCGATATCGATCACGGGGATCAGGAGCTTTCCCTGTCGGACGCGGTAAGGGATGTAGTACCCTTCCGGGGATGAGAGCGTTTGTCGATAAGGTTTACGGAGTTTTAAGGGGCTGCCATATCTATGATTTTCAAATCATGGATGCGGCAGCCCCATTGTGGCAAGTTATTTGGCGGCTAAATAGACAAAAAAGAATGTCAAGCATTTTTGAAAATGTCCCAAAAAATTGATAACATTTGCACCGGATTTTCCGGTGCATTTTTATCTCTTCACTGCCTGTCTGTATACTATCATGTGGCTTGTTGGCGTCAAGGATGCTTTGCACCACTTTGTGGCATGTCCTTGACGCCAACAGACCACATGATAAAAAATCAACAAGCAGTGAAGAGATGGTTGTGTGTGTCAGACACACCCGATTAACAGATCAGCATTTCCTCTGTCAGGCAGTGGTTTCGGAATTTCAGGAAGGTTTCTCTCCGCCAAGGATGCGTAGCAGCGGGTATATTTCGTTTGCGTGGTTTTCTGTGTGTCGGAGCATCAAAGACTGGGGAAGTTTCTGCCCGTTCTGCCACCGGATCCAGTTCATAGATCTTATTGTTTGTGCTGAAGAGGAGGCGGCCATGAAATGTCTGAATGACAAGTCCTTTTGTGCCCTTGAGATAACAGACTTGCAGCCCTCTGGAATCCATCAATTGATAGTAACGGTTCCGGAAACGGATGCAGTGGCCGGCATCAATGGTACGCTCTGTCAGTACAGCCAGTACCTGACAGATCTTTTCATGATCTGGTTGCATTTCGAACACGGATCTGCTACTGTAAGCAGGGAGAGCGAATTTCGCGTTGTATTTCTCTATGTAGGAGTGGAGAAACGCATTTGCTTCCGTGATTGTTGAGATGCCTGCCAGCCGCAACGCGATTGGCAGGCGTTGCTGTAAAGTCTGAAAAGCTCTTTCCACTCGTCCCTTTGCCTGTGGGATGCTGGTTGTTTTGAGATCTACCCCTAATTGCTGACAGGCGTAATGGAACTGTGTAAAGGTATCCTGTTCCATTTTTTGAGAGCGGCTGTTCCGATATTCAAATACCGTGCGCCGGTCTGTGTAAAACATGGCCGGGATACCATAGGTTGTCAGAATCTGATAGAATACGTTGTAATAGCCTTTGAGGGTTTCTTGGTTATCAAAGTAAGCGCCGATGATCTGTCCGGTAGAATCATCGACAGCGATATGGAGGTTGGTTTTCTTCTCTCCAAACCATAGATGGACGGAGGCGTCCATCTGAACCATTTCGCCGAAATAGGCGGCCCGTGGGCGTCTGGGGTGTGCGTTTTCAATAGCAACGATAGCTTCCTGTAGTTGTTGTTTCTGTTTTTTGGAAGCTGTTTCTTTCTGCCGGGTCCGGAGCTGGTCAGCCAGTTGCTTGCGCTTCTTTTTTGTCGTACGGGGAGAGGTCATGTGATGGCGGTACATAAGGGATGACAGGGCGGAAGGAGAGATGGAGATCCCATCATGTTCGGCCAGGAGTTCACAGGCATAAGCGAAAGTAGCGTCATAATATTTGTTGGTGTAGAGGGTCAGAATTTCGGCGGCTCGTTCTTCGGAGAGAGCGTGAGCAGGTTTCCTGCCACGGTTGCCATGGACAAAAGCAGCTTTGCCATTTGCTTCATATCTTTTTATCAAGCGGTTGATGGTGCGGAGAGTACAGTTCAGTTGGACGGCTGCACGTTTTTTGCTGCTGGTAAAGTCACTGCAATTTTTGTGATCCACGAGAGATTTAATTGTTTCGTATTTGCTTTGCGCTTCCATTTTTAGTTGAATCCTTTCCATTATGACAAAACCTCTTTCTGTAAAGTAATAAGACTTTATCATAATACTATATTTTTCGGTGGGACAAAATCACATGTGGTTTATTGAGACATTATCATAAATGGTTCAGATTTGGCGGCTAAATAGACAAAAAAGAAATGCAGTCTTATGCAGTTTGTGGTAATATACCTTTATATGTGTAATTTTAACGGAATTTTCCAGACCGCAGATTACAAGAGAAAAAGGAGGATTTTGACAAATGGACAGTCATACACTGCAGATTTTGATCGCCATGATCATCTATATGGCGGCGGTCATTTTTATCGGCGTGTTTTTCGCGAAGAGGGCGAACAAGAGCTCTGAAAACTATTTCCTCGGAGGAAGATCCCTGGGACCGTGGGTAACGGCCATGAGCGCGGAGGCCTCGGATATGAGCGGATGGCTTCTGATGGGACTTCCCGGTGTGGCTTACTGGAGCGGCCTGGCGGACGCTTTCTGGACGGCTGCGGGCCTTGCCGTGGGAACTTACCTTAACTGGCTCATCGTCTCAAAGAGATTGCGCCGCTACAGTATCCGAGCCAACAATTCCATCACGCTTCCGGAATTTTTCTCCAACCGTTTCCGTGAGGAGAAGAAAGTCATCATGACGCTGGCCGCGCTGTTTATTCTGATTTTCTTTACCGTTTACGCGGCAAGCTGCTTTGTGACCTGCGGCAAACTGTTCTCCACCCTGTTCGGAGCGCCCTATGTGGCGATGATGGTGGTGGGAGCGGTCTTCGTGCTGCTGTATACGATTCTCGGCGGTTTCCTGGCGGAGAGCGCATCGGATTTCATGCAGAGTATCGTTATGATCTGCGCGCTGGCCATCATTGTGGTTATCAGCACGGTTCATGCCGGCGGACTGGGGGCCGTTGTGGAGAACGCGAGAGAGATCCCTGGATTTCTCGAATTTTTCGGCATTGCCAATCCCTCGCTGAACGAAGCGGGACAGCAGATTGTAGAAAATGGGGCGCCGCTTTTTGGCGCCGCCTCCGATTACGGCTGGCTGAATATCTTTTCCATGCTGGCATGGGGGCTGGGATATTTCGGCATGCCTCAGGTGCTGCTGCGCTTCATGGCCATCCGCGAGGAGCACGAGCTCACCCGCTCCAGGCGCATAGCCACCGTGTGGGTCGTCATCAGCCTGACCGTGGCCGTGTTCATCGGCATCATGGGCCGTCAGCTCTTCCCGACCGAGCTCACCACCAGCTCCGACGCCGAGAACGTGTTCATCCTGCTCGCCACCAGGCTGCT
>ERZ1643246.3654-NODE-3654-length-12910-cov-9.818592_pt1 | contig 12910 bp, 9 predicted proteins | sample MGYA00579265_ERZ1643246 | MGnify/ENA primary metagenome ERZ1643246 (study PRJEB29033, sample SAMEA4952261) | chicken gut metagenome | biome: Broiler Chicken; feature: Gastrointestinal Tract; material: Caecum | place: Ireland | collected 2018 | study: Broiler... | reverse complement strand
TATGTATAATCCTCTAAAAAAAGGAAATACTTTTAGTAAATAAAATTTTTTAAGGAGGAAATTATGGAAAGAGGAGATAGAAGAAAAAATAAAAATGTTAAAACATTAAATAATAAAAACATCTTATATTTATGGCTTTTGTTAGCAGGAGTTGCATTAATTGTTGTGGCTTTATTTATGCATGCAAGAAGTTTGAATACCACAAACAAAGAAAGTACTTTAAATTTAGAACAAATAGCGCAAAATACAGAAAGTGCAAGTACTGAAATGGGAAAAACAGTAGAAGAATCAAAAGAGACTAACACAGCTGTGACAAATGTTATAACAAATACTACAACAAATAGCACTAGTGATGCCAATACGACAAATACTACCAATACAACTAGAACATCAAATACATCTAAAACTAATACAAGCGTAAGCTCAAACAGTTCAAGTTCAGATAATAAGACTTCAAATAATACGGCGGCAAAAGAAAGTAAAACACAGGAAAAGGCAGAAGAACCAAAAAAGAACTTAGAATTTGCAAAGCCAGTAGATGGGGAAATAGTAAAAGATTATGCAAAAGATAATCTACTTTATTCTAACACACTTGATGAATGGACAACCCATACAGGTATTGATATAAAAGCTGATAAAGGCACCGTAGTTAAAGCTGCTGAAGCAGGCACAATAAAATCAATAAAAAATGACCCAAGATATGGATTAACAATCGTAATAGAGCATAATGACACTTATCAAACAGTATATTCTAATTTATTAAGTTCTGAATTTGTAGTAGAAGGTGAAAAAGTTGAAAAAGGACAATCTATAGGAACAGTTGGAAATACTGCACCATTTGAGATTGCTGATGAGCCACATCTTCATTTTGAAATATTAAAAAATTCATTACAAGAAGATCCAAATAATTATATAAAGTAAATCACGAAAAAATGTCAAAAATATCAAAAATATGTTTGACATTTTTTTGTTTGTATGATATTATATGGAAAAGTTAAATAGCAAGTAATAAAAGTATTGGGAGGAATGGTAGTAATATGAGAAAAAAAGAGAAACCAGAGTTAAATAAAAGAGAAAAATCAATATTAAAATTTATTGAAAAACAAATTATGACTCAAGGATATCCACCATCTGTACGTGAAATAGGTCAGGCAGTTGGTTTAAGTTCAACTGCAACAGTACATGGATATTTATCTAAATTAGAGGAAAAAGGATATATAAAAAAGCAAGACAAAAAAGGAAGGACATTGCGTTTACTAAAAGGTGGCTCAGGAGAAGCAAAAAAGACTTCAAGCAAAGACTTCTATACACAAAAAGAATTAGTAGAAGTCCCACTTATAGGAAAAATAACAGCGGGAGAACCAATTTTGGCAGTAGAGAATGTAACAGATACATTTCCAATTCCGATAGACTTTGTAGGAAATTCAGAATGCTTTATGCTTACTGTTAGGGGAGAAAGCATGATAGAAGCAGGAATACTTGATGGAGATTACATATTGGTTAAAAAACAAAACACTGCTGAAAATGGCGAAATAGTAGTAGCCTTAATAGGAGATGAAGCAACTGTAAAAACATTTTATAAAGAAAAAGACCATATAAGATTGCAACCACAAAATTCAACGATGGATCCTATTATAGTACCAAACTGCGAAATATTAGGTAAAGTAGCGGGAGTTTTTAGAAAGATGTAAATTCACAAAAAATTCACATTCTACATATTGACAAATGACACTGTGTCATATATAATAAGAAGCACAGTGCCATTTATTTTTCTGATACAAATTTTAATCCAAGAGGCTTTAATGATAATGAATAGATTCTCAAGAAATGTAATAATTTGTTAATGAAAGGAGATTACGATGTTAAAAATATTAAAAAATTTAAAAAACTCTTTTTGGGCAGTTGTATTAATTATTATATTATTAATAGTGCAAGCACAAGCAGATTTAAGATTGCCAGATTTTACTTCTAGGATAGTCAATGTAGGAATACAAACTGGTGGTATAGAAACAGCAGCACCATATATAATCAGTAAAGAAGATATGGAAAATGTTTTAATGTTTTCAGAGGATGACGACAAAATACTAGAAAACTATACTTTGGTAAGTGAAAGTCCATCTAAAGAACAAGAAAAAATATTAGAAGATTATTTAGGAAAGGATTACAATATAGAGCCAGAGACATTATATGTCATAAATGATATTGATTCTGAGCAAGAAGATGAATTATCTAGCATAATGGCAGGACCATTAATGGAACTTTCAACAGTAACAAATGAAGATACGGCTAATCAAATAAAAGAATCTTTCATTGCAAATGTCCCAGAAAGACAAAAAGAAGCTTTAGAAAATATGAGTCTTCTTGACATACTTAAATCTATGCCAGAAGAGCAAAGAAATGAAGTCTTAGGCGAGTTTACGGGCAAAATAGATGAAATGCAAGACTCGATAAAAGAACAAGCAGCAGTAACTGAAGTAAGCAATATATATAAGAATATAGGAGTAGATACAGATAAAATTCAAAATAATTATATATTATCACAGGGCTTGCAAATGCTTGGAATTGCATTAATTAGTATGGTATCAGCAATTACAATCATGCTACTTTCTGCAAGAGTTGCAGCTAAACTTGGTAGAACTCTAAGGGAGAAAGTATTTAAAAAAGTACTTAGCTTTTCAACAGGAGAATTAAATCAATTCTCAACAGCATCATTAATCACACGTAGTACTAATGATGTTCAGCAAATACAAATGTTAATTTCAATACTATTTAGAGTTGTTGTATATGCACCAATTATCGGTATAGGTGGATTTATAAAAGTATTAACAAATAGTGATAGCTCAATGGCTTGGATTATAGGAATAGCAATAGTAGGAGTATTATTTGTAGTAGCAACATTATTTATTATAGCTATGCCTAAGTTTAGAAAACTACAAGAATTAACAGATAAACTAAATCTAGTATCAAGAGAAATATTAAGTGGCTTACAAGTAATTAGAGCATTTAACACAGAGAAAAAAGAGGAAAAAAGATTTGATGGAGCAAATAAAGATTTAATGAAAACAAATGTATTTGTAAACCGTGCAATGTCTATAATGATGCCTGCATTAATGTTGATTATGAATGCAATTATGGTATTAATTATATGGGTTGGAGGCCATAATGTAGACCAAGGTGTAATGCAAGTTGGTGATATGATGGCATTCATTCAATATACAATGCAAATAGTTATGGCATTCTTAATGATTTCAATGATATCAATCATGCTACCAAGAGCATCAGTTTCAGCAAACCGTATAAATGAAGTTTTAGAAACAGAACCAGCTATAAAAGATAAAAAGGAAACAAAGAAATTTGATCCAAACAAAAAAGGATTAGTGGAATTTAAAAATGTATCATTTAGATATCCAGATGCAGATACGGAAATCTTAGAAGATATAAACTTTACAGCAGAGCCAGGTAAAACAACGGCCATTATTGGAAGTACAGGAAGTGGAAAATCAACAGTTGTAAATCTTATTCCAAGATTTTATGACGTAACCGGCGGAGAACTTAGAATTGATGGCGTAAACGTAAAAGATGTATCTCAAAAAGAACTAAGAGATATTATAGGATTTGTTCCACAAAAAGGATTACTATTTTCTGGAACAATAGAATCAAATATAAAATATGCTGATGATAATATGAGCGATGAAAGAATGTATAAAGCAGCAGAGATAGCACAAGCCACAGAATTTATAGAAACTAAGGAAAAGAAATATCAAGACCCAATAGCACAAGGCGGAAGCAATGTGTCAGGAGGACAAAGACAGCGTATTTCTATAGCAAGAGCACTTGCAAAAGATCCAGAAATATTTGTATTTGATGATAGTTTCTCAGCATTAGACTTGAAAACAGATGCAGCTTTAAGAGAAGCTTTATCAAAAATAACAAAAGATAAAACAGTTATAATAGTGGCACAAAGAATTAGTACAATTCTAAATGCCGACCAAATAATAGTATTAGAAGAAGGAAAAGTAGTAGGAATAGGAACACATGATGAACTTATGAAAAACAACGAAACATATAGACAAATTGCCTTATCACAATTGTCAGAAGAAGAATTAAATGGGAAAGGAGGTAATTAAATATGCCAGGACCAATGGGAGGACCAAGAAGAAATATGCCAACAGCAAAGGCAAAAAATTTTAAAGAAACTACTAAGAAATTAATAAAAAATTATTTGTCAAAATATAAAGTAGCATTAATAATAGTGGTGATTTTCGCAGTTGGAAGTACAATATTTACGATTGTGGGACCAAAAATCCTTGGTAATGCTACAACAGAAATATTTAATGGATTAATAAGTAAATTATCTGGTGGTTCAGGAATAGATTTTGGAAAAGTAGGATCAATATTACTTGGATTACTTGGACTATATATTTTAAGTGCAGTATTTTCACTTGTACAAGGATTTACAATGACAGGTGTAACACAAAAATTAACATATAATTTAAGAAATGATATTATTGCAAAAATAAATAAATTGCCAATGAAATATTTTGATACAAAAACACATGGAGAAGTATTATCAATAATAACAAATGATATTGATACATTAAGTATGAACTTAAACCAAAGCATTACACAAATAATTACCTCTATTTGCACAATTATTGGTATTTTAATTATGATGCTTTCAATAAGTTGGCAGATGACTTTATTGTCATTAGTTATTTTCCCTATAGCAGGAATATTAGTAAGATTTATAGTAAGTAAATCACAAAGATACTTTAAAGATCAACAAGATTACTTAGGGCATGTCAATGGTCAAGTAGAAGAAATATATGGTGGATTAAATATTGTAAAAGTATTTAATGCAGAAGAAAAAGTAAATAAAGAATTTGAAAAAGCAAATAATACATTATACCATTCAGCTTGGAAATCACAATTCCTTTCTGGACTAATACACCCAGTTATGAATTTCGTAGGAAACATTGCTTATGTTGGTGTTGCAGTAGCTGGTGGATATTTAGCAATAAGAGGAACTATTACAGTAGGTAATATTCAAAGCTTCATACAATATAACAGACAATTCGTTCAGCCAATAAACCAAATTGCACAAATTTCTAGTATGCTACAATCTATGGCAGCAGCTGCAGAAAGAATTTTTGAGTTCTTAGAGCAAGATGAAGAAGTAGAAACAGCAAAAGGAAATATTGATACATCAAAATTAGAAGGAAACGTAGTATTTGACCACGTCAAATTCGGTTATGACGAGAACAAAACAATTATAAATGACTTTAATTGTAATGTAAAAAATGGACAAAAAATTGCAATTGTAGGGCCTACAGGAGCCGGAAAAACTACAATGGTTAAATTACTTATGAGATTTTATGATGTAAATAGTGGGGCAATTTTAGTTGATGGTCATAACATAAAAGACTTTAAAAGAGGAGAACTTCGTAAAATGTTTGGTATGGTGCTTCAAGATACATGGCTATTTGGAGGAACTGTAAAAGATAATATCAAATATGGTAAAGAAGATGCAACAGATGACGAAGTAATTAGAGCAGCTAAAGCAGCACACGTCCACCACTTTATCAAAACGTTACCAAAGGGATATAATTCTCTTCTAAATGAGGAATCAAGCAACGTATCAGCAGGACAAAAACAATTACTTACAATCGCCAGAGTAATTTTAACAAACCCTAAAATATTAATATTAGATGAAGCAACATCTTCAATTGATACAAGAACAGAAATACAGATACAGGATGCAATGGATAACTTAATGAAAGGCAGAACAAGCTTTATAATAGCACATAGACTATCAACAATAAAAAATGCAGACCTAATTTTAGTTATGAACCATGGTGACATAGTAGAACAAGGCACACACGAAGAACTATTAGCAAAAAATGGCTTCTATGCTGACCTATATAATAGTCAATTTGAAGTCGAAGAAGAATAAAAAAGGAAGGATGTTTTTGGGGACGGAGGAAAAAAACATCCTCGCTTTTTTGCCAAAAATTCAGCTTGATAATTATGCGTATTTATGCTAAGATAGTATCGAAATAATTTGAAAAATAAATATGAATAATACTAGCAAAAATTACCTAAAATATAATAAAGAGGAGAAGATATGTTTTTTAATGTATTGGCGATTTTTTTAGGATTATTTTTGCTAATATCTGGTGCAGAATTGTTGGTTAGAGGTGCTAGTAATATAGCAAAGAAATTTCATATTCCAGAGATTCTTATTGGATTAACAATTGTGGCGTTAGGTACTTCGATGCCAGAGCTATTTATTACTGTTAAGTCAGCTATGCATGGAGCAACGGATTTGATTGTGGGCAATTCTATTGGGAGTGATTTGTGCAATTTGTTGCTTATTTTAGGTATTATGGCAATTATTAGACCAATTGATGTTCAAGGCGAAACAAAGAAGTTTCATATTCCAATAGCGTTTGTATCAACATTAGTAATTTTAGGTGTTTCTACTGGAATATTGACTGGCCAAAGTAATATTATAGGTTTTAAAGCTGGAATTTTTTTAATAGTATTATTTATATTATATATTGTATATCCGATTATATTAGACAGAAAAAAGATTGTTGAAGAATACTATAGAGAAAAAGAGGGCAAAGAGAAGCATGGAAAGAGTTTGGTGCTTCAGATTGCTAAAATGGTGATTGGAATTGTTTTGCTGAAAATAGGAGGGGACTTTGTAGTAGACTACGCTAGTATTGTAGCAGAAAGTTATGGCGTAAGCGAAAGGTTGATAGGGCTTACAATAGTGGCAATGGGAACGTCACTTCCTGAGTTAGTTACTTCTATTGTGGCAACTATAAATGGTGATGCTGATATAGCTGTAGGAAATTTGATAGGGTCAAGTGTTTTAAATTCACTTTTAATTTTAGGAATTGGCTCAGTTATTACTCCGATTGAAATATCAGAAGAGTTTATAGCAAATTTGTTATTATTAGCATTTACAAATGTTTTGATTTGGTTATTTTGTTATATACCAAAGAAAAATGCGATTACTAGGATTAAAGGTTTTTCTTTAGTTGCAATATTTATAGTTTATATTATAAGCTTATTGAAATAGGAGATTATGTATGTTACAAATTAAAAATGTTTATAAACAGTATAAAACTGGTAATTTAATACAAAAGGCTTTAGATGATGTAAGTTTAAATTTGAGAGATAATGAGTTCGTTGCAATTCTTGGGCCAAGTGGCTCAGGAAAGACGACACTTTTAAATATTATTGGCGGATTGGACCGTTATGATAAAGGAGACTTAATAATAAATGGAGTCTCTACAAAAAAGTATAAAGATAGGGACTGGGATTCTTACCGTAATCATACGATTGGTTTTGTGTTCCAAAGTTATAATTTAATACCACATCAAACGATTTTAGCAAATGTTGAATTAGCACTAACTATTTCTGGAGTCCCAAGAAGCAAACGCAAGCAAAAGGCAATAAAGGCGTTGGAGCAGGTGGGGCTTGCAGATCAAATTCACAAAAAACCAAACCAATTATCTGGAGGACAGATGCAGAGGGTTGCTATTGCCAGAGCATTGGTAAATGACCCAGATATAGTCCTTGCTGATGAACCCACTGGAGCTTTAGATAGTGATACTAGCATTCAAGTAATGGATTTGTTAAAAGAAGTCGCAAAGGACCGTTTAGTAGTAATGGTAACGCACAACCCAGATTTAGCAAAAAGTTATGCGACGCGTATTGTGAATATTAAGGATGGAAAGATACTTTCTGATACAGATCCGTATATAATAGAAAATGATAAGCAGAAAAAGCCAGAACATAAAAATATGGGTAAAACATCAATGTCTTTTTTAACTTCTTTATTACTTAGCTTTAACAATTTAAAGACTAAAAGAGGCAGAACGATTTTAACGTCTTTTGCGGGATCAATTGGTATTATTGGTATAGCCCTTATACTATCATTATCAAATGGTGTTAATACATATATTCAATCAGTGGAAGAAGATACTTTATCAGAATATCCTTTGCAGATACGAAGCTCAGGAATTGATATAAGCTCGCTACTTATGGGTGCTAGTGATGAAAATGACGGAAGCGAGAACAATGGTGATATAAATGTTAGTAAAAGGCTAACAAGCATGTTTTCCACAATAGGCTCCAATGACTTGGTATCACTAAAACAATATTTGGAAAGTGATGATTGTCCTATCCAAGAATATGCAAAAGATATTGAATATAATTATGATGTTACACCTAAAATTTATAGTGCAGATACGGAAAATTTGAGGCAGTTAAATCCTGATACTACGTTTTCAAGCCTAGGAATTGGCGCAGGAGAATCTAGCAATAGCCTGATGTCTAGCATGATGAGCACAAATGTATTTTTCCAGATGCCAGAAGATTCGAATTTATATGAAAATCAATATGATGTAAAGGCGGGGAAATGGCCAACCAATTACAATGAATGTGTTTTAGTATTGACTCATAATGGAGATATAAGTGACTTTTTACTATATACATTAGGATTAAGGGATTACAGCGAGTTAGATAATTTAGTTACCCAATTCTCAGAGGGAGAAGATGTAGACACTCCAAATAATTTGGGGTCATATTCATATCAAGACATCCTTGGTACTACATTTAAGTTAATCAATAGCAGTGATTGCTATGAGTATGATGAAGAGTATAAAATTTGGCGCGATAAAACTGATAATACAGAATATATGAAAAATGTCGTATCAGAGGGAGAAGATTTGAAAATAGTTGGAATAGTGCAACCAAAGGAAGGCTCAACAAGCGCTATGCTATCAACTGGTATTTGTTATCCGCCTTCATTAACAGAACATATTATTGAAAACGCAAAAAATAGTAAAATAGTACAAGACCAATTAGCCAATCCAGAAGTAAATGTTTTTACAGGAAAGAGATTTGACGATACTGAAGAAAGAACTAATTTTGATATGAATTCTTTAATTGATATAGATACAAATGCAATGCAATCAGCATTTAAAATAGATCAATCAAAGATAAAGGTAGACTTTGGCAATTTGAATAATGTGTTGAAAAAAAATTCAATTCCTTCGCTTGACATAAATGATGTTTTAAGCAATATCAAATTTTCGATGTCAAGTGACGATATACAAAAAATAATAAATGACCTTCTAAATGGCTATGAATCATACATTCAGCAAAATCCAGAAGCTAACTTAAGCCAAATAAGTAAGCAGTTATCAGATTACCTACAATCAAAAGAAGCAAACGAATTACTCAATGAAAAAATTCAAGAAATTATAAAGGAAAATGGCAGCCTAAGCTTTACACAGGAGCAAATGCAAAGCATTATGACAGAGATTTTAAAAGGGTATGAGAAATATGTTAATGATAATGACTTAGTAACTGCTGATGATTTAAAAGGGTATCTTGCAGAATATCTCGAATCAGATAGTGCAAAAACAATTATTGCTAATAACCTATCACAGATAATAAAATCGCAAAATATAGACGAACAGATATCAATTATAATGGAAAAATATATGCAAACTGCCATAAGTTCAATAAGTAAAAGTTTACAAAAAGAAATTCAAACAAGCATAGCAGCATTAAGCCAATCAATAACAAATGCAATTAGCATAGATGAAAATGCTTTCTTAGGCGCATTCCACTTTAAAATGGATGAAGAAGAATTATCTGAATTGTTTAATTCACTTATGTCTAAAGAAACTGTTACTTATGATGGCAATTTGAAAAAATTAGATTATGCAGACATTAATCAGCCAAGTGGCATTAACATTTATCCAAAAGATTTCGAAGGAAATGAGGCAATTACTAATTTGCTAAACGAATATAATGCCAAAATGAAAGAAGCTGGAGAAGATGACAAAGTAATATCATTTACGGATATGGTAGGAACATTGATGAGTTCAGTAACAACTATTGTAGATACAATTAGTTATGTATTAATCGCATTTGTAGCAATATCTCTAGTTGTTTCTTCAATTATGATTGGCGTTATAACATATATAAGCGTGCTAGAGCGTAAAAAAGAAATTGGAATATTAAGAGCAATGGGAGCTTCTAAGCATAATGTGGCACAAGTATTTAATGCAGAAACAATCATTATTGGAACACTTGCAGGATTGCTTGGGGTTGGCATTACATTACTATTGATAATACCTACAAACAAAATTATTTATACACTTTCAAATGGTGTAAATGTTAAAGCATCATTGCCACCGGTAGCAGCTATTATCTTAATTGCATTAAGCATAGTGCTAACATTAATTGGAGGAATTATTCCTTCTAGGAGGGCGGCAAAAGAAGACCCAGTGTTAGCATTAAGAAGCGAATAAAGTAAAATAAAGGGGGATACGAAATGGGCTTAAAATTGCAAAATGTTTCTAAAAAATTTGTAGGAAAACAGGCAGTCGATAATATTTCTTTTGAAGTAAATAAGCCGTCTGTTTTCGGCTTATTAGGCACAAATGGAGCTGGAAAAACAACCACTATAAGGATGTTGTTAGGAATTATTAAAAAAGATTCTGGAGAAATCACGTGGAATGGACAAAAAGTAGAGAGAAAGCATGTTAATTTTGGATATTTACCAGAGGAAAGGGGCTTATATCCAAAAACAAAAATATATGACCAATTAATGTATTTTGCAAAGCTAAAAGGGATGAATGCAAAACAAGCAGATGAAGCGATTAAAAAGTGGGCAAAAGTGTTGAAAGTAGAAGAATACATACCAATGGTAGCTGAGAAGTTGTCAAAAGGGAATCAGCAGAAAATTCAATTTATGACAGCCATTATACATGACCCTGAACTGATAGTACTAGACGAGCCTTTTAGCGGATTGGACCCAGTAAATACAGAGATATTAAAAAATGTAATTATTGACTTAGTGGCAAAAGGCAAATACATAATAATGTCTAGCCATCAAATGGCGTCAATAGAGGAGTTTTGCACTGACATTTTAATTTTAAATAAAGGCAAAACTGTTTTACAGGGTAATTTAAAAGAAATAAAAGAAGGATATAAGGCAAATAGATTAGAGGTTTCAACAAATAGTAATATTGAAAAATATGTTAAAGAATTAGGCATGGACATAGAATTTTCTAAAGATAATGAATATACTATCAAGATTGAATCAGAGGAAAAAGCTCACCAATTATTGAAAAATTTAGTTAATGAAAATATTGAGGTAAATAAATTTGAAATTAAAAAGCCAACATTGAACGATATTTTCATAGAAAAGGTAGGTGAGTAAAATGCGTGATTTGAAAACAGTTATTGGATTTACCATAAAAGATATGGCAAAAAGAAAATCTTTTATAGTTTCGACTATTATACTTTTGGCGATAATCATTATTGGAATAAATATACCTAACATAATCAAAGCATTTACTGGAGATAGTGATGGCGATACAAATAATAAATTATTAGTTGTAGATAGTAGTAATTTATTTGAAGGAAGTTTAGATAGCTTAAATTCTATGAATTTAGGATACGAGGTAAGCACAACTAATGAAAATTTGAGTTTTGATGATATTAAAACAAAAATAGATAATGGGGAAATAGATGAGGCAATTATCATAGAAAATAGCGAAAATAATTCGCATAAAATCAGATATATTGTAAAAGATATGGCAATGATAAGTGGTATGCCAGAAGAATTGATGGCTGGAATAAATTCAATCTATACCAATTTACAAATTTCAAAATTAGGATTAACACAAGAAGAATTACAATCATTAAATCCAAATTTTGAGTATAGCATAGAACAGACAGAAGAGCAGCAAGTAAGTGGCAATATATTAGTCATAATGCTACTTTCAATAGTACTATTTTATGCAATATATTTCTGTGCATACCAAGTATCAAGCTCAATAACCACAGAAAAAACATCGAAAATAATGGAAACATTAGTAACATCAACATCTCCAACAACAATAGTGTTAGGCAAAACAATAGGAATTGGTATAGTTGGATTAATACAAGTGTGTGTATTTGTGGGTGTTGCACTTATAACTGCAAAATTTTGCTTAGATCCAGAGTTGTTATCTTCTGTGTTAGATATGTCAAAAATAACGCCATATCTAGGAATAATGACAATTATCTATTTTATATTAGGATATTTTGCGTACTCTCTGTTGTACGCCCTAACAGGTTCAACTGTAAGCAAGCCAGAAGATATTCAGTCAGCAAATGCGCCAGTAGCAATACTTGCGTTAATAGGATTTTATTTGTCATACTTTACAATGATGAATCCTAACAGTGACTTAAATGCATTTGCGGCAATATTCCCACTATCTTCGCCATTTTGTATGCCATTTAGAATGATGATGGGAATTGCAACGCCAGCGCAACTTGTGGCTTCAATAGTGGTCTTAATCATTACAATCCTTATAATTGCAAAAGTTGCTATCAAAATATATTCAAACGCAATTTTAAATTATGGTACAAAAATGACAATTAAAGATATGGTAAAAATTTATAGAGATAAAAAATGACGCTTCAATTAAATACTATTAGGTGGTGAGATAATGAAAGTTTTTAGATTATGCAATAAAGACGAAGTAGAAAATATTTTAAATAACAGAAATTTTGATAAAGTTGGACATGAATGCCAAAAAGATTCTAGCAAAAACACACATCAATATTCGCCAAATAAAAATTATATGCACTTTTAAGATGGCAAAACAAATACTTAAAAGATTGAAATATGATGAATTGCAATATGCAGATGCAATGACGCATCGCCCAGACAAAGTGGCAAAAAGAGAAACATCAATTACAAATTAAAAATGATAGGAGGATTTTATAATGCCAGAAGTTGTTAAAGTAACACTTATTAAAAAGGAATATTTGAAGCCAGATATTGTAAAATTTAAAGTACAAGCAGATGAAATAGTAAAAGATGCCA
>ERZ1643246.3652-NODE-3652-length-12915-cov-10.208398_pt1 | contig 12915 bp, 6 predicted proteins | sample MGYA00579265_ERZ1643246 | MGnify/ENA primary metagenome ERZ1643246 (study PRJEB29033, sample SAMEA4952261) | chicken gut metagenome | biome: Broiler Chicken; feature: Gastrointestinal Tract; material: Caecum | place: Ireland | collected 2018 | study: Broiler... | reverse complement strand
GTCATTTAGCACAGAACCGGAAAGAAATCACTTTCCGGTTTTCGTGTTTTACCTGTCATTTCATCACTGACAACGGGGTCTTCAGCAAAGATCATGTCGATCATGGCTCCCGGGTGCTGCTCGAAGCCGTGCATGCCTCCGGTAAGCTGGGCGAAGCGGTGCTCGATCTGGGCTGTGGCTACGGCGTGATCGGCATCACCTTGAAAAAGGCTTATCCCGACAGTGAGTTCACGCTGGCAGAAGTGAACCCCCGCGCGCTGGAGCTGGCGCAGGAAAACGCGCAGCGCAATGGCGCAGCATTGCGCTGTGTATGTTCAGATGTATATTCGGGCGTGGAAGGGAATACTTTTACTGATATCATAACCAATCCGCCTATCCGTGCCGGCAAGAAAGTCATCTATGCGATGTTCGAACAGGCCTTTGATCACCTGCGGGAAAACGGCCGGCTGTGGGTCGTCATCCGCAAGCAGCAAGGCGCCAAGAGCGCCGAGGCAAAGATCGCGCAAGTGTTCGGCAATTGTGAGGTCGTCAGGCGCGATAAAGGGTACCTGGTCCTGTGCGCGAAAAAAGGTTGACAAATTGACAGGTGATTGATATTATAATAAAATGCAGAATACTAAGATGATAGAATGCAGAATTCTGTCCTGTTTTAGTAAAAAATTACAGAGAAAGGATGGCGTACATGGACAAAAAGAAACCTTATCGTATTGTCGCTTCCGGTAAAAAGGCTGAGCGCAGAGACTATTCGAAAGTCAGCGGTAAGCTGGAACTGCCGAACCTGGTGGAGATCCAGACAGATTCTTTCGAATGGTTCAAGACTCAGGGAATTGCTGAAGTTTTCAACGAAATCTACCCGATTCAGAACTACGGGGGCAATATTCGTCTGAAATTCCTCGGTTATGAGTTTGATGAGCCGAAATACAGCGCTGAAGAATCAATGTACAGAGAGTGCAATTATGCTGCGCCTCTGAAAGCAAAGATGGAGCTGGAAATTACGGATACCAATACTGGTGAAGTCATGCGGAAAGAAGAGGAAGTATTCCTCGGCGATTTCCCGCTGATGACCGAGACCGGTACATTTATTATCAACGGAGCGGAACGTGTCATCGTTTCGCAGATCGTGCGTTCTCCGGGCGCTTATTTTTCGACCGGTTATGAAGAAAAGACTGGTCGGACCTCCTACAACTGCGAATTGATCCCCAGCCGCGGCACCTGGCTTGAGTTCATGACCGAGCTGAAGAAAAGCTCGACCGGACGCCAGCTTTCCGTCAGTATCGACCGCAAACGCAAAATCCTTTCCAGTGTTCTGTTCAAGGCCATCGGCATGTCCGTGGATCTGATGCCGAGCGAAGATCCGCTGGATACGTCACAGATGGAATCCTTCCTGCGCGCGATGGGCAGGGAATGGAATGAGGATCTGACTGTCGACGATGAGAACCGTGAATACATGAACCTGTACTTGCTGTTATATAATGCGTTCTTTGGAAAATATGAGGAACTGGACAATACCTTGCTGGCCGATAAAGTGAAGTCGACCCAGGAAGCGCTGCTGTCCATCTATGAGAATCAGCGCAGCGATGAGATCCCGACGCTGGATGGATCGGTGACGCTGATGAACGCAAAGTTCTTTGACCCGCGCCGCTATGATCTGACCAAGGCCGGCCGTTTCAAGCTGAGAAAGAAGCTGAATGCGTTTGCGCGTACATACCATACGACGCTGGCGCAGGATGTCGTGGGCGCAGATGGCACGCTCTTCATGGAAAGCGGAACGAATGTCCGCCGCGATGAGCGCAATGCACTGCGCGAAGAGCTGAACAAAGGAATCTATATGACGGCCTTCCCGTTCAATCCGCTGTTCAACCACCCGGATGTGGTCGAAGTGCCGGCAGAATGGAAGAACGGTCTTGTCGGACGCGTGCTCGCCTCTGATGTTGAGCTGGATGAAGTCAGCCTTTATGAAGGGACAGTGCTGAGCGAAGCGGACGTGGAGATGCTGCAGGGCAATGTTGAAAAGATCAAAGTGCATGGCGGCATCATCGCCAAGAAGGTGAAGCTGAGCGCGGATAACGTGGCAGCCGTGCTGAACTATGGTCAGCGCATGTACGCGCTGGCACGTCTGACCGATGAAAACGGCGCAGACATCGAAGATGCGGACGGCGATCTCTATGTGGATGGCTATACACCGCGCGTCAAGCCGGACACGCTCGACCCGGATACTGTGGAAGAGATCACCGGACTTGTCTACGAAGGCAATGAAGCATACGCATGGCTGGTCGGTGCAGCTGTGCAGGAGCTGTATGTTCGCAGCGATGATGGCAGCGTGATCAAGATCATCGGCAATGATCCGTTTGCAGATAAGCACACCATTACTATCTCCGATATGTATGCGTTCTATTCTTATAATCTGAATATCATGGACGGCATCGGCGAGACCGATGACATCGATATGTTGGGCAACCGTCGCATCCGCACGGTCGGCGAGCTGATCCAGAATCAGTTCCGCATCGGCTTGAGCCGCATGGAACGTGTCGTCAAGGAGCGCATGTCCATCGCGGAGACCGCGACGCTGACACCGAAGAAATTGACGAACATCCGACCGCTGACCGCGGCCATCAAAGAGTTCTTCTCCAGTTCGCAGCTGTCGCAGTTCATGGATCAGCAGAATCCGCTGGCTGAGCTGACCAACAAGCGCCGTATCTCTGCGTTAGGTCCGGGCGGACTGACCCGTGACCGCGCCGGCTTTGAAGTGCGTGACGTGCACAGTTCGCACTACGGCCGTATCTGTCCGATCGAAACACCAGAAGGTCCGAACATTGGTCTGATCTCGAATTTGACGACGTATGGAAAGATCAACGAATATGGCTTCATCCAGACGCCGTACCGCATCGTCAATCCGGATGGCACCGTGCAGGAGAATGCCATCTATCTGTCCGCGGATGAAGAAGCAGACTATGTCATCGCGCAGGCCAACGAGGTGCGCGATGGCCGCCTGATCAACGAGCATGTCGTCGCCCGTAAGAACGGTGACACCATCATCGCCCGCCGTGAGGAAGTCGAGCTGGCCGACGTCTCACCGAAGCAGATCGTCTCGGTGGCGACCGCCTGCGTCCCGTTCCTGGAAAACGACGATGCTTCTCGTGCCCTGATGGGCGCCAACATGCAGCGTCAGGCCGTTCCGCTGCTCATGCCGCATTCCCCTTATGTCGGAACCGGCATCGAGTATAAGATCGCGAAAGACTCCGGCGTCGGCATCGTTGCCAAGGAAGACGGCGTCGTTGAATATGTAGATTCCCAGCGCATCGTCGTCCGTGATGATGCGGGAGAGACGCATGAATACCGCATGCGCAAGTTCCAGCGTTCCAATGCCGGAACTTCCATCAACCAGCGTCCGATCGTCAAGAAGCACGAACGTGTGGAAAAAGGCGATATCCTGGCCGATGGTCCTTCGATGGAAAACGGTGAGCTCGCCCTGGGTCAGAATGTGACCATCGCCTTCATGACATGGTATGGATACAACTATGAGGATGCCATCATCATGAGCGAACGGCTTGTTCGCGATGATGTATATACCTCCATCCATATCGAAGAGTACGATATCGACTGCCGCGAGACGAAGCTGGGACCGGAAGAGATCACACGTGATATCCCGAATGTCAGCGAGGCCGCCTGCCGCAATCTGGACAGCCGCGGCATCATCATGGTCGGCGCCGAGGTACAGGAAGGGGATATCCTCGTCGGTAAGGTCACGCCGAAAGGCCAGAGCGAGATCTCTCCGGAGGAGAAGCTTTTGCTGGCGATCTTTAGCGAAAAGGCTCGCGAAGTGCGCGATAATTCCCTGAAGGTTCCGCATGGCGGTGCCGGCATCGTCCACTCCATCCGTGTGTTCAAGCGGGAAGAAGGACATGATCTGCCGCCGGGGGTCAAAGAGACCGTTAAGGTATATATCGTACAGAAGCGTAAGATCTCTGAAGGTGACAAGATGGCTGGCCGTCACGGCAACAAAGGTGTCATCTCCAAGATCTTGCCGGTAGAGGATATGCCATATATGCCGGATGGCCGGCCGGTGGACATCATGCTGAACCCCTTCGGCGTGCCTTCTCGTATGAATATCGGACAGGTGCTGGAGATCCATCTGGGCTATGCTGCTAAGAAACTGGGCGTGAAGTTCGCGACCCCGGTATTCGACGGTATCTCTAACGAGGAGCTCAGTGAGATCATGAAGGAAGCGTCCATGACCAAAGATGGCAAGCAGGTATTGTATGACGGCCGAACCGGTGAGGCATTCGATGAGCGCATCTCAGTCGGTGTCATGTATATGATCAAGCTGGCGCACATGGTCGACGATAAGCTGCATGCCCGCGCTACCGGGCCATATTCGCTCGTCACGCAGCAGCCGCTTGGCGGTAAGGCGCAGAACGGCGGACAGCGTTTCGGTGAGATGGAGGTATGGGCACTGGAAGCTTATGGCGCGGCGCATACCTTGCAGGAGATCCTGACCGTCAAATCCGATGATATCCAGGGCCGTACGAAGACATATGAGGCCATCATCAAAGGCAAGGATATCCCGGAACCGGGCATCCCGGAATCCTTCCGTGTCCTGATGCACGAACTGCAGGCACTCGCCATCGATGTCAGCCTGCTGGATGAGGAAGGAAAGGAAGTTGATCTCAGCAGTGACGACAGCTCGGAATCGACCGTGCTGCCAGTCATTGAGGAGCATAAGCAGGCCGAGCCTGCTCCTGCGCAGCCAGAAGAAGCTGCGCAGGAAGAGCCGGAGGAAGCAGACGAGCCGGAGCGTGAAGATGAAGAAAAGGAGGCGTAAGTAGATTATGAGCATCAATAATATTGCCTCGATTCAGGTGAAGCTGGCTTCTCCAGAACGCATCCACGAATGGAGCCATGGAGAAGTCAAGAAGCCGGAGACGATCAACTACCGCTCACAGAAGCCAGAACGAGATGGTCTGTTCTGTGAACGCATCTTCGGTCCGACCAAGGACTGGGAATGCTACTGCGGAAAATATAAGAAAGTGCGTTACAAAGGCGTGATCTGTGATCGCTGCGGCGTGGAGATCACCAAGTCGACCGTACGCCGCGAGCGCATGGGACACATTGAGCTGGCTGCGCCGGTCGCGCACATCTGGTATCTGCGCGGGATCCCTTCTCGCATGGCGCTGTTGCTGGATGTCACGCCGAAGCAGCTGGAAGAAGTCGTTTACTTCGTTTCCTGGATCGTGACAGATCCAAGGGATACGAAGCTGGAATACAAGCAGGTGCTTTCAGAGAAAGAGTACCGTGAGAACATGGCCATTTACGGTCCAGGCAGCTTTGTCGCGCAGACCGGTGCAGAAGCTGCGCTGACGCTGCTCAAGGATGTCGATCTGGAAAAGGAATACAAGCTTGTCAAGACCGCGATGGAAAGTGCCCAGGGCGAAAAGCATAAGAAGCTGGTAAAGCGCCTGGATACCATCGAAGCATTCCGCCGTTCCGGAAACAAGCCGGAGTGGATGGTCATGACCGTCGTTCCGGTCATACCGCCGGATCTGCGTCCGATGCTGCAGCTGGATGGCGGCCGTTTTGCGACCAGCGATCTGAATGATCTGTATCGCCGCGTCATTACCCGCAACAATCGCTTGAAGAAGCTGCTTGAGCTTGGCACGCCGGCGATCATCGTACAGAATGAAAAGCGTATGCTGCAGGAAGCAGTCGATGCGCTCATCGATAACGGACGCCGTTCTAAACCGATCACCGGCGCAAGCGGACGTGCCCTGAAGTCATTGTCGCACTCCCTGAAGGGAAAACAGGGCCGTTTCCGTCAGAACCTGCTCGGAAAGCGTGTCGATTTCTCCGGCCGTTCCGTCATCGCCGTGGGACCGGATCTGAAGATGTATCAGTGCGGTATCCCGCGCGAGATGGCCGTACAGCTGTTCAAGCCATTCGTCATCAATGAGATCGTCAACCGGGAGATCGCGTCTAACCCGAAAACGGCCGAGAAGCTGATCGACCGTCAGGATCCGCGCATCTGGGATATCGTGGAATCCGTCATCGACGGTTATCCGATCTTGATGAACCGCGCGCCGACGCTGCATCGCCTGGGCATCCAGGCCTTCATCCCGAAGCTGGTGGAAGGGCGAGCCATGCGTCTGCACCCGCTCGTGTGTACGGCGTTCAACGCCGACTTTGACGGTGACCAGATGGCCGTGCATGTGCCGCTGAGCGAAGAAGCACGCGCGGAAGCGTTGATCATGATGCTGGGCTCTAACAATATCCTGGGGCCGAAAGACGGCAAGCCGATCGTCACGCCTGGTCAGGACATGGTCATGGGAAACTTCTATCTGACCATGGAAGAGAGCGCAGAGGAGTTCCGCGCGGAAGCGCAGCGCTACCTTGATGTCGACTGTGAAGAAGAAGCCGCGATGTGGAATCGCTTCGCAGACAATGAAGCGCATGTGTATGGAAGCATTGACGAGATCATGATGGCTTATCAGACGAAGCAGATCCATCTGCATTCCCGCATCGCGATCCCGGCGCGTGCCTTGAACAAGACAAGCTTTACGGAAGAACAGATGAAGAAGTATCTGCTGACGACGGTCGGCAAGGTCATCTTCAACAATATGTTCCCAGAGGATTTCCCGTTCCTGAATGAAGTATCCGAGGCAAATTTCCAAGCTACACCGGATAAGTTCTTCCTCGATATGGGCAAGGATATCCGTGAAGCAATCGCGAACCTGCCGATCACGGCTGCGTTCAAGAAGAAAGATCTCGGAAAGATCATCGGTGAGATCTTCAAGCGTTATTCTACGGAAAAGACATCTCAGATCCTGGATGAGATCAAGGATATGGGATTCAAATACTCTACTGTCGCAGGCATCACGGTATCGCTGGCCGATATCGAGATCGCGCCGAACAAAGAAAAGCACGTCAACGAAGGCAAGGAAAAAGCTGAGCAGCTCAAGCGTCTGCAGCGCAAGGGCCTGCTCACGATGCAGGAGTGGGAGCGTCACCTGAATAAGCTGTGGGCAGATGTCAAGGATGATATCGCTGATGAGCTGCTGAGCTCATTGCCGCGCAAGAACCCGATCAACATGATGGCGCGTTCCGGTGCGCGAGGCAACACCTCCAACTTTACTCAGCTGGCCGGCATGCGCGGACTGATGGCAAAGCCGTCTCAGTCTAAGTCGGCCAAAGGCGAATATGTCCCGAGCATCATCGAGGTGCCGATCTACTCTTGTTTCCGCGAAGGACTGAATGTGTCTGAGTTCTTTATCTCTACGCATGGTGTGCGTAAAGGTCTGACCGATACGGCCCTGAAGACCGCGGAGTCAGGTTATCTGACCCGCCGTCTGGTCGATGTCGCGCAGGATGTCATCATCAAGGAAGAAGACTGCGGTACCGATAAGGGATACTGGGTGGAAGCCATCGTCGACCGCAAGACCAATTCGGAGATCGAGTCACTGTATGACCGTCTGATCGGCCGTTATACAAAACAGGATGTCGTCGATCCCAAGAGCGGTGAGCTGATCATCGCTTCCGATGAATTCATCACCGAAGATATCGCCAAGCGCATCGTGGACTGCGGCATCGAAGGGCTTTATATCCGTTCTGCCTTTACCTGCAAGTCTGTGCATGGCGTATGTCAGAAGTGCTATGGCCGCAACATGGCAACTGGTAAGAATGTGGAGGTCGGCGAAGCGGTCGGCATCATGGCGGCGCAGTCCATCGGTGAGCCGGGCACGCAGCTGACCATGCGGACGTTCCATACCGGCGGTGTGGCAAGCGCCGATGGCGGCGATATCACACAGGGTCTTCCGCGTGTCGAGGAGCTGTTCGAGGCACGCTGCCCGAAGGGCGTTGCCGTGCTCGCGCAGATCAGCGGTGAGGTGACCAGTGTGGAATCACTGGAAAATACGCCAGGCTTTGAAGTCACGATCACCAATGAGCTGGAAAGCAAAGTGCATAAGATCAATCCTTCTCAGGCGATCCGTCAGTGGATCAAGCCGGGCGTGCATATCGAAGCTGGTGATAAGATCACTGAAGGACCTGTAGATCCGAAGGAACTGCTCAAGGTTGCTGGCGTGCGTCAGGTGCAGAACTATATCCTGAAGGAAGTCAAGAAAGTCTACCAGTCTCAGGGTATCGAGATCAGCGACAAGCACATCGAGGTCATGATCCGTCAGATGCTGCGCAAGGTCGTCGTCGTAGATGGCGGCGATACACCGCTGAACGCGGGCATCCAGGTTTCCTTGGTCAACGCAAACAAGATCAACCGTGAGGCATTGCTCAGCGGCAAGAAGCCGGCCAAGATCAAGCCGGTGCTCCTGGGTATTTCCCGCGCGTCGGTAGAGACAGATTCTTTCCTGTCAGCGGCATCTTTCCAGGAGACCACTAAGGTGCTCACAGATGCGGCAATTAAGGGCAAGGTCGACCATCTGATCGGCCTGAAGGAGAATGTCATCATCGGTAAGCTGATCCCGGCCGGCACCGGCTGTGAAGGCGACCGTCCGACTAACCACATCATCGCAGCCAAGGCCGCTGAACTCAAGCAGATTCGTGAGGAGCGCAACCATCGTCACGAAGAAGATGAGACCTTCATGAGCTATGCGGGCGAAACAGCCGATACGCAGTATGTGGATCCGATCAGCAGCGACGCGATCAACGAAGCGGTAGCAGAAGACGATCTTTCGATCGTAGACACACAATAACGAACAAGTCCCATGGGCATGCCTCATGGGGCTTTTTTTCGTAGAGCTGCAACTAGAAAAGGGGCTTCTGACAGTTTCTGGTCGTGGTATGCATGCCTACTCAAATATGCTATAATGACACTGCATGCACATGCAAAGAGGGAAATAAACGGGAGGTTACATACGAATGAAAAAAGCGATCGCGCTCATCTGCTGCACCATGATGATCTGTGTGGGGAGCATATGGGGCAGCACGATGATGGCACAAGAGGAAGATGCCTTTTCCAGCGGCGCTGTGCTTCCGGAAGATCATCTGTTCACCACGATGGATGAAGACGGCAGACTGATGATCATGGATACAGAAACGATGGAACAGCAGACCGCGCAGCGAAATGCCGATGCGGGCAGACAGCGTATGGGCAGTGTCGGCAGCATGCGGGCGATCACCCACGGCGTGGTCAATTTCCGCACGAAGAACAGCGCGTCTTTGAATACGAGCTATACGGAAGCCGGCACCGGATACAGCGGCTATACCAATGGTTATTATGCGGCTGATGCGGCCTTTCTCGGCTATGAAGGCACGAAGGTCAAATTCATGCTGGCAGGCGTTGTCGGTCTTGTCAACGCCAGCGAGGTCGAAGTGCTGGATGCCGATGGCAGCGACACGCTGTATGTGAGCTTTTATCGCTGCGAACAAGGGATGCTCCGGCACTACATCAAAAATGATGTCTATGGAAACAGCTATACCGCGGCCGTGACCGTCGGCGAACAGCAGTCATATATGAAGACCGATCAGGTGTATTACAGTTATGACGGCCATTATTTCTATACCGACTATAATACGATGCTCGATGATTACAAGGCGCAGACGCGTGCCCGTGCCATCAATCCGGGCGATCCGTATTATAATTACTATCAGTTCGTATCAAACCGGACGAAGACCTCTTTTACAGCCCAGGATATCAACAGCTATGTCAGAAATTATCTGGGCAGCCGTTACAGTGCGTCAGGCACGAAGCTGTATGAGATGGGCCGATATTTTATCCAGTATCAGAATCAGCATGGGGCCAATGCATTGTCCCTGTTCGGCGTATCGGCCAATGAGAGCGCTTTTGGCACGAGCAGCATTGCGATGAGCAAGAATAATTTGTTCGGGCACAACGCGGTCGATGCGGACCCAGGATTGGCCAACGGCTACAGCAGTCCGCAGAACAGCATTGCGGATCATGCGCGATATTATGTCAATTTGTGGTATTCTACCCCGAAATACAGTACATATCATGGTTCTTTCCTTGGCGATAAATCGGCAGGCATGCTCAGCTATGCATCCGATCCATACTGGGGCGAAAAAGCGGCGCACTGGGCATGGAAGCTGGATGAATATATCAGCGGCAAGAGCGATGTTGGACGTGAGACGCTGGTGATGAAGGAACAGGGCGCCGTCAATATCCGCAAAGAGCCCTCTACTTCCTCTGAAGTGCTGTATACTACACCGCTGAATGGCAATATGACCTTCGTGTTATTAGATGAAGTCAAAGGGACGGTAGTATCAGGTTCAGATGTCTGGTATAAGATTCAGCTTGATACGCCGCTGAATGCGTCACGCAGCGCAGTGGATTACAGCGGCAGCGGTTATGATTTTGCGAAAAGCTATGGTTATATCCATTCTTCGCTCTTGGCCAAGATCACGAATGAGCTGGAGGATGAAGATAACAGCGGCTCTGCCGGCAACGACCCTGAAAACACGATCACGTATACACGAGGGGATGTGAATGATGACGGCAGGATCACTCCGGCCGATTATGTCTTAGTGAAGAATCACATCATGGGCAGCAAAACGCTGACCGGCAATGCCCTGAAGGCGGCTGACATGAACAACGATGGAAAAGTTACGCCTGCTGACTATGTGCAGATCAAAAACAAGATCATGAAGAACTGAGGAGGGAATGACTTGATGAACAGAATGAAAAAAGCCGTCAGCGCGATCATGGCATTGCTGCTGGTCATGACGGCATTTGTGCTTCCAGCGTCTGTCAAGGCTGCAGGATACGCTTATGTCTATGTCAGCAGCAACACCGTTTATGTAGGGGACAGCGTAACTTTTACTGTCGGTACGGTCAATGCGGCTGGTGAGATCAGCGTCAGCGGCGCAGTCAGCGATCATGACTGGTTTGATCGTTCATCCAAGAGCTATACGGTCAATGCCGTTTCTCCAGGAACGATCACGGTGAGCATATCCGGCACCATCGCGGATTACGATACGGCACAGGATATGCAGATATATGAGAGCGCGAGCGTTACGGTCATCGATCGCCCGGCGGATCCTGGCACTGTGCAGGAACAGCCACAGACGCAGACACAGGCCGAGGAACAGGTGCTTTCCTCAGATGCGTCATTGTCTTCATTGTCGGTCTCTGCCGGTACATTGGATCCAGAATTCAGCGCGGATGTGACCGAGTATACGCTGAACCTCCCCTCTGACACCGAAACGATCGAGATCAGCGCACAGGCGGCGGATGACGCTGCGTCCATAAGCGGCATTGGTGAGCAGCACCTTGAGCCAGGGATCAATGATCTTAATGTGACGGTCACGGCAGAAGATGGCTCGACACGGACATACGCGATCCGTGCTTATGTCGAAGAAACACCAGAAATTTATCTGGACTATGGGGAAAAAAGGCTCGGTATCATAAGAAATACGGATGATGTGGCCGCGCCCGCAGATTCGTTTGAGAAAAAAACGATCGAAATTGATGGCAAAGAGGTCAGTGCCTGGAGCAGCACGCTGATGAATCGCACTGTTCTCTATCTGATCGATGAAGAGAGCAGTGAGCGCAATTTCTATCTGTATGACGAGGAAAGCGGAAAGGTGACCTCAATATTCCGTCCGATGGCCTTGCTGGGCAATATGCTGTTCATCGTGGATATTCCCGAGAATCTGCAAAAGCGGGACAGAATGACATTTGCTGCGGTCACGGTAGATGAACAGGAACTGCCGGGCTGGACATTCGATGATCCGCAGTTTGAGAATTACGTATTGATCTATGCCATGAACGAAAAAGGCGAGATGAATTATTATCAGTATGAGCAGACACAGAATACATTGCAGCTGTATTCTGGTGCTGCCGCGATCAGCGAGCAGGCATATGCGCAGGAACGACAGCGTGAACAGATATTCATCATTGCGGCAGGCGTGTTTGCGTCAGCAGCGATCATCGCGCTGATCGCCTGTGTATTTATCCGTATACGCTGCAATAAGCGCATCGCAAGAGTGATCCGCTCATCACAGCAAGATCAGTAAATGCGATATCAGTATGAACAATAAAACACAGCGGGCAGCACGATGCCCGCTGTTCATCATTTTGATCTAATGAAATAAGCCGCATCTTACGGCTGCCTCAAAATCAACCACATATGCATACTTGATTTTTTGACAGTAAGCTCTATCGCTTCTTTGCCCGTGATATGCTCGATCGACATTTCCAGCATACACAGCGGCTCCCACTCGAGGTTTATGGCTTCCTTGCGATGCGCAGCGATATTTGCAGGCGCGTACTTGCATGCAAGTTTTTCTATCGCGACTCTTTTCTCATCATCGCCTTGATCACGCGTATCTGTCCGAAAGCAATTACGCTTCTGAAATAAGTGGTGTGCTCCTCTGGTACGATCAGATCCCTATCAATGACGCAAAACTATGCTTTTGCGCTCCTCGTACAGCGTCTATCTTTTGTCCGCTTTTGGCACAGTGAAAATAGAGCTTGCCATTGTCGTACACATAGCTGAGCCGGACAGCGTATGGATAATCATCGTCACCAGAAAGGGCAAGCACACCGGACGTGCCTCGACGTAAGATATCCTTGATCGTTGCATGTGAAGGTGCCTGTTTTTTTCTTCTCATTGCACGAAACATCGTATCGACCTCCATAAAAGCATGCTGGGCAGAGAATCTGCACCTTCTGGCAGAAACGTGATGCAGAGAGTAAATATCATGATTCAAGCAATTGGTCGACAGTTTTTCCTAAGCATAAGAAGACCATGCGGATAATGCGGTCTGCATATAGCTGTGCTGTGCACCAAAGCGAAATCATGTTAAGGTATCGCGTATGGAAAGAGCCGCAGTGGCAAGGCTGACAAGTGCTTTTCGCAGATTTGCTCAGCAATGGACAATTCTTTCAAAAAATCGATAAAAAAGTGAAAAAAAGTGTTGACGTAAAAAGGAGAGGATGGTAATATAAAC
>ERZ1643246.3650-NODE-3650-length-12929-cov-3.836492_pt1 | contig 12929 bp, 8 predicted proteins | sample MGYA00579265_ERZ1643246 | MGnify/ENA primary metagenome ERZ1643246 (study PRJEB29033, sample SAMEA4952261) | chicken gut metagenome | biome: Broiler Chicken; feature: Gastrointestinal Tract; material: Caecum | place: Ireland | collected 2018 | study: Broiler... | reverse complement strand
CTATCCAACTGAGCTACTGAGACATATATCTCATTGATTTCATTTTCTCACTCAAAAACATTACAACGAACTGACACTTAACAGCCATGTGCTCTATCTAACTGAGCTACTGAATCATATATCTCATTGATTTCATTTTCTCACTCAAAAACATTGAAATAAACTGATACTTAACAGTCATATGCTCTATTCGGCTAAGCCATAGCAGAATCTGAAAAATCTATTAGATTTTACTTATCATCTGAACTCTTGTCAACTGCCTTTTCTCAGAAGACAGATGTTCTCATACACCCTTAGGAAGTGAACTTTCTATCCTACTAAGGTACACAAACATGTATAAAATTTTTAGCATTAAACGATTGTTCCAACAAGTTCTTAGGAGGCATTTGTGATATGCGTTTTACCACAAGAGCATTTAGCATAAATATTGGTTTGTAATCAAAACTTAGACTCCAACCATCATAGAATACTTTGGCTGAGCCATAAAAAGCCATCTCATTTTTGACTTAAACACTAAATTTTCAGCCTTTCAGTTGGGTAGCCATATATAGCAAACACATTTGATTGACTGAGTAGGAACAAATTATATTTTTTGACTGTATACTCAAACTTTAATCAAAAACGATATATTATTAATCCAATTCCAACCGAGGACTGTTTTTTCTCAGAAAGCTTATGCTATCTAATCACTGAAAAGACATGTACTTTATAACATTCATAATTATAACTTTATAAAAGTAAAACTGCAATACCATATTTCTTTTAACAAATCATAAAAATAAATATTTTCTATAATCTTCTCTATTTTATTTGACTCTTAAAATTCCGTCAAGAGGTTTTATAAAAATATCTGTATTTTCCTTGACAAAACATCTATATTGCTTTAGTATACTAATGTGATAATGTAGTAATATTATTTGATTGGGAGGTTATGTAACATGAAAAGGAGAATTTTAGGGCTTTGTATGGCTGCTATTATGACAGTAGCTATGTCTGCTTGCAGCAGTAATACACAAACAACGCAACAACCCGCTGAAAATACAGAAGAAACAACTCAAACTGCACAAGGTGATACTGCCTTAAACTATGATAAAATTGTAGTAGGTTTAGACGATACTTTTGCGCCTCTCGGTTTTCGAGATGAAGAAGGCAACTTACAAGGCGTTGATGTAGAATTGATGGAAGCAACCAGTGAAATCATAGCAATTCCTTTTGAATTGCAGCCCATTGACTGGTCTATGAAAGAAACAGAACTTGCAAACAAAAATATTGACCTTATTTGGAATGGTTACACCATTACAGAAGAAAGAAAAGAAAAAGTAGCTTTTTCACAACCCTATTTAAACAACAGACAAGTAGTTGTGACAATGGCTGATTCTGATATCAACACATTAGCCGACTTAGCCGGAAAAACAGTAGCCGCACAGGCAGAATCCAGCGCTGTTGATGCTATCAATTCCAAGCCTGAAATTGCAGAAACATTTGCCGATTTAGGAGAATTTGAAACAAACGACCAATGTCTTATGGACTTAGAAGCAGGCAGAACAGACGCTGTTGTAGCAGATGAAGTTATCATTCGTTATTATATTTCCAAAAAAGGGGCAGAAAATTATAAAATATTAGAAGAAGACTTTGGTACAGAACAATATGCCGTTGGAGTTCGTCAAGAAGATACGGCTCTTTTAGAAGCAATCAATGCTGCATTAGATACACTCAAAGAAAATGGCACTACAAAAACCATTTCCGAAAAATGGTTTGGTTCTGATATCATTATGGAATAATGAGGTGCAGTCATGTTAGAAGCTTTGCTTGGCTATATTGTAGAAGTATCCAGAGGATTGAGCGTCACACTCAGCGTATTTTTTATGACGCTTGCCATTTCTCTTCCACTTGGTATCATTGTTGCAGTTTGTCGTCTATCTAAAAATAAAATTATTTGCAATGTTGCAAAGTTTTACATATGGGTATTGCGAGGTACCCCTCTTATGCTTCAAATTGCTCTTGTGTTTTTCGGTCTTCCTTCTATCGGTATTACATTTGACAGGCTTCCGGCCGCCTATATGGCTTGCGGCTTAAACTATGCCGCTTATTTTGGAGAAATATTTCGCTCCGGAATACAATCCATTGAAAGAGGGCAAAGAGAAGCGGCAAATATACTGGGATTTCAAACAATACAATTCTACCGTTTTATACTATTGCCTCAAGCAATCAAAAGAACACTTCCGGCTATAGGCAATGAAGTAATCACATTAGTAAAAGATACTTCTCTTGTATATGTTGTGGCAGTAAATGATATTTTGCGTGTAGCAAAAGGTGCAGGCGGCAGAGATGCTAACACACTGTTAGCATATGTAGCAGCCGGTATATTATATTTAGCAATGACTTACATCATTACAAAATTATTTGAAGTAATTGAAAAGAAAGTACAATATGAGGAGTAGAAAACTATGCTTTTAAGAGCCGAAGGTCTTTATAAAGCCTTTGATAATATAACAGTATTAAATGACATTACATTTCATGTAAATCCTGGAGAAGTGGTCAGTATTGTTGGAAAAAGCGGCGCCGGAAAAACAACTGTTTTACGCTGTATTACAGGTCTTGAAAAATGCGATAAGGGCATTATTGAAATCAATGGAAAATACATTTGCTCCATGGAAAACAACACTATGAAAAGAGCATCAAAGCAACAGCTCTATGAAGTAAGAAAAGATTTGGGAATGGTGTTTCAAAATTACCATTTATTTCCTCATCTGACTGTTGCCGAAAATGTAACATTAGCATTGACAGAGGTTTACAAAATGCCTAAAGCGGAAGCCCTCCAAAAAGCAAAAGCTATTTTGACACAGCTTGATATGGGCGATAAACTGGATCAAAAACCATTTTCATTATCCGGTGGTCAAAAACAACGTGTCGCCATTGCCAGAAGCTGTGTAACTAATCCTAAACTTCTTTGCTTTGATGAACCCACTGCGGCATTGGACTCCGCTCTTGTACTGGATATTATAAAAATCATCAGAAACCTTGCAAAAGAAGGCATGGGGATATTGATTATCAGTCATGATGAGAAATTTGTAAGAGATGTTTCTGACAGAATACTGTTTATGGTATCAGGAAAAATTACAGAAGAGCTGACTGCCGCAGAATATGCAAAGCGTATACGTGACTAATATTTCATTATACATATTTATTAAAATAAAATTTTAAAAAACAACCATCTGCTTGGCAGATGGTTGTTTCTATACAGATATCGTTCTCTATTTCTTGTTTATCTGTAAACGTATAACCTAAGTCTGCCAACTACTTCTTTGTTATCTGCTATGCTTAAAATAGTTTTCCGATTTTGGTGTCAGTTGATCTTCTCTTAATTGATTGAATTTGGAAAAGCTTTTTATAAACAACGAGAAAGCAATATCAAATGATATAAAAAATAGAAAGTATTTTACTCTATTATATATTTTCAAAAATCAAGCCACAATCATTTTATTTTTTTATGGCTTATTGTATCAAAAAAGCAACACATTAGATATCTAGTTGAAAAAAAATTACAATATTGAGGAAGAAGTAAAAACTCCTTTTCACTATACTGGTATTGTGATTTGCCAACTGCAAAAGATAATAAAAAGGAAAGTTGTATATAGTAATTACGCATATACACAATTTATTATATACAAAATAGAATTGCAAATACCATATTGTATTTGTATCAAAATACAGAAAAGTATTTTATTACCAAAAAAGGAAAACAATTAGAAGAATATTGATAAAATAATGTAAATGGAAACTGCCTAAAATGAGTATATCTAGTTTTATGAGGCATTTGAAAGCAAAAATGTTGATGAATAATAAGTTGAGGTACAAATATACAAACAAAGAATTTTGGTATAAATGCTACTATGTTAATGTATCAGGAAAAATGGAGATAGAATATTGAAATATATAGCAAAAATCATATATTATGGTATCTTTAATAATATTTTTGCAAAATATTTTATTTTGACTATACAATCTCTTTCTCAAATTCTTTTAAAAACTTTTATTTTGATACCTCAATAACAATCTTTTTCTATATTTGCATACCGTTTTTATTCTATTAAAATAAAAAATGAAAAATATCTTTCTGTAATAACGATATTTTTTATGTTTAAAACCAACGTTTCCATTGTCTTCCTATACAAAAATACCCCTATGAAAACTCATAGGGGTATTTTTCAATCTTTAATAAAAATTTTACTCTTTTTATTAATTTCTTTAAGTTGTTTTTTAGGAAAAGATAATGTCAAAACGCCTGCTTCGTATTTTGCTTGGATATCTTCCGGTTGCAAGGCATCTCCTACATAGAAATTTCGCTTCATTACGCCTGTGTAACGTTCTCTGCGAAGATAAATTCCTTTTTTATCTTTTTCTTCTTCTTCTCTGCTTTTTGCTCCAAAAATACTCAAATATCCGTTTTCTAAATGCAGTTGTATTTCCTCTTTTTGAAAGCCTGGCAAATCTATATCTACTTCATAGCCTTCTTCTGTTTCTCTCACATCTGTTCTCATAATTCTTTTTGCCTGTCTGTCATACCAAGGATTTTCTTTTCCAAAAAACTCTATATCCATAGGCGTTTCCAAGCTAACTTTATCTTCAAACAAATGATCTCCAAAAATACCATGTTTTATCATAATTACATCTCCCTTCAAAAAACATTGATTCAACTTATTTTATTTTTATATTATTTATTCTTCTGTTTTTCTTAATTGTACTATAACACTATTAAAATATACTGTCAACAAAAGGAAATTTATTTTTTTGATTTTATAGCTAACAATAAAAATATTTCTCTTAAATTGATATAAAATATACCTATTCTTTTTTTATAAAATTATACTAAAAACGGCATATTATTTTAATCATTTCTTCTTGTAGCAATATCTACAAATTTAAAATATTCCGGATGATGACGCGACTGTGTATACTCAAATAGAATTCCTTCACTATTATACGTAAAACTACTTACTACTGCAAGACAATTATATTCTTCTAAATTAATATATTGCATGTCAATTTGATTCATTTTTTCTACTGTCATAATCCTTTTACTGGTTACAATGGTAATACCTAATGTATTTTCAATATACTCATATATGGAATTTTGCGCAATCTCTCTTGAAAGTTGAGGCATTAACTCCTTTAAAAAATAATTATGATTTACAATCAAAGGCTTTTTATCAAAATAATGTATTCTTTGTATATATATCAGTTCTGTCCCCTCTTGAAAGCCTGTTTTTTTCTCTATTTTTTTATTGGCTTGGATCGATTCAAAATGCACTACCTTTGTAAAATATTTCTGATGATTTCGAATAGCGGATTCTTTAAAGGATTCTATTTTGCCCATTTTAAATGTTGACTGTTCTACAGGCTGAAAAATATTTAAAACTCCCTTGCCCTGAATACTTTGGACATATCCTTCTTTTACCAACTCGGAAATAGCCCTTCTAACCGTATTTCTTGAACAACTATATTCTAAAACAAGCGTATTTTCTGAAGGCAAAAATTGCTGAAAATGGTATTCTTCTGTTTCTATTTTTCGTTTTAAATCTTTATAAATTACGTCATACTTTACTTTAGGCATTTGTCAAACATCTCCTATATACAACTTGTTTAAACATTTTTTTCATTTTATACTATTTTTACCAATACTGTCAATGATCATTACAAAATAGAAATTTTAATGTACAAAAATCACATTCTATTTATATTTATAATTACCAAAAATGAAAAAGTGACACAAAATTACATTGACTTGTTTAAACATGTTTGCTATGATTATCTTGTTCAAACAAGTCCGATTTAGAAATGGAGGAAGGGAAAATGTCAAAGTATGAAAATGATGTAAAACAACTCTTGACACTCATCGGTGGAAAAGAAAACATAGACGCTGTTTCTCATTGTATGACACGAATGAGATTTGTATTAAATGACCCTTCAAAAGCAAACGAAAAGGAAATTGCAAAAATTCCTTCTGTAAAGGGTACATTTACACAAGCAGGACAGTATCAAGTGATTATAGGAAATGATGTTTCTGTATTTTATAACGAATTTACAAACTATGCCGGTATAGAAGGTGTAAGTAAAGATGCAGTAAAAAACGCCGCGCAAACAAACCAAAATATTGCTCAGAGAATTATGGGCGCTCTTGGTGAAATTTTTGCCCCTATCATTCCTGCATTGATATGTGGCGGTTTGATACTTGGTTTTAGAAATATTATTGGTGAAATCTACTTTTTTAACAATGGAACTGCTACTTTAACACAGTTATATCCATTTTGGATGGGAGTTTATAACTTCTTATGGATTATTGGAGAGGCAATATTCCACTTACTGCCTGTAGGCATTGTATGGTCTATTACCAAAAAAATGGGAACAACACAAATACTTGGTATTGTTCTTGGCTTGACATTGGTATCTCCACAGCTTTTAAACGGTTTTGCAGTAGCCTCTACGCCTGCAGCTGATATTCCAAAATGGGACTTTGGTTTTATACAAATAGATATGATTGGTTACCAAGGTCAAGTCATTGCGGCTATGATGGCCGGTTTTGTACTGGTGTATCTTGAAAAGTTTTTCAAAAAACATTGTCCGGAAGTCATTAGTATGATTGTTGTACCATTTTGTTCTTTAGTACCGGCAGTTATCATTGCCCATACCATTGTAGGTCCTATCGGCTGGTCTATTGGCAATTTTATAGGAGATATTGTATACTCCGGATTGACTTCAAACATTAGAATTATTTTTGCTGCAATATTCGGTTTCGTTTATGCTCCAATTGTTATGACAGGTTTACACCATATGACAAATGCTATTGACACACAGCTTGTTACACTTTACGGAGGCACAATGCTCTGGCCTATGATTGCTTTAAGCAACATTGCGCAAGGGTCTGCCGTATTGGCTATGATTGTATTACAAAAGAAAAATGAACGTGCAGAACAAATCAATGTACCGGCTTGTATCTCCTGTTATCTTGGCGTAACAGAGCCCGCTCTTTTCGGCGTCAATTTAAAATACATTTTTCCTCTCATATGCGGTATGATTGGTTCTGCCATAGCGGCAGTCATCTCTATTGGTTTTGGCGTAGAAGCCGTTAGCATTGGTGTGGGAGGACTTCCCGGTATTCTTTCTATTTTTTCTCAATACTGGGGTAAATTCCTTTTGGCTATGGCAGCAGCCATTATAGTACCTTTTGTGTTAACAATTGTTGTTGGAAAGAAAAAATTGCCTGTATCTGAAATGCTGGGAGAAGCCAAAGAAAAAACGGTTAAAGAACAAACCGATTTTGTAGAAACTCTTTCAGAAAATGTACAGCAAAAAGAAGAAAGTATTGCCGACGTACATGAATTATGCGCTATTTTAAGCGGTCAAGTCATTTCGATTGAAGAAGTAGAAGACGATGTATTTTCACAAAAAATTATGGGAGACGGCATTGCCTTTGAGCCTTCAGATGAAATAGTGTTAGCTCCTTGCGACGCTACAATCAGCGTTGTTATGGACGACAGTAAGCATGCTTGTGGTATGACTCTTTCAAATGGTATGGAAATATTGATACACATTGGCATTAATACTGTTCATATGAATGGAGATGGATTTGAAGCCTTTGTAAAAGCCGGAGATAAAGTAAAACGTGGTCAACCGCTGATTCAATTTTCAAAAGAAAAAATTGCAAAATCCGGTTATAGTGATACTACAATGCTGATTGTCACTGAAATGGGTAACGCAAAAGAACTCCAGTTTCATACAAACATAAATGCTCAAGCAGGCAAAACAGTTGTTGCAGAATTTTAATTTTAAAAAAGGAGGGGTTTTGTTATGGCAGACTTTAAAAAAAGCACCGTTTATCAAATTTATCCAAAATCCTTTTATGATACCAACGATGATGGTATTGGGGATTTAAAAGGAGTAACTGCAAAGCTGGATTACATCAAAGATTTAGGTGTAGACTATATATGGCTGACTCCCTTTTTTGTATCTCCACAAAACGATAATGGATATGATGTAGAAGATTACTATCATATTGATAAAAGATATGGTACTATGCAAGATTTTGAAGAATTGGCACAAGAAGCACAAAAAAGAGGAATTCGACTTATGTTGGATATGGTTTTTAACCATACTTCCACAAAACATCAGTGGTTTCAAAAAGCTCTTTCGGGAGATGAAAAATATAAAAATTATTATATATTCAAAAAAGGAAAAAAAGCCGGCGTTCCTCCTACCAACTGGGAAAGCAAATTTGGCGGAAATGCTTGGGAATATGTTGAAAAATTTGACGAATATTATTTGCACCTTTTCGATGTAACACAGGCTGATTTAAACTGGGATAATGAAGAAGTAAGAAAGGAAATGCAAAAAATTATAAAATTTTGGATGAAAAAAGGAGTAAAGGGATTTCGTTTTGATGTGGTAAATCTCATTAGTAAAGGAGCCTTTGAAGACGACTATCAAGGTGATGGCAGACGCTTTTATACAGATGGTCCTAACATACATCGCTATCTTAAAGAACTTCACGAAACTACATTTGGCACTGATGCAGAAATTATCACAGTAGGAGAAATGTCCAGCACCTCTATTGAAAACTGTTATGAATATGCCGGAGAAAAAAGCAATGAACTTTCTATGGTTTTTAGTTTTCATCATCTAAAAGTGGACTTTATGGGAAATGAAAAATGGGTAATGGTTCCTTTTGATTTTCAAAAATTGAAACATATTATATTCCAATGGCAGACAAAAATGTGTCAGCACAATGCTTGGAATGCTGTTTTTTGGTGTAATCATGACCAACCAAGAGTAGTATCCCGTTTTGGAAATACAGAAAAATACTGGAAAGAATCCGCAAAAATGCTTGCTACAGTGATACATTGTTTAAGAGGAACTCCTTACATTTATCAGGGAGAAGAAATTGGTATGACAAACGCAAACTTTACCCATATTTCACAGTATAAAGATGTAGAAAGCTTAAACCATTTTAAAATATTGCAGCAAAAAGGGCTCTCTGCTGAAAATGCCTATAGTATATTACAAATTCATTCCAGAGATAACAGTCGTACGCCAATACAATGGACAGCAGAAAAAAATGCAGGTTTTACAAAAGGTACTCCTTGGATTGAAGTGATCAAAAACTATACGCATATCAATGTAGAAAGTCAAATAAATGATGAAAACTCTATATTCAATCATTATAAAAAATTGATACAGCTCCGTAAAGAAAATAATATCATTGCTTATGGTGATTTTGAAGCATTGGCAGAAAATCACTCCGCCATATTTGCTTACAAAAGAACTTATCAAGGAGAAACATTGCTTGTCATCAACAACTTTTATGGCTATGAAGTTACTTGGGATACAGAGATGAATCTTTCACAATATCAATGTATATTAAGTAATTATGCAGAAAGCAAAATTGAAAATATACTAACATTAAGACCATATGAATCCATTGTTTTAAAAAAATAGTATTATAAAAATATATTAGTCTATATCCAGATAATACATTTGGTATGATCTCTTGAGCCTGTCGAAAAAGCCCATTGAGGCTTTTTCCAGTTTCCCCATTTCTTACAATCTTTTCTTATACCAAGGCTTTCAAATACGAGCTTTTCATTGGGGGAAATCAATTCTTTGTCCTCTAACCCCTTCGCCGACGAAAAAAACTTTTTTGAAAGTTTAAAGAGATACTATCAATATAGTATCTCTTTTTATAAACATTATTTTAAAAATTTTTTCTCACAACAGTAACCATATTTCTTTTTTAGCCATCCATCTTATCCATAAAAAAGACAGCTATAACAGCCTATATTGCAGTTATATCATTGCAAAAAATAATATTTTTGAAATGTCATCATCTAATCCAATTGAAACTTACTAACCAGTTCTTTTAATACATGAGCTTGTCCTGACAATTCTTCACTGGCCGCCGCGCTTTCTTGTGCTGTAGCAGAATTTGTTTGTACTACACTGGAAATTTGGTCTGTACCTATTACAACTTGTTTAATATCTTTATCTTGTTGTTCAAAATTTTTGGTAATTTCATTTGTTTTTGCTGCAACTGCATTTACACCTTCAAAAACTCTTTGGAAAGAATATGCTGTTTCATCTGCAATTTCTTTTCCATTTTTTGCTGCAATAAGTGCTTTTTCAATCAACTCAGCCGTATGCTTTGAGGCTTGGCTTGTTTTGTTTGCCAAGTTTCTTACTTCATCTGCTACCACAGCAAAGCCCTTTCCGGCGGCTCCTGCCCTTGCCGCTTCTACTGCTGCATTTAAAGCAAGTATATTTGTCTGAAATGCAATATCTTCAATTCCTTTTATAATCTTTTCAATCTCTAAAGATGTTTGGCTAATATCTTTCATAGCAGAAAGCATATTTTTCATTTTTTGGTCGCCCATTTGTATTTCTTTTACAACCATAGTCAATTCATCATTTGCCAATTCCATATTATGTGTGCTTTCATCTATTTTTTGGGACATTTCATTTAAAGAGGCTACCAATTCTTCTATACTGGAAGCTTGCTCTGTAGAGCCTTGCGCTAAATTTTGAGCTCCAATGGATACTTGATTTGCGCCGCTATTTACTTGATCTGCTGTTTGTACAATAGCAGTCATAGTTTGAGAAAGGCTGGAACGAATATGCAATAATGCAATTTTTACTTTGGCAAAATGACCTTTATAATCATGTTGTAATGTAAACATTAAATTTCCTTTTTCTATCTCTCCCAATATCAAGGCAATTTCATCTATATAATCCACATATACCTTCAAACTTTCTACAATAGCAGAAATCCCCTCCGCCAACATACCGACTTCATCACTGCTTTTTACATCAACAGTAGTATTTAATTGTCCATCTGCTAATTTTTTTGTAATATGAGCCAGCTTTTTCACAGATCTTGTAATAATTTTTCCAAAGAAAATAATTACAACACTTAATACAATAATACAAAGTACAAAATATAGCACAATAATTCTTTGCACTTCTTTCATATATGCGGAAAATTCCTCCTCCGGCAATACACTCATCACCATATAATTGAAATCCTCTAAATAAGCGATACTTCCATAAAAAACATCATTGTTATAGCTGTATTGCATACTTTCTACAGCTTGACCATTTAATAAAGCATCTTTAACATTTTGAGAATAACTACTTTGAGAAATATTTTTTAAAATCAAACTGTTATCCGGATGATAAATCACATTATCTTGTGTGTCTACTACTGTAATATAACCAGTATCTCCAATTTGTATTTCAGATAAAGCCGTTGTTAACTTATTTAAGGAAATATCCATGCCAAAAAGACCTGCCACCTGTCCATCAAAATACACCGGAGCCGCTACCGAAACAATCAAATCGCCGCTTACAACATCTTCATAGGCTCCTGTCAAAACTGTTTTTTGTTGTTTTACAGCATCATACCATTGACGAGTTGTCGCATCAAAATTAGGCGGGGTCATAAATGAGCCATCTGATTGAAGCACTTCATTTGTTTTAGCATTCATCAACCATGTATAAATCACTTCTTCCGGCTGAGAGGCTTGGATATCCTGCAAAGTCTTTAATGTATCTGACTGCAGTTGAGACGCCGCAAAAGTATTTGCTTCCCACCCTGTGATGGCAGTCAATATAGGTTGAGAAACAGCTGTTACTTCACTTACTCCATAAAATTTTTGAAAATAACCATCTACTTGTTCTGCTGCACGATTGGATTCTGAAGCAATATAATTGTTATCCAAAGTTGTAACAATATCTGAAACACGCCTATCTAGTTGAATTCCTACAAAAATCAATATGATAATAAGGGGAATCAATATTCCCATCAATAGCTTAGGCAATATTCCTAGTCTTACTTTTGATTGTTCTAAATGAAAATGTTCTTTCCATTTTTGAAATTTTACTTCCATAAAAAAATGCCTCCCCAAATACGCAATGTTGTATCAATCACAAAAAAATAACTAACTACATTGAAACTTAATACTGATTTTTATAAAAGCTTCAATACATTAGTTTATTTTGAAAAAAACCTTACCTGCTTTGATCTATTTTTCAAAGTTATATTATTAATCATCATAAAATATCAATCCCTCCTATACAAAAACTATAGTTTAACTATATCAAACATGACTATTATAGTAAATATATCTTTATATAAAACATAAAAATTTGTCTATAATTGTCAAAAATATGCTATGTATACAGTCCATTTTTTGTCAATCAGAACCACGACTAAATGACAGCTCTATCAGAGCATATAAAATAGCCAACACCTAAATAACGTCTGCTTTCATTTCATTCAAGCTTTGATGATATCATTATCTGCTACTGTTAAAAGCGTCTTGCTATTGCTTTGCAATTTGACTTGTGTTCTATTTGCTCTTGCTTTTGTTGTTCTCTTATATATTTACTGCATTTAGACCAACTGTACTCATATAGTGGTCGCCCAAAAATTTCTATTTCCAAATTTATATTTTAAGTTTGCGTGTCAGTCAAATAACATTATGATACTCTTTCCTTTCAAATACCTCATAAATGATGATACGCTCAGGTGGTATCTCTATACATCATCCGGCAGCCATGCTCTTCTATAATTTTGCTTTCCATTCACACAAATTTTTTATTATTTTTTGGATATCTTCACTCAATTTAGATTAAATAATTTTTTTCTGTACTTTGGAGTAAAAACGATATCATACTTGCACACTCATTTTGTATGGGTTAACCTTTTCTCTTACTCATAGAGCGAGCGATTGCGAAAGACTGCTTTGCAATCTTTGATACTAAAGTCATAATAAAAAAGACGAGATATCTCTCGCCTTTTAAACACATTCTAATTTGCTATTACAATTGTTCCATTTCTTCTATTTTATCTAATTCATGGGCAATGATTTGGTTTTGGG
>ERZ1643246.3649-NODE-3649-length-12929-cov-4.701880_pt1 | contig 12929 bp, 14 predicted proteins | sample MGYA00579265_ERZ1643246 | MGnify/ENA primary metagenome ERZ1643246 (study PRJEB29033, sample SAMEA4952261) | chicken gut metagenome | biome: Broiler Chicken; feature: Gastrointestinal Tract; material: Caecum | place: Ireland | collected 2018 | study: Broiler... | reverse complement strand
TTTACCACTTGCGCGGCTCTTTGTCAAGCTTTTTTTCCGTCTCTCTCGACGGCTTTGCTATCATACCATACCGCACACCCGTTGTCAACTCTTTTTTTCATTTTTTTGGAATTTTCTTCTTTTGTCCCGATTTACCCCTATTCAAGGGTAAGGAGCTCGAAAAATTCGTTGCCTGCAAACGAAAACTGCTATATAATAAATGGAAATCAAAAACGAAGCGAAAAAGCGAGGCTGCCTGCGCAGCTTAAAAAGGAAACGGAGGCTTTTCCATGCCGATTTGCATTCCGGCCGAACTGCCGGCTTATAAGGTGCTGGAATCGGAGAACATTTTTGTGATGACACACCAGCGCGCCGTCGCCCAGGATATCCGGCCGCTGAAGATCGTGATTGTCAACCTGATGCCCACCAAGATAGAAACGGAAAACCAGCTGCTGCGTCTGTTGGGGAACACGCCGCTGCAGGTCAATATTACGCTGATGCAGATGGCCAGCCATGTGAGCCGCCATGTCTCTCCCACACACCTGCAGGCCTTTTACAAAACATTCGATGAGGTAAAGGACGAGCGCTTTGACGGCATGATCATCACGGGCGCTCCGGTGGAAAACATGCCGTTTGAAGAGGTGGATTACTGGCCGGAACTCTGTGAAGTGATGGACTGGAGCCTTTCCCACGTGTATTCCACCATGCACATCTGCTGGGGCGCGCAGGCCGGTCTTTACCATCACTTCGGCATTCCGAAATACAGGCTGCCGCAGAAGCTTTCCGGCATTTTCCGCCACACGCTGCTTGCCCCCACGCATCCGCTTGTGCGCGGCTTTGACGACGAGTTCTTCGCGCCGCACAGCCGCAACACGGAGGTGCGCCTGGAGGACATCAAGCGCCACGGAGAACTTGAAATTCTTTCCGCCTCCGAGGAAGCGGGCGTGCACCTGATTGCGCGGCGCGACGGCCGCCAGTTCTTTGTGACAGGCCATCTGGAGTATGACCGCGAGACGATCGCCAACGAATATTTCCGGGATCTCAAAAAGGGCCTGAACCCCGAAATCCCCAAAAACTATTTCCCGAACGACGACGTGACACAGCGCCCGCTGTTTAACTGGCGTAGCCACGGCCATCTGCTCTTCTCAAACTGGCTGAACTATTATGTGTATCAAATGACGCCTTATGATTTGGAAGAGCTGCCCACGCTGGAAAAGAGAAGCGAACCGTAAAGACAGACAGAAAACGCCCCGGCGGAACTGACTGCGTTCCGCCGGGGCGTTTATTTTCCCGATCCTGCTTGGGCAAGGCGGGCCGTTTCTGCGCCGGCCATGCTGCGCCTCTGCGAAGCGGGAAAGACACTCTATTACTGTTCGGCCGTATCTGCCAGATCAATGCTGCCGGACACGCTGCCGTTGACGACGTAGTAAGCCTTCTTCTCCTCAGGCTTCACATAGAGCTCAATCTCTTTCACGGCCTCCGTGTTCTCGGCTGCATAAGCGGCCTTTGCCTGCTCCATCAGATCGGCAACAGCCCAATCGCTGCCGCTGAACTGCACATGCACGCACTCCTTCGGCGCGGCAGGCTTGCGGGGGGCCGGCTTCTTCGGCGCCGGCTTGGCAGCCGCGGCAGTCTCCACAACGGGCTCCGCGACGCTCTCCTTCACGGGCTTTTCAGCAGTCTTCTTCATTCTTGACATAATCGTCCCTCCTACTAGAAGTTGGACAGGCATGCGCATCCCCTCACAGGCGGCGCGCAGAAAACCGCCCGGTCACGCATCTGTCATTTTCGCGCGGTGATTCTATATCAAAGCCTTTCGGCTGCGATTCTATTGTACTCCGTTTATGGCCCAACTGCAAGGATTTTATGGGATTTCCAGCGTTTTTCCCGCTGTCTTCTCCCGCTCTGAATCTATCCCGCCCAGTTTTCTCAGGAGCTATCCATCAATTTTTGGCGAAGCTGACGCAGAATTGTCTTTTCTCTTCTGCAAACCTGTACCTGCGTCATGCCCAATTGCCGCGCCGTTTCAGCCTGTGTGGCATGTTTTCCGTATCGCAGGGCGAGAATTTTTCGGTCGCGCAGCTCGAGCGTTTCCACCGCCTGATGCAGGGAAAGGCGATCGAGGGCTGCTTCCTCCTCCCCCTCCACGGCTACGTCGGCCTGACCTCCCCCTTCCTCCTCACCTGCCGTGAGTGACAGGGCGGGCCGGGCGGCATCAAGCGCCTGGGCAGCCTGCTCCGGCTCCACGCCGAGCAGTGCGGCCAGCTCCGCCACGGTGGGGGATCGCCCTTCCCGGCTGCAGAACGATTCCTGCTCCCGCGTGGCACGCAGGGCAAGCTCCCGCAGACTTCGGCTCATGGACACGCTCCCGCCGCGGCGGAAGAGCTGCTTCATCTCCCCCAGAATGAGAGGGACGGCATAGGTGGAAAAGCGAAGGCCGCGCGATTCGTCGAACCGCTCCGCCGCCTGCAGCAGCCCCACACAGCCTGCCTGAAAGAGATCGTCATATTCCACGCCTCTTCCGCGGAACCGTTGCGCGCAGCTATGTACAAGCGCCAGGTTGGAGCGGACCCGTTCCTCAACCTCCATGTGTGATGCGGCGGGAAAGCCGCTTTTCCATCGTGACGGTCGTCCCCTTCCCGGGGCGGGAGGAAACGCGGAGCTTGTCCATGCAGCTTTCCATGACGGCAAAGCCGAGACCGGCCCGCTCCGCCCCGCCGGTGGTGTAGAGCGGTTCCATGGCGAGCGGCACGTCCGGGATGCCGCAGCCGCGGTCCCGCACGGTGACGCTGACGCGCCGGTCTTCGTAAAAACGAAGGATGAGCGTGACCTGCCCGATGGTGTCGCGGTATCCGTGCACGATGCAGTTGGTGACGGCTTCGGAGACTGCTGTGCGCACATCGTTGAGTTCCTCGAGCGTGGGGTCGAGCTGCGCCAGAAACGCGGCGGCGGCCGCACGGGCAAACGACTCGTTCGCCGAGCAGCTGGGAAACACGGTTTTCATTTCGTTGAGTGGTTTTTCTGTTTTCATGATCTGTCCTCCTCCGGGCTCACAACGGTGCAGAGTTCACGGATGCCGGCCAGCGAAACGAGCCGTTCCAGCTGGGGCGGCAGATTGGCCACGCAGACCTCGCCGCCCCAGCCGCTCACCAGCCGGTAACGGCCCAGGATCAGACCCACGCCGGAGCTGTCCATAAACGTCACGTTTGAAAAATCAAGCGTAAGCGTATGCGGTTTCACGCGCGAAGCGGCCGCATCGATCTCCTCTCTTGCTTCCCTGGCAGCGTGGTGATCGATCTCTCCTTCCAGAAAGGCAATCAGCTCGCCCTGCCTCATTTGCAGACGTACACCCATCTCTTCTGCCTCCTTGCGGTATGTGGTTCCGGCGGGAAACGCCGGATACTGCCAGATTTCCCCGAACGGGCGGCGTTTATGCACAGAAAAAATCCCCTGTCCCGATCGAGCCGTTTCCTCTCTCTCAGGATAGGGGATTTTGCCTGCGCATTTGCGCGAAGTATGGGAGCCTGTCCGTTTTACTGTTTCAGGTGCTGCAGGAGGGGACGCGCCTCGCCCGCCAGATAGAGCGAGCCGCACACGAGCACGCCGCGCTCTGCGCCCTCCCGGAGGGCGAGATGCAGGGCCTCCTCCACGGAAGCGGCGGGCTGCGCGGGAATGCGGAGCCGCTCCCACACGGCGGCGAGATCGGCGGCGCTCATCGCGCGGGGGGAGTTCGGGGCCACGGTGTACACCTTCTCCATGACGCCGTCCAGCTTGCGCACGGCCTCGCGCACGTTTTTGTCGGCCATCATGCCGCACACGCCGATCATGCGCTTTTTCGAGACATATTTTTTGATGGCCTTCGCCAGGGCGCCGGTGCCTTCGGGATTGTGCGCGCCGTCCAGAATCACGACGGGGTGTTCGGCCATCACTTCCATCCGTGCCGGGAAGGTGACAGCGGCAAAGCCCTTCTGCAGCGCCTCGTCTGAAATCTCCCAGCCGAGCGCGCGCAATTCCTTCACACAGGCCAGCACGACGGCAGCGTTGCGGATCTGGTGATCGCCGAGCAGCGGCAGTGTGAGCGGCAGGCTTGTCTCCGTGAGCAGCCTTGTCCCCTTCAGGGAAGCGTCCACAAATGTGAGATCCTTGAGCGGCGCCGTCACGAGGCGGCAGCCCTCCACCTCCGCCGAGGTGCGGATCACATTGACGGCGGCGCGCGGCAGGTCGGGATAACAGACACAGACGCTTCCCCGCTTGAGGATGCCCGCCTTTGCAAACGCGATCTGCTCGATGGTGTCGCCCAGCACGGCGGTGTGCTCGAGCGAGAGCGACGTGATCACGGTGACATCCGGCGCCGAGATCACATTTGTCGCGTCGAAGCGGCCGCCGAGTCCAGCACCACGATGCCGCAGCCGCGCTCCGCAAACCAGAGAAAAGCCATGGCGGTGATCAGTTCAAATTCCGTGAGCGGGAAACCGGCGGCGCGGCAGGCCTCCGCTTCCGTGAGCACACGCTCCGCCAGGGAAACGAAATTCCCGTGCGGAATGGGCTCGCCGTCCACGGTGATGCGCTCGGCAAAATCCGTGAGGTGCGGCGACGTGTAAAGACCGGTGCGATACCCGGCCTGCCGCAGCACGGAGGCCAGCAGGGCACAGGTGGAGCCCTTGCCGTTCGTGCCCGCCACATGCACGAACCGCAGCGATTCCTGCGGATTGCCCAGCCGGTTCATGAGCTCGCGCATGCGCTCCAGCCCCGGTTTTCCGGGAAAGGAAGGGGTGGCGTCCAGCCGGGCGGTTGCTTCTTCATAGGTCAAAAGACAGTTCCTCCTTCAATAGCGGTAAGGGGAAAGAGCATCCTGCACGACAGATTCAAAACTCTGCGAAGCGCCCCAGTCGAAGCGGAACAGCCCTTCCCCGCCGCCGCCGCTCACCAGGTGCACGCGCGTGCGGCCCTGCAGATTGTCAACCGTCACGGTGAGCGTCAGCCGGTTGCCGGCCCGCCAGTAATGCTTTTCATAGACGGAAACGAGGCAGACTGCGCCGTCCCTCGCCTCCAGGGCATAGCGATCGATGGCTTCGCCCGTGATGCTGCCCTCCGTGACAGCCCGGTAAATGAGGTCATCCGCCTCCCGGGGCGAAAGGGATACCTCCATCATGCGTGACATGGTTCAACCTCCTCCCGCCGCGCCGCCCTTCCCGGCCGCGCGGCAAGCTTTTGCTGAAAGTATAACACAAACAAACAAGATTGTATAGGAAGAAACGTCAGCGCTGTGCTATAATAGAGCAAGCCGGCCCTCCGGGCGCCGGACTGACAGGACAACAGGCGCGCCTTTCCCGAAACAGGCGCGCTCCCGATACAGGAGGAGGCAACCAGATGAAAGCAGTGGAACTGTTCACCGACGGCGCGTGCTCCGGCAACCCCGGCCCCGGCGGGTGGGGGGCGATTCTGCGCTACCGCGGCCATGAGCGCGAGCTCTCCGGCGGGGACGCGCACACGACGAACAACCGGATGGAGCTTTCCGCCGTGATCGCCGGGCTGGAACAGCTTAAGGAGCCGTGTGCCGTGACGCTCACGAGCGATTCGAAATATGTGTGCGACGCCATCACAAAGGGGTGGGCGCGCGGCTGGAAAAAGAACGGCTGGCGCAAGAGCGACAAGTCCCCCGCCCTGAACGTGGATCTGTGGGACAGGCTGCTTGCCCTGCTTGACACGCACGAGGTCACCGTCGTGTGGGTCAAGGGGCACGCCGGACACCCGGAAAATGAGCGCTGCGACAAGCTGGCCACCGCCGAGGCGGCCCGCCACGCCCAGCCGTAACGAAACGCAGGGAGGGAATCTCATGGCGGAACACCGATTTCTTTATGCGGACAACGCGGCCACCACGTCTCTTTCGCCCACCGCGCTGCGGGCGATGGAACCTTTCCTGACGGCGCAGTACGGCAACCCCTCTTCGCTCTATCGTCTGGGACAGGAGGCAAGGCGTGCCGTGGAGCAGGCGCGGCGGGATCTGGCTGCCTGCCTGCACGCCGAGCCGGAGGAGATCCTCTTCACCTCCGGCGGGACGGAAAGTGACAACTGGGCGCTGCGCGCCGCGGCGCGCCGGATGGCCGCGCAGGGAAAACGCCACCTCGTCACCTCGTCGTTTGAACATCCGGCCGTGCTCCGCACCTGCCGCGCGCTGGAGCAGGAGGGCTTTTCCGTGACGTGGCTGCCCGTGCACGGCGACGGCCTCGTGCTCCCCGAAGAAGTGGAATCGGCTCTGCGGGAGGACACGGCGCTCGTCTCCGTTATGGCGGCAAACAACGAGATCGGCACGGTGCAGCCTGTGGAGGAGATCGGCCGCCTGTGCCGCGCACACGGTGTGCTGTTCCACACCGACGCCGTGCAGGCTGCCGGGAATCTGCCGATCGACGTGAAGCGCTGGCAGTGCGATCTGCTCTCCGTCTCCGCACACAAGTTTCACGGCCCGAAGGGCGTGGGGCTTCTCTGGCGGCGGAAAGGTCTCGAGCTGCCGGCCCTGCTCACCGGCGGCGAGCAGGAGCACGGCCTGCGCCCGGGCACGGAAAACACGGCGGGGATCGTGGGCATGGCTGCCGCGCTGCAGGACGCCTGTGCCTCCCTCCCGGCGCGCGCAGCACGCCTCTGCACCCTGCGCGACCGGCTGACGGAACAGGCTCTCCGCCTGCCGTTCAGCCGCCTCAACGGCAGCCGGGAACACCGCCTGCCCGGCACCGTGAACCTGAGCTTTGCCGGGACGGACGGCGAACAGCTCCTCCTGCTGCTCGATCTGCAGGGGATCGCCGTGTCCACGGGTTCGGCGTGCGAATCCGGCTCGCACAAAGCAAGCCACGTGCTGCTGGCGCTCGGCCTGCCGGAGGAGCTGGCGCGCGGCTCCCTTCGCTTCTCGCTGGGGGAGGATCTCACCGAGACGGACATAGATTACATGGCGGAAAAGCTGGCGGGCGCCGTGCAGAGAATCCGGCTGATGAACCCGCTGTGGGAGCGGATCGAGAGCGGGCGCATCCGGTACAGCGTGCCGGACGAAACCGATTGAACAAAAGCGAACCCCCGACGGGCCAAATCCGCCGGGGGTTCGCCTTTTGTGTGCCGCGTTCAGGCGGCTGTTGTCCGGATCTGCTGCTCCGCCAGGTGCTTGCGCAGCGCGCGGAACACGATGACGGCGAACAGAATGGAGCTGATGCTCCAGGTGATGGGATAAGCCCAGTACACGACGTGGATGTCGTGGATAAAGCGGAGTGTGACGGTGATGTAGAAGATGCGGAACACACACCAAACCGCCAGCATGATCGTCATGGGGATCACGGGCCGGCCCAGGCCGCGCAAAATACCGGCACAGCAGTGGGAAAATGCGAGCAGGCAGTAAAACAGTGCCACCGTGCGCGCGTTGTTCACGCCGAATGACACGACGTCCGGCTCATTGTTGAAGGCGGCAATCACGGTCGGCGCAAAGGTGAAAATCACCACGCCGATGCACTCAGCCAAAATGGGGCTGCACAGCAGGCCGAACCGCACGCCGGCCTTCACACGCTCCGTCTTGCCCGCACCGAGGTTCTGGCTCACAAAGGTGGAGAGCGCCAGGGCAAAGCATGTGACGGGCAGGAAGGCAAAGCCTTCTGTGCGGCTGTAGGCGGCGCAGCCGGCCATGGCCACAGAGCCGAACGAGTTGATGTTCGACTGCACAATCACGTTTGCGAGGGAAATCACTGAATTCTGCACGCCGGACGGCACGCCCAGGCCGATCACGCGGCGCAGCATCTCCCGGTCAAAGCGGACGCGGCGCCAGCGCACACGGTAACCGGCATTTACGCACATGAGCTTGCGGAAAGCCAGCACGGCGCTGAGGATCTGGCTGATCACCGTGGCCGCGGCGGCGCCGCCCACTCCCCAGGGAAAAACAGCGACAAAGAGGAGATCAAGCACGACATTCAGGACGGAAGCCGCGATAAGGAACTTCATGGGGCTGCGGCTGTCCCCCACGGACTGCAGGATGCCCGCCCCCACATTGTAGAGCACGGAGGCAAGAGATCCCGCAAAATAAATGCGGAAATAGAGGACGGAGTTCGGCATCACGTCCTCGGGCGTGCCCATGAGGCGCAGAATCTGCGGTGAAAAGAGAATGCCGATCGCGGTGAGCACCGTGCCGGCACACAGGCCAAGCGCCACCGTGGTGTGAACGGCACGCTCCATGCTTTCCTCGTCCCCCGCGCCGAAAAAGCGCGCGACAAGGACGCCCGCACCGAGCGATACGCCGTTGACAAACCCGACCAGAAGCATGATGAGGCTGGACGAGGATCCCACGGCAGCGAGCGCCTCCGCGCCGACAAAGTTGCCCACGATGAGCGAGTCCACCGCGTTGTAGAGCTGCTGAAAGAGGTTGCTGAAAAAGATGGGAATGGCGAACAGAAGCATTTTCCGCGGGACGCTTCCCACCGTGAGAAGATTCTGATTGTTTTTCAAATTCCGGCTCACCGGCCCTTTCCTTTCATTTTTTGAGCGGATGCGTCAATCGGACGGCTGGCCGTAGAGATCCTGCAGCAGTGCGAGGCCTGTCTGCGTGCGGAACACGCGGTGACGCGCCGTCTCCACCGCCTCCGGCCCGAGGCCGTTTTCCCCGATGTTCACAAGCGCGTCCGCTTCCACAAGCGCCTGGAAATCCGGGCCGTCCACTGCGGAGAGCGTGTGGTGATGGCCCACCAGAAACGCAATCCGCTCGATGGCGTCCGCCCCATAACCCAGGCGCGAGAGCAGACGCCGCGCGGGGGCCGGACCCTCCTTCTCCTGATAGGGGCCGGCAGAGGAGCCGTACTGCTCGAGCGCCGGACGGATGCCGATGTCGTGCACGAGCGCTGCCGCGCACGTCACGCGCTCCAGGCGCGGCGAAAAGCCCTCCCCGCGCGCGATGAGAGCGGCATAGCCTGTCACCTTGACCAGGTGATGGATGCGCTCCGCACAGCCGCGCTCATAGTCTGTCATGGCAAGCGCAAGCGGGATCTCGTCCTCCGGCAGAAGATCGGGCGTGAGCACAAACTGCTCCACGGCGGCCCCCACGCCTCCCTGCTCATTCGAGAGGGGCGTTTCATAGGCAGCGCGCCGCTTCACTTCCTCGAGGCCGCTGCACATCGCCACGGAGACACCGGCCTGTTCCATAAGCTCATAATCATTGTCGCCGTCGCCGATCGCCATCGTTTCCGCAAGAGGGATATTCAGCGTTTTACAGAGATGCACAAGGCCCTCCCCCTTGTTCACACCCTTCGCGTTGTGCTCCATGTAGCCGGGCACAGAGGAAGACACAGCCAGGAGATCCTGCGCGCACAGCTCGCGCAGGATCTCCTCCTTCTCCCCCGGCCCCATGCCGGAGATCGTGAACTTTTCCACGGCACGCCCCTGCAAAGCGTCCGCCAGCGAGGAAACAAGATGCACCTGCGGCCGGAACATGGCCCAGAACCCGCCTGCCTGCGCCATGCGATCCAGCTCGGGCCGATCCTTTTCCGCCATCCAGGAAAGGCCGTCCGCATACGCCTCCACCGAAACGCCGGGGTGACGGCCGAGCACCGTGAGCAGCTTTTCCACAAGAGGGGCGTCAATCGGGCAGGACCAGATGGTTTCCCCTGTTTTCAGATCCAGCACGGCGGCCCCGTTCGACGCGATGGCATAGCGGGCAGCCGGAAGCTGAGCGGCCACCGGCTCAAGTGCCGCCCTGGTGCGCCCGCTGGCCAGCGCCACGAAAACGCCTTTCTTTTCCGCTGCTGTCAGAGCGGCGGCAGAGCGCGGCGAGACGGTGAGATGATCGTTTTCCAGCAGTGTGCCGTCGAGATCGACGGCGATCAAGCGAATGTTCATAAAGCCCTCCTTCAGGCACTTTCGCCTTTTCAGCAAAAAAGCGGCCTGCCAGCCGGCGGCCGCCGTTTTCAGTTTTCAGGTGAGATCGTCGCACAGAACCGAGCCGGCCCCGCCCGAGAGTGTATTTTTCCGGGTGCGCAGAAGACGCTTGCGAAGCGTCTGCAGGCGGAAGCGGTTATACCGCTGGATGGCGGCAAACGGGAGATTGCCCAGCAGCGTGAGGAACGCCGTCACGAGGCCGAAACCAATGGGATTCACCACGAGGAGTAAAACGGCACACAGCGCGCCGGAAAGGTGCATCCACTCCCCGCGGCACGTTTCCATGATGAAGCGGTCGAGATATTCGAGAGAAAGATCCTCCATATTTTCAAGATGCTCCTTGGAAAAGCCGCCTTTGCTTACAAACTGCGGGATATGATCCTTCCACACATTGATGCGCAGCGTGTCTTTATACCAGCGGCCGCCCCGTTCCCAGTCGCGCGCACGGAAGCGCGGCTTGTTTTCGTCAAAATACGAAACCGGAAGCTTGACGCAGGCGATGAACACTGTGACATGCCACACGCCGACAATCAGCAGATCCCACACGAGAATTTGAATTCCCGAAAGTCCCCTCAGCAAAACAAGATTCCTCCTTTTCATGAAAAATCTGCACAAAAAACAAATTCCATTTTAAATTAGGACTGGATTATTTTCACTGGTTGTGCTAAGATCAAAGCTGGGAATTTTTCTCTGTGCAGCAAGGCGGGGGAAAAATTCATTCTGTATAGTATTATAGTATAAATGGGAGGAGCGCGCAAGAGAATGAAAGCTTTATTTTTGGGAGGAACGGGCACCATCAGTTCCGCCTGCGTGCGGCTGGCGCTGGAGCAGGGCTGGGAGATCACCCTGCTGAACCGCGGCAACCGCCCCGCGCCGGAGGGCGTGGAGCAGATTCGCGCGGACGCGAAGAACATGGACGAAGTCAAAGCCGCGCTGGGCGACAGGACGTTTGACGTCGTGGCAGAGTTCATCGGCTTCAAGCCGCTGGACGTGCAGCGCGACATCGAGCTGTTCCGCGACAAATGCGGCCAGTATATCTATATCAGCTCGGCTTCCGCGTATCAGAAGCCGGTGGCCAACCTGCCCATCACCGAGAGCACGCCGCTGTGCAACCCCTACTGGCAGTACTCGCGCGACAAGATTGCGTGCGAGGAGATCCTCATGAAGGCTTACCGCTCCTTCGGCTTCCCTGTGACCATCGTGCGGCCGAGCCACACGTACTGCGAGCGGGCCATCCCGATGGGCGTGGACGGCAGCAAGGGCAGCTGGCAGATCATCCGCCGCATGCAGCAGGGCAAGCCCATCATTGTGCAGGGCGACGGCACCTCGCTGTGGACGTTCACCTTCAACACCGATCTGGCCAAGGGCTTCTGCGGCCTCATGGGCAACCCCCATGCACTCGGCCAGGCCGTGCACATCACGAGCGACGAGAGCGTGACGTGGAACCAGGCGTATGAGAGCATCGGCCGCGCCCTGGGCGTGAAGCCGAACCTCGTGCACATCGCCACCGACTACCTCGTGGCCTGCGATCCTTCGCTGCTCGGGCCCCTCATGGGTGACAAATCCCACTCCGTCGTGTTCGACAACTCGAAGATCAAGCAGCTTGTGCCTGGCTTCTGCGCCACCATCCGCTATGATCAGGGCGTTGACATCTGCCTGAAATACATCGCGCAGCACCCGGAGCTCCAGGTGGAGGATCCGGAGTTTGACGCCTGGTGCGACCGCGTGATCGCCGGTTATTTCTCCGGCCTGAAGAACATGGAGAAGCAGTGACGGAGGACAAGCCATGAATCTGGAAACGCTTTTCGATCGCTTCGCCCGCACCGTGGAGGAACGCGGGCTGCACGTGGAAGGCATTGCCGCGGCGGACGAAAAGAAGCTGCTGCTGGAACGGCACTTTGCCCCGGACCGCCCGCGCAACATCTATTCGCACACGAAGAGTTACATGGTGACGGCGGCCGGGATGGCCATGGCGGACGGCCTCCTTTCGCTGGACGACCGGCTGGCCGACTGTTTCCCGGAAAAGCTGCCGCCTCACCCGCAGGAAGCGATCTTTTCCATCACGCTGCGCCATCTGCTCACCATGTCGAGCGGTTTCGGCCGCGCCCTGCTGATGGGGCCGGATCGCCGCGCCGGCACGGGCCTGCCCGATTACGTGGCCTACATGCTGGCCCAGCCCGTGGCGGAAACGCCCGGCACGCGGTTCTGCTATTCCACGGCAGACAGCATTCTGGCCGCGCGCATGATTGAAAAGGCCGTGGGCTGCAATCTTTCAGCCTACCTCTATGACCGGCTGTTTTCCAGGCTGGGCCAGGGCTTCCCCATTTGGGAATGCGACGCCGAGGGCCACCCCTGCGGCGGCGGCGGGCTCTATCTTTCCCTCGCCGAAATGCTCAAGCTGGGTCAGCTTTACCTTTCGGGCGGCGTGTGGCAGGGCAATCGGCTTCTGGAGGAGAGCTGGGTCCGCGAAGCGACGCGAAAGCAGATCGAAACGGACAACCCCGCCGATTTCTGGAACTGCGGCTACGGTTATCAGTTCTGGATGTCCCCCTACCCCGGCGCCTACCGCGCAGACGGCGCGTTCGGCCAGGTGACAACCGTGCTGCCGGAAAAGGGCCTTGTCGTGGCGGTGCAGTGCCCGGAGGAGGGTGACTTTGAGCAGGTGAAGCGGGCGCTCCACGAGGAGATCCTGACGCAGCTCTGAGTGCTTCCCGTTTCCCTCAAAAAAGAATAAAGGATAACAGAACCCCCGGAGACGCCGTGCGGCGCTTCCGGGGGTTCTGTTGTGACCAGCCCTGTAAGCCGAGTTCTGTCTAGAACGACCATCTATCTTGACCGTGCGTTGCCGCTCCGGTTCATGCCACCTCCACGGGACGCGCCGGGCCGGCGCATGGTGTCCCTCCACGGTGTTGCTCCGAATAGGGTTTGCAGGGCCGCGCGGTCTCCCGCGCGCCGGTGAGCTCTTACCTCGCCTTTCCACCCTTACCGCCCGAAGGCGGCGGTATCTCTCTGTTGCACTTTCCCTGGGGTCGCCCCCGGCGGCCGTTAGCCGT
>ERZ1643246.3647-NODE-3647-length-12934-cov-7.429459_pt1 | contig 12934 bp, 21 predicted proteins | sample MGYA00579265_ERZ1643246 | MGnify/ENA primary metagenome ERZ1643246 (study PRJEB29033, sample SAMEA4952261) | chicken gut metagenome | biome: Broiler Chicken; feature: Gastrointestinal Tract; material: Caecum | place: Ireland | collected 2018 | study: Broiler... | reverse complement strand
CGGCTGCGGACTTCCCGATCTTCTCAAGGGCTGTCCGCAACTGATCGGAATTGGCAGTCCCGTTTTTTATAGCCGAGGTCAGCCGGGTACCAAGGACATCCGCATAGTCATCAACTTGCGTCCCGGTGGCAGAAAACAGCTTTTCCAGGCGGGCCGTATTCACAGACAACTGGTCCTGCTCCGTTTGGAGAGACGTCAGGTCATTCTTATACTGATTGAGTTTCCCCCTGGTTTCCTCCACTTCCCGCTGGAATGCCTGGTACTTTTCCGCACCAATATCCCCTCGCTGAAAAGCGGCAGCCACCTGCTCCTGGGCAGACTCCAGGGCCTTTAGCTTATCCTCCGTCTGGCCCACTGCCTGGGAAAGCAGCTCCTGTTTTTGTGCCACCAGGACCGTATTGGACGGGGCCAGTTTTAACAGCCGGTTCACATCATTTAAGGCCGACTGCGTTTTTGTGATCGAAGAATTGATGCTCTTCAACGCTTTGTCAAGCCCTGTGGTATCGCCGCCGATTTCCACGGTGATCCCCTTGATCCGGTTTGCCACTTCCCCCCACCTCCTTAAAAAAGGGTACAAAAAAAGCCCGGATCGCTCCGAGCATGAAAAAAGCACCGATTATTTCTAACCGATGCTATATACTGTCAAAATTTCATTATTTATCACATGATTCTCTACTAATGTGCTGTACCATACAAATTTAAGATCACACAGCCCGCTACAATCAAAATGATTCCTATAATTCCAAGCGTACTCAATTTTTGCCCAAATATTATAGAAGAAATAATGGCTGTAGCAACAATCCCACCTGCACACCATGTTGCATACGCTACACCCAAATTTATCTTTAATAACGCTTTTGAAAAGCAGTAAAAGCATATCACATAAAAAATGATACAGCTAATAGATGGAATCAGTTTTGAAAAGCCTTCTGACGCTTTAAGTAATGTAGTCGCTATGATCTCCAATATAACAGCACTTCCTAGTAATATATATTGCATATCTTTCCTCCAACTATCTTAGATTTTTTAAGGTAGTGAGAGGCAAATCATTCATATTCGCACCAAATGCCAATCCACATCAAAAATCGTTTATTCCTTCTGCTCATGATCTTCTCCTAAGAAATCAGTCCGTTGCTTTCGCAGCTTTTTCAGTGTACCAAAAAAAGTCTGTGAAAGCAACGAGCATCAGAACTTATCGAAATCCTCCTGGGTTGCCACCCGCCTATATTTCACGCCATCGTTTGCTCGCTCGGTCCACATATCGATAACCAGACCAACCGTCAGCAAGTCCAGATCGGAGATGGAAATCCCAATCTCTGTACTCCGCAGAAGGAACAGGGGCGTGGTCATCTCCCGCTCACTTCTGCCAATCCTTTTTTTGCTTGCACATCCGTAGCAATATTATCGCCCCACAGTTCCAGAATCTGCGGCAGTACCTCATAGATAGAGAACATATCGAACTGATCCAGCCATTCTTCAATGGTAGCCGGGATGCTGTTGTCCGCATGATAGGCCATGATATAGGCCACGTTCTCAAAAATTTCCAAATCCTCAATCTGGAACTCTGCTCCTTCTGTCTGGTTCCCCGTATAGGATTTCTCCAGCTTGCTTAAATCTTTGAAGATATCCCTCTTAAATTTTGCCCGGTACAACCGGGGAATGGTCGCAGAGGAACGAAAGGGGATCTTCTTCCCACAGATTTCGATTTCCCGCTTGATCATACCTGCTCCTCCTCATTCTCCGTTTCTTCTGTTTCTGTCGGAGTATAAACCGATTTATACCAGTTCGCATAGGTTGTCGGATCTGTGGTATCACCAGTGCGGGCTTTTACCAAACCATCCGAGCGGGGATCTGCTGTCAGAGACAACGTCTCCGTACCCGGCTCAATGGTATCCTCTTTGGTCTCCGACTCGATAGACGGATGGGAGGCAGAGCAGTTATACAGCACATGCCGGATTGCATTCACATCTCCGTCAAACTCAAACATCAGGGCAAACTTCACGCTCTCTGCCACATCGCTCTTCTCTATCAGTACGCCCTTGTCATCCTTCTTCTCCTGCAGGATATCCGTGCGGAACCACTCCGGGATCAGAGCAATCTCCAGATCACCACTGTATCCGTTGTTTGTCACAGAACGGAAATACACAATCCCACCTGCATAGAACGGGCTGGATTCCCCTTCTGCATCCAGACTGATACTGACTGCACCCGGAATGGCCTGTGGCGTTTCATAAGAAAAGGAGGGCGTTCCCTCCTGATCTGTTTCTGTCATTTTCGCCGCATGGACGTTTTTTAGATTGTATTTTACTTTATTTCCCATGCTTAAACCTCCGTTTCATATAGCACCTCATACATCTTCTCGGATTCCAGAAAGGACTCCGTTTTGGCATAGACAATGCCTGCCTCATCAAATAGCTGCTCCAGCCGCTCTTCCAGTACCGGATCTTTCACATCCGTATAGAGTTCCACATCAAGCTGACGGACTTTGAAATACACCTTCCCGTCCGCAGCAAAATTGTGGCTGCCCGGATACAAATACACTAAAAAAGGAGGGTCCGGTGCTTCCCCCTCCTCAAAGTGATCGTATACATAGGGCAGTCCTGGCTTCTGGAGCAGTTCCACAACCTGTTCATAATCCATGATCACAGTTTCCTTTCCAGTTCCCTCACCAGGATTTCCTGGGCATATTCTTCTGCCGGAGCAATGTGTACAATAGCTCTGGTCCTGCCTCCGCCACGCTTGGCATGGCCCTTCTCCAGCAGATGGGTCAGAGACGGCTTATTTTTGTTGTAAACGGTTAATACCAGCTTGCCGCTCTTTTCTTCCGTCTTTTTTACTGCCCATCCTTTCCGGTATTCTCCGATGTTGAAAGGAAAACCGGACTTTGCTACATCCCTTGCCCCATCGGCCACCTCTGTTACGGTTTCTTTGACCGTCTCTTCGGTTACCTCTTTATAATCTTCCAACGCCTTCATGACTTCCGCTGCCAGGGAGTTAATCCTCGTCCGCTTCCCCATATGCTATGCCGAGGCTGTTGACACAGTAATCGCAGCAGTCGAAGTATCAGAAAAAGTAACTGTGCCTCCGGTAACTTTTCCTGTCCCATCCACAGTCAGTGCCAGGGCAGTCACCGATTTTCCCGCCGCCCCTGGGTCTCCTGGATCACCTTTCTCACCTTTTTCTCCCTGTGGCCCCGCATCTCCCGGATCGCCTTTCTCACCCTTTTCTCCCTGTGGCCCCGGAGTCCCGCCTCCAGATGCTGTATATTTCTCTGCAATCAGCCGGATCAGTTCGCTAACCTCCTCTTCCGGATAGTCTTCTGCACTCCCTTCTCCCGCAATCTTTACTAACAGCGTCTTTAACGCTTCTGCCTTTGTCATGTCTCTCCCTCGCTTTTCACGGTAATCTTCAGCACCTCATTCCGGTACTGGACATTGTCAATTGCCTGAATGTTATAGATTTGATCCCGGAACTGAATACGGAAATTAACAGTATCGATCTGCCGGGTCCTTCTGTCGCAGCGGATCAGAAAGTATAAACTGGCCTGTGCCTGCACCTGGGCAGCCGCCCAATACTCGCTTCCAGAAAGATGGTTTGCATACGCCCACCGTTTTTCAAAGTCCTCCCAGGAACTGGTGTGGTTTCCAATACTATCGGTATGCACTACCCGCTTCTGGATCAGAATTCGCTCCCGCATGATACCAATCTGCATCAGAACACCTCCCTGCGCTGCCCGGAAAGCAGATAGCTCAACGTCTGTACCAGTTCTTTATGGTCAGCCTCTTCCCTGTGTTCGTACAGATATCCCAGAGCATACAGCACGGCTATCTTTACAGTTCCATCTGCCTCCTCCGCTTTTTCCTGTCTCAAAATATTCAGGCACAACTGCTCCGAAGCAGGAAGCAGCACATCCAAAACTGCATCATCCTCTTCTGTATCCAGTTTTAAATAGAGCCTCGCTTCCTCCCTCGTCACAAGCATTCCTTTCACCTACGCTTTCAATTTCATGGTCTTTACAGCTTCCGGCAGGATCAGCTTGCCATCCACTCTCTGGGATGCCAGAAATCCGACCTGCCCGTTTGCCGCATACAGTTCGTTCAGACGGTTAAAGGAACGTCCCTGTCTGTCAGCAATCCAGTAATAAGAGAAATCACCAAAAGCCATCACTTTATTTCCCGCTGTGAGATCCGGCACAAAGCTGGACGTAAAATATGGACGGTTCAGGATCATATCCGGCTCTCCGGCCTGTACAGAAGGCTGCCAGATATAATTTCCGTTCCCGTCCTTTACTTTCCGCAGTGCTTTTACCGTAGTGTCATTTAACAGCCATACCGCATTTTTCCGGTACGGAATCCGCAGGGAATGGTAAAGATCCATCACATCATCAAAGCTGATATTGGCCCCTGCCGTAGTGACGCTGTTCTCAGCCGACTGGAAAACACCCGTGGGCTTCTTAGTTCCATCTCCCACCAGGAATGCTTCTTCCTCTTTTGTACCGATGCGCCGGGTAAACTCTGTAGCAATATAACCTTCCAGATCAAACACGCTGTCATTTAACAGTTCATCCGATACTTTGATAGCAGTTCCCAGCTTGTAGGCTCCAAGTGTTACCAGGCTGAACTTGTCATCGCTATCCTGGTACAAACCATTCTCATCCATCCATGCCGCTTCTCCATGTCCAGACACCACCGGAATGTTGCGGTCACCACTGGAAGTGGTGATCACAGTCGCTAACTGACGGAAGAAGTTCTGCTCCTGCAGCGCATCAATCAGACGCTGCTCATACTCATCCGGCACCAGATAACCGCCCTCGGTATCCACGCCAATGGAGAGCGTGTTCTTCACATCGTAATAATTGTGCTTGCGAATACTGTCCCAGAAAGCCTGACGGTACGCATCAGAAGCACGTCCGGTTTTCTTATCCTCCTGCATCCCGCTCCCCGGCTGGTTCGTGATAGGCTTGCTGGTCGGTTTGGCAAGTTCCAGGTCAATAGCAGCCTGGCGCTCCAGACGCTCGATTTCTTTCCCCAGAGCAACTACATCTTCCTCTATCTTTTCATAAGTCTGGGCATCCTCAGCAGAAACAAATCCATCCTGATTTCTCTTAGAATCCAGAAAGGCTTTTGCCGCCTCCCACGCTTTTGCCCGTTTCTCTCGCAGTTCTAAAATCTGATTCATGGTAAATCCTCCTTAATGCTTTAAGAGGGCAAGCCTCTTTTCTAACTGTTCAATAGGTGTCTTTTTTTCTTCCTTCAGCGGGATGAGCTTGGAGAGCATGGAATTTGTCACCGCCATACGGGAAAACAAAAATGCCTCTGGCTCCTCGTCTTTTTCCGGTTCCTGGGCATCAAAAAGGATGCCGTCCGCAAATCCAAGTTCCACCGCTTTGGTGGCATTGAACCAGCTTTCCACATCCATCAAATGAGAGATCCTCGGACGGGACAGACCCGTTTTGATCTCATAGGCGTTCATAATGCTCTCTTTTACCTCGGCCAACATATCAATGGCCTTTTTCATCTCCCCTGCATCGCCAATAGCGACCGTGGCAGGATTGTGGATCATCATCATGGCAACCGGAGACATCAGCACTTCTGTCCCAGCCATGGCAATGACAGAAGCGGCTGATGCTGCGAGACCGTCAATCTTCACGGTCACGTTATGGGGATAATCCATCAGCATGTTGTAAATCTGGGCCGCTGCAAACACATCCCCACCCAGTGAGTTGATCCACACCGTAATGTCACCATCGCCAGATTCCAGTTCCGACTTAAACAACTTCGGTGTTACCTCATATCCGAACCAGGTCTCATCGGAAATTTCCCCATTTAAAAAGAGCGTCCTGCTTTCAGGTACGCCCTTCTCTTCATCAGCTTCATTTCTGATCCAGTTCCAGAACTTTCGTTTCATATCGTTTCTCCTCTTTTTCGTGTGTCTCAGACACACTGGCTGTTCTCGTTATCTAAGAATCCTGTCTGTCAGTTGTGTATTTCAGACACACTTGGCAGGAATCCCCAAATGCAGAAAAAGCCCGGATTTCAGCCATTTCCGGCATCTTCGGACTTCTTTTTCCACTACCAGCGGTGCAGTTTTTGCACCATCCGTGTAACTAATTAATGTGGCTCTTTTCCACGTATTCCACGTTTTGTTGCTATTCCTGTGGAGTATTTTCTATCTGGATACCAGCAAATGCTCCTGCGTCTTTCAGCTTTGTCATGCTGCCATTGACCAGATACAGGTTGCCGCCTTCCTCGTCCGGGATTGGGTTCAAATCCTCCATTTCACGGATATCATTGGCAGACATCCATCCATTCTGTCTGGCCGTAGCGTATCCAGTCATCCGGGAAGCATAGTCCCCGCGGAGCAGACCATCCACATTCAGTTTTATAAAATACTCCTGTTTTTCCCTTGGCAGAAGGAGCGCCCGCTGTAAAGACTGCTCCCAACGGATCACCCAGGGGTCAAGAGTATATTTCACAAACTCCAAAGACTGCTGTTCAATATTGGAAAAGCTGCTCTTGTCCAAATCTCCTACCATATGCGGCGGGATACGGTACAGCCTTGCAATCTCGTCCAACTGGAACTTCCGGGTTTCCAAAAACTGGCTGTCCTCCGGAGGCAGTCCGATCTGCTGATACTTCATCCCCTCTTCCAGTACCGCTACCTTATGGGCATTGCCGCTGCCCCGGTATACTTCGTTCCAGGAATCCCGTACTTTCTTTGGATCTTTCAAAATTCCCGGATGCTCCAGGACACCTCCCGGTGTGGCACCGTTGGCAAAGAAACTGGCCCCATACTCCTCACAGGCTAGGGTAATCCCCACAGCATTCTTCATCATGGCAATCGGGGAATAGCCTACCAGTCCATCAAAACCGAGTCCTGGGATATGCAGCACATTATCCCGGCCAAGTGTGATCTGTCCATAGCCGGAAAAGTTAGGGTTTTCATCCGAATCACGGGTATAGGTATAAACAAGCTGCCCGTTCCGATTACGGTCCACTGTCATCTTGCTTGCCAACAGAGGATAAAGCGCCACTACACGGCCTGCTCCATCCCGGATAATCTGGGCATAGGCATTCCCCCATAAAAGCAGATGAGTCATCATCGTCTCTCGGAAAATGAAGGAAGTCATTTCCGGATTTGGCTCATCATGGAGGATATGGTAAAGCGGATGATCATACACCCTCTCCTTGCTCTTCCCCGCATAGCGGTACAAATGGAGTGGGAGGGATGCAATGGCCTCAGAGAGTATCCGCACGCAGGAATACACTGCCGTGGTCTGCATGGCGGTAAACTCTGTCACATTCCTGCCACTGCTGGTCGGTCCAAATATGAAAGAATACTGTGATCCCATCCGGTAATCTTTCGGCTTGTCTCTGGCCTTTGCCAGTCCAAAAAACTCTCTGATCCCCATCTCTGTCTCTCCTTCCAATTTGGAAAAAATTTTTCAGTGTGTCGCTATTTTCTCAAAATAACGATATAATATTGATAGAACTTTAAGGAGGTGTTTCCTATGCCAATGATTCGTCCAAGCAGTGACCTGCGGAACAAATATAATGAGATTTCTGAATTCTGCAATCAGTATCAGGAACCCGTATTCATTACAAAAAACGGAACCGGCGACCTTGTAGTTATGACCAACGCCCAATACGAACAGCTCTGCGGTAAAGCAGAACTGCGCCATCTTCTGGATGCCGGATTGAAAGAAACCAAAGCCGGACATGGCAGACTAGCATCTGATGTCTTTGCTGATTTAGAAGAAAGGTTCGGGTTCCCATCTGATGTATAAAGTAATCATTGATTCCCTGGCGGAGCAGGATCTGGTCGATCTCTTTGTCTACATTACAGAGACACTAAAAGCACCAGATGCGGCGAAACGCCTATATGGAAAAATCAAAAAAGAAATCTCCAATCTTGCATCCATGCCATACCGTTGTCCGCTGATTGCAGAAGAACCCTATGCACAGCTTGGTGTGCGGAAATTATTCATTGAGAACTACATTGCATTTTTTCTTGTTGATGAAGCTGCAAATGAAGTCCATGTGTTCCGTATCCTTTATCATCGAAGGGAATGGCATGATCTCATTTAACCCAGCAGGCGGACTGTCCAAAACAGTCCGTCTTTTTCTGTAAAAGAAAAACACCTGCCGGGCTGACAGATGTTTCTCTGGTTTTTACTTCTCAATAAATTTCATCGAAATAGCTGATAAAGATGGAAAGCCTCAGCGCCCTCTCTTGGATACAGAAAGTCACATTCTCTGCCCGTTTTGCAATCTCTTCCAACAAGGACAGACTCTCCCGGTCGCAGAACTCAAAATGGGGCAGATAAAGGTCTATGGTAGACTGCCACTTCTGATAATCCACCACGCCCCGTATCTTCCCTCCAAACTGCCGCACATAAGCGTCACACTCTCCTAAAAGGTATTCATAATCTGCTTTCTGCTTTGGAACGATCCGCTTAGGGATCTTGTCCATCTCTCTTTTATACTGCTCGAAAAATCCGCATGTTTGCAAGGCATCCAGGAAATCTCTCCCTGGGCGGTTTTCCTGCCTTTGCCGGAATTCTTCTGCATAATCCCGTTCAAACACTTCATTTTTCATCGGTTTCATCCTCCTGTAAAACTGGTTTCCTTTACAGGTCGGATATTACCATAGAGTCTTTATCTTTTATGATCTGAAAAGATAACTCTTTGCAACGAATTGATAACGATCTAAAACGCCAGGATGCCCCGGCTGTCATATACACTGCCGCTTTCATCCTTATGCCGGATGCAGCGGTCAAGGGCCATGATCCAAGCTACGATACCGTCAATCTTCTCTGTGGATTTTTCTTTGTCCGGCTTGATATTACCTGCCGGGTCCTGGTGCATCACAATGTTTTGTGCCATCCATTTCAGAACTGGATTTCCCCCATGGATAAAATTTCCTTCCATCAGCAGCTTATACAGTTCCTTGCTCGGAGGGGACATATCCTTATAGCCCTGTCCGAAGGGAACCATCGTAAATCCATCCCCTTCTAAATTCTGGATCATCTGGGTCGCATTCCAGCGGTCCACTGCGATCTCACGGATATGATAGGTTTCTCCCAGCTGCTCAATGTATCTTTCAATAAAACCATAGTGGATGACATTCTCCTCAGTCGTCATGATGTAGCCCTGCTTCTGCCAGACATCATATGGGACATGGTCTCTCCGGCACCGCAAATCCAAAGTTTCTTCCGGCAGCCAGAAAAATGGCAGCACGATATATTTCTCCTCCTCGGTTCTTGGCGGGAACACCAACACAAAGGCTGTAGTATCCGATGTACTGGAAAGATCCAAGCCACCGTAACAGTCACGGCCACGCAGAGACTCAACTGGAACAGGCGTATTTCCCCGGTCATAGATGTGATCAGGTATCCAGCAGACTGTAGCAGAAGTCCAGATGTTCAGGCGAAGCTGTTTAAATACATTTTGTTCGGCCGGATTATCCATTGCGGAGAGAAAGGCATCCCGCACTCTGTCTATCTGGATCGTGTGTCCCAGTGATGGATTCGCCTGGTACCACTTTTTCTCATCAGTCCAGTCATCCTCCTCAGACAGTCCATATACTACGGGATAAAAGAATGGGTCAAGCTTCCTTCCTGCCAGGATGTCCTGGGCCTTGGTATGCAGTTCATAGCAGATACTGTTCTTATCAGTTCCCGCTGTAGTGATGATAAAGAAAAGCGGCTGCTCACGGGCATCACCAGAACCTTTCGTCAATACATCGTATAGTTTCCGGTTTGGCTGTGCGTGGATCTCGTCAAAGACCAGCCCGCTCACATTAAATCCATGCTTTGTCCCCACTTCTGCAGACAGCACCTGGTAAAATCCCGCATTGGAGTAATTCACGATACGCCGGGTTGCTCCCATAAGTTTGCACCGCCGTAAAAGTGCAGGGGACATCTCCACCATCTGTTTTGCCACATCAAAGACAATGGATGCCTGCTGTCGATCAGCCGCTGCTCCATACACTTCTGCGGACATCTCATTATCCGCAAACAAAAGATAAAGGGCGATTGCCGCCGCAAGTTCACTCTTTCCATTCTTCTTTGGTATCTCTACATAAGCAGACCTGAACTGGCGGTTTCCATCTTCTTTTACTATCCCAAAAATATCACGGACGATCTGTTCCTGCCATGGGAGCAGGAGGAATTTCTTTCCCGCCCACTTTCCCTTCGTGTGGCAGAGATTCTGGATAAACAGCACTGCCCGATTGTAGCCTGTCGCGCAAAATGAAAAAAAATGACACTCAAAATAAAAAAAGGTGCTGAAAATCGGTCATGTAGCTACCTATTCAGCGCCTTTTTCTTTTCTATTCCCGTGTTCTTCCAAAATAAGATGTTTACCTGTTTTCTTGTTTTTATTCGGAATATACTCAAGCAGGTCGGATATGTTACATTCTAAAACTTCGCATATCCTGTCCAAGTGTTCTACATTTAATCTAGGTATTATTTCGTGGTACCAGTCATTTATAGTCCCTGCACGGATACCCGTTTTTTTAGCCAACTCTGCCTGAGTCATTCTTTTTTCTCCGAGAATTTTTGATAAATGAATTTTTACAGACAACCTCACCATCACCTTTTTTGTAATATTTTTACCAAAAAGGTGATTTTAATTAGTATTTTTGTAAAAATATGACGCAGTTTGTAATTCATATCTTAAAAAAAATACCAATCAGTAGTTTGTAATAAGCAGCTCCCTAATGATATTTGATACATCTGTACAAATTTATAAGATTGCTGTTTATGTCGTTAAACACTTCCAGCGCAGCGTGCTGCTCCTTGTGAAACAATACCCATCCAGCACCTCCGAATACCTCAATATACCGCTCAAACCCTTCCGGGAACATCCCTACAATTTTGTTTCTTAATAACTTTTTACCACCAATCCATTGTATAAAACTGTTCATTTTCAATTCGCTCCTTTATTTTTACATTTTAAAAGACCGTTTAAAGAGTATTTAAACGGTCTTGAAACTTAGTATTTGATTCCGTTTTTGTTAAGCCAAAGTACAACATCGCCGTACCGACTACTTCCCGCTGCAAACTTTACATCGATATGGGTTTGTGTTTTTCCGACAACAACATCTGCTTCTAAATCCAGTTTTTCCAACAAAGATTTATATTCCTTTAGCTTGCTGCTAGAATTGGAAAATTTGACGCTTATGGTACAGCGTTCTTTGTTGGTTAGCTTTTGTATGCCATTTAACTCGGCTTCCACCCGCTGCAGAAACTCTGCCCAACGCCCTTCTTTACGAATACGGTGCGGGCAGTCCTTCCCGCTCCAGAAGTTGTGCTGCTTAACATGTGTAATCGGTAGGTTGTGCTTTTTAAGCAAATATGCAACCAGCTGCACGGCGTTTTCTTCCGCTTTCTTGTATCGCTCTCCGCCAGACTTAGAATAACAGATTTCCACGCCAATGCTGGTCATGTTTCCTTTGCCGTTCCCGTCCCCACAATGCCACGCGTTGTGATTGTCCGGTATGCCTTGAATAATCTCCTTATCATCCACGGCGTAATGATAGCTTGTCGCATTGTTGTTCCGCACCATGTACGCAATTTCGTTTTCTGCGCTTGCGTCATTGGCGGTGTTGTGGACTGTAATGTATTTCGGCACCATTTGATTCGGACACTTTAAATTGTATTTGCTTTTTGGCACTAAATTCTGTTTGATTTCCATGTTAATCTCCTCCTTTTTATTATCAAACTTGGTTAAATCGTATTTTTGAATCAGCTCCACAATCTTTTTCGGATACTCCGGATCGGTCGCATATCCGGATTGAAAAACGGCATCTGCCGCCTTTTTATAATCCTTCTCTCCGACCACTGCCGCATACCGATTCACCCGTTCCCCGCGTAAACCATTCGCATACTTGGAGCACAAATCAATAACTGCTCCTTCATAGGTTGGATACTTCCGAAATTCTGCTGTAACGCTGTATGGTTTGCCACCTCTGTATTCCTTGGTTTTTATCACATACGTTGCTCCCGTCCAGCCCGATCCTTTTTTTATTCCAAAAAGATTTCTTGCCTTTTGGGCAAGTTCCGACTTACCATACCCACTTTCCAATATCGCCTGTGCAATAACTAGGGATGGCAAAATTTTGTTTTTATTTCCATACGCAATCGCAAATGGCGCAATGCTCTTAATAAAATCCATCCCTGATTCTCCTTTCCCAAACAAAAAAGAGGCTTTACACCTCTTTTTCTGCATGGTTTTCCTTATCCGCTGCCGCCCTAGCTTTGTCTACACCGGCTTCTGCCAACATGTACACAGCCACGGAACCAAATGCCGTGATAACCGCTGTCACTTGGGCAATATCGTTTTCGGTAAGATTAAACACAACCAATAGGGAAGAAATAAACCCCGCCAAAAGTGCCCAAAACTTTCTGCTGCCTAATTTGTTTTTTAGATTATTCATTTTCAAAGTCCTCCTTCGTTTGATTTATACTCGTTTTTACATTCCTTTTTTTATTGAATGATTCCACGGCTTGCACGCCCATTACACCGCCGACAATTGTTACAAGCGTCGGCGTTGCCATATCTAAGAGATCCAAGTAAATCGGGTCAACCTTCTTTCCCACCAGAACAAAAACAAGCCCAATTGTTAAAAAAAGAAAAAATGTTACGGTGGATACAAGAAGTAAATAGTCTTTCGCGCTTATACCATCCGCATCGTTTAGGAAAGTTTTCCTTTTCCGGTGTAATCGTGACATTTTTTCATCTCCTTTTCTAAAATTTGCAGCAAATATCCAAAACATTATCCTCACATTTGGATCACCCCCTAAAAGTGCAATAAAAAAGAACCCTCGCAGGCTCTTAATAATATGCAACTGTGTTATTGTATTCTTCTTTGTTCAAAAAGAAAATTTTAAAATAATACGCTCCCTTATTATAAGCGGTCTGCTCGTTAT
>ERZ1643246.3646-NODE-3646-length-12935-cov-4.816770_pt1 | contig 12935 bp, 9 predicted proteins | sample MGYA00579265_ERZ1643246 | MGnify/ENA primary metagenome ERZ1643246 (study PRJEB29033, sample SAMEA4952261) | chicken gut metagenome | biome: Broiler Chicken; feature: Gastrointestinal Tract; material: Caecum | place: Ireland | collected 2018 | study: Broiler... | reverse complement strand
CCGCATCGCGTCCGTTTTGCTCCGCAAAACCGTCTGTTTGAGCCCGCTGATTGCATTTTTAGCTACGTTAACAGTTTTCATAGTAAAACAGTATATTTCAAACATTAGAATGGCGGTATGTAGTTTACTTCTGTTACTTATAGGAATTACTTTGCAAAGTTTTGTTCAGGGAAAAGATTATGGAAGAAAACTTTTCTTTATTTTGGCACTTAGTTTTGTTGCGTCTGCAGTTTTTGGGACGCTATACCTCAAAATGCATGAATTATGGAGTAAAGTAATCTTACTTCCGATTTTGCTGTTCTTTACTATTTTGGGATATGCAGGATTATTTATCTATGGACATAATGTAAATGGCACCAATGCATGGATTATTATTGGTGGAGTATCATTTCAAGTTACCATTCTCTTTAAGGTGATTTATATATATTATTTGTCTTTAGTATTTGCGGTATATGCCTGGAATGATATGAAAAAAATCTTGAGTACAATCCCGATATTGGCGATAAATTTCTGTGGTTTGATCGCTATTCGAGAAATGGGAACCCTGCTGGTGATGTGTATATTGTATGTTTTATATTGTATTTTGTTTCTTAGGGAGATAAGGACTATTTTTATCATGATAATGGCTGGGGGAATAGTACTTCTTTTTGCTTTTGGTTTATGCTTGCTATTATCTCATTTTGAAATAAATAACGTACTCATTCAAATGGCTGATAAAATATCAAATCGGCTTTATATCTGGATACATCCAGAAGCGGATCCCTTTAATCTTGGATATCAGGGGTTAAGAGCACAGGAAGCAATGGCATTAGGAGGAATATTTGGCAGTAATTATAAGATTGAAATACCCGTTGCTGAAAGTGATTATGCATTTCCGGCTTTGATTTTATACATGGGAGTATTTGTTGCTGCTGTTGTAGTGATATTGTATGTTTTGCTTCTTGTTGAAGGAATCAAGATTTATTTACATTCAGCTCAAGAGTTAGAAGCAGGCATCGTGGTGGGACTTACATATTCTATATTTATCGAATCATTTCTAATGATGTTTGGCTCTACAGGTTTTTTTGTCATGACAGGAGTTCCAATGGCTTTTATAAGCGATGGGGGAACCGCTATGTTAACAAACTTTTTAATGATTACTTTTATGCTTTGTGTTGATTCAAAGTTAATACAGGATAAAAAAAGAAAGGAGCGCTTTTATAATGCAGAAGATGTTATACGAAAGAACTAAAATTGTGATTATGATTATAACAGCAATTATTATTTTCTTTTTATATTATTTGTTAACCAGAACTTCTGTAGTTAGTGGAGTAAATGAATATACCGATAATTTAAGAAAATCTACATTAAATAATATATATAGAGAATCCGTTTTGGAGGGATCAATTGTTGATTCATCAGGAAATATTATTTCAGAAGCTATAGAAAAAAGAAAAACAGGTAAGCTTGTGTATCCCGAGGCATATTCATGGCTAATCGGATATAACGATATTACATATGGTGCCTATGGACTCAAAGGCAGATACGAGGAATATCTTTATATGCCAGGGAAAGATGGGAAAGGTGCCACTCTGCAGTTAACCATTAATGATAACCTGCAGAGAAAAGCGTATGAATTGATTTCTGGTACGGAAGCTTCTGCGATTGTACTTAATACAACCTCCGGAAAAATATTGGCACTGGCGTCCTCAAAGAAAGATATCCAATTTAATGCAAATGAATTAACCGATCATATGGATGAATGGAATCAAATTGAAGGCTTTTTCCTTCCAAATGGTTACAAAGATATGGAAGAACCGGGAAGTGTTTTTAAAATTGTGACTGCGTCTTCTATTATCGAAAATAATATGGAGAATAACATTATTCAAGATTTAGGGACGTTTGCTGTACAGGGGCATACCGTCAGAAATAGTGGGGAAAATGCGTTTGGCTCAATATCTTTACAGGAGGCATTAGGCTATTCATCAAATGTATATTTTGCACAAGAAGCATTACAGTTAGGATCATCCAAACTAAAAGAAAAGAGCAAGGATTTTTTAGTGGGAAAAGATATAGAGCTAGATTTTACAACTTTAAAATCAAATTTCGATTTAGAAAATGCATCATCTGCTCTTTTGGCAGATACGGCATATGGACAGGGAAAGACGTTAATTACTCCTTTACAGATGGCAATGATTGGACAGACGGTAGCTAATGGTGGAGAAATGCTCAAACCTTATCTTGTAGAAAACATTTCACTAAATGGAAAAACATTATATGAAGGGAAGCAAATAGGTTTGTCTCAGCCAATTTCAGAAGAAACAGCTAATCTTTTGGTAGAATATTTAAATAAGGTTGCGGAGAAAAATTATGATATAAACCATTACAATATATCTGCCAAAACAGGAACTGCAGAACTTCCAAACGGGAATGTGAAAAAGTATTTTCTTGCATTTAATCAAGATTATGTAGTACTGATTTCTCAAAAGGATATAAGTGGATATGGTATTGATTTGAAAGATAAGGTGTTAGAAATTTTTAACCAGTTATATGCATAAAAATTTAAAAATCTGAAAGACTCTATAGCTTATTATTATTATAAAGATAGAAAAAGGAGGAGTCTGTAATGAGTAATTTGATTTCACAATTTATTATTATTGCATTAATTGGAGGTATTATTTTTACAGTTAAATTTCTTTGCAGAACGGTAGATGGGGATTCAACTGTCAACAAGGGGCTGAAAAATGAGAAAGTATGCCGGAAGAATCGTAAACAGAATAATGGTACATATATTATGCCTACATGGGGGATTCAGTTACTTAATACCGAAGGCGAGCCAATTAAAAAAAAAGATATCAGCTTTTTGCCGGGAAAAGGATTTTATATCGGTAGTTCCGAGGACTGTGATTTCGTAATTAATTCACCCTTTATATCTTCGAAACATGCTGTAATTGCTCAGGATGATGATGGCTACTTTATTAAAGACTTAAATTCTAAAAATAAATTGAGAGTAGAAAATGAGATTGTAGATCAGGCAGATTTAAGGGATGGTTTGATTGTTTACTTAGCGAATATCCCATGCCGAATTGTAAAAGAGGATCCATTTATTGCTTTTGATAAACTGCAGCGGACAAATTGTAAACAAAAAATTTACAACTTTGACGATACGGAACCTGTCACAAGGCTATATAGATGATTATTTATATTATCTGGTAAGACTATAATTTATGACAAAGAGAAAGACGTTATGTAAAAAACAGAATTCACTCTAGAAGGAAAAGATAGGAATAGAAGATTATATATACGGAGAGGTTTATTAAATATTTTAAGGATTAAGAATAAAACTGTGCTGATGAGATTCACAAAAGATAATAAATATTATTACGCTTTACGAAAAGCTTCTTTAAGGAAATATACCTAACAGATGAAAATATGTAAAATACAGAGGAGGGGTTCTTATGAGCGCTGTTATGACGAAAGACGAAAAAATACAAGCAATTAATGGTGTGTTTTATGCCGCTAAAACAGCTAGAATTTCTACAGATCATATGATCTGTGTAAAGTCACCAATATATAATCTGAGAACGAACTCTTTATATGAATTCCGTATCAGAGATAAAGAAGACGGTAACAGGGCTTTGAGCTGCTGCCTTGATACAGCATATGCAAATCTGTTAGGTGTGCCTGTAGAGAACAGCTCATACTGCTTTTTCCTTACGTATGATGAGGAGACGGACTTATATCATGTAAATTCCTATATAAAAGAAACGGATATGCCGGTTTTTACTGAGTATCTTAATCGGGTGGGATGGAGGCCGGATATCAAGGTTATTTCAGCCTACATAAAACTGACAGAGGAGCAAAAAAGATCTGTGGCTGATCAGCTTCATTCAGTAAAACATAAGGGAAATACAGAATGTGTATGTCCTGCACCGATATTTAACTCAGAAGGTGAACTGCTTTGTAAATATGAACTGGCAAAAGAACACTATTCTCCTGAAAGTAGAGTCTACATTGAAGGGATGTTCCGAATCCTTGAAAAATCGACCGATACGAAAGAAAAGCATCATGCCAAACAATGTCTGAAATATTATCTTTCTATTAATACAGAAAATGTCGAATTTTCATTTTCAACTGATAAATTACGTCAAAAGATAAGACGTAACTTGTACGGAATGGATATGGTAACAGAGAGAATTGTAGAAATCCTTATGTCTGCAAAGAAAAGCGACAATTCTGCCAGCCGTATCCTTTTAGTAGGGAGTCCTGGTACCGGGAAGACCGAACTTGTACATGCGATCGCCTGCGGAATAAATCGTCCGGTTCTGACGATAGAAGGGTCCGCAATGAGTTCTGGATTAGATCTGATCGGAGAGGATAAAGTCTATGATAAAGCTGAGCCCGGAGCCGCAACGATCCAGTTTTTTCGGGCAGGTACTACGAATGTTGTTTTGCTCCTTGATGAGGTGGAGAAAATGGGACGGCTGGCGAGGGACGGAGATTGTTACAATGCGCTTCTCTCCTTACTGCAGGGTTATGATTTGTATCTTGAGGGACGTATTGATATCAGCTCTACATTAGTGATCGCTACGGCAAATTCCATAGAGGGGATTCCGGAGGCAGTCATCAATCGCTTCGAGGTTATCCATATTCCGGATTATAATTTTGATACGAAGATTAAGATTGCTCAGCAATATTCCATCCCCAGACTGATCAGAAAATATCGTCTGGAAGAAGACGAGCTCAGTATTAAAAAAGAAGTTCTTGAAATCCTGGTGAAACAGTACTGCGCGGATGCCGGTATGCGGGATCTGGAGAAGTGCTTGGAAATGATGCTCCAGAAAATGATTGTCCGCATAGAGGAGGACGTTAATGGGGAGAGAGAGATTAATAAAAGTAATTTTAAAGAATATCTGACAGCGGAGCCGGATCGGGAGAATTTGAGGATCCTTTATAATAATCAGTATGAGTCTTACGGTAAAAAGGAAAGGAACGAAATCGACAGACTGTTTTCACTTTTATCAAGTCCTTCTACGGAGCAGAAGGATAAGTCGGCTATAAGAAAAAAGCTGGAGTACCATATCTATATGAATCCTCAGAATGAGGAGAGTGAAAAAGTGGATATTGATACTTTTTATCAAACACTTTCAGAAAGTCATTTCGGTATGGAAGATACAAAAAAGGCTATCATACGCGCCTACTACTCGGAAAAACAGCCCAGCTTTAAATTTTTATTTTACGGTCCGGCTGGAACAGGAAAAACCAGTCTTATTGAGGCAATCGGAAGAACATTAGATATGCCCATATTGCGTATCAACTGCAACGGTCTCTGTGATGTATCTCTGTTAAAAGGAACACCGGCTTTCTATGGAAACGCTGATAGTGGAGCTGTGATTAGGGGAATGGCGAAACATCGTACCAGAAAGGTGCTGGTCCATCTGGATGAGATCGACAAAGCAGGAAGTAGGGGGGATATAGAATCCGTTTTGATGGAACTTCTGGATGACAGTCAGATATGGAATGATCTGTACCTTGACTTTCCTATCAGTTTATCTTCGGTCAGTTTTATAGGAACATGCAACAGCCCCGCCGAAATAAACCCGATTTTACTGGATCGTTTCCGCCTGATCCCTGTAACAGGATATGAGCCAAGAGAAAAGAAAAAAATAGCGTATGAATATATTTTACCCCGCCTAATCCATGAGTCTGGTTATGATGATCTGCAGATAAACATGGAAGATGATGCGGCAAATGAGCTAGTGGAATATTTTGCTCCCGGCAACGGTGTAAGAAATCTCGAACATTCTTTAAGAACGGCAGTGGAGGCATTGATCGAGGAATATCTGAAGACAGGAAAAGTGGTACAGAAGATCGACAGAGATCTTTTGGAAAGAGAATTAGGTGTAGTTGGTGATAAGAAGGCATGTTGTCCTTGCAAAGATAAAAGTGCTGTCGGTATGGCGAGAGCTTTTGGCGTATGCAACGGAGTAGGAAGAGGGATGACAGTGGAAGCCACCGTACTTGAAAACGAAGAAATTGTGATAACAGGCAATGTGGAAGAGGATACCAAAGAGAGCGTTCAGGTGATTCGTACGCTTGTAGAAACACTGACTCCAATCCACGGGAAAGGAGTTCATGTCCATTTTGGAAATCTGGGCGAGCGAAAATGCGGACCCTCTGCAGGTATGAGTACCTTTGTGGCGGTCTATTCCGCCTATGTGGGCATTTCTGTGCCGCTGGATGTCGGTTTTATAGGAGAAGTCACCCTGAAAGGATTTGTAACTCCGGTTGGGGGTGTAACAGAAAAAATATTGGCCGCAAAGAAAGAAGGATGTACGCGGATATATATTCCTGAACAGAATTATGACAGGCTTGATAAAGAAATGAGGAATCAAAATTTAAATATTTCTGTTATTCCAGTATATCATGTCAAAGACATCATATCAGCTTTTTTTATGAAAGAAGGTGAACCAGGTAATGAGGTATAATTTTACTCAACCGCTGGGTACGTTGCTGATAGATATTTTTTTTGATATATGTACGTGCCAGAGAGAAGGAAAAAATCTGTTACAAATGAGATATTTAACACAGTATTTCAAACTGCTGGCAATGATAGGAGTAATTCCTTTTTCGGTATATAAGGAGTTTGAAATGAAATTTACATGGAGAGAAGATGCCCGCAGGATTTCTCTTCGGGCAGCCAGGATACTTTGTTCTGAGTTTGTTTTGTATTCAAAAGAGGGCGAAGATCCCGATATATTAAAATTAAGTGAGGTGCTTGATGAATATCCGGTTATACATTATAACTGGTTGGAAAGGGCTTATCTTCAAGAAGATTCGGAAATCATCAGAATGGAGCTACGCGAAAATAAATATATTGTGTTTATCTATCGCCAGGGACAGGAAGGAAATGAGCTCTTTGTTATTCCGGCAGATGCCGTCAATTCTGTAGACATAGATGAAGAATGTGTTGAACAGATATGGGAGGATAGAGAAGAGCTGGGAAAAATAGGAGCAGTGCTGTTGGCCGAAGGAATAAAATCTTTTCCTTGCGTCCTGGAGGACATTGATGAATATATTCTGTATTATGATCTTCCAAACCGCAGTGACTGCATCGGAGAATACAAGATGGATAGTGACAAGAAGGGACTTATGAAAACACCCAATTTTTTCTGGAGTCATACTTTTTGGCATTCTCTGGATGGATATGCTTACTGGTCTGACGCTCATGACATCATATATCATAGTTATGAAGAGGGGGAGAAAAAACTGGCGGTCCTTCCGAAAAACTGTAATGTACAGTGGAAGAAAAACAGGATCGAACTGTGTTTTACACGTGATTCCATTTTTTATGAGAGGATTTTCTACGATCTGGATGGAAACAGCCTTGGGAATGGCTCGAGGGTTGATCAACTGGAGGATATGTGGTGGTTGATCGTTAATGAGGTGATTCCGCCCGGTTTCAGGCAAATGACAGACACTGATATTGATCTGCTCAGAAGATATCATGATAACTTTTGTATAAAATGGATCCGTGAAAAAATAAATGAAAGAGAAAGTTTGGCAAGCAAGAAAGAAAAAACATTTTTGAAAATTCTTCTGTTTCTGGAACAGCATGGATATGATGAAAAAACAGATATTCTGAAAGCTTTACAAATACTTGTACACTACACATTCCGTGTGCTTGAGGAAGCTTTTACTGAGGATATGTATTTCTCGGAATCATTTTATAATATTTTGGAAAAGGCAGCAGGATGTTGCGGGTGTGATAATATCTGCAGAAAACTGGAGGATGATCCGGAATCATTTTTCGGGTCGTATTGCTACAGAACAGAAGAAGAGTTCAACAAGAGAAAGGATGCGTTGCTGTATCCTACGATATTACTGCCGGAGGTATATATCACGAACAAAGGTATACAGACATAGACACTGGGAATGAGCGCAGGGGTGAGGGGAACGACTTTCCTGCCTTCGGTTGGGTGATGAAAGAAGAATTTTATGTGTAACAAGTGAATTTGAGGAGGTATGTTTATGAGAAAAATTATCTTGATAATAACATTAGCTTTTATTCTGAGTGGATGTTCAAATAATGTTTCAGATAATCCGAAAGAAGATCCAGCAACGGAAAAAGAGATGGAAGTTTTAAAAACAACGGAGGAAATCCGTGATGAGCTGCATGACATTGCTCTGCCCTATATGGCGGATGGAGAATATGGTCTGATGAATATTAATGGGGAGAAGATTTTCAGTACGGAGGAAAGTTATATAAGACCGACTTTCGACGATCAGTATTATATCGTGGGATCAGAGGTCAAAACCATAGAAGGAAGTGCTGTTAAGAATCCTGGTATTTCAGGCAGTGATAATATGATATTTTATCTGGGTGAAGGATATTTTGTTGAAGCTGTACGAGAGAAAAGTTTATTTGATAATGAAAGATACTCAATTTATATTTTTGATGTTGACAAAAAAGGATTTGATAAGCTTCCTCTAAGAGATGTAAATCACGTAGGCACTTTTCAGAATAGCGTAGCAATGATTACAGGAATAAATGAGAACGGTGAGGATTATAGAACTGTTTATGTCGGGAATAATGGAAAGTTAATAAAATCCGATGTTTTTCGAGATGGATCTGCATTCAACAGTAATGGAGAAGCACTTGTTTTGACAGAAGACAATAAGTATATTTATATAAATAATAAGGGGAAGAAAGTGAGAGATACCGAATATACAGGAGCCGATTTTTCAATTATGTTTAGTTGCCCTGACACGGATTATATTGCAATTTCGCGATGGCCTGGACAGATTATTAATAATGGAAAAGAAGAAACACAGGATGAAGGGAAATGTGCTTACTTTAATACTGTGACAGAGGAAAGGACCGATCTATATGATAGTCTTGGGGGATTAGATGCAAAGGCCGGAACTTCCCTTGTAAATGTATACCGGGATAATTATGGCTGGGGGTATTTGGACATTTCTTCAAATGAAGAGATAATAGATTGTCAATACCAAAGTGCAGGAATATTCAATGAAGGTCTTGCCTGCGTAGAATCAGATAATATGGTTGGATGTATTACAGAAGAAAATAAAACAGTAGTTCCATTTGAATATTATGGAAATATATATTTTAATAACAGAGGAATGTGGGCCGTCGCTGCGAAGATATTGCCTATAGATGTTGTTCTGGATTGGAAATATGTCTTTCTGCAAATTGACGATAAAGGCAATTGTGTAGAAAGTGAAATTCCAGGTGTCAGTGAGGAAGATGAAATAAAAGATAATATTTTTAATGACAAATCCAAAAATTGCATCTTAGAGGTCCAATATGACAGCGATAGTGATCATGAGATAGATACAAATCGGTATATCAATCCATGGAACGGAGAAACGGTAGTAGAATTGAAAGATAAATAAATTTTGGAAAGTCCATAAAGTGTAATTGAAGATATAGTCATAACATGATATATCAGGTTGAAAATATGCAGTCATCAGGAGTAATTTCCGGTGACTGCAATTTTTATTGTCAAAAATAGTTAAAAAAAGTGAGTCACAGACCCTGTAAAATGTACCGATTTCGATTCTATTAGTGAAAGAGGTTATTTCAAATTAATATCAGGAAAGAGGTATGTATTTATGGCAGAAAAAAGATGTTATACAGTGGCAGAATTACAGGAAATCCTCGGAATCAGTCGCCCAACAGTCTATAACCTGCTGAAAAGAAATGAATTTCGCTGGATTCAGTTAGATGGGGGAAAGTACCGAATTTCGAAGAAGAGCTTCGACGACTGGCTGGATAAACAGCCTGATTCGGAGTAAGCTTTGCATGAAAAAGTTTATCGACATAGTAAAAGTTTTTTCAAATTTCCGTTATCCTTTCAGCAGAAAGGAGACCAGATTATGATTAAACAGGAAGAAGAATATCAGGAAATGATGGAAGATATTGCATCCAGCAGCCCTTACAGGAGAAAACAGTCTCCTCCTAAGAAATGGATGAGCGTAACAGAAATGGGGGAGCTACTGGGACTCAAGAAAACGGACCGCTATTGGCTTCTCCATAAGAATGTTTTTGAGTCCAGAGAGATCGCCGGTAAGTTGCGGGTCAATATTGCCAGCTTTGAAAAATGGTATGCCAATCAGGTGAGATACCGGAAAGTGACAGGCGAAGAGCCAGGGCTGGAACTAAAAGAATGGTCGTTTTCTATTCGTGATATCGCGCAGATGTTAGATGTCGATGAAAGTATAGTCTATGATCTGCTCAAACGCGAAAACATAGAGACGGCTGTGATTGACTATTGGAAGAGAGTGCCGAAAGATGCTTTTTGGAATTGGTACAAAAATCAGTCCAGGTATCAGACTGTGGAAGACCGAAACGCGCGGAAAGAATTATATGAGGCTACCATCAGCATGCCGGAAATGGCGAGGCTGCTTGGGATCAGCCGGGGATCCGTTTATTCACTGCTGAAAAGCAAGAAATATGGAGCCCTGTTTAATATAGTCATAATTGCCGATCAGAAACGGATCACAAAAGAGAGTTTTCAAAAATTCCTGAATGAACAAAATGTGTATCAGTTGGATCCATCTAACGATTACAAAGAACTTGCTATGGAAGAGAATATTGCTCTGGCAAATTTTAGGAGAAAGAAACTTTTTCAAACCGGAAACCGGAGGTGCAATGGTAATTTAGAGTATCTGACTCCGGAGGAAGCAGCATTACTGGCGAAAGTTTCAAGATCTACCATTGTAAATTGGTATCAGCAGGAAGCGTTCCCGATTATACATGTGGGAAACCGGATCCGTATCAAGCGTAAGGAATTTGAAAGTTGGCTGGAAGAAAGGAGAAAGAAGAATGGCATCCATCCAGGAACGAAACCACAAGTATAAGGTGGTCTACTATTATAAGAACGATGCGGGTGTGAGAAAGCAGAAATGGGAAACCTATGATACAAAGGCAGAGGCCCGTAAACGGAAAAAGGAAATTGAATATAAGCAGGAACTGGGAACATTTGTGGCTTCTAAGTGTACTTATCTGTATGAGCTTCTCGATGAATATGTTTTTATTTATGGGACAAAGGCCTGGGTAATGACTACCTATCAGGGAAAGATCGGGCTGATTAATAATTATATCAAGCCGATGATCGGCAGCGCGAAATTGTCTGTCCTCAATACACATTTTATGGAGAAGTACTACCAGACACTTTTAAAGACGCCTGCAGTAGTCAATCCGATGACAAAAAAAACCAAAAGTGAATATGTAGGAACGGGTACGATCAGGGAAATCCATAAGCTGCTCCGGAATTGCTTTGAGCAGGCGATCAAATGGGAGCTGATGGAGAAAAATCCATGTCAGCGAGCTACTGTACCTAAGCATACGCCAAAAAAACGCGAGATATGGGAAGCAGATACCATGATGCACGCAATGGATGTATGCGAGGATGAGCGGGTTGTTATCGCCTGCAATTTGATCTTTGCCTGTACCCTGCGTCCGGGAGAGGTCACCGGTCTTACCTGGGACTGTGTGGATATTTCAAGAGAAGCAATCGATGAGGACCGGGCATGTATCGTTATAAACAAAGAATTACAGAGAGTGAACAAGGACGCGCTAAAAGCATTGGACGGGAAAGATGTTCTCCTTGTATTTCCGGAAACAAGAAAATCCAACAAGACGGTCCGTATCCTTAAAAAGCCGAAAACGGATGACAGCGAAAGAAAGATATTTTTGCCCCGGACGGTTGCACTTATGCTTGTGGAGTGGAAGAAAAAACAGGATCAGGAAAAGGAAGTCCTTGGAGAAGAATATATGGATTTTAACCTTGTACTGGCGACTGCGTATGGCCTTCCTGTTGGTGAGGCTGTGATATTAAAGGGCCTGAAAAAACTTAGCGCGGAAAATAATCTCCCATCAGTAGTTACACACAGTCTCCGGCATACCAGCGTTACTTACAAATTGAAACTGAACGGCGGTGATATTAAAGCAACCCAGGGAGATTCCGGACATTCCCAGGCAAACATGATCCTGAATGTATATTCCCATATTCTGGATGACGATCGGAGGAAAAACGCGGAACTCTTTGAAAAAGCATTTTATGAAAGGAAAGAGCTTGATCCGGATATCCATAAACATATGCCGGAAAATACGATCCAAGTGCCAGAGGGAGTTGATCCTGAACTGCTGGCGAAGGTACTGGAAAATCCTGAGATGGCAGCGCTGCTGGCGTCTATGGCGAAAACGATGAAATGAGACAGAAAAGAGATAGACCTATTTTGAGTACAGAAATATAATGAAAATTAGTAACGAAAATCTGAATAATAATGTCCCTCAGGACGTCCCCCAAGGTGGCACTCAAGATGGCACTCAAAATGGCATTCAAGGTGCTACCCAAGAAAGATTAAGAAATCAGATTATTACTTAAATATCCTTATTCTGTAATGCCTGAAGAAGAGATGTGGAAAAACCGGAGAAATCCAGATTCAATTATAAACCTACTGCTATGAAGGGAAAATATGGGATATAAAGGAGCCGAAAAATCATAGATAAATCAAGTAGTTTACAGTAATGAAAAATAGTGAAAGCTATCAGCGATATAAGAAGAAAGTATGGAATCTAATGATACGCTCTATCAAAAAATTTATGAACTTTTTCTGATAACCTGTATTTTTGCACATAATTCTGTTATAATAATGTACAAAGGAAGGAGGTGGCGATATGCCGCAAATTAGACCGATTACCGATCTTCGTAATACCAACGAGATTTCGGATATCTGCCATGCAAAAAAGGAGCCGATCTTCATTACAAAAAACGGATATGGCGATCTGGTGGTAATGAGTATCGAAACATACGAAGCGATGGTGGAAACCACAGCGATGGACAACGCAATTTCAGAGGCAGAGGCCGAATATGAACGGGATGGGCAGCTCCATGACGCAAGAGAGGCGCTTGCTTCTTTAAGGAGGA
>ERZ1643246.3645-NODE-3645-length-12935-cov-5.374612_pt1 | contig 12935 bp, 13 predicted proteins | sample MGYA00579265_ERZ1643246 | MGnify/ENA primary metagenome ERZ1643246 (study PRJEB29033, sample SAMEA4952261) | chicken gut metagenome | biome: Broiler Chicken; feature: Gastrointestinal Tract; material: Caecum | place: Ireland | collected 2018 | study: Broiler... | reverse complement strand
TGGTGCCGTTGGTGGGACTCGAACCCACATGGTTTCCCGCAGCATTTTGAGTGCTGTGCGTATACCAATTTCGCCACAACGGCATATTACTTTATATATCTTACCATAATAATTTATAAAAGTCTACAACTTTATGAATATTTTTATATAGACATATGGTATAAAAAATGATAATATATTATTGTAAACTGTAGTAAACTATGATTATTTAATTGTAGGAAGGAAGATATTATGTTTTTAGAATTACCAGATTGTAATATGTCCTTAAAAAATGGAGCAGCAGAAATAAATGAAGGAAATCTTTATCTACATCGGCTTTTGGATTTTGACTCAATTATGGTAGAACTAGCATATATTATGTATGGAAAAGATTGCTATTACTGCAAAAGAAAATTTAGTACTGATTCTGAAGAACTTAAAGATACAAAAAAGTATTTTAGTAAATTAACAATTGACCATTTAATTCCAAAAGAGTTTGGAGGACCGACGATAACAAATAATCTAAGACCAACATGTGTGGATTGTAACAACACAAAGGGAAATTTATTGCCTTATGAATTTCAATACTTACAAGATAAAAAAAGAGAAGAAGGAGTAAAAGAAATAAAAAGAGAAATAAAGCAATATAAAGAAAGCCTAAGTGATTCTCAAGAAAGAAGGCGGTTTGGAGAACTAGAGGTATTTCCAGAAGATTGGCTAACTGAATGTCCTAATAATTTACTAGTAAATTTATCAATACTTAATCCACTAGGATTAAGCTATAGGAAAATCCAAAACTTTTATAAAAAGTATCGGAGAATAAATAAGGTAGTTGTATTTAGTAAAAACGGAGTTTTATTAGATGGACTTAATGGATATCTGTTTGCAAAATATGAAGGAACGGATAGAATTCATTTTATAATGCTAGAAAATGTAATATATGATGGTTTAATAATCTAAAAACACCCCTAGCCAAAGCGGCTAGGACTTTTTATTGACAAATTCACAATTTTATATAATAATAATCAAGAGGGAAAATATGAAAGTTTTAAAAAAAATATTAATTATCTTATTTATTATAATAATTGTAAGTGGAGTAGGATTAGGTCTTTATGGATATACACTTTATGAAGATAAAATAAAAATTCAGCCAATTGCAGATAAAGTTAGTGATATAAAAAATGACTACTATTTTGTAAGCATTGATGAAGTACCAAAAGACTATTTAAATGCAATTATTGCAGTAGAAGACCATAGATTTAATGAACATGGAGCAATTGATATAATAGGGATAGCAAGAGCAGTAGTTACAAATATAACAAGTGGAAAGCTTCAAGAAGGAGGAAGTACAATAACACAGCAAGTTGCTAAGAATTTATATTTTTTAGAGGAGGATAATGTTGTAAGAAGAAAAATTGCAGAAATGTTTATGGCAATTGAATTAGAAAATAAATATTCAAAAGATGAAATTTTGGAATTATATATAAATACAATATATTTTGGTGATGGATATTATGGAATAAAACAAGCTTGCAAAGGGTATTTAAATAAGGAGCCTATTGATATGAATTTAGCTGAAAGTACAATGATGGCTGGAATACCAAATGCACCAAGTGCATATGCTCCAACTGTAAGTGCTACTCTTTGCATGGAGAGGCAAAATAAAGTAATTTCATCAATGATTGAAAATGGATATTTGACTGAGGAAGAGGCAAATAGCATAGATCAAAGTTTTATACAAGCAATTTATGATTCTAAGAAAAATAGTAACGATTTAGGTAATTAAAGTTAATGATAAAACTTATAATAAAATATACAAAAAAGGAGAATGTATGATAAAAGTAGAAAATATAACTAAAAAGTTTATTAGAACTAAAGATAAAAATGTAAAAGAAGAATTTTATGCAGATAAAGATATTTCATTTGAAGCAAATAATGGAGAGATTATTGGAATATTAGGACCAAATGGAGCAGGTAAAACTACTTTACTTAGAATGATAGCAGGCATATTAGAGCCTACTCAAGGTAAAATAACATTTGATAATATGGAATATAGTCATGATGAACTAAAAATCAAGCAAAAAATTGCCTATTTATCAGGAAATACAAAGCTATATGATACACTAACAGCTTATGAATTATTAAAAATGTGCTGTGATATTTATGGGGTTTTAAAAGCTGAATCAGAAAAAAGAATTAAAGAAATTGCAAATATACTTAAAATGGAGCAATTTTTGTATAATAAAATAGAACATTTGTCAACTGGGCAAACTCAAAAAGTAAATGTGGCTAGATGTTTAGTACATAATCCTCAATACTATATATTAGACGAAGCTACAACTGGGTTAGATATTATTTCTAGTCAAATAATATTAGAATTTATAAAAATGGAGAGGAAAAGAGGAAAGACAATCCTGTATTCTACACATTATATGGAAGAAGCAGAAAACATATGTGATAAAGTTATTATGATAAATAAAGGTGAAGTAATAAAAAAAGGTACACCATCAGAAATTAAAGAATATACAAAAACAACTAATCTGCGTGATGCCTTTTTTAAATTAATAGGAGGTACTTTTAATGAAGAGTAATCTGCAAAATATATTAAAAAAAGAATTAAGGGAACTATTTAGAGATAAAAAATCTTTAGTAATGATGCTAGTTATACCTATATTTATTCCATTACTTGTAATTGGAATGTCTGCATTATTTGAGTCACAAGCTAACATGGATATAGAAAAATATAATAAAATAGGTTTTGCATATGAAATGTCTGGTATAGAAAAAAATATTGCAAATGAAATGAATATAGAAATATATACAGGAACAGTAGATGAATTAAAACAAAAATTAGATAAAGATGAAATTAATTTATATATAACAAAAGAAGGGAGTAAATATATAATAAATTGTGATTCTTCAGATACAAGTACATATGCATCTGCAATGGTAGAAGAATTTTTTAATACATATAAAGAGTTTATCCAAAGATTATGTTTAGAAGAGTATAATATTAATCCTGATAATGTATTAAATATAATTACAGTAGAAAAAAATACTATAGAAACAAATAACTTTTTTGCAGATTATGTAAAAAACTATGCATTTTTATTTATTATAATGGCAATAACAGTATCAGCAACATATCCTGCAACTGATACAACAGCAGGAGAAAGGGAGAGAGGTACTTTAGAAACACTTCTTACTTTTCCAATAAAAAGTAGAGATATAATTGTAGGAAAATTTTTAGGAGTTACAATTTCATCTATTATTACAGGAGTAATAAGCTTAATTTTAGCAGTAATAGCTTTATGGGCGTCAAATAATATGTTTTCAATATATCAAGATACAAATATTATGTATTCAGGTATTAGTATAGTATTTTCTTTAATTGTAATTATTGCATATTCATTCTTTATAAGTGGACTATGTATTGCAATAGCAAGTAAATCAAAGACATTTAAAGAAGCCCAAAGTGCATTAACTCCTCTAACTTTTATATCGTTTTTTCCAGGAATGATTGCTTTTATGGTAGGAATAAAAACAACAAACCTATTAGCTTTAGTACCATTTTTAAATTTTACATTAATCTTTACAGATATTAGTAGAGGAAATATAGATGTAATAAATATTATACTACTTACAATATCAACAGCAATTTATATTAGTATAGTATTAGCGATTATAATAAAACAATATAAATCAGAAAAAGTATTATTTGAAAAATAAAAACATTAAAGTATAAAGCAAATAAGCTTACAAACTTCAAAAAGTTTGTAAGCTTATTTGCTTTATACTGTGGCATTTAAGGAGTTCTTACAAAAAATTGATAATTTTCAAAGTATTCATTCCATAATTGTTCAAAAAATTATTTAATTAATCAATTGTTAAAAAAGAATGTATAATATTTTCTACTAAATATTATCTATGCTACTTTTATTCCCATATCAATCACTTCTTTAATAAAACAATCAGATCCTTCATCAAAATCTTTCTTTTTTATTTTGTGTGGTTCTATTTTAGCATTTATATCTCAAGTCATCCCCATTAAAATAGCCTCACTATGCAATAACTATTCTATAATATAGCTATCTTATAAACAAGAATCAAGAGTAAAAATAAAAAAGACTAATTAGTCTTTTTGAAAAGATCTCCAGGATTACAATCTAACAAATCACATAGCTTGTCGATTGTATCAAAGTGTATTGCAATAGTTTCATTATTAATTAATCTAGAAATTGCTTGATAACTACCTTCCATATTTTTTATTAACCAATATTTAGATTTATTCTTTTCTTTTAAAAGTTCATTAACTCTAAGATAAACCATACTATTCTCCTTGTTTTTCAATAGTTTTATAATTTTAAGAACTTTTAAGAAGTTTTAAAAACTTTTAAAAATATAAATTCTTTGGAGTGGGTAGCGAGAATCGAACTCGCGCAATCAGGTCGGAAGCATGACATTCTACCACTAAATTATACCCACAAAATAATATATAGATATTATATCATAGAAAAAAGATTAACTCAATACTTGATTTATATAAAAATATTTGCTAAAATATTTAAAGCAAAAAGGGAGTAGCTCAAAAACAACTAACCAACAGCAAGAGAAATCTGGTTAGTTACCTATATAAAGGTGAGCAAGACTTTAAGAATTACAAAAAATATTCTTATTAGTCTTGCTTTTTGCATATATTTTACTAAAAAGGTAAATATTAACTAAAGAATGAGTTTAGGAGGAAATGTATGAAGTGGTTTAATAAGTCAGTTGATGAAATTAAAAATGAATTAAATACTGATATTGATGTAGGGCTTAATGAAGAAGAAGTAAAAAAAAGGCAAAAAGAAGATGGTTTTAATGAACTAGAAGAAAAGAAAAAGAAGAGTCTTTTTGTAAAGTTTTTAGAACAATTTAAAGATTTTATGATAATAATTTTAATTATAGCTGCAATAATATCTGGAGTAGTAGGTCAGATGCAAGGGGAAGGATTTACAGATTCTATAATCATATTAATTGTAGTTATATTAAATGCAGTTATAGGTGTTGTACAAGAAAGTAAAGCAGAAAAATCATTAGAAGCTTTAAAGAAAATGAGTAGTTATTCTGCTAAAGTAGTAAGAAATGGAAAAGTAATAGTTGTACCATCAAGAGAATTAGTAAAAGGGGATATTGTAGTAGTAGATACAGGTGATTATGTACCAGCAGATATTAGGATAGTAGAAAGTGCTAATTTAAAATCTCAAGAATCTTCTCTTACAGGTGAATCTGTACCAGTAGAAAAAAATTCGGAATTAATTGAAAACGAAGAAGTAGGCATTGGTGATAGAACTAATATGCTATTTTCATCAAGCTTAATTACTTATGGTAGAGGAAAAGGTATAGTAGTTGAAACAGGAATGCATACAGAAGTAGGAAATATTGCAGGAATGTTAAATAGTGTAGAAGAAACTGCAACACCACTTCAACAAAAATTAAATAAACTTGGAAAAAGCTTAGGAATAATGGCTATTCTAATTTGTATAGTTATATTTGCAATAGGATTAGCATATGGAAAAGATTTAATTGATATGTTTATGACAGCAGTAAGCTTAGCAGTAGCAGCAATTCCAGAAGGATTAGCAGCAGTATCAACAATTGTTCTTGCTATTGGTGTTCAAAGAATGGTTAAGAAAAATGCTATTATAAAGAAATTACCAGCTGTTGAAACATTAGGAAGTGCTTCAGTTATTTGTTCAGATAAAACAGGTACTCTTACACAAAATAAAATGGAAGTACAAAAAATATATGCAAATGGTTTAGTTATAAATATAGAAGAAGTAAAAAAATTAGAAAAAACTAGTGAAGAATTGCAAAAAACAATATTAGTAGGAATGCTTTGCAATGATACAAAAATATCTGATGATAATAAGTTTGCAGGAGATCCTACTGAAATTGCATTAACAAGTTTAGCATTAAATGTAGGACATAGTGAGAATGAAATAAATTCATTTGAAAGAGTAATGGAAATACCATTTGATTCAGATAGAAAACTTATGACAACAGTAAATAAATATAAAGATGGATATATAGTATGTACTAAAGGTGGATTGGATGAATTACTAGAAATATGTAATAGGTATATACAAAATGGTGAAGTAAAAGAAGATTTACAATCTAAAATTTTAAGCATTGAAAAAACAAATGAAAGCCTAGCAAAAGATGCACTAAGAGTTCTAGCAATGGGATATAAATATATAAATGAACTTCCAAGTAAAGAAAATATTCAAGATTTAGAAAAAGACTTAATCTTTTGCGGAATGTGTGGAATGATAGATCCACCAAGAGAAGAAGCTAAAAAAGCAGTAGAAAAGTGTAAAGAAGCAGGTATTAAAACTGTTATGATAACAGGTGACCACAAAATAACAGCTACAGCTATAGCTAAAAGTTTAGGAATATTAGAAAATGAAGATGAAGCAATAACAGGTAGAGAACTCGAAAAGATGACAGAAGAAGAGTTGGACAATAATATTAGAAAATATAGTGTATATGCCAGAGTAGCACCAGAGCATAAAGTAAGAATTGTAAAAGCATGGCAAAAAGCAGGTGAAATAGTAGCTATGACAGGTGATGGTGTAAATGATGCACCAGCGCTTAAACAAGCAGATATAGGCTGTGCTATGGGAATAGTAGGAACTGATGTTTCAAAAGAAGCAGCAGATGTTATACTTACAGATGATAATTTTGCTACAATAGTATCATCTGTAGAAGAAGGAAGAAGAATATATGCAAATATTTTAAAAGCTATAGAATTCTTAATCTCAAGTAATATAGGAGAAATTGTACTATTATTTATTTGTATGTTAATAACACCAATTTTAAGTAATGCTTTTGGTATAGATATAAACTTAATAGAACCACTTCTTCCAATGCATATATTATGGATAAACCTAGTTACAGACTCACTTCCAGCATTAGCACTTGCAGTAGATCCAGCAGAAGATGATATTATGAAGAAAAAGCCTAATAAAGATAAAGGAATATTTACTAAATCAAGAATTTGGAGAGTCATATACCAAGGAACAATGATAGGTCTAATAACACTTGCAGCATTTATAATAGGAATAGCAACACCAGAAGAAATATTACCAAAAATAGAAGGATTAAGTATGCAAGAAGTTAAAGTAGAAATAGGTCAGACAATGGCATTTGTAACACTTGCATTTGCAGAACTTGTTCATGTATTTAATGTAAGAAATGCTAAAAAGTCAGTATTTAAAACACATCCATTTAAAAATAAGATGTTAATTCTAGCACTTGCAATATCAGCAGCTTTAATGATAGTAATATTAGCAGTACCAGCACTTAGAAATGTGTTTAGTATACCAGTATTACCAGTACAAGATATTGTAGAAATGTTGCTATTAATATTATCTCCAATTGTTATAGTGGAAATTATGAAATTATTAAAATTAAATGGAAGCAAAAAAGAAGAATAAAAAATAAAAGATAAGTATAAGATAATAAGCAATATTTTTAATTAAGATATTGCTTATTTTTCATTTTGGGATATAATATATATAAGCTAATTTTATGGAGAAACTAAAATGAATGATTTAATTACTCATAATAGGAAACTAAATAAAACTAAAGTAGCTTTAGTTATCTTAATGGCTATATTATTAATATTAATAGTTATAACAATTATAAAAATAGTTAATGCATATAAAATTGGAAGAAGTGTAAATGACTATAATTTATGGATTAATAAAATAAATGAAGAGAATGAAATAAAAGAAGAGAAAGACAAACAAAAATATGCACCACTTAGTGAAGAAGAATTAACTAATATTAATAATATATATAAACATCAAGATAACAAAAGAGTATTTTTGACATTTGATGATGGACCTTCTACTTCGGTTACACCATATATTTTAGACCTTTTGAAACAAGAAAACATAAAGGCTACTTTTTTTGTGCTTGGGACTAAAGTAGAAGCTAATCCAAACTTAGTAAAAAGAGAATTTGAAGAAGGTCACTATATTGCTAACCATGGATATTCTCACAGATATGATGATATATATGCATCTACTCAGAATGTATTAGATGAATATAACAAAACAAATGAACTTATAAAAAAGGCAATAGGGAACAATAATTATAACTCTTTAGTATTTAGGTTTCCAGGCGGTTCTAGTGGAGGAAAATACCATGATGTTAAACAGCAAGCTAAAGAATTACTAAAACAAAATGGGATAGCAAGCTTAGATTGGAATGCACTTACTAATGATGCTGCAGGTGCTAATACAAAAGAAAAAATAATGGAGAATTTTTATAATACTATCCAAAATAAAACAAGTATAGTTATATTAATGCATGATGCACAAGACAAAATATTAACATATGAGTGCTTGCCAGAGATTATATCATATCTAAGAAATAATGGATATGAGTTTAAAAATTTATATGATGTAATAGGGAGGTAAATATGATAAAGCATATTGTAATGTGGAAGTTTAAAGAAAATGAGAATGAAAGAAAACAAGAATTTTTAGATGGGTTAAAAAGCCTATATGGAATTATTCCTGAAATTAAGTTTATGGAAGTAAAAGAAAGTGTAAAAAAAGATGCAGAGTTTGATGCATGTTTAATTTCTAAGTTTGATAATATGGAAGATTTAAAAAAATATAAAAATGACCCAAGACATGTAAAAGTATCTAATATTTGCAAAGAAATTAGAACTAACAGAGCTCAAATAGATATAGAGGATTAATTTGATATGAATAATTCAGAAATAATTGAAGTTGTAAAAGATTATGTAAAAACTAAAATGCAAGATGATTGTACTGGTCATGATTATTATCATATAATGAGAGTTGTAAATAATGCTTTATTAATAAATAAAGAAGAAAAAAAGGATGAATTTATTATTGTAATGATAGCTATTTTGCATGATTTGTATGACCATAAGTTTACAAATGTAAATGTGAGGGATGCTTTAATAAATGACTTAAGAAATTTAAAAGTATATGAATATATTCAAAAAGAAGATTTAGAAAATATATTGCATAGTATAGAGAACTTGGGATATAGTTCAAATATAAAAGAAAAAAAGAATTTATCAGATGAAGGAAAGATAGTGCAAGATGCAGATAGGCTAGATGGTATGGGAGCAATTGGAATTGCAAGAACTTTTGCATATGGAGGATATAAACATAAGCCAATGCACATACCAGAAATACAAAATTATAAATTAGAAGAGAAAGAATACAAGAAAAATGGTTCTAAAACTTCAATTATGCATTTTTATGATAAATTATTAAAATTAAATGATTTACTTAATACTAAAGAGGCAAAAAGGATAGGAGAAAAAAGAAAAAAATTCCTTGAAGAATTTTTAAGAGAATTTTTAGAAGAATGGGATGGTAAAAGATAATGCTTAATCAAAATGATGTAGAAAATATTATAAATGATGATAATATTAGCTCTAATATAGACTGGAATAAAATATGGAGTAAAAAATATCCTGTTTTGAAAGAATATAAAAATAAAGTAGATATAAATAAATATGCTACTATTTTAAATAGCTTATCAAAGGAATTACAAGAAAATTATAACTTAACTAACCAAGATGCTATGTTAGTATTAAAAGATATATTATATACTGAGTGGAAAAAATCTAGAAATTAAGTTTGACATTTTTTACTAAAAGAGATATAATAAAAAATACCGTTTATAGAAAAAAGGAGTGAAGAAAGATGTCAATCGTTTGGATGGAAAAGGACAAAAAACGAGGCGTACTTAATGGGAAAATTGAGCCAAGCGGACAGCCATTTTCCTTCAGATATGAGGGAGAAAATGCTGGAATAGTAATCTCTGCATATCCAATCCCACCAAGGCTACTACAAGAAATTGTAGAAACAGCTACAATGCAAAAATAGACATCTGCAAAGTCTAGGATAACAGATTATCCTGGACTTTTTCCTTTTCTTGTTATATTTTTATATTTTGGTTGTATTTCACATAAATAAATGATATTATTTATACGAGGGAGAAAAAAACATGAAAAATATACTAAATAAATTAAATACAAAGATGTCATTTAATATATTAACTATAATAGTATTAATTATTGTAACAATATTTATGTTCTTTTGGATAAATCAGAAGGAAGGATTTCATGAGGATGAAGTATTTTCTTATGGTTCTTCAAACTATAAATGGGATAATTTATTCCAAGCAGCAGATAAATCAGATTATTTAAATAGAACTATAGAAAAGTATATCATAGGAGAGAATTTAGGAGATACAATAAGCAATATATTTTATTATATGAATCATCAAGACGAATGGGGAGAACTATCAAATGAAATACATAGTAAAGATAAACCAGAATGGAAAACCCCAGAAGATGCTAAAGAATATGTTGTAGTAGAAGGGGATGATGTATTTAATTATTTGTCTGTTTACTATAATCAGTCAAGAGATGTCCACCCACCACTTTTTTATATGCTTGTTCATTTAGTATCTAGCATTTTTTATGGGACTTTTTCAAAATATATAATATTTTTTATAAATATTATTTTCTTTTTATTAACATGTAATATAATCAGAAAAATATTTATATTATTTGATAAAAAATGGCTTGGATTAATAACTATATTACTATATGGACTAAGTATGGGAGCAGCGTCAACAGTTATTTTCTTAAGAATGTATTCAATGCTAACATTTTTCTGTATAACATATTTATATTTGAATTTAAAAATATTGCATAATAATTTAGAAATTACTAAAAAAGATAAATGGAAACTGTGGGGAACTATTCTACTTGGTTTTTTAACTCAATATTATTTTTGCATTTTTGTTATATTAGTTTTTATATTAATGAGTATAAAAATGATTATAAAAAAAGAATACAAAACATTTAGAAAATATTTAATTTTGCACATAGTAAGTGCTATTACAGGTATAATAATATTTCCAGCATCTATTTATCATATATTTTTCTCATATAGAGGTGCTGGTGGCCAAGCTGGAAGTATGAGTATTTTTAATGCTATAGGATTTTACTTAATTAGATTATCAGAAGCATTTAGTATTAATAATATTTTTTTGCTATTAACAATTGTATTAGTTATACTAGGTGGAGCAATAATATTAATAAAAAAGGTTGTTAAGAAAGAAAAAATAATAAACTATTATCAATATTTATTGATAGTTATTCCAACCATAATATATTTTATATTAATATCAAAAATGGCACCTGATACAGATGCAAAATATGCTATAAGATATATCATGCCTATATTACCTGAAATAGCGATAATATTTGTTATATTAGCATTTAATATATTTAGAAATATTAAAATTAAATATTTAATAGTAGTAGGAAGTTTTTTTATTATAACAATGAATGGAATGATTACTAATGAACCTAAATATCTATATAAAGGATATAATAAATATATAGAACTTGCAAATGAATATAAAGACTTAGATTATGTTTATGCAGTAGATAATGCTTTTACATATTTAACTAGTATACCTGAATTTATGATATATAATAAGTCAATTATAATTAACATGAACTATGATAAGTTAGATTTTTTGAGAGAAGACGAAGAATTGCAAAAGCAAAATAAATACATACTTAGTATAAAAAAATGGATGAATGTAGAAGATACTTTAAATAAAATATTAGAAAGTACAGGTTTTAATGAATATGAAGTATTATTAGATAATGAAGATGATACACAGAGTATAATTTATTTAGTTTCAAGATAATATTATATAAAGTGTAATACAAAGCATATTATAAATAAAAAATAGAAAAGTAAAATATAAATCTTTAAATATTTTGCTTTTCTATTTTTAAATGATTAAAAATATTATGATTAATTTTATCTTGATTTTTCTAAATTGTTCTTTTCTTTTGATAAGTATAGTGATTGTCTAATTTTATAAATATCATATATAACTACTTTTAAATTCTCTTCTTTCATGATTTGCTTAAGCTTGCTTATAATTTCATTAGTTTGCTTCTGATTAGAACTATCTATAGTTGCAAAAATATAACTTGCTTTAGTATCAAAATCTAAACCTCTTCTATGCATAACAACTTCTGAATTTCCGTTTGATTTTATTAATTCTGGAAAAGGGGAACTCATTTCTCTAAATTCATCTTCTTCGTTATATTCTAAATTATTTAAACCTTTATTAGTAGTTTTGTAACTATTAGAAGAAATAGCAATTGCTTCAGGATTTAATGTTTCAGAATTAAATCCTATTCCAATTATTCCACAATGGGAAGTGTGTATAAATTCATCACCTTTGAATATAGAAGCTGATATTTGATTACTAGTATCTGAATGATAGTAATCAAAGCCTATGGAATCACTATACATTGTACCTTGTCCATCAGTAGAATAATTTACTCTATACTGATTTAGGTTTGCATTTATTTGAGATATCATATTATCTAATCTTTTTTGTTCATCTAAAGTTAATTCATTACTAGTATTTTTATTTCTTCTTTCAGAAATAATTTTCTCTTTAGCTTTTGATATCTCCATTTCCATAAATTTTTGAGGATTCCTTATAAATTTATGTATCAATTGAGGCTTTATATCTTGATAGTTAGCTATAATTGTAACATCTTTAGTTGGCATATATAAATGATTAACTAAATCTTGTCTATATAAAGCTTCATAATCTCTATAAATATCTTCTAATTCGTCTATATTGTTACTTAAAGAATTTTTTTCAACAAAAAAGTAATGCAATAAAGTATGCAGTAGCAGATATAAAGTGAAAATATGCAGATAGAAAAAATTAATATAAAAGTCATGAAAACGTTGGAAATACTGATAGAAATAGAAAAAGGATACATACAGATAGAAATGTATATATCCTATATTTTGGTGCGGATGAAGGGACTTGAACCCCCACGTCGTTGACACTGGTTCCTAAGA
>ERZ1643246.3644-NODE-3644-length-12935-cov-7.152407_pt1 | contig 12935 bp, 9 predicted proteins | sample MGYA00579265_ERZ1643246 | MGnify/ENA primary metagenome ERZ1643246 (study PRJEB29033, sample SAMEA4952261) | chicken gut metagenome | biome: Broiler Chicken; feature: Gastrointestinal Tract; material: Caecum | place: Ireland | collected 2018 | study: Broiler... | reverse complement strand
AAGTTGATACCCTGTTTGCCCGGATGTATGAGGACTGGGCGGCGGGGCGTATCACAGAATACAACTTCAATATGCTGTCCGGGAAGTACCAAAGCGAACAGGCGGAACTGGAAGAAAAGATTGAACAGCTTCAATCTGCTATTGCCGCTGAAAGCCAGAGTGCCGCAGACGCAGAAAAATGGATTGCCTTGATGAAAGAGTGCGTCAATCCCACGGAACTCACCGCTGAACTCTTGAACACGCTGATTGAAAAAATCCTTGTCCATGAGGCGGTCAAGAACGAGGACGGAAGCCGGGAACAGGAGGTAGAAATCTTCTACCGCTTCATCGGCAAAATTGATTGAATGACACCAATATCTTTAAGTATGTGATACCGGCAAGGGATTTCCTGATGTGTCACTGCTGGAACCGCTGGCGAGTGTTCTGCAGGTTTCTCTGCCCGAGCTGCTGAGCGGCGAACAGGTAATCAATACCAATCGCGCAGCCAACCTGCTGCGCTCACAGCTGTATGTATGCCCGATCTGCGGCAACGTACTCCACAGCACCGGCCCGGCGGTCATTTCCTGCTGCGGCATTACGCTGCCGCCGCTGGAAGCCGAAGAGCCGGACGAAGCGCATGCCGTGCAGTGCGAAATTATCGAGCATGAGCATTATATTACTGTCGAACACCCTATGACCAAGGACCACTATATTTCCTTCATTGCCTGTGTCACCGGCGATCGGTTTGATATGGTCAAGCTGTATCCCGAGGGCAACGCACAGACCCGCTTTTTCATCCGCGGCCACGGTATGCTGTATTGGTATTGCAACCGACACGGTCTGTTCCGTCAGCGCATCTGAGTTTATCTGCTCTGCGCTCGACAAATGCTGTTTTTTGTGCTACCATAGAGGTACAAAACCGCTCACGCTTTTGTTTTCTGCTGTGTTCTGTATGCAGCTGTCCGCACAAACAAACCAAAGCGCCCAGACGGGCGCTTTCTCTTTTGGAAAGGAATCAATGTTATGACCCCCTATGAACACAAAGTACAGTATTACGAAACCGACGGCATGGGAATTGTCCATCACTCCAATTACATCCGCTGGTTCGAGGAAGCGCGCGTCGATCTGCTGGAGCAGCTTGGCTACGGCTATGACCGCATCGAAGCAGAGGGATTCGGCAGTCCGGTACTCGAGGTGCACTGCAAATATAAGACAATGGCGCGCTTTGGCGATACCGTGCTTATTTACGCACAGATCACGGAATACAACGGCGTCCGCTTGGGGCTGCACTATGAAATACGGGACGCACAAACCAATGCGCTGCGCTGTGAAGGCGAAAGCCGCCACTGCTTCATGGGGCGTGACAATCGCCCGGTCTCCCTCAAACGCAGCTGGCCTGCGCTGGACAGGGTTTTTACTGCGCAGCTGGAAACACAAAACGCGGCAAGGGAGAGCAAATCCTGAGTCTTCCATGCAGCCTAGACGGTACTCCGTCACAACAACAAAAAACCTATTTGTTTCTTCCGGTCAGCACCATACGTCGCTGACCGTTTTTTATGGAATCGAGCTTGCGTTGGCTGTGCTGCACAGCCATTCAGCGCACAGCATAGGATGGGACAAAGGAGGAATTTGTTATGAACCAATCGGCGACCCTTGCGGTTGTCGGCGGCGATATCCGGCAGGCATACCTCGCCGGACTGCTGTGTGCAGACGGGCACACAGTACGCACCTTTGCTCTGGAACGCCATCCGATCGAAGGGTGTGCCGCTGTCAGCGATCTCCGAAGCTGTTTTACCGATGTGCAGGCCGTAATTCTGCCCCTCCCCGTTCAACACGGAAATTCGCTGCTCAACGCTCCGTTGTCCAATACGCCTTATCCATTGATCGATGTGCTGGACGCAATTCCTGCCGGTACCGTCACACTGGCCGGTTCTGTCCCTTTTTGGGTGCATGCCCGTGCCGTGCAGAATAACCTGCATTTGATCGATTACTTAGCGCGCGATGAACTTGCCATCCGCAATGCGGTTCCCACCTGTGAAGGTGCGCTGCAGCTTGCCATGGAACAGACCTCGCATACCATTCAGCAGGCGCATTGTCTGGTCATTGGTTATGGCCGCATTGGTGCGCTGCTGGCGCAGAAGTTGCATGCGCTGGACGCACGAGTGACCGTTTCTGCGCGCTCACCGCGCGATTTTGCACGCATTGAAACCCAAGGAATGCAGACGATGGATACCCGGCACCTTGCCGGACAGCTTGCCGGATTTGACATCATTTTCAACACGGTACCCGCACCGGTGCTCGGCGCTGCGGAGCTGGCTGGACTGACTCCCCCCTGTCTGGTGATCGATCTGGCTTCTATGCCCGGCGGTATATCCCCGGAAGCAAAGCCACCCGCTGGCTGCCGTATTTTGCACGCACTGTCTTTACCGGGTAAAGTGGCTCCGCTCACCGCTGCACACGCAATTTATGATACCATTCGCAATATTTTACAGGAGGAGGGTATTCTATGACCCCGCCAATCCGCATCGGCTTTGCGCTGACCGGTTCTTTCTGCACCTTTTCTGCCGTTCTGCCCATCGTTGAAACCTTAGTATCGCGCGGGTGCGAAATCACCCCCATCTTATCTGCACATGCCGCAACGCTGGATACCAGCTTTGGCGCAGCCGATATGTGGCGTAACCGCCTTTGTGAAATAACCGGACGCGAAGTCATTGACAGTATTCCTGCCGCGGAACCCATCGGGCCAAAAAAGCTGTTCGATATTTTAATCGTTGCGCCCTGCACCGGTAACACGCTGGCAAAACTTGCGCATGGCGTAACGGATACCACCGTCACGATGGCCGTCAAAAGCCATCTGCGCGGAGAAAAGCCAGTCGTCTTAGCCGTTTCCACGAACGACGCCCTGTCCGGCAGCGCGGCCAATCTGGGTACCTTACTCAACCTCAAACACTACTTTTTCGTTCCCATGCGACAGGACGCCCCCTTTGCCAAGCCGCGTTCTCTGGTGGCTGATATGGGACGCATCCCGGAAACCATCGGTGCAGCACTGGAAAACCGCCAGTTACAGCCCATCTTCCTTGCGCCGGGTGAGCATTGAAACCCTTTCTGACGCAAAAGGCATGCAGAGCACCACACTCTGCATGCCTTTTTTCTGTTTATTTTGCAGGCTGTTCCAAATTCTTGTTGCTTCCCGTTGCAAACGTGATCGCACGAGCACAGTTGACGATCTCCGCTCGCTGTGTTGCCCCGCCAAATTCACCATCCAACGTCCATGGCACCGCTTCATCCGCATCGAACGAAATCTGTGCTGTACGGAAATAAACAAAGCGCGTGGATTCGGTGTTATGCGTCAGCAAATCGTTGACCAACCATTGCAATTCCATCGGATTTTCCACCGGATAAACCAACAGTACTTCGTGCAGACCGTCATCCAACGCCACACTATCCGGTGTAATCGCTTTGAATCCGCCGACCGATACCGAATTGGACACCATACCATAGATAAAGTCATCCTCAAGCGTCATTTCCGCGCTGCTCACACGAATATGATGCTGCTTGATATTGGTTAACGCTTTCACGCCCTCCAGAATATAGGCTGCACGGCCGAAAATATTCTTGGATTGCTGCGGCGTTGCGTAAGATACCTCAGTAAACACACCGAACGCGGCAATATAGTTGAAGTAGCGATCATTAAACCGTCCGATATCAAGTGCCTGCAAATTGTTTCCGGCCGCAACTACCGCAGCCTCTGCCGGCACTTTGGAAATGCCCAAACTGAGCGCAAAATCATTAGTGGTACCGGCGGGAATATAGCCAAGCGGCGGTCGATTTTCGGACTCCATCAAGCCCGTGACAACTTCATTGAGCGTACCGTCGCCGCCTGCACATACAATGCGGTCAAACTCCCCGGCGCGTTCGCGCACCATGCGAGTCGCATCCTGCGCACCCTGCGTCACGTACAGTGTTACCTCATAGCCTGCCTGCTGGAACGCATTGACGCAGCTGATGATTTTTCCACTCATTGCGCCCCGTCCAGCATGCGGATTGACAATCCATAGCATTTTTTTCACCGGGCGCGCCTCCTTATCTTTCCAATCGAAACTTGTGTTAAGAAATCAAATCACAAACTGCATTTGCATAAGCAACCGGATCATCCACCGGCAGGCCCTCAATCAGCAGCGCCTGCGTATACAGAATATCCGCATAGGTCTTTAACTGATCCGAGCCTTCCTCCTGCAATCGGCACAGCTTCTGGAAAATCGGATGCTCTGCGTTCAGTTCCAGCACACGCTCTGCATGCACGCGCTGACTGTCATCCATTGCCTGCTGGTTAAGCACCTTTTCCATTTCAAGCGTTACCGGGCCTTCTGCGCGCAGACAGCACGGATGGCTCTTCAGGCGGCGCGTCAGCTCCACCTTTTTCACCTTACCGGACAGTGCTTCACCCAGCGCTGTGAGCAGTGTGCTCTTTTCCTCCGTGAGCTTTTTGATTTCTTCCTTATCATCCTCGCTGTCCAGCCCAAGATCCGCGTCGGCAATGGACTTGAATTCTTTTTCCTTGTAGTTTGCCAGCATCTTGATGCAGAATTCATCGATGTTGTCATCCAGACACAGAACTTCGTATCCCTTGTCGCGCAGCGTCTCCATGGCCGGCAGCAGCTTGATCTTATCGACGGTCTCACCGCAGGCGTAATAGATATACTTCTGTTCTTCCTTCATGCGTGAAACATACTCATCCAGCGTAACCAGCTTATCCTCAGTCGAAGAGTAGTACATCAGCAGATCCTGCAGCAATTCCTTATTTGCGCCGTACTGCACATATGCACCATACTTGATCTGACGGCCGAACGCCTGCCAGAACTTTTCATAATCTTCGCGCTTATCCTTCTGCATCTTGAGCAGCTCGCTCTTGATTTTCTTTTCCAGACTCTGCGCGATCGCCTTGAGATGGCGGTCATGCTGGAGCATTTCACGCGAGATATTCAGCGACAAATCAGCCGTATCGACCATGCCGCGAACAAAGCTGAAATGATCGGGCAGCAGATCGGCACATTTATCCATAATCAGCACGCCGTTGGAATACAACTGCAAGCCCTTTTCATAGTCCTTGGTATAATAGTCCATCGGAGCATGAGACGGGATGAACAGCATCGCCGTGTAGGTCACTGCGCCTTCTACACTGGTATGAATATGGCACAGCGGCGGCTGATAATCATAGAACTTGCTGGTATAGAAGGAATTATAGTCCTCGTCCTTCAGTTCCTTCTTGGATTTCTTCCAAATCGGAACCATGGAGTTGAGCGTTACATTCTCGGTATATTCCTCCCACTCCGGCTGATAATCGTCACCTGCGTCTGCCGGCTTCTCCTTCATGCGCGAGCGTGTCATATCCATCTTGATCGGGTAACGGATATAGTCCGAATACTTCTTCACCAGCGACTGGATACGGTACGGTTCGAGGAATTCATCATAATTCTCGTTGTCTGTATTCTCCTTGATCGTCAGCGTGATGCGCGTGCCGTTTTCCGCTTTCTCGCACGGCGTTACCGTATATCCGGCTGCGCCGTCCGATTCCCAGCGGTTAGCTTCTTCGCTACCCAGCGCACGGGAAACCACCTCTACATGGCTTGCCACCATGAACGCTGCATAAAATCCGACGCCGAACTGACCGATGATATCCACGTCATCCATCGCGTCGTTTTCCTTTTTAAAGGCCAGCGAGCCAGAGCGGGCGATTGTGCCCAGATTGCTTTCCAGTTCTTCCGCTGTCATGCCGCAGCCGTGATCTTCGATCACAAACTTGCGGTTCTCCTTGTCCAGCGTAATCTCAATCGGCAGGCCGTCGCGCGTGATGCCGGTTCGGCCTTCCTTCATTGCGTTATAATACAGTTTATCCGTCGCATCCGATGCATTCGAGATCAATTCGCGCAGAAAAATTTCCTTATGCGTATAAATGGAATTGATCATCAAATCCAACAGACGCTTGGATTCCGCCTTAAACTGTTTCTTTGCCATGTGTATGCACCTCTATTTATTGGTATTAGCACTCTCAACACCAGAGTGCCAACACTGATATGATAATCCAGTATCAAGGAAAAATCAAGGGGCAAGGAGAAAATTCATGATTTGTTTATATTTGTGTAAAGCAAAGCGGCCCGAAACATTTTCAGGCCGCCGCACTTATTGAATTTTTTTGCCTGCGATGCCCCGCTCATGAATGCGATCACGCACATATTCACGCAGCAAGGTATACACCACGGAAACCACCGGGATCGCAAACAGGATACCCAAGACACCCGCGATACTTCCTCCTAACGTAACTGCCACCAGCACCCAAATCGACGGCAGGCCCACCGAGCCGCCAACGACACGGGGGTAGATCACATTGCCCTCTACCTGCTGCAAAACAAGGAACAGCACAATGAACCACAGCGCCTGCATCGGACTAGCAATCAGGATCAGGAACGCACCGACAATGCACCCGATAAACGCGCCGAAAATCGGAATGAGTGCGGTCACGCCAATCAGCACCGCGATCACCAAAGCATACGGCATTTTCAGCAGAGACATACTGATGAAAAACATCATACCAAGGATAAACGCTTCCAAGCACTGTCCGGACAAAAAGCTGTTGAACGAAGCGGATGTCAGATCACATACTTCCAGAAAACGATCGACATGCTTTTCCGGGAAAATCGCATAAAACAGGCGGCGGAACTGTCGTCCCAGATTTTCCTTTTGCAGCAGAATATAAATTGCAAACACCAAACCGATGATCGTGTTAGCCACGCCACTGACCACGGAAGTGGCAATATCCACCGTACTGCTGAGGAAATTGCTGTTTTGCAGGAAGTCTTTCGCCATCTGCCCAACTTCCTTCCAGTTGACATTGAGCAAATCATCCTTGAGTTTTTCAATTTCATCCGCAAACATGGGCAAACGCGCGCTCGCTTCTTCCAGAATCTGCGGGAGGCGTTTTCCAAAGCTGGTCATTTCGCGTCCAATGGCGGCAAACGACTTATACAGTTCCGGCGCTACCAGGAACAGAACAATCGAAATAACACCCAATACCACAACCAAGGTGAGAAGCAAACTGAAAATGCGCTGCATTTTGCGCATGCGCACGCCGCCCTTCCCTTTTATCTGCGCAAAAATTTTATTCTCAAAAAACCGCATGGGCACATTCAAAATGAATGCAATGCATCCGCCAATCAAAAACGGCGCGGTCAGCCCTGCCAGATATCGCAGCGCAGAAGATACCATTTTAGTATTCTGCAAGCCGACGTACAACAAAATGGCAAACGCAATCAATCCCATTATTTTTTTCATTGTATCTCGATTCAAATTCAATGCAAACCCTCATCTGTCTATGCTGTATTGATATATATATAATCATTTTTCCCAGATAAAGTCAAGCGTCCGCCGGTATATTTCACATGTTATTCATAAAACAAATGCAAAGCAGAAAATATTTTGCAATATTTTGTAATTTTTTGCGGAATCCGCTTTCTTTTGTTCGGTATATCTGCTAAAATAAAAGCGGTAATTATCCGTTTTTTATGCAAAACAGATAATTGCATTAGCACAGATTACAAAGCTGACCCGTGCACAACAAAAAGGGGGATTTTATGATGTACAAAAAACTACTTGCGGTATTTCTTGCTGTCTTCATCTGTTTTAGCGGAAGCATGCCATATGCACTTGCGTTAAATTTTGAAGCAGAAAGTGCCTTTGTAATGGATGGCGATACCGGAGAAGAGCTTTATTCCTACAACGGGGATGTTGCCCGCGTTCCGGCCAGTATGACCAAGGTCCTCACCGCCTATATCATTTATCAAGAGCTAGAAGCCGGTACGATCACCCTGGATACCCCGGTTAAGATCAGTCATAACGTTGCGGTCAAATCGCGTGATTCCAGCTATCCGACCGCTGTCCCGCTGACGGAAGGCGCAACCTATACTGTTGATACGCTGCTGCATCTTATCATGATTCCGTCTGCCAGCGCTTCCTGCATTGCCATGGCCGAACACATCAGCGGCAGCGAAAGTGCCTTTGTCACACGCATGAATGCAACGGCAAAGTCCTTGGGGCTGAATGCAACCTATTATAACTGTCACGGAGCACAGCCCAACTATATCACACCACGCTCACAGGCGACACTGACCAAGATTTTCATTGATACCTATCCCGATATTTTGCGCATTACCAGCAAAAGCGGTTTCAGTTTTAACGGCAGCTATTATAACAACACCAATCACCTGCTGAACACCTTGGCGCCGTATGAAGGATTGGATGGCTTTAAAACCGGTACGATTTCACAGGCAGGCTACTGCGTTACCACCACTGCTGTGCGCAATGGCCGTCGTGTGATTGCCGTCGTTATGAAATCCACCAGCGACTCGCAGCGGTTTGCCGACTCCCGTCAGCTGCTCGATTACGGTTTCGAACAGATTCAGAAACGTGATGCATCTCGTGCAGCAACCAGCGTGTCGATTACCGAGCAGCCAGACAGCATCCGTCCCTATCAGCCCGCTTCCTTTACCGTTCAGCTCAATGGCGTTTCTGCGGCCTATACTGCAAAAGCACAATGGTATGTCAACGGCGAGCCGGTGGAGAATTTCGGCAACAGCAACTTCCAAGTGACTGCCAATAAAACCAGTACACTCAAATATACCATTCATGAGTTGATCGGCGACACACTGAATGTATCTTTTGTATTAACGATGCCGGATGGAACCGAGAAACGCGCTGAAACCTCAGTGCCAATCGAACAGCGTCCTGTTTCCTATACTGGCTCACTGAATATTCGCAGCGCAGCGATTTATCCTGGGAAAACGCTGACGGTCGCTGCAAACATAATCGGTGAAAACGGAATCAATCGTGTACAACTCCCTGCCGGTTGGCAATGGGATGGACAACCGATTACCGGCTTTTCCAATGACGCCTTTACCATTGTAAACGATCAGGCTGGCAGCCAATACACCATCAGCATTCCGGCTGTTGCGAAACCCGGAATGCACACAATTTCCTTTGTTGTCGGTCCGGCAGACAGTACGGGTGTTCAGCAATTGGTTCTTTCTGCTGATATTGAAATTGTGTCATTCGATGATACTGACAATGATACAAACGAAGATGAAGCGGCAGGGGAAGATGCTTCTATGAATGAAACAGATCAATAATTACAAGGAACTTTGTCCCTAATTCTCAAAATTTTAAAAATAGAAAGATCCGCACACCGGAGACCGAATACTGTCCTCAGCGTGCGGATCTTTTTCTTTTCATCTGTCCCAGCTGTTCAGGCTGCTGCAATATTTTCCACAAAGCGCATCAAAATAGTTGCCACCTGCGCACGGGTAGCTTCCTCTTGTGGGTGAAGCGTGGTAGCAGTATAACCGGTGATGATGCCGTCATGCATTGCCCAAGCCATTGCCTGCTGCGCATAAGCGCTGACACTGGAAGCATCGGTATAGATGCTCAGATTAGCTTCGACCATCGGTTCACCTGCATAGCGCCACAGCATGGTGGCCAACTGCTCACGAGTAATTGACTGTCCAAGATTCATGCCGTCTGAAATATCATTCTCCATCGCCCAATTGCAGCCTGCATCATACCAGTTTTCACCGACTGACGTGTCCACACCTTCCAAACGTGCGAGCACGGTGAGTATCATCGCACGGGTCATGGATGTTTCCGGCTCAAAAGTCGTGCTGCTTATGCCATCGAACAGCTCACGGCTGGTAGTGAATGCAACCGCCTCTGCTCCCCAATAGGTGTCGGGGACATCCGCAAACGTCTTGCTGTTATCTATGATTTTGACGATATCACCATCCGACAGCGTCACAATAACGCCGTTGTTCGCCGGAACAGCGGCGTTAATGATTTCCTCAGTACCATCGCTCTTCACTCGAATAACGATTGTACCAGACGTGACGTTTCGGGCCGGAATCTCCACTTTGGCACTCCCATCCGGCAAATCGATCGTCACGGTTGGTGCGATCTCCCGATCTGTGTTAACCGTCACCTCCGGCATCGGCAGGGGCACGGCTTCTCCCCTTTTTGCCGCTGCGCCTACCACAGAGGCAGGCAGCTTGACGACACTTTGGGACTGACCGTTTTCCCCAACCGTAGTGACAGATGATGAGCCATCCTTATTTGACACAGTGGTCCTCACGCCGTCTGAAGTTTGCACAATTGTAGTTTTGTTGCCGTTTGCATCGGTGATATTTGTTGTCACAGCGCCGTTCTTTTTGGTTTCAACTACTTTGGTTGAGCCGTCAAGGTTTTTAGTAGTCTCCGTGACCGTACCGGTGGAGAAGTAGGTCACGGTTATAGTGATTGATCCATCTGCATTGACGGTGGTCTTTGTGATAATATTGGATGCGCTGCCGCCGCCGCTCGAACCATCATTGTCATCATCCGGCAATTCACTGTCTCCAGTCGAGCCATCCGTTCCATCATCGGGCGATTCACCGTCTCCGGTCGATCCGTCTGTGCCATCATCGGGCGATTCACCGTCTCCAGTCGAGCCGCCCGTTCCATCATCGGGCAATTCACCTTCTCCGGTCGAACCGCCTGTGCCATCATCGGGCGATTCACCGTCTTCGGTTGAGCCTTCGTCCTCGCTGTCGTTGTCATTATCGTCAATAGAAGGTATTTCCGCAAATGTTGCGGTGACAATTACATTGCAGTCAGGCATGATGAATTGATTATTGTCCAGTGCAACCAAACCATCATTAACCAGCACCGCCTTTAGTTCATAGCCGTCATCTGGAGTGACGCTCAATTTGACCGTTTCGCCAGACTGTGCCTTTTGCTTATCGGCGGTAATTGTACCTCCGGTGACCGTGGAAACTGTTATTGTATATTCAATGATTTTGCGTGCGTCCATCAACGCATTGGATTCTTCTGTATCCCAGATACCGTTTAGGGCTACCCCATCAGTTGCGCCGTTCATCGGGTAAAGAATTGTGCCGTCTGCAAAAGCAACTGTACCCTTGCCGCTGTTTTGCAGCGTACCGCCCATTTCGTAAATATGATGCCCATTTCCATCAATCACCAGTGTTGTACCTTCAGGAACTTGCAAATCAAGATCGTCTGTCAGTCGCCAGTCCTCACGAAGCGTCAGGGACTTGGATACTGTGTCCTCTGCAGCCGTGTCGGTGCGATTTTCCGGCATAGGAAGTACGACATCCGTTTCATTGTTCAGAGCCTGTGCTACATTATCCGTATAATCCTTCATCTTGCTCTCGTCCACACCAATCATCGTTCGGTAAAGCAGTCCGCCAGCTGTGTCGGACTTCATGGTGCCGGACGGATAGATTGCATCCCCGGTTGTGCCGTTAAACAGTCCAATGCTGACAGCATAGGCAATATACGGTTTGGCCGCTTCCGATACTTGCCCCGCATCGCTGAATCGGTCCAGCACAGCAGTATTGGCCTTGGATAAATCAGCATCACTGACACAATCTTTCATTATTGCCATGATAGCCTCTTCCCGAGTGATTGCGGCACTCCACCAAGCAGGATCATCCGCAACAGGGACCATATAGCATTGCTCCGGTGCGGTCACATAGGCTTGCGCTTTTTCTATCTCGCTATTGCCCACCGCGTCCGGTTTTCCTGCATTGCGATACAACAGTACTGCGAAGTCATTGCGAGTCATCTCTTTTTGTGCTGAAAAGGTTCCATCCCCCTGACCTGTATTGATGCCGTGATTGAATAGATACATTACTCCGTCATAAAATTCACTTCCTGGGGAAACATCGGCAAAAATAGTTTTGCAGCCGCCCGCAGCGATGTAATCATCCACCATTTGCACCACAACATCCAGCAGATTAGTGGAATCGCCCGGATAATTGGGATTGAAAAACCCATCTGCTTTCAGCCACATGAGCTCCACTACCCATGCATCCCACAGTTCTCGACCAGTTTTTTCTTCACGCTTCCAGTCATAGTTCGTATCTAGAACCATGGTGTACATGGTCGTATCTTTAATTTCGGTTTCTGCAGCATTTGGATAAACCTCAAACGGCACACAGTTTCGCGCTGCCAAATACGACCATGCGAAATGCTCCTCTGTGCCGGGAGTCAACCCAGTATCGGATCCCACGCCACCGCCCACAGCATTGAGCACCCGATAGGTCAAAACCGCAAATTCGGCCTCAGACACTTTTCCGTTCTCATCCAGACCGTTTGCAGTTCCATTGAGGATATTCTTTTCATAAAGATATTCAATGGCACTCTGACTGCCCAAGGACAGTTGAAACACATCGGCCAACACATCACATGCTGTCTTACGGGTAAGTTGTGCGCCGCTTGTTCCGTCATCCAAAATCACTTCAGTCGTGCAGCCCATCTGTTTCAAAAGGTCAACAGCATCTTTCTCGGTCATCGTCGCTGTATCATCTGCCGAAAATACCCCATTGCCGTAAATTCCGTTCAGGGTCTGCACCGCCTCCCCAGCCCAGTTGTCGTCTGCCGCCAGTGCTGGTACAGACAATATCCCCACCATCAACACAAACACCGCCAAAATGCTGATTACTTGCTTTTTCATTTCTTTACACTCCCCCGCAGTAATCCTGACATTTCCCCAACAACTTTGTTCCGCCCCGTTGTGAAACGCATATTTTGTAATCTATCTGTGCAGTAATAGTATAGCAAATTTTCCTGAAAAAGACAAGAAATTCGACAATTTTCTACATGGACGCAAATGCACCTGAACGGTATCCCTTTTGTGTGGCAATGTAATAAATAAGCCGCAAATATAAAGCAAAACGAAAGGGCTTGCCGCCTGCTTTTGAACTGCTACCTGTCAAGAGGACAGTGAAAAAATATAAAGTTTTCCCGGTCAGCAGCCTGTAGGTTGCTGGCCGCTTTTTATGCAGCGAAACACAATGCGTGCTTCTCCATCGGTGTCAGCACACCCAGGTTGCGCTGAACTCTCCTGGTGTTGTAAT
>ERZ1643246.3643-NODE-3643-length-12935-cov-9.701475_pt1 | contig 12935 bp, 13 predicted proteins | sample MGYA00579265_ERZ1643246 | MGnify/ENA primary metagenome ERZ1643246 (study PRJEB29033, sample SAMEA4952261) | chicken gut metagenome | biome: Broiler Chicken; feature: Gastrointestinal Tract; material: Caecum | place: Ireland | collected 2018 | study: Broiler... | reverse complement strand
CTTTTATACTTCTGATTATTCACAAAATGAAATCTGCTCATTTTTATTCTCTATCAAATATTATTCATTCTCACCAACGCTATTACTTCTATTTTATTTTTCTTCAGCATTCTCCCCTGTATTTTCACCCTCTTCCGTCTGCCCCTGCTCTTCTTCCGACTCTTCCTCCCCGGTATCCACACTCTCGATTAATAAAGAATCCAGCTTATTCATATCCTCCTGATCGATAGTAAATTCCCTGCTGCCTTCCTTTGTGACACGCAGAGTTGCATTTCTTGCACCGCCGTAGAGCATCCCGGAGTCCACACGTTCTTTAAGCACATCATAATAGATCTGATAGATCTTACTCTGCATCTCTTCATCTGTGGGCATCTCACCGCCGTTCATCACACTATCCGTAACTTCCTGCGCATATTCCTGAGCCCGTGTCTGAAATGTCTCGTATGTATCAGTAAAAAGTGTAATGGGCTTGACGATAACAGACACTGTGTACGTGCCGTCCTTCTGCTTCTCTGACTCACCGATCGTATAGCTGACCTTTCCTGCAAGCTCCCCGAACAGTTCCCTGTATTTTGGCAGCATTTCCTCCGGCATCTGAGAACTCTCGAAGCCCGCCATTGTGGCGTCCAGATTGTCCTCAAATATCTTTTCCGCCTCTTTATTGGAAATCCCCGTAATCTCCACATACTGGTCCGTCTCGTTTTTATAGGATGTATCCAGAACCGCCTGTACATATTCACTTGCATCAAACCGGTTGATATACAGATAAATAGCGGCAAAAGTCCCGGCTGCAAGAATTACAGCCAATATTACTGTGATAAGAATGATCTTTTTCTTCTTTGTCATCATGTTCCTCCTTTTTCATAAGTTTGCCACAGTATACCACTGCAAAAGCAAGAAAAAGGAAGAATCCTGTCACCTATAAAAAAAGAGCAGTCGCCTGCCCTTTTTCAAAAATGATTCTGCTACGTTGCCTGTTACACGCCGTTCCGCTGCGCGCAGCTTACATGAATAATCGAATTTGTCTCATCATCGACCACAGAAACGTCGATATCTGACGAATGATCCAGAGGATAAAGAAGCGGCTGTATATCCAGTTCATCAGGAACCAGTTTCTGCTTCAGCTCCGCCACCTCGTCTTTCTGTTCGTAGTGTGACATATATGCACCGCCCGATACAAGCCCGGTATCCGACACCGGCTGATTATTCATCATCTGTACAGAGTCCACCTCATAGTCTCCCAATGTCTTCTCCGTGTCGATACCGTATTCTCCGAGTAGTTTACACGTATGTTCAAAGAACGGATAGACAAACATATCCGTCGTTCCTCCGTCCGCTGAAGATTTTATCCTCGTATATCCGCAGGGCAGCTCTTCTTCGAGCTGTTCCATCCGAAGTTCAGAGACATCCTTCCGGTATGCATCAAGAAGCGCTTCTTTCTGATCTCCCGTAATCTGTAGAGCTGCGCCTTTCACTCTATTCTCCCATGTAAAACGGTCATCGGACACATTCTTAAGCGTCACAGCCGGATAGGCGATCTGTCTGTACTCGTCTGTCTCATACACCGAGGCAAACATTTCCACCTCCTCCCTGCTCAAAGGATAAGAGCGATATCGTGTACTGCCATCCGGCATATAATAACAGACTTTCGCGTGTGTATAAGGGGTACCGTCTGTCCCGGCATCCTCGCCCGGATCATTACGGCTGACCTCCCTCAGCCACCCAAGCGCTGCCGTCCGCCCTTCGCCTTTTAGCCGGTACTCGGTTAACTGTGCATCCGTCTCATAAGTCTCTCTGCTGCCTGCCGCCTCGCTATAAGTCCAGTAATCCATTCCGATCCCGTCGATGCTGATCCCGACGCTCCCTGCATCTTCCGGAAAACATGAATCATAAGCAGACGCCCCTGCGGGGAACGCCAGCCCGCCGGCAAGAACTGCCACAGCCGATACTGTAAGCTGCCATTTTCTCCGGAAAAATTTCACACTGGTTCCCTGCACCGCGTACTCCAGCAGGCTGTGAACTACAAAAGCAGCGAACACACCGCCCGCAGCACAGCCGGTCAGATTACCGATACCGGCAGACGAAGTTCCCGAAAAATCAGACAGAAAACTGAATACCCTTAATCCTGTCAGGAATGATATCAGTATCTGGACTGTCCGCTCCGCCGGTGCAAAAGCAAAGATCCTTCCTGTTCTCTCCGTCTTTCTCTTCCCCTGTGCAAAAGCAAACAGTACAAATGGAATCCCGATCCACAGGGCTGCAGCCGCTATGGAGGACAGTTCAGGGGTAAAGGAAAGCACATAAGGCTTTTCAAACACACTCATCCCCGTCAGGTCTGCTGTCAGGCGCTCCGGTGAGAGAATGGTATAGAGCCGTTCAAGAAGCGGATTCTTGTAATATGTAATAAAATAATTTTTCGAAAGTGTGACGCAAATATTCCCTGTCAGTATCGGGAAATACAGGATTCCGGCCGCACAGACCGCTGCGGCGGATATAATATTTCCACAGATTACGGCACACAGAATTCCTAAATGATAGAAGAGCAGATAAGATGCCCCATAGACAAGAATGCTCTTCAGCGTATAGCTTCCCGCGTAAGACCCGAACTGCAGATCTATAGCCGCCTGATAAAGCCCGCAAACTGCCATAACAAGGATTAACGGAACAAGCACATGAAAGAGCCCGTGTACATACCGGCTCCAGTATCCCTGAGAGCAGACGGAGGAGCGTCGTCTTTCCCGCGCCGTTTGTCCCCAGCAGCCCGAACATCATTCCCTCCGGAATATCAAATGAAATATGATCCACTGCCCGGTTCGCATCAAATGACTTTGTAAGCTCTCTAATGCTTATCATGTAACATTTCCTTAAATTATCTAATATTTATGTAACATATTATGGTATATATGAGAACCTGTGTAAAGCTGTATAGCAATTAAGCGTCCGCATTTAAATATTCTGATCTTGCTGCTACTCTATGTGTTCATACCACTGCCCACGGATCTTCCTTCCCCTCTGCGTGATACATACAGCTGAGAATCGAATTTCTCACCATATCACTCACCGCCTGATCCGTATAAAACGCCATATGTGGTGTGACAATCACATTCGGGAATCCTCGCAGAATATACAGATCACGTTTGCTGAGGACATCGGATTTTCTGTCATAATAATACATACCGAACTCATCCTCGATCACATCCAGGCCCGCGGCACTGATCTTGCCTGACTCGATGCCCTCAATCAGCGCTTTCGTATCGATCAGTCCGCCTCTCGCCGTATTGATAATCACAACGCCGTCTTTCATCTTTGCGATGGCATCGCCGTCAATCAGATGGAAATTATCATCAAGCAGCGGCATATGCAGTGTGATAAGGTCACATTCTCTGTAAATCGTATCCAGATCCGCATACTGTGCATACTCTTTTACCAAATCATTTTCATATTTGTCATAAGCATAGATCTTACAGCCGAATCCCGAAAGATCACGGATCACTGCACGCCCGATCCGGCCCGTTCCCAGTACGCCTACCGTAAAGTTCGGCAGCTCTCTGCCCTGGATGCCCGGCAGGGAGAAATCATTGATCTCCTCTCTCTGCATAATCCTCTTCATTTTGCGGACAGACATAAGCATCAGCATGACTGTATAGTCCGCCACACATTCCGGTGAGTAGGACACATTGCTTACACGGATTCCCAGATTCTTTGCCGCCGTGATATCAACATGATCATATCCTATTGTACGGGTAGATATCATCTTCACGCCCAGCTCGTGAAACCGCTCCATCAGTTCCGCGTCGATCTTCGTTGTAATGATGCTCACATACTCGTATCCTTCTGCAAGATGCGCATTTTCCATTGTCGGATCATCTGCGGAAATGCCCAGCTCCACACCGTACTCCTTTGAAAACTTCTGAAAATACTCTGCTTCGTCAAATTCCCTGTAACTGTACACAAAAATCTTCATTGTCTTTTCCACCTCTTCAGTTTTCCATTTATGACTCTGTCATCGGATATTGCCTGCGTGTTACTCTTTTATATCAGATCGTAATGTTTCAGAGCCCAGGCAATCCCATCCTCCTCCACTGTCTTCGTCACATACTCTGTATATGGATCAAGTACAGGATCATGATCGCCCATCGCCACGGCATGGATCGCAAATTCAAACATCGCCAGATCATTGCTGCTGTCTCCAAACACATACGCCTGTTCTTTCGTCATATTCAGTCTGTCAAGCATAAATTCACACGCTGTCGCCTTGGAATACCCATTCTGTACCACTTCGTATGCATTATCTCCCCGATCCAGAGCTTCCATATTCTGGCTTTCAATAAAATCCAGAAAACTCTTCAGATCACTCTGTTCATCCGCATAAACGAAGAGCTTGTCATATATAAAACCGTCTCTCTCGATCGGACATTCAATCCCCATCCCCTTTTCCCGGAAATATCGTCTTGACGATTCCAGTCTGTCAAATCTGGAAATACGGCTCGGAAAATAGACATCCTCGGGTCCCTCTGCGACACCGCCGAGATCACACTCAAATACCTTGTCAATAATAGCCCTGCCCCGCTCCCGCGACAGCGACTTTGCCAGCAGTTCCTCATCGTGGAAAAACAGATGGGTCCCGCATCCGCACAGGAAACCGTCAAAAGGCATTCTGCGAATCTCAGCCGGTATGCTGCAGATCGTCCTTCCTGTATTGATAAAGAGCAGATGCCCGGCTTTTTTCGCCATCTGCAGCGCTGTCACAGCACTTTCCGGTATCATCCTCGTCTTTTCGCTTAAGATCGTACCGTCAATATCGAAAAATAAAACTGCTTTCTCCATGGTAATCTCCGTTTCATTGTCAAAATTCCAGATATCATTCTACTATTCTTTTCAGGAAATGTCCACTATCTCAAAAAAGAGCCGGTCTTCCACTTCATTCCTGTCGCTGCTAAAAAACTGCGCGTAAAAAGGCTGTACCTAAACAGCCGTTTCCCGCTTTTTAAGTACAGCCTTATAATTTCTTCATACCCCTGTTATTTTCTCCTATTGCGGAACATCTCGACGATATCAATCATCTCCTGAGACGGATTTGATATCACGGCAGCCTCAATGACTTCACATGGCGGGTCTTCTCTTACACTCTCCACCGCTGCCGTCACTGCAGCTACATCCCCGCCGACAAAAATCAGCGCGTGCCCTCCACATTTTGTATCCTGTGTCACATATTCAACATCTGCAGTTTTCAGCATACGGTCTGTCACCAGGATGCCATTTGCCTCTCCTACGACTTCTACAAGTCCATAAGCTCCATACGTCATATCTGTACCTGTCCTTTCCCGCATTTCTCCATGCGGCTTTACTCGCTTTTTCAGCCTGTGACGATTCCCGCGTCATTCCAGACTCATTTTCCGATCGTCATGGTTATCGCTGTCTCCGTATCTTCTGACGGTGCCGCGATCACAGTGTGAGATACAACCTTTGACCGTCCCTTTGCAGCATCAAGAGCCGCTTCCATAGCCGCTTTCACATTCGATACCGTACCTCTCATCTTAACGCACGCTCCGGCTTTCAGTCGGTTTCTCTCCACTGCCTGGATCTTTACATCTGCCGCCTTGGCAGCCGCATCAAGGGCTACAAAGCAGATACACTCACTTTCCAGCTCAAATATTCCGATCGCCATTCCCGTATACTGTTCCGCCATAATTTCCTCCCTATAGTTTCATTCATTCTCAGCGGTTCAGAACAGCACAAATATGTCCTGCCCCGCTCAGCACCGTCCAGTTTGCCTGGTTAATTTCTTCAAGATGGAAACGGTGTGTGATCAGCCTGTAAAGCGGAATCTCCGCCGTCTGCGCCAGCCGGAGCACTTTTTCACCCTGACTGTATGCTTCTCTGGTAAGCTGTGTCCGCACACGTTTTGTCATATCGGCTGTATTTCCGCCGGCTCTGACAAACCTTCTTACAATACTGTTTCCACCCGGCAGCTCTACACACTGCAGAGCAAGATCTGCAAGTTCACCACCGAAACAGCTCTTTGTTTTTTCCACCATTCCCTGCACACCATTCTTACAGGTAAATAGGACCTTATGCCTGGCCCCCATTTTTTCGGCAAGAGCAAGGCATTCTTCATCCTCATCTATTGCTATGATATCAGAAAATCCGGCACATTTCAATGCAGCAATCGTAAGAAGTCCGGCTGTCCTGCATCCTGCAACTGCAATCTTTGCATATGTCTCTGGTTTATATAATTTACAGATCCGATCAACTGAAGCTGCCGCCTCCGATGCCTGTCGATACAACATCCTGGAATCCTGATCAAGATCATTCATCTGAAGTATTTTCATGTCTTCCCGGAGAAGCACATAGGATGAATACCATCCGGAAGGCCGGCACTCTTTTTTCTTATCTCCGTATCCGGATTTTTTCCCATTAACAGAACCAAGCGTCGTCACCAGATCTCCTTCTTTTATAACTCTTCCATGTATATCTTTTACAGGGCTGCTCCCCACTTTTACAACCCGCCCGGTACCTTCTTCACCGACAGCAGGGCATTGATATCCCGGAATCCCTTTTAAAAATTCCTGTGCATCAGATTCTGATACAATACATCCCTCCACCCGGACGAGAACTTCTTTCTCTCCCGGAACAGGGATTTCAAATTGCTTTATTTCATAGTTTTCAGGTCCTGTCAGGCAGGCTCCTTTTCCTTCTGACTGAATCCGGCTGTCCGGCTGAAGCTGTCTGTCAGCTTTTACGGTATTCTGTCCGGCCGCACTGGTCTTTACTTCATTTATAACCTGTTTTACGATCTCGTCAATCTTTGCATCCATCGCCTTATCTCCTTTGCCAGGGAATTCTTCTGTCAGATATTCCATGCAGCAGCTTATCAATCCTGATCTTTATAACAACTTTTCTATAAGCTGTCGGCTGTTTATCATGACAGCATGGTTTGTGTGCATCCGTAGGGTATACAATATAAAACATCCCCGGCTTCATAGTAATCTTCTGTCCCGTTCCGGTAAGCCACTGGATATCGGAGCTATTATCGTAAGGAGTCTTTTCCTGAAGCAATGATGCATCTGCATACTCCCACATTTCTTCGCCCTCGAGAAGTACCTGCATATCAAAATAGTCCTTATGTATCTCAAAATCCGCCTCATCAAAAGCTCTGGTCTCTCCCTCCTGCACGAAAGCAAAACCTTTTCCTACAGGATATCTTCCTGCCGGCATTTTCTCACGCTTTACTTTCTCGACAAAACGGACAGCGTCCCAGATTTCGGGAATACATCTCTGATAATAGCGAAAATTTTCCAATTTATCTAAAATCATATCTTCCCCCCTGCCTCTCAGCCGATCAGATCAAGCTCGCGCATTTTATTATAAACCTTCGCCTTCATCTCTGCATCGAGCGGCATTCCGGGGAGTCTCTCATGACCGTCCTGCTCAAGGACACGATAATACATCGCCTGCTTGCACGCAAGGAAAAGCGGAGTACTGTATGTATAGATATCCATTGCCTCCACCATTTTCTTAAACCACACCGCTGCCTCATTAAAATCGCCGCGCTTTGCGGACTGATATGTATTGACAGTATATTCCGGCGCAAAATTAGCTGTTGCATTGATAAAACCGTCAATACCACAGGCAAGCAGTCCCATAGCCTGGTTCTCATAAGCACAGAAAACTGAGAAATCCGGATTGATCTCTTTTACTTTCTGCATGGAAAGAAGATGATTGAAATCAGCGATTGTATCTTTGATACCGACGATATTCGGATTATTCTTTACAAGATCATAGACTACATCTGCATTAAAACAATATCCTGTAAGGTCCGGAAAATTATAGATAATGATAGGCAGCCTGGTGTGTGAAGCCACATATTTAAAATATGCTTCCACCATATCTGTGCTGTAAACGCTGAAATAAGGATTTACAAGCAGGACACCGTCGACGCCAATGCTTTCCACATATGTTAAGAGCTCCATCGTATTTTCCAGGCAGGTATCCCCGACACCGACAATCACATTTACACGCCCTGCAACATACCGGGTCATTTCATGAATAAAATCTTTCTTTTCCTGTACTGTCATGATACTGAACTCGCCTGAAGTTCCAAGATAAGCAAGTCCGTCAACGCCCTTCTCGATCAGAAAATCAGCCTGCCTCCTGCTTGCCTCTATATCAATCTTATAATTTTTATCAAAAATAGTAATGACCGGTGGATTTACACCGCACAATCTTTTCATAGCTGTATTTCCTCCTTAATGATAACCAAGCTGTTCCGACAATTTCTTTCCTGTCATGAGCAGTTCACTGATTATCTTGTCTTTCTTGGATAACATCCTCTCAATGGGGCCTGAAACACTAATTGCAGCCACCATCCTGCGGGAGCCGTCATAAATCGGGATTGCCGCGCACCACAACCCTTCTTCAATCTCCTGGTCATCTATGGAATATCCCTGCATTCTGAACTGCTTTAACTGCTCCTCAAGATCTTTTTTATTCCGTACTGTCTTGTGGGTATACTCTTCAAAATCAATCTGATCGATAATTTCCCTGCTCTCTTTTTCCGGCAGAAAAGCAAGAAATGCCTTTCCGAGCCCGGTACAATATACAGGCTTTCTGGAACCGATATTCGCATTTGTGTTGATTGTCTGTTCGCACCATTCTTTCGCTATGTATACGATCTCATCTCCGGAAAGAACAGCAAGAAAACAGGTCTCCTCCAGAGCATTCATCAGATGCTTCAAATGTGGAGATGCCATTTTCCCGATGTCAAACCGTGAAGCAGCTATATCTCCTAACCGTACCAGTTTTCCCCCAAGAGAATACCGTTTGCCTTCGTCGATCATCAGATAGCCGTATTCCAGCATGGTCTGCAAAATACCGAGCGTACTGCTGGGAGCAAAGCCAAGACTCTGACTGATATCTTTATTTGTCATCCCGCCGGGAGCTCCTTCCAGAAGTTCAAATATCTGCAATACTCTCTCCGCAGATTTCACTGCCATAACCATACCTCATTTCGCTCACAGGATTTTCCTGCTCTGTAATTTTTATGCGACAAGGCAGGAGTTCAGATTGCTCCGGACTCCTGCTTTTGTTCGTGTCTTTGCAAATAATTATATTACAGAATCAATGTAGAAATCAATCCTACAATTACGATGAGAATGATTCCGACAACAGATGCGATAGCCTCGCCCAGCATATAAGTCTTAACGCCTCCCGAGAAATTAAAACCGCACATATTTGTAACGATCCAGAAACCGGAATCATTAACTGTAGCTCCGAACATCGCTCCGGACAGACACGCCAAAGCGATAAATACCGGATGGATCGGTGTGACTGCCGCAACACTCTGCATGATGGAAAACGTTGTCAGCGAAGCAACCGTTCCGGAACCTGTGATCTGTCTGAACAGAAGCCCGAGAATATAAGCCAGCAGAAGAACAACGACTACATTTCCCGAGATGTTAGAAACCATGCTCTCAATCGCCCCGTTGACGCCTGATGCAGTGATTACTGCCGCAAATGCGCCGCCGGCACCTGTAATGAGGAACACAAGACCTGCGGACTGCAGAGCGTTGTTCGCTGACTCTTCCGTCTTCTTAAGTCCGAGGAACTTAATTGAGATAATTGTAGCCGCGATCACGCCGCAGAGCATGGATATTGTTTTGGTTCCAAGGAATTCTATCACTGCCGGAACATCTCCTGTTGCCGCATCGATCACTGTATTGAGAAGGATCAGCACTACAGGAAGGAAGATCGGGATAAGTGATACGCCGAATGACGGCAGTTTCTCAGGAAGAGACATCTCGTCTACATTCAGGCCGTTACCGTTCTCGTCTTTCTCTGCGCTCCAGCCGATGCGGTCAATGATCTTTCTGTGTATGATCACGGAGATCGCAACGATCGGGATACCGAGGATGATACCCATGGCGATCATGATACCCAGGTCAAAATCAAAATACTCCGGTGCTGCCAGCGGGTTCGGTGTCGGCGGTACGAGTGTATGTGCAACTGCCGCGCCGATGGAGATAGCTCCCGCGATATAGCCGATTCCTTTATTGATCTTCTTCATAAGAGCTACACCGATCGGAATCAGAATAACAAATGTAACATCAAAGAATACCGGGATGGCGAGGATAAACGCCGCAAACGCAACCGCATACATCGCTTTCGATTCCGGGAAAATCTTTACCATGCGGTCCGCGATAACATTGGCTCCGCCGGTGTCGCTGACCATCTGCCCAAGGATGATTCCGAACCCGATCGGGAAACCGATACCGGCGAGCATATCACCGAATCCATTATCAATTACACTTACAAGTCCTGACGTTACCGTCCCGTCCTCTGCCGTGACATCCGTCAGCGGCAGCCCCGTCAGAGCGCCTAAGAGCAGGCCGCCCAGAATCAGGGCAACGGCCGGATTTACTTTAAATTTAGTGATCGCAAGTACGACCAGTACAATAGAAACAACCAGACATACGATCATTAATCCTGTTGACATGATAACCCTCCATTTTCTCTCTGAATACTATTGTAATTTTCCTTTTTACAGATGTGTTCCTTTTGTAACCTCGACCAGTGTCTTATCCTTATTCAGTTCAACACCGAATCCCGGTTTGTCGCTGACTTTCAGCTTACCGTTGACCGGCATAGGCTCATCTTTCAGCAGAGGATAGTACTGAGGAACTACCTTATCTGCCTGAGGAGCCATCATCAGACACTCTGTGATCGGTGAGTTTGTCTTCGTGGTTACATAGTGATAGCTGTATGTACCGCTGCCGTGCGGGATAACCAGTTTGCCGTGAGCCTCTGCCAGATTGCCGATCTTGATCAGCTCTGTCATACCGCCGCACCAGCCGACATCCGGCTGAATTACATCAAGATCACAGTCTTCGATCAACATACGGAATCCGTATCTGGTTGCTTCATGCTCGCCGCCGGTTACCATGATCTGATTGCCTGCTGCTTTTTTAAGATCACGGTATGACCAGTAATCGTCCGGATTGAAGCACTCTTCGATCCAGTTGAATTTAAGATCTGCTGAAGCCTGCATAAGACGTTTTGCATAGTAGAGATCAAGTGCCATCCAGCAGTCCCACATCAGCAGGAACTCATCGCCGCATTTCTCTCTCATATCTGCCGCCAGTTCAATACTCTTCTTTAACCCTTCCATGCCGTCATCCTGTCCGTAAACAAGCGGGATCTTGCCTCCAACAAATCCCATCTCTTTTGCAAGATCCGGGCGCGGACCTGTCGCATAAAATGTAAGTTCTTCACGAACTTTACCGCCGATCATTGCGTATACAGGTTCTTCTCTCAGTCTGCCAAGGAGATCCCAGAGTGCAAGGTCGATAGCTGAGATAGCATTCATTACAACGCCTTTTCTTCCGTAATACAAAGAAGCGCGATACATCTGATCCCAGATCTTCTCGATCTCGCTGGCATCCTTTCCTACGACGAAGCGGTCCAGATGATTCATAACCAGCCACGCCGCCGGATAACCGCCTGTCGTGATACCGAAACCAGTAACACCATTGTCAGCTTCCACTTCAACGACCAGGGTCTTCAGGGCATTGATACCAAAACTCGTCCTTGTAGCTTTATACTCCGGATAGATGCTCATCGGTGTAGCAATCTGCTTGACGATCCAGTGTTCCTCTGACTGATCGTGATAATCCGCCCCGCCTCCTTCAGCAACATACGCGCGGATCGCTGCAATTTTTCTTCCCATTAATGCCATGATTTTGTCCTCCTGTTCTAAAAACTTTTTGGATTCATATATGTGAATCAGATTCTTATTTATTAATATTTTATACCCATTGAATAAATGAGTCAATATATCTGATATATATTTGACATTTATGCACAATTTTTTTATTAATTTTTATGCAATTTAACAATAACATCTTTTTATTTTTACTTTCATATACTGTTCAAGGAATAAAAATAACGCAGGAGAAATCAATGCATTATAATAATCTGTCTCATCATTTAAAAACTATATTTCAATACATACAGAAGATCAGAAAACCGACTGCTTTTATCCTGCTCTTTCTTGCTGCATATGCTGCCGGAGCCGGAGCTGCCTGTCTGACAGAGCATTTTTCTCTGATTTCTCCAGTTGGCTCCCCGGACTATATTCAGTCTGGTCAATACACAGATTTCTCTCAAGACCTTACGCAGACAGAAGCAGTTCCTGCATCGGCAGAGGGGAACTGGGGGCTGAGCTTTCAGGAGGACGGGCGGACTCCCGTCGGTAACGCTACTATGGAAGAGCTTGCCAAATACGATGCATACTATGCCCAGAATACTGACGAAAAAGTGCTCTATCTTACCTTCGATGCCGGCTATGAAAACGGGAACACCGAGTCCATACTGGACACATTGAAAAAGCATAATGTGCCGGCCACATTTTTTGTTGTAGGGACTTACATCGAATCGGATCCCGATCTTATCAGAAGAATGGTTGAAGAGGGACACACTGTGGGCAATCATACGTGGCATCACCCTGATATGTCGCAAATAGCCGATATGGATTCATTCAAAAAAGAGATAACAGATGTAGAGGACGCTTTTCTCGATGTAACCGGTCAGGAAATGACCAGATACTATCGTCCTCCTCAGGGAAAATACAACGAAGCAAACCTTCAGATGGCAAAAGAGCTTGGATATAAAACTTTTTTCTGGAGTCTTGCATATGTAGACTGGTACGAGAACGATCAGCCCACTGAAGAAGAAGCCTTTGACAAGCTCCTCGGCCGGATCCATCCCGGCGCTATCGTACTGCTCCACAGTACGTCATCCACTAATGCGGCGATACTGGATGAACTACTGACAAAATGGGAGGAGATGGGATATCAGATCAGGCCGCTATCAGAACTCATAGGATAAATTCCGATTTTTCGTATCGGCTGATGTTACGCACAACGTCTGGACACAGT
>ERZ1643246.3642-NODE-3642-length-12942-cov-47.505315_pt1 | contig 12942 bp, 17 predicted proteins | sample MGYA00579265_ERZ1643246 | MGnify/ENA primary metagenome ERZ1643246 (study PRJEB29033, sample SAMEA4952261) | chicken gut metagenome | biome: Broiler Chicken; feature: Gastrointestinal Tract; material: Caecum | place: Ireland | collected 2018 | study: Broiler... | reverse complement strand
TTTTATTTAACAATTCTTTCGTGTCAAAGTCTGACACCAGAAGCGGCCCCGAATAACTCTCACAAGGCCGCTCCCTATATCTCAGTTTTCAATCCGTGTCAGAGTCTGACACAGCATTTTCATTTTTGGAGATTTCCTGAAGATATCTTTCTTTTGTCTTCTCATCGAGAAGCCGAAAGTATTGTAACAAGCGTTGTTCCTGGCTTGTCAGATCCATCACTTGGATTCTTTCTGCAAACACATAATTGTCTGTATCAGTAAAGTACGTCTCCGGTACCTTGAATGCAGCACTATACGCCTTAATGACCCAATTCGATATCTCCCGGTCTCCTTTTTCCCAATGGCACACCGCTCCAGGTGACACACCGATCAACTGCGCTACTTGTTTTTGATTTAATCCGTTCTTTTTACGAATATCACGTAATCGCTGTGCCGTCGTCATTTTTTCACCTACTTTCTATCTTCTTCGATTTCATAGATTGCTCAGTGGCCCAGTTTCTTCTTGCATAACATTATACCAGAAAAAGCAGGAAAAGTAACTGTGTCAGATCTTAACACCATTCTAAGTTTTATTTGTTTCAGTAAAGCATACTTTACTTAAAATGTGCAATCAACGTATTAAACTCAGATTCATCCATAATTTCTCCCATGCCATTTCCTGCAAAATCATATTCGATATCATCATTCCATCTGTCAGAGCATAAAGTTGCGACTGCAGAAAACATTTTCGATCCATTGTCGTATGGTACGTACATGACAACATATGATGCTTGTGTCACCGAATCATCCATCTGATTAGATTTATGTGCAGGAGAATTCATCCACATATTGAAGATATCCTCTGCCGTTAAATTATATTTCTGCCCTCCGGCTCCATTTTGCCCTAATGAGTGATTAGAAAGTGAATCATAGACTGAATCGCCGGTTACATCTCCATTTAATACATGCAGCAGATTATAACTCGCCATAGCGATTGCCTCGTTTTGTGCATTTCCATCCAGCCATTCCATTTCCAAATGCCCTTCCAACACTCTTTGCTGATTGACAAGATCAAAGACCTGCCGAGACATTTCTTCATCATACACGATCTCATTCAGGTAATCTGCGTCTGTTTTTGGTAATGTGACCTCCACTACTGTATTGTCTACGCATCCATTGGCTGTCTTTGCGTATACGTAAGCCCATCCCTCACTGACCGCTGTAACCTTTCCATTCTGATCTACCGTAACAACATCTTCATCTCCACTCCACCATGTTACACTTTTATTCGTTGCATTTTCTGGCCGGATATCCAGAGTGAGCTGGGAGGTTTCGCCAATTGCGGTAAGTGTTGTTTTCTGATCAACTCCGTTTGCATCAAGAATATACAGTTCTGATACCTCTACTTCCTGCGCTTTAACAGTAATCTGAATGTTTCCTGATACTCCGGAGCCATCCGCAGCAGTGGCTTTGACTGTTACGGTACCGGCCTGATGCGCTGTTACAGTTCCATCCGATGCCACGCTTGCAACATCCGAATTACTGGATGACCATGATACATTTTTATTTGCTGCATTTTCCGGAACTACAGTCGCCGTAAGTCTCTGGGTTGCACCGGTTGTCATTTCCTGGTTTCCAGATACTGTAATTTTATTCACTTTGATTTCTTCCGGAGTTTCAGTTGGCGTTGGTTCTGGAGTTTCGGTCGGTTCCTGTGTAGGTGTTTCCGTTGGCTCCGGCGTAGGTACAGACGTATCTTTCTCCATTCCATTTCCGTTGCTGTCGAAAACATACTCTTTTCCATCAATCATGGCTGTCTGATCATGCATTGCTCCTCCCCAGCTGCGGAAATAATAATGAATCCCATTGACCTCCAGCCATGTATCATGCAGCATCCGGCCTTTTTCGTCAAAGCTGTAGATATCTCTGTCAATCTTTGCCGTTGTGTTTCTCCATGCAGCCGCCGTCTCCGTGTCGAAATAGTACCACTCGCCATCCAGACGATTCCAGCCGGTATTCAGTGCTCCGCCCCAACTGCGCAGATAGTAAAGATTCTCACCGCTGGTCACCCAGGTATCATGCAGCATCCGGCCTTCTTCGTCGAAGCTGTAGATATCCCGGCCGATCTTTGCCGTTGTGCTTCTCCATGCAGCCGCCGTCTCCGTGTCGAAATAGTACCACTCGCCATCCAGACGATTCCAGCCGGTATTCAGCGCCCCGCCCCAGCTGCGCAGATAGTAAAGATTCTTTCCGCTAGTCACCCAGGTATCATGCAGCATCCGGCCTTCTTCATCAAAGCTGTAGATATCCCGGCCGATCTTTGCCGTTGTGCTTCTCCATGCGGCTGCCGTCTCTGTGTCAAAATAGTACCACTCGCCGTTCAGGCGGTTCCAGCCGGTGTTCAGCGCTCCGCCCCAGCTGCGCAGATAATAGAGATTGTCACCGCTGGTCACCCAGGTGTCATGCAGCATCCGGCCTTCTTCGTCGAAACTGTAGATGTCCCTGTCCACCAGTTCTGTGGTATTTCTCATTGCCGTTCCATTCGTGTGGAAGTAATACCACTGTCCACCAATCTGATGCCAGCCGTTATTCCACGCCGCGCCCCAACTGCGGAAATAGTAACGCTCTCCGTCGAGGCTTCCCCATGCATTATACTGCATACCGCCCCAGGTTCGGAAATAATAAATATTTCCATCTGTATCCGTAAACCATTCATCTGCTTTCATCGAACCGTCTTCATTCAGATAATACCAGTCAATCCCATCCTTCAGCCAGCAGTTCTTCAGTATTTCGCCATCCTGATAATAATACCATTTACCATCTTCCTGTTTCCATTCGCCATGTCCAATCACCTGTTCTGTGGCAGCTGCTGCATGCACTGGTCTTGTTGGAACAGTTACCGGAAGCGCCAGCATACCTGCCATTAATCCCATACCAAGCAATACAGCTGCAATTTTGTTTCTTTTCATACCTTTCCTCTCTTTCCGTGTCAGACTTTGACACAATATGTGATTTGGTTCTTACCTCTTGCAACTCGATTTTCCGCTGCGTTTTCTCTCTTTGTCGAATGATCAGCGTCTCTGTTTTTGGTAATTATATACCAAAAAATTTACATTGTCAATTTTATATTGTGATTTTATATCTCGTTACTCGGCCAGCTGGATCTGTATATTACTGCCGTCCGTCTTGGCCTGTGTTTCTACAGTCTCCATAATGTTTTGCAATAGGTTATCTGCATCCTGATATGCGGCCGTATCGCCCTCCCAACTGAATAATACGGTAAGCCCGCTGCCATTTTTTGCGGCTCCTGAAAACGTACCGGACAATGATTGCGCCGCACAATGTATCCTCAGATCACCAGCCAGAAATTTACAGTCTTTAAAAGTGCTGGAAAGATCTGTACAAGTATTCGGTATGTCCCCTTGTACTGTTACAAGTGCTGTGCAGCCAGAAAACGTAGAATTCAAGGTTTCTACCTTCGAAGGAATCGTCACTTCTTTAATGTTCAGGCAATTCTGATAGGTGCCGTCCATCCTCAATACGCAATCTGGAGTACTGGTATCTGATAATGCGCTGCAGCCACTGTAACAGTTTTTCATGTTGGTCAGCCGTACACATGCTGACGCATCTGCTGCGTGAATCAAAGCCATACAATCTTTATAGGCGTTCTCTGCAGTTTTCAAATTGCCCGGAAATGTTCCCCCAGCTGTTACACCAGAACCACTGTAACAACCTGTAATGTCTTCAAGATTAACGCCAGTTGTCATGTCAGGCACAGTTTGCATGGATATGCATCCGTAAAATGTCTGTACCATGCTCCTCACAGTGTCCGGAACCTGGCACATCATACCGCAAAACACCTCACTTCCGGAGAACCAGTAATCCATACTCTCGATTTCTGCATAAGAGTCAATCCAGGTGAGATACATGACGTCGTCATTTTTCCATGGAATCTCGCTATTATTATAATTCTTGACTTCCCCGGTTCCGACAATTTCAAGATCTCCATTATCGTAGAGCACTGCCTGCACCTGTTCCGGATCCGATCTTCCAATGTCGTATCTCATAAGTTCCTCCCGTGATATCAATGCATCCACAGAGGCCTGTATGCTTTTATCAGTGTTCAATGTCGCTGTGATTTCAAACTCATGTCCATGCTCTGGTACCTGTTCTGGCAGGAGCGAATACTGATTGTTTGACAGCTCCACCTCTGTACGTTTTCCCTGCGCATCAACTCCACTGGCAGTAACAATTACATCTCCTGTATGCAAGGCTTCTCCCGCTTCGTAACTTTCCTCTGCCGTGATTGTGATGGATGATATGTCTGTCAGATATGTATCGTCAGCAGAAAGCCGCATATACGCAAGAACAGTTATTACAGCTGCCAGCAGGATAACACTCCCCATAACCAGCCATAGCCACATTTTCCGTTTATTCTTCACCTGCTTTTTCTTTTTCACCTTGTTCCTCACTTTCTGACCGTCGATCACATTTATGTTTTTGATGCCTGATATGATTCTTTCGCCATGCTGCAAGGTATTCTTCCTGCAGTATATCTTCCTGATTCTGGAGATAAGCAAAATAGTCAAAGTCATTTTTCTTGATTGTGCCTTTCCTGTTTTCAGAATTTGAAACTGTCATATTTCTCTTCCCTCCTCTTCCTCCTGGACAGACCGATCCAACAAAGCCTGTTCCAGTTTGTCGTAGTCATATTCCCGCTGGTGGAAATTATTGAATCCTCTTCTTTCTCCGCTTACGGCCTGTTTTCGGCATTGATTCAGTCTTGCAGTCAGATCTGCCTGGAACAATGCTGTAAGCAGATATCTCCTCAAATTACGGATTTCCGGTCCATGTCGAATATGACACAGGACACTGGAAATCTGCTCATATTTCAACCGGCAAAGCCTGTCCGAAACATCTTTTGACAATATTTTCGCTTGTCCTATGTATGTGTATTGACGGATATTCTTTCTGGTAGAATATTCCGACAATATTCTCAGAACCTCCTCTACAAGCTGTGGATCATGCCCGTCTCCAAGCAATCGCTGATATCCGATCCTCTTTTTGATCTCTTCTTCCCCTTCTTCCAATCTGCAAGTTTCTGCTGGCGAACCGGTAGTATTTATATTACTCATGGCAAAAGAAGATGAAGAAGAAGAAGAATTATTAAATTTATGTTGTTTATTATATATATTATTATATATATTTGTTATATTAGTATTTTGTTGGTGGCGATTTTCCGTGGTTGGAAAATCCGATCCTGGAGGATTTTGTCCTACTTTTTTACCCACGATCGGATTTTCCGATCCTGGTAATTCCTCGCTTTTTTCATCCACGATCGGATTTTCCGATCCTGGCAGTATATCTTCCAGTTTCATCTGACCTTCACATTGATCCGCCTCATTCTTCTGCATTGCAGCCTCCGGTTCGATGGGATCATGGAGGGTTTTTTCTTGTTGCTCAGTCAGATATTCTTCTGGTATTTCTGTGTCCGGTGTTTCAAGGATAAAATATTCTGTGCGGAGAATGTGTCCTTTCTCATCCCTGATGCGGTGCCGAACAATATATCCTTCTCTTTCCAATTCCAGGAAAGCCGTCCGGACGCTTTCGTAGCCGTCCTTGCACACAGCGGTCATCCCGCGGACACTGTAATTCCAATCGTCCGGAAGGCTGAGAATTTTGCTCATCAATCCCATTGCTTTAAGTGATAATCTATCATTTTGGAGGTGATGATTGCACATGACCGTATAGTTTTGGTTTTTAATGCGTCGAAATATTTCTGCCATTTTCCATACCTTCGTTTCTTCTGTTTTACCAATTCATTCTTTCTCCCCTTTTCAGTGAAATGGTAATTCTTCATTCAGACCATCTGGTATATTCATAAAACCGTCTGCATCCGTTTCTGTGTCAGAGTTTGACACGGATGTAAGCTCACTGCTTTTTCTGCTTTCTGCAAAATCCTGTTCCTCAATGATGACATCCGTTGTATATATCTTCTGTCCCTCTCTATTTGTGTAGCTTCCAGATCTCAGATGCCCGCTCACACAGATCCGAATACCCTGGTAAAAATATTTTTCAGCAAATTGCGCAGCTTTTCCAAAAGCAATACAACGGATAAAATCTGCCGCAGCCTCGCCATCTCTTTTGTAACGACGATTGACGGCCAGCGTATACTGTGCTACAACCAACGCATTTTCATTCCCCGTATACCTTACTTCCGGATCTCTGGTAAGCCTTCCCATCAATATCACCTTGTTCATTTACCGATTCCTCCTCTCCCATTTCTTTCTCCAATTCCGAACTTCCTGCTGCAACATACCATTTTCTTTGTTCAGCTGCTCGTTCTCCTCGTTCAGCCTCTCGTTTTCTGTATTCAATCTCTCGTTGTCCGCTTCCAGCATCTCCATATACTCCACCAATTCTTTCAGTTCGGTGTATGAAGAACCGTTTGACTCGTTGCTCATAGAATGCTTCTCCTTTCTTCACGATCTCCGCCAATTCAGCAGCTATTTCTTTGAGTTTCATCTGCAGGCGCCGCAGCAGCGCATTCCGGCTCCGGATCTCCCGGTTCATCTGGCACCGGTCAGCTGCTCGCCCCTGCTTTTCCATCTTTCTGGCTGCGTATCCCTCATGGATCGTTGGCTCCAGGTCAATTCCCTGCCTGGCATAGCTGCGGTGATCCACCTGCTTTTCTGCGGGAAGAACCGCATTCAGGCAATCAGCCCAGGCTTTCCTCCATTCCTCTGCCTTTCCGGGATTGTTCCAATCATTGGCTTGCACCGTTTCCCTTTTCCATTGTTTTCGATTTCTACTGTCGACTTTTTGTTGACCTGTTTTTAGATCAATAATCGGAATACGCTGACCTTTATTATCCAGTGCATATCCCTTTTTCTCTTTCATTTCCCATCGACCATTTTTTCCGATCGGCCGAGTAGTGAGCATAATATGCGCATGAGGATTCCCATCCCCTTTATCATGCAGCACCCAGTCAGCGCACATCCCTTTTTCAACAAAATTCATCTGCACATACACCCTTACTGCAATCATTTGGTTATCCCTTGATAATTCCTTTGGGAGTGCAACTTCTATTTCCCTGGCTAACTGTGCATTTGATCTCTTTTCAATTTTCTGCACTTCATTCCATAAGACTTCACGATTTTTATATTCTTCCGGAGCATATTCTGGCAGCATAATTTCACGATGCACAACGCCTTGCTTTTTTGTGTAATCATGTGTCAGACCTGTCTCTTTATCTTCCAGCTTTTCAGCTGCACGATATGCTGCAGCAGCTACTGCGCTTCTTCCACTGCTCCGTCCAATAATTTGTATACTGCAATGATATATTGGCATATAATACCTCCTATATGCTGTCTGCAAGACCGCCCACCGCGTAGGTGCCTATACGATGGGCCGCGAAGAATACTATTTTTCTTGTTCTGTTTCTCGTTGTCTATATTCTAGCCCTCGTTGTATGCTTCCAGCATTTCCATAATTCCTCCGTCGATTGATCAAATCATGTTCTGATTCCGCCATAATTTCACATAACTTGCACACCAGTCGCCCTTCTGGAATGATTTCACCGCAGCATACGCATCTATTCTCCATCATGATCGCTCCTTCCCGGTTGGTATGGCTCTGGCAAAGTTCTCTAATTCTCGCATCATTCGTTACTGCTTATCGAAAAGTTCTATGTTTGTTGGGAAAGTGTCGAGTATTCCCTTCCATTTTGACATCGCTTGTGCTCCTTCCCAAAAACTTCTTTCCTGCAATTCAGATAGATCATTCAGAAACTCCACTTCTATTTCTTTCCAAATATCCTCCGTCAGATGACTCTCAGCTTTTTCACAGATTCTATCAATTGCATTCTGTTCCAGTGACCAAATATGATACATTTCTTTGAGAGTTTTAATAATAATGTCATTTTTCTTATTTCCGAACGCATCATTCAGCCATTTTTCCAGGTATTCATGAGCATCCAGTAAATCCTCAGCCAAAATTGTCAGAAGTGTTGTCGGATCTGTATCGTACATTGCTGCAAGCTCATTTAACTTTTCTTTTTGTGTCTTCGTCAAATCTAAATCAACCAATTTCATACACCTCACTCTCTCCACTTTCGACATGAATCTGGATGTAAAACATTACATTTGCATCCTTCTACCCATATACCATCTTTTGTTCTAAGCTTTGGTATACAATATTGGCAGCACTCACAATGTGGAACATATTTGGGTTTTACAGGTGTTACCTGGCTTTTCAGTATTCTTAAAATAGTGCTTCTCGCCCGGCCTGTATTGTTCATAATAACCGTTGTAGAGCAACCTGCCTTGCTTAAGTTTCGGATTTTATCCACTTCCTCCTGTGTTACTGCATTTCTTTGTCCTTTTGGCATCAGTATCACTCCCCGTCTTCTGTAGATGACTTGCTGCCACTTTCAAGTAGTTCAATATAATTCTCCGCTGCAAGAATTGTTAATCGATGTCTCCACAGTTCCTGTGGCATATGCTCGCTCCAGTAATCCTCCATTGTTTCCAAAGTTTTTTTGTTATCGTCTATAATGCTCTTCAGTATCTCTTTCTGCTCTGAAGCTGTAATCTTCTCTGTATCTTTCTTCTCTCTGCTATTTATCTCGATTTTCACAACTGAGGATGCATTTTCCTCCGGTGTTTGTTCAAATGGTCCGAACATCAGGTTAAGATAATTTACAAATTTGATATATGACATTGTCACGTTTTCTTTACCTGATTCAAACGCCAATTCTTTTCTTTTGAAAAGGAAATCAAAATCCCCACGCACACCACCGGAATATCCATTTGGAGATAAAAAGTCCCGTACTGCTTGCGCACGTTCATTATTGGTACTATTCCTTCTGCAAATCTCAAGAACTTGCTGGATCCCCTTTGGATCATATTTGGCATATCTTGCTATCATTTTCCTTGCAAGTTCTTCTTCATTTTCTGGATTTTTGTTCCGATCTTTTTCTGAAGAAAAGTCTTTACCATACGTAGCCATGCTTTCTTCATAAGGTACATAGGCTTTCGTGTCAGAATTTGACACCGAATTCTTTTCTTCACGCTCTTCCTGCGTTGGTTTTCTGATGTGATCCGCTTCTTCCCGGGCTGCATTCTGTGTCAGATTCTGACACGATTTTGCCTTTTTATATTCTGCAATCGCAGCGGCCGTAAGATCTCCCGTTTTTAATAGTATTTTCTGATCTTCTTCATCGAGATGTGCAAGTTCATTTGCTACTGCTGTTTTGATATCCCCGGCGCGATAAGCTTCCATGCCTTCTGCGCATAGATGAGTGTATATGTAATTGTAATTCTGTACAGATGTTTCACCGGTCTTTAATTCTTTGGCAATCCGCCCCCGGAGTGCCCTCCCCTTCAGCTCTTCGCTGCCTGGAAGATGCGGTATGATTTCAGCCAGGCGTTGTACTTCCAGCATCTTTTCATACCCTGTTTTTTCACGGTAACTATTCGTTGTGATTAAGAGATATTCAGCTCTCCAATCATTTGCCTTTTCAATATGACATGGCACCATTGCATACTGTGTCAGCTGTCTATCTTCCACTAAGCGTTTTACCGCCTCCAACCGTCTATGTCCTGCTAAAAGCTCATATTGATCTGCATCCTGGCGGCGGACGACAAGAGGCTGCATAATACCACCTGCAAGTTCAATAGCATCTGCCTGTTCTTCAATGTCTTCCTGTCGGTAGAACTGCATTTTACTGGGTTTTATTTGCGAATAATGAATCATCGTCACTTCATAATGGCTCTTTTCTCTTGACTGCTTGATCGAGCCATTATTTTTCAGAATTGTATTAATATCTGCCATTCTTTATTCCTCCATCTGCAAGATTAAGTTTGTAAGCTCCTGATAATCTCTCGTTGCAGCGTCGAAGCGGCGATGCTTTAACAATGGTTTCCGTGCCTCAATTGATGTATTGACCGATTCACGGTAACGTATAATTTTTGATAGTAATGGGTAATCATATTTCTCGATCAATCCTCTTAACAATCGATCCTGCGATGCACGTCCTGCATATTTGCTGACGAAGATATGATAATGAAGGTCAGGATTATACTGTTCCTGGATCTGCTTAATATAATCGTTAAGTATAATCAGACCGTTACGGCCGTACCCATCCAGTTCAAATGGGATTAATAATTCATCCGCTGCGATCATGGCGGCAATGGTAGGCAGCTGCATAGACGGATGGCAGTCAATAAAGACATAATCATATTTCTCACACAGCTGCTGCAGATTCGTTTTAAGGCAATCCGCTTCCCCGACTGCTTCTTCCATTCTGGAAGAACTTTTTATAATATCAAGCCTGTCATACTTTGTACGATAGATGCAGCGACTGATTTTTGTACCCTCAAAAAGATCTGCCAACGTGTATGTATTATCGTTTACCCTACTGAACATATAGGTTGCATTGGCCTGCGGATCCGTATCAATTACCAGGACACGGTACCCTTTTGCCGATACGTTGTATGCCAGATTTACGGTTGTGGTCGTTTTTCCGACGCCTCCCTTGTAACTTCCGATAGCAAATACTTTCATACTTTTTTCTCCCTCTTATTCTTGTTCTTTTTCCATCAGCTTTTTCCAGCTTGTCCCTTTTTTGCTACAAAGCTTCTGCAGCTGCAAGATCTCTGTATTACTTAATTCTGATCCGTAGGCAGTTTGGATCATTTTTATCGCCTGATCCCGGATCCTGTACAACTTCCGCTTGCTGATCTGCAGATCCACGCACACTTGCTTTCCCAACTGATGATTTTCATATAGACGATCTAAAACTTCATGCTCCATATATGGCAATACCATATAGCACAAACGCATTCTCCTGATCTCCTCCAGCTGCTGCAGCAGGATACTGATCGTGTCTTCCAGTTCAGAATTGTATTCTATACGCTTATTTCTAAGCGTCTGCAATATGTCCGACAGATCATGATTGCTATGTGTATTTCCTGTGCTGCCATACACAGTACTTCTATAAGTGCTATACTCATAGATGTTTCGATCCAGATGCTGATATTCTTTCGTTACGGCAATCAGCCTGTTATTCAGATCTTTTCGTATATCATCATAGTTTTGGATTACATTGATTATTTCTTCTGTTGTAGGCACCATACTCCTCCCAACCTTTGCTAAAAAATCTCCTACTTGACATTTTTTTATGTATTTGCTATGGTGGAGAAGTAGATAACGAGTTGGAATAACTCAGCTGCAGAGAATACCGTGTGTGTGAAGGTTTTGCGGTATTCTCTTTTTCTTTGTCTTCTCATCATGGTATACTCCTACCCCAGCATTACTCTTCCTGCCGCACCACCACACCAATAAGCGGATCAAAATACACGAGCATATGGTCGCCGGCCTTATCAGCGATTATTGCAGATTCATTATCTATAAAATCCACTGTTACAGCATCTTCATAAAAAGTTTTCTCTACCCAGCGCATAATTTTGTACTGCGCAATCGTATTTGCATTTTTGATAATCATATCGCTTCACTTATTCCTGACTAATCACAATAATTTTTTCGGCTACAGGACACAGCTTTGATATTTCGATTGCTGAAAATTCCGGAACAGATTTCCTTGCATTCCGATCAGAGAGCTGCTTACGATATTTATCGTAATCAATTAAGGCAAAAATGTTGACCCGGAGATCACCACTATCCAATACCGCATATCTGCCATAACGCTCACTTTCCTTTTTTACTCCATCAATCAGTCCTCTCAAATGCCGTGGCGAGCATTCCATCATCTGCTGCAGCTGCTTCACGGACAGATAAAACCCTTTTGTATTTTGAGATATGAGTAATTGTTCATCTATCTTTTTCATCTGTTTCCTCCTCTGCCATCGTCTCACTCTGCTGTTCCATATTCCCCTGAACTTTTCCATACTCGCATCTAGCCTTTAGTACATTTATATTTCCCAATAAAAGAGAAAAAGCAGGTGGATCATTTTCAGCAAGATATGTCATATTTTGAGTGATATTCTTTAGCATTTTCTCATCAACCTTAGTCAATATAATCATCCCTTCTTTCTGTTTGCGTTTATTATATTACGCATACAGATTATTGTCAACCATTTTTTCTGTTTGCGTAATTTTCATTTACATTTATTCTCATTTGTGTTATATTAAATTCAGAATGCTGAAAGAAGGTGAAATTTTGAATAAACGATTCAGAGAGCTGAGAAAAGCTCTTGGCTTTACACAAAGTGAAATGGGGAAAATCTTGGGGATTACTGCTTCTGGCGTTTCTGATATTGAATCAGGAAGAAGGAAAATCACAGAACAGCATCTTATTATGCTTTCAAACTTTAAACAAAAACCAATTAATATTGATTGGATTAGAACTGGAAAGGGTGACATGTTTAATCCATTATCTCCAGATGAAGAAATAGAGACATTTGTCAGAAATCTTTTAGAATACTCTGACACAAATAATCAAATGTATAATATGGTGATTGAGGCGGTTAAGGCTTATTCAGCACTTGATAAAACTTCAAAAAAAGTAATAGACGGATATATTGAGGAAGTAATAAATAATATTAAACAAAATGATTGTACTAATAGTAAAAAAAATGCACACCACTGTATCATAAACGCTGCACATGATGAAGGAGCAACACCTGAGCAGAAAGAAGCAGCCGATGCTCTAATGATGGATGACAATGAATGGAACTAACGAGGTGATTGATTGACATACGAAGCATTATTGGAATATGCAGACACTCAGAATTTAATCGTAAAAGAAAAATATATCCCTGGATATGCCGGACGGATTTACAACAATCGAATTGCTATACACAAAGATATTAAAACCCAGTCAGAAAAAGCCTGTGTTTTGGCTGAAGAACTGGGACACTATCACACAAATTATGGGGATGTTTTAGATCAATCGGATATACGAAATCGTAAGCAAGAATATAAAGCGCGATTATGGGGATA
>ERZ1643246.3640-NODE-3640-length-12964-cov-3.461693_pt1 | contig 12964 bp, 9 predicted proteins | sample MGYA00579265_ERZ1643246 | MGnify/ENA primary metagenome ERZ1643246 (study PRJEB29033, sample SAMEA4952261) | chicken gut metagenome | biome: Broiler Chicken; feature: Gastrointestinal Tract; material: Caecum | place: Ireland | collected 2018 | study: Broiler... | reverse complement strand
GGAGGCGGAGCTTGCCTCTCTTGCGGGAGACTACGAGGTGACCTCCGAAGGGGAGACAAGGAAGATTGCGCTGGAGGACAGACAGGAGGGGGATCAGTACCTCTTCCTCAGCTTTCAGGTAAAAAATAAACATCCCCGCCGGGATGTGTCTGTCTCGGTAAACGGGGAGACGAACAAGCAGAGCGCCTCCCGTGGCTACGCCTACGACAATCAAAATCAGGTCTTCTACTTTGTATGCCCGCTCCGGGAGGGGCAGTCCTCGGTGGAAATCACGTTCGGGGAGGGCAGCTATGAAATATCCGGCGTGGAGGCCTGGTACGGAAGCGCCGGGGAGAGCCCATCCCAGGAGGAATACAGCGACGCGGGGCTGGAGCTGACAGGGGACGGAGACGCGCTGACCGGCAGCTATACGCTGGAAAAGGACGGCTGGCTCATCACATCCATTCCCTTTGACGAACATTTCACGGTTCTTGTAGACGGGCAGGAGGCGGAAGTAAGCCAGGTAAGCGGCGGGTTCCTGGGAGCCCGGGCGCAGGCCGGCAGCCACCGGATCGAGATCCGCTATGACGCGCCGGGGAAGGCGGCGGGCCTTGCGGTTTCTCTCCTTGCGGCGGTTCTTCTGGGGGCGGACGCGCTGCGGAGAAGATGCGGGACGGGGAAAAGAGTAAAGCAAGTGCAAAATCGCCTCTGATATGGTAGAATTGTCTCCGGAGGAATGAGACGATGAATGAAAATAACAAAGACATATCAGCAACGATCCGGCGGGCGGAGCGCTTTCAGGTCATTCTGATCGGGGAGGGCATCATCGTGGGCGGTATCGCCGGCCTTGTGGTGCTGCTTTACAGGATACTTCTGGAAAACGCCGGGCGGTGGCTGCAGATGATCCTGAATTTTATAGAGGGAAGGCCTCTGTGGATCCTTCTGTGGTTTGGAGTGCTGGCCCTTCTGGCTATTCTCGTGGCAAAGCTGGTGGACTTTGAACCTCTCATATCCGGCAGCGGAATCCCCCAGCTGGAGGGGGAGATGATCGGAAAGATCGATCAGACATGGTGGCGGGTGTTGCCGGCCAAGTTCGTGGGCGGCTTCTTATGTATCCTGGGCGGCCTGGCCCTGGGGCGGGAGGGCCCGTCCATACAGCTCGGGGCCATGGTGGGAAAAGGAGCCTCCCGGTATCTGGACAGAGGAAAGACAGAGGAGAGGTATCTTCTCACCTGCGGCGCCAGCGCCGGCCTGGCCGCGGCTTTCCATGCGCCGCTGGCGGGCGTCATGTTCTCCCTGGAGGAGGTGCACAGGAATTTCTCGGTGTCTGTGCTTTTGTCGGTCATGTCAGCCTCACTCACGGCGGACTTTCTGTGCACGGCTGTGCTGGGGACGGACTCGGTCTTTCAGTTTACGCTGACAGAGACGCTGCCTTTGGAGTACTATGGGCTTCTCGTCCTTCTGGGAGTCGTGCTGGGCTTCCTGGGCGTGTTCTACAACTGGTTCACCCTGAAGGTCCAGTCTCTGTACAGCCGCATACCGGGGCTCTCCACGGCGGGAAAGATCCTGATTCCCTTCCTGCTGGCAGGCGCTCTCGGGCTTGCGGCGCCTCAGCTTCTGGGGACGGGGCACAGTCTGGTGGAGGAGCTGACAGCGGGCGGGATGGCCGCCGGGACTATGGCGTTCCTGCTGGTCGGCCGCTTTCTCTTCTCGGCGGTGAGCTTTGGCTCCGGGGCTCCGGGGGGCATCTTTTTTCCGCTGCTCATTATCGGAGCCTTTATCGGCGGCATTTTCGCCCAGGCGGGGAACTGGATCTTCGGTATAGACCTCCTCTATCTGAACAATTTTGTCCTCCTTGCCATGGCGGGCTATTTTACGGCTATTGTGCGGGCTCCCCTGACCGGGATCATTCTGATCTTTGAGATGACAGGGACTGTGAGCCAGCTCTTTTCCCTGGCAGTGGTGTCCATATGCGCCTATATCGTGGCCACGCTGATGCGGTCAAAGCCCATCTACGAGAGCCTCCTTGCCAATCTTCTCAAGAAAAGGGGAGAGCCCCTGCAGGAGAGCGGCGAGAAGGTGCTGCGGGAATTTGTGGTGAGCCAGGGCTCCGACGCGGCGGGGAAACTGGTGCGGGAGCTGGAGTGGCCCCGCGAGAGTCTGCTTGTGGCTGTAAAGCGAGGTGACAGGGAGCTGATCCCCAGGGGGAGTACCAGGCTTTATCCCGGGGACAGCCTGGTAGTCATGGCGGACGAGTACGACACCGCGGCCGTGATCGGGCAGATGGAAAGGCTCTGCTCGGAATAAGAATAGAAGATCGGATCAGACATTATCAAAAATAGGAACAGGGAATTCTCCACTGGCGATTTCAATACTATTTATGCATTGAGCCCAGTGGAGATTTTTTTGACTTCATTTTAAAGCATATGCATACAAGTATCTCTTAGGTGCATGTTAAAAGAAAACGCTTTCTAATAAAATGAATGTACAAGCGCCGGAGGTAGAGATAAATGGATTACAAAATGCTTGGGAAGAGACTGAAAGAAATACGGAAGATGCGAGATATGTCCCAGCAGGACCTGTCCTATGAGATCGAGTATTCCATTCCCCACATCAGCCACGTGGAGAACGGCAGCACAAAGGCGAGCCTGGACTTTGTCGTGAAGGCGGCCAATGCCCTGGGTACAACGACAGACCATCTTCTCTGTGACAGTCTGGAGGACTCAGGGAGCATTTACCTCGGCGAGATATCGGAGGAGCTGGAACAGCTTGACGGCGCCCAGCTGAAGATCATCCGGCGTATGATCCGAGACATGAAAGAGAACCTGGAGGAAAACCTGTGAGAACGAGAGTGGGGAAATACTGTGTGGGAGCGAGGATACGCCTGCTCCGAAAAGAAAAGAATATGACGCAGCGGCAGCTTGCAACAAAGATAGGGGTGGACAGGACATCCCTTTCTTCATATGAACACAGCAAGCGGATGCCGGACATATTTACACTCTGCAAAATGGCAGATGTTTTCGAGATCAGTCTGGATGACCTTGTGGGCAGAAAATTTTAACCGGGCAAGGGTGCAAAAACGGCTCCGGTATGGTATACTCCTTGGTAAGGTACAGTTTTGTCAGACAAAGATGGCAAGGAGGGCGGGAGCATGTTTTTCAGAGAGCGGTGCAGCCTTTGCGGGGGAAAGCTGGACAGCAACAACATATGCACAGAGTGCGGGCTGGACAACAATAAATCAGAGAAGCACTATCATGTCAATCAGAGCAGCTGCGACGGACAGCCGCTGACCCATGTGCATACCAAGTCGGAGTACTACAGCGGAAGCGCGGATCGGGACACCCGGAGAAAGTCCGGGGTCGGAACGGGGGGCGCCGGCAGGGCCGCGTCAGAGGCAGAGCGGACACAGAGCGGGACGGGACGCTCCCAGGCCGGACGGACACAGTCCCGTGGCGGCGCGCAGAGAACCTGGGGAACCAGGGGGAGGAGCGGATATTACAATACCTACACTGCGCAGGAAGGGCGGGCCAGGAGGGCCAGAGGAAAGAAAATAGCCATTGTCATTATCATCCTTGTAGTGCTGATCGCCGTGGTACCTCCTCTTCTGGGAGAGTACATAAGTCAGAAAGAATATGAGAGCAATTCCTATTCATCCTACGATTATAGCTACAGTGATGACTATGAGTACGATCCCTACGCCTATGTGACCAGGGAGATCCCGGCAGAGGGGGAGAGCTATTCCCAGCAGTTCTCCCAGGGCGACTACGTGGTGGGCGTGCATATACCGGAGGGAACCTATGTGGCGGATAGCTCCGGTGAGGACTACATCTCCCTGTCTGTCGATGACAGCGAGAACGGGATTTATCTCTATGAGTCCCTGGATGCGGATACAACGCAGGTTGACGACATCCGCCTCTACACAGGCGCGGTGGTCACTGTATCGGGAGACGGCTATCTGACTCTGTCGGCGGACAATGCCCAGACAGGCCAGATGGGCGGCCAGGCCAATCCTCTGACAGAGAGCGTGTCTATCAGAGGCGGGCAGACGGTGACAGCGGGAGATGATTTCCCGGCAGGTGTGTATGACATCAGAGCGGCCTCCGGCTATGGCTCTCCGGAGATCACGGTCTACGATGAGGATGGAAATGAGCTTCAGACGCTGTACATCTGGATCTCAGACTCCTCTGTGACAGAGAGCTCCTACCTGAATGCAGTGCTGCCGGAGGGAACTGTGATCGTCAATGCGGACGAGGATCTGGATCTGGAGCTGACGCCCAGCCAGACTATTGGGTCAGAGGATTATATGAGCTATTATCAATACGATTGATGAGCCTTATGACAGAGAAAAAGAACACACAGACAGAATAGGCAACTTGCTTTTACAGAAGGCGCTGTGCCGGCGGTATATCCACAGGGCGCGGCGGCCTTCTTTGTCTGCGGGATAAAAAGGCGGCAGGCGCCTGGGAATGAGAAGGAGAAAGATTATGGCAAATGCAAACGGAACACAGAAGAGAGACTGGTGGAACTCCAGGACCGGGTTTATCCTGGCCTGTGTAGGCTCCGCGGTGGGAATGGGAAATATCTGGCTTTTTCCGTACAGGATGGCAGCCTACGGAGGCTCCTTTCTGGTCGTGTATCTGATCTTTGACGTGCTGCTGGGATTTTCCGGCGTGGTCGGGGAGATGAGCTTTGGACGCGCCGTGCGCTCCGGCCCTGTGGAGGCCTTCGGGACGGCCTGCGCGTCAAGGGGAGAGAGCAGGAGAAATATCGGGCGGGCCATAGGCGCCATCCCCATGCTGGGGGCGTTGGCTCTGGCCATCGGCTACTCCGTAGTGGTGGGCTGGATCGTCAGGTATATGATCGGAAGCGTCACCGGATCAGCCCTGGCCCATGAAAGTGTGGACGAATTCGGGGCTGCCTTCGGGCAGATGGCCAGCGCCTTTGGAAACAACCTGTGGCTGATCGTTGTCCTGGCAGTTACATTTGTCATCATGGCGGCGGGCATCAGCAGCGGCATTGAGAAGGCGAACAAGATCATGATCCCTGTTTTTTACGTGCTCTTTATCGGCCTGGCAGTCTACGTAGCCCTGCAGCCCGGCGCGGCGGACGGCTACAGATGGATGTTCACCATCCGGCCGGAGGCCTTTAAGGATCCCATGCTGTACGTGTTTGCCCTGGGGCAGTCCTTCTTCTCCCTATCTCTGGCTGGAAACGGGACGATCATTTACGGCTCCTATCTGTCGGACAAGGAGGACACGGTGAGCTCTGCCATCACAGTGGCCATCTGCGACACCTGCGCGGCCATGCTGGCGGCTCTGGTCATCATCCCGGCCATGGCCACCACAGGGGCGGTGCTCTCCGAGAGCGGGCCGGGGCTCATGTTTATCTCCCTCCCCCATCTGTTCTCCACCATGCCGGGCGGGCAGATCGTCATGTTCATCTTTTTCCTGGCAGCCCTCTTTGCCGGGCTGACCTCCCTTGTCAACCTCTATGAGGCCCCGGTGGCCACGCTCCAGGACAACCTGAGGTTTGGCCGGGCAAAGGCGGTCATTGCCATTGCGGTGGTGGGGGCGGTTGTCTCAGTGTGCATCCAGGGGATCGTCTCCCAGTGGATGGACTTCGTATCCATTTATATCTGCCCTCTCGGAGCAGGACTTGCGGGCATTATGTTCGCCTGGGTCTGGGGAAGAAAAGCGGTGGAGGATGCGGTGTCCACGGGCCGCAAGCGGCCCATCGGCAGGTGGTATTACCCCCTCTATAAATACGTGTTCTGCATCCTCACCATCGCGGTGTTTATCCTGGGGGCAGTCAACGGAGGGATTGGCTAAGGCCTAAGAAAAATCAGATTGTGCAACGGAAGAAGCCGTTCGGCGCGGACACTGCGCCGGGCGGCTTCTTCCGTTTTCGCCGCCCTTTAAAAATCTATTCTAAAATTCTTATAAACTTCCTTTTTCGGATAGTACAATCCTCCTCTCCGGTGTTATAATAGCACTATATAAGCAGAGGTATACCGGCTCGTATTAGGAGGATACATATATGGCAGAATTCGTGTCTCTGAGGGATGTAAAGAAAATCTATCACATGGGTGAGGTGGATATCGCGGCGGCCAACGGCATATCCTTTGACATAGAAAAAGGAGAGTTCGCCGTGGTTGTAGGGCCCAGCGGCGCCGGTCCTGAATATCCTGGGAGGTATGGACACGGCTACCAGCGGCGAGGTGTGGATCGACGGGCAGGATATCACGAAGTACAGGGGAAAGGCGCTGACCGCTTACCGCAGGGATGACATAGGCTTTGTCTTTCAGTTCTACAATCTAATCCCGAATCTGACGGCTCTTGAGAATGTGGAGCTGGCTCTTCAGATCTGCAAGGATCCGCTGGACGCCAGGGAAGTCATGGAGCATGTGGGACTCGGGGAGAGGCTGGATAACTTTCCGGCTCAGCTCTCTGGCGGTGAGCAGCAGAGAGTTTCCATCGCCAGAGCTCTGGCGAAAAATCCCAAGCTTCTCCTGTGTGATGAGCCGACAGGCGCCCTTGACTACAATACGGGAAAAGCAATCCTGAAGCTTTTGCAGTATACCTGCCGTCAGAGGGGGATGACAGTAATCCTGATTACCCACAATTCCGCCATCGCGCCGATGGCGGACCGGATTATAAGGATCAAGAACGGCAAGGCGGAGAGTATAGAGATCAACCCGCATCCGGTGTCGGTTGAGACGATAGAATGGTAGGGGTTATATGAAGAAAAATATGTTGCGCAAGGATTTCTTTATGGAAATCCGAAAATCCTGGGGACGTTTTATCTCCATTTTTCTCATAGTGGCGCTGGGGGTCGCCTTCTATGCGGGCATCCGCTCCTCGGAGCCCTCCATGCGCATCTCCGGCGACGCCTATTTTGACAAGGAGCATCTCATGGACATCAAGGTCATGGGAACGCTGGGGCTGACGGAGGAGGATGTGGAGGCCATAGAGGATGTGGACGGCATTGAGCTGGCGGAGGGGAGCTACAGCGTGGACGCCCTGTGCGATACGGGGGACACAGAGCAGGTGGTCCATGTCATGGCCATGCAGGAGCATTTCAATGATATCCAGGTGAGCGAGGGACGGCTCCCGGAGAAGGAGGGAGAGTGCCTCCTGGACGAGGAGTTTGCCCTCTCGTCAGGCTACGGGGTGGGAGACATCATTACCCTCTCCTCCGGAAGTGAGGATCCTCTGGAGGACAGCCTGACAACAGACACCTTTGAGATTGTGGGGATAGGGAACAGCCCCCTCTATATTTCCTTTGGGAGGGGCAGCAGCACCATCGGGAACGGTGAGGTCAGCGGCTTTATCGCTGTGGATCCTGACTCCTTCTGTATGGATGTCTTTTCTGAAATCTACGTGCGGGTGACAGACGCTGCCGGGGAGGTCGCCTTTACAGACGGCTATACCTCTCTGACAGACGCTGCTGAGGACGCCCTGGAAAAGATAGAGGACGAGAGATGCCGGGCCCGCCGGCAGGAGATCGTGGACGAGGCGGAAGCGGAGCTTGGGGACGCCCAGGCCACAGTGGACGAGGAGAGCCAGACGCTGGCAGATGCCCGGACTGAGCTGGAGGAAGGGCGCAGCCAGGCAGCCCGGGAGCTTGCGGACGCCCGGAAGGCCCTGGAGGATGCCCAGGCTCAGATGGACGCAGCCAGGCAGCAGATCGCCGACGGGGAGGCTCAGCTCTCCGCAGGCAAGGAGGAATTGAATACCCAGCAGGCGGCGCTGGACAGCGGAAGGGCGCAGTACGAGAGCGGCATGGCCCAGCTGGAACAAAAGCAGGCGGACCTGGACGCGTCGGAGGTGCAGTACCTGGCCCAGTATGCCCAGCAGATGCCCCTCATAGAGCAGGGGAAACAGGAGATCGCGGCGGGGAAGGACGCATTGACAACGTCCATCTCTGAAATGGAGACGCTGGCGGATCAGCTTTCTTCCTTAGAGAAGGAGCTTGAGGAAATCACCAATGCTCTGGATGAAGGGGAGAAAAAGTATGAGGAATACAAAGCGATCAAGGACAGCGAAAGAACGGAGGAGCAGAAGCAGTTTTTAGAGTCCTGGCCCGGTGAAGCGGAGAAGCTGCAAGCCCGGCAGGCCGAGAAGACCCAGAGTCTTGCTTATGCCGAGGCTGTGGAACAGCAGGCTCTTGACGCCCTGGCAGAACAGGGAGAGGGTTACGTCTATGAGAGCGCCCGGGAAGCAGTGGCCGGACTGCAGGGGAAAATGGAGGAGCTCCTTGCCCGGGAGCAGACCCTCCTTGACGGAGAACAGGCTCTGAACGATGCCGGGCAGCAGATCGCGGACGGGAAGGCTCAGCTTGCGGCCGGCCGGCAGACACTGGAGACGTCCAAACAGCAGATCGACGCGGGACAGGCTCAGATTGACGAAGCATGGGCGCTCATAAGCAGCCAGGAGAGTGAGCTTGCCAGCGGCAAGGCAAAGCTGGCCGCGGGTGAGCAGGAGATCCAGGATGGCTGGTCCGATTACGAAAAGGGAGCTGCCCAGGCAGCCCAGGAGATCGCTGACGGAGAGGCCCGGATTGCCGACGGAGAGCGGCAGCTCGAGGAGGCGAAGCAGGAGATCGCGGACGCCCAGGCCGAGATTGACAAGATTGAAAATCCAAAGTGGTACATACAGGACCGCAGCAGCGCTCTCTCCGAGTACGACGGGTACGGGGATAACGCGGACCGGATGCGGGCCATCGGCCAGGTGTTCCCGGCTGTGTTCTTCCTTGTGGCGGCCCTCATCAGCCTGACAGCCATGACCAGGATGGTGGAGGAGCAGCGGATACAGATCGGCACTCTGAAGGCCCTCGGATACAGCAAGTTCTCCATTGCCGGGAAATACATAGCCTACGCTCTGACAGCCACTCTGGGCGGAAGCGTCCTTGGCGTCCTGTTCGGGGAGAAGGTGTTCCCCTGGATCATCATTTACGCATACAAGATCATGTACCAGCACATACCGGATATCCTTGTGCCCTATCACCTGAGCTATGCCGTGCAGGCCACGCTGATCGCTGTGCTGTGCACTCTGGCGGCCACCATTTTCTCGTGCTACCGGGAGCTGGCGTCCGTGCCGGCCCAGCTCATGAGACCCCCTGCGCCGAAGCAGGGGCAGCGCATCCTTCTGGAGCGGGTGAAGATAATCTGGAAGCATCTGAACTTCTCATGGAAATCTTCCATCCGGAACCTGGTGCGGTACAAGAAGCGATTTTTCATGACCGTGTTCGGCATCGGGGGCTGTATGGCCCTGATGGTGGTGGGCTTCGGGCTGAAGGACTGTATCTTTGTCATTCCGGAGCTTCAGTACAGCAGCATCCAGACCTACGACGCGGCAGTGTACTTTGATGCGGGTCTTTCCCCTGAAGACAAGGAGGAGATCGCGGACAGCGTCCGGGATGAGTCGGCTGTCAGCGATGAGCTGATGGTGCGCATGCAGAATCTGGAGGTGACGGCAGGGGATGAGACGGAGGAAGTGTATCTGACCGTGCCGGAAAGCCTGGATGATGTAGGGAACTTCCTGGATTTCCACAGCAGGACAAAGCCGGACGTCTACTCTCTTCAGGAGGATGAGGCCATCCTGACAGAGAAGGCGGCGGATGTGCTCGGTGTGGAGCCGGGGGATACGGTGACGCTGGAGGACGACGACATGGGCGAGAAGGAAGTGACCATTGGGGCTATCTGCGAGAACTATATGGGGCATTATCTCTACCTCTCCCCGGACTACTATGAAGAGCTGTTCGGGAAACAGGCTCAGTACAACGGCGTCCTGATTAAAGTGAAGGAGGGGCAGGAGGACCAGATCGAGAAGGTGGGAAGCAGCCTTCTGGAAAACAGCAATGTACTGAATGTCAGCTACACCTCCAGCATAGAGGATCAGCTTGACGACATGCTGCGAAGCCTGAACCTGGTCATCGTGGTGCTGATCATCTCGGCAGGCATGCTGGCCTTCATTGTCCTCTACAACCTGAACACCATCAACATCACAGAGAGAAAACGGGAGCTGGCCACCATCAAGGTGCTTGGCTTTTATGACACAGAGGTGGCGGCCTATGTGTACAGGGAAAATGTGCTGCTCACCTTCATCGGAGCGGTGGCGGGCATGATCCTTGGCTGGGTGCTGCTCCAGTTTGTCATCGTCACCGTGGAGGTGGATGACGTCATGTTTGGCAGGGTGATTGATTTTACAAGCTATCTGTGCAGCTTCCTGTTCACGCTCGGGTTCTCCATGTTCGTCAACTGGGTGATGTACTTCAAGCTGAAGAAGATCGACATGGTGGAGTCTTTGAAGAGCGTAGAGTAGTGAGAAGGACAGAATTTATAGAAAGTTTATAAATTCAACAAAGTTATTAGCACTCATTTTTGATGAGTGCTAATTTTTTATTGACATTTGCGATTTCGGGTATTATCATAACATGCAGAGGGTGCGGATTTTTGTTCCGCGCAAAACAGATTGGAATTTAAGGAGTGATATAAATGGAAGCAAAAAAAGGCAGTCTGTCTATCAGCAGTGAAAACATATTTCCTATTATCAAGAAATGGGTCTACTCAGACCACGATATCTTTGTCCGTGAGATGATCTCCAACGGATGTGATGCCATCACCAAGCTGAAAAAGCTGGATATGATGGGAGAGTATCAGCTTCCGGACGGCTATAAGCCCCAGATCCATGTGGTTGTAAATCCTGAGGAGAAGACGCTGAAATTTATCGACAATGGTGGGCATGACAGCCGGCGAGGTGGAGGAGTACATTACCCAGATCGCTTTCTCCGGCGCTACAGAGTTCCTGGAGAAATATAAGGACAAGACAACAGAGGATGACATGATCGGCCACTTCGGACTGGGATTTTACTCCGCCTTCATGGTGGCTGACGAGGTTCACATCGATACACTTTCCTACCAGGAGGGAGCCACTCCGGTACACTGGACAAGCGACGGCGGCACAGAGTACGAGATGTCTGACGGCGACCGTCAGCAGGTGGGAACAGAGATCACACTCTTCTTAAATGAGGACAGCCTGCAGTTTGCCAACGAGTACAAGGTGCGTGAGGTGCTGGAGAAATACTGCTCCTTCATGCCGGTTGAGATCTTCCTGGAGAAGGCAAACGCGGAGCAGGAGTACGAGACCATCGATGAGGCGGATCTTAAGGATGACGACGTGATCGTAGAGCGCATCCACGAGGACGCCAAGATGGAGGAGAAGGAAAATGAGAACGGTGAGAAAGAGATGGTTGAGGTCTCCCCGGCCAAAGATAAGGTTAAGATCAACAAGCGTCCCGTTCCAATCAACGACACCCAGCCTCTGTGGACAAAGCATCCAAATGAGTGCACAAAGGAAGACTATATAGAGTTTTACCGGAAGGTATTCCTGGACTACAAGGAGCCTCTGTTCTGGATCCACCTGAACATGGACTATCCATTTAACCTGAAGGGTATCCTGTACTTCCCGAAGATCAACACAGAGTACGACTCCATCGAGGGAACCATCAAGCTGTACAACAACCAGGTGTTTATCGCGGACAATATCAAGGAGGTCATCCCGGAGTTCCTGATGGTGTTGAAGGGCGTCATTGACTGTCCGGATCTGCCGCTGAACGTATCGAGAAGCGCGCTGCAGAACGATGGATTTGTAAACAAGATCGCGGACTACATCTCCAAGAAGGTTGCCGACAAGCTAAGCGGCATGTGCAAGACCGACAAGGAGAACTACGAGAAATACTGGGATGACATCAGCCCCTTCATCAAGTTCGGCTGCCTGAAGGACGAGAAATTCTGCGACAAGATGATGGACTACATCCTCTTTAAGAACCTGGATCACAAGTATCTGACGCTGAAAGAGTGCGTGGAGGAGAACGGCGGAAAGCTGATTGATCCCAAGGCGGAAAAAGAGGAGCCAAAGGAGGGCGAGGAGAAGAAAGAGGAGCCCAAGACCACCATTTACTATGTGTCCGACGAGCAGCAGCAGAGCCAGTACATCAACATGTTCAGGAACCAGGGACAGGATGCGGTGATCTTAAACCACAACATTGACTCACCCTTCATCACGCAGCTTGAGCAGAGAAATCCGAACCTCCAGTTCCAGCGCATTGACGCGGATATCACGGACAATGCCAAGGAGGAAGTGAAGGAGGAGGAGAAAGAGGCCTTCCAGAAGACCACAGACTCCCTTGTGGAGACCTTCCGCAAGGCTATGGAAAACGACAAGCTGAACGTGAAGGTGGAGAAGCTCAAAGATGACAAGGTAGCCTCCATGATCACCCTGTCCGAGCAGAGCCGCCGCATGCAGGAGATGATGAAGATGTACGGCATGGCGGGGATGGATCCGTCCATGTTTGGCAGCGAGGTCACACTGACTCTGAACGCCAATCATCCTCTCGTACAGTTTGTGGCAGAGCACGGGGACAATGAGAATACGCCTGTCATCTGCAAGCAGCTCTACGACATGGCCATGCTGGCCCACAAGCCGCTGACTCCGGAGGAGATGACCGCCTTCGTGCAGAGGAGCAACGATATCATGATGCTGCTGACAAAGTAGGCAAAAAAAGGCATATAAAAATGTATAGAAAATAAGTATAATAAGCTATTGCATTTAAGTATTTGCGGTTTTTGTATCAGGGAATTATAATAAAATATAGTTCCCTGATACTTTTATGTAGAATGACTGAAATGAAGAGAAGGAGAGTGAACAAGGATGATTTACAGAGATTACAAAGACTTAAAGCTGTCCGCCTTAGGGATGGGCTGTATGAGACTTCCTGTCATTGACGGCGATGACTCGAAGGTGGACGAGGCGGCTACAGCGGAGATGGTGCGGTACGCCATGGACCACGGCGTGAACTACTACGACACCGCCTGGGGCTATCATAACGGCACATCCGAGCTGGTGATGGGGCGTGTCCTCTCAAAATACCCGAGAGAGAGCTTTTACCTGGCAGATAAATTCCCGGGCTACGATCTTTCCAACAT
>ERZ1643246.3638-NODE-3638-length-12965-cov-5.045778_pt1 | contig 12965 bp, 12 predicted proteins | sample MGYA00579265_ERZ1643246 | MGnify/ENA primary metagenome ERZ1643246 (study PRJEB29033, sample SAMEA4952261) | chicken gut metagenome | biome: Broiler Chicken; feature: Gastrointestinal Tract; material: Caecum | place: Ireland | collected 2018 | study: Broiler... | reverse complement strand
TCCCGCTCCATCCGCGCAGTCGTTCCTCGATCTGAGCGACCCGCTCATCGACCGACATCTCATTGACCTTCATCTTCGTCTCATACGGATGCGTGAGCGCCAGACGGTGCAGGACGCGGCGCATCGCCTTGATCAACTCATAGGGATTTCCCTCGATCTGTTCCTCACACTGTTCCTTCATCCAGCGGGCCGTCTCTTCGCTGAGGGGCTTTTCCATCTGCATCTGCCGGTGTTCATAGGCACCCTTCAGCGTTTCACTGATCTCTTTGAACCGCTGATATTCCAGCAGACGGCTGACCAGCCGATCCCGGTGGTCTTCCTCATATTCCTCTGTGATCTCCACTTTTTCGCGCGGAAGCAGCTTTTTGCTCTTGTACTCCAGCAGCGCGGCCAGTTCACCGAGATATTCCGAAGCGATCTCCAGATGCATGGACTCCATCGTCTCCAGATAGGCCAGATACTGCTCGGTGAGCACATTCATATCCAGATCAAAGAGATCCAGCTTATTTTCACGGATCAGATGCAGCATCAGATCCAGCGGACCTTCAAACTGATCGATCAATACCGTAAATTCCATGAGACGCCCCCTTCGCACTCGTAATATTATAACAAATCTTTCCTGCTCCGACCACAGATTTCGCACACGCACCAAAAAAACTTCCCTGCCGAAGCGGGAAGCTGTTCTAACGATGATGCGTTTCGGCGCGCTTTTTTGCGCCGTCCTTCATCCGGATCGGTCCGCCCAGCAGCAGGCGCTTCCACTCCCTGGCTGAAAAAGGGATCAGCGGATAGAGGTATGGAAACTTGATCGTATGAGTGGACAGCAGCAGGACAAGATGCAGCAGGATCCCGATGCTCAGCCCGCCGACCCCGCCAAACAGCGCCAGCAGCGAGATCATCACCCGCATCCATTTGTTGGCCAGAGAAAGCTCATAGCCCGGCGTGAGCAGGGTCCCGATGTTGGAGATGGCCACCATGATCAAGATCTCCTTGCTGTAAGCGCCGATGCTGATGGCCATGTCCCCCAGAGCGAATACGGCGATGAAGCTCATGATGCTCGAGAGGATCGTCGGTGTGTGGATCAGCGACTGACGGATCCATTCCACGACCAGATCGACGATGAGGATCTGCACCCCGAACGAGATCGGATCCAGGTGATCGATCAGCGGGATCTGCAGAAACGTGCGGTTGTAGTTCATCGACAGCACGATCCACACCGGCAGCAGATAGAGGGAGACGAGCATGCCCAGCATGCGCACGATGCGGGTCAGCAGTGCGACCATCGTCGTCTGTGTGTATTCTTCGATCTGTTTGGTCTGTTCAAAGAAGGTCGTCGGCAGGATCATCGCGCTGGGGCTGTTGTCCACCAGGATGCAGATATAGCCCCGCAGCAGATGGATCGCGCAGATATCGGGACGTTCGCTGTAACGCACATGTGGATAAGGGTTCCATGTCTTCCCATACAGCAGTTCGCAGAGGTTTCGCTCTGAGAGGACCTCCCCTGTCTGAATGTGTTCCAGCCGCCGCTGCAGATCCGCAAGCACATCCGGATCGACGATGTGGTCGAGGTAACAATAGACGATGTCGCACTTGGTCAGCTCTCCCTTGCGGACGATCTTCATCTGCAGACGGGGATCGCGGATGCGGCGGCGGATGAGACCGACGTTGAAGATGACGTTCTCCACGAAGCCGTCATGTGCGCCCCGCACGCTGCGCTCCACATTGGGCTCGCTGTTGGGACGGGATGGATAACTGCGCACTTCCACACAGTAATACGGCGCATGTCCCTCCAGCAGCACCAGACACTGCCCGCTGAGCAGGCTGACCATCGCCGTCTCCTCCTCGTAGATGGCCTCGACGGCAGCCGGATACAGGGTCAGCTGCAGCGTGTTGGCCGCCGATATGACAAAGCTCTCGCTGATGGCGGAGAGCAGGCGGGCATCGGTCAGTGACGAAAGGAACACCATGGTTCCCTGCAGCGCATCGACGGTAATGTCGCGAAAGACGATATCAAAGCTTCCCGCACAGCGCCGGCGCAGCGCTTCTCTGCGTTGGATCAGCGTATTCATGACTTCGGACGGAAAAAGACGGCGGCCAGAAACGCAAAGAGGATGCCTGCGGTGATCCCGCCCGCCGTCAGATCGAAGGTCCCCAGCAGGATGCCAAGCAGCCCTTTTGTCTTCGCTGCCTCCAGGGCGCCGTGGATGAGCGAATGACCAAAACTGGTGATCGGCAGCGCCGCACCGGCATGAAAGTTGGCCAAGAGCCAGTCATAGAAACCGAAGGTATCCAGTGCGGCGCCGGCAACGACAAAGATGGACGTGATGTGCCCTGCGGTCAGCCGGGTCCGGTCATAGATCAGCTGGGCGATCAGACAGATGCTGCCACAGCAGACAAATGCAGCGACAAATGCCATCATGCTTCCCTCCTTCGATATTCGATCGCATGAGCGATACAAGGAATGCTCTGTTTCTGAAAGGTCGCCACCGGCGACAGCAGCGCCCCGGTAGCGATCACCAGCACCCGATCCAGCTGGCCGGTGCGCATCTGTTCAAACACATGCGCAATGGTCACGCACATGGCACAGGCACTCCCGCTGCCGCCGCAAAATACCGGCTGGCGCGATCGGTCATAGATGAGCAATCCGCAGTCATCCAGCATTTCCAGGGACGCGTATCCCTGCTGTTTCAGCAGATCTTTGAACAGCGCAAAACCTGCGGCGGACAGATCTCCGGTCAGGATCTGGTCATAATCGCTCAGCGACGTCTTGGTCAGCGACAGATGCCGCATCAGCGTATCGAATGCCGCCGGGGCCATCGCCGTCCCCATATCGGATGCATCGCTGAAATGCCAGTCGATGATCCGTCCCAGCGTGCAGCCGCTCACCTGTATCTGTGTGCGCGCATCGCTCAGAAGGACCCCGGTTCCGGCGCTGACCGTCGTCGTGGTCGTCTCTTTCTTCTGTACGCCGTATTCATTGGGAAAGCGATACTGTCGTTCCGCCGTCGCATTGTGGCTGGATGTGACGACCAGCATGTTTCGTGTCTGCTGCTGCTCGATGCACAGTGCCGCCATCCCCATCGCAAGCGATGACGTCGCACACGCCGCATAGACGCCGATAAAGGGCGCGGAAAGGCTGCGGGCAAAATAATGCGTTGCCAGCAGCTGATTCATCAGATCGCCGCCGATGGCCCCTTCCAGCTGAGAAGGAACCATTCCCGCCTTGCGCAGCGTTCGATCACACGCCCGTTTCACCCAGGCGATCTCCGCTTTTTCAAAGCTGTCCTCTCCGTCATAGAGATCCGCGCTCACATGGTCAAAGTGCTTTCCCAACGGGCCCGCTCCCTCCATAGGACCAACACAGGCCGCGGATGCACGCACGAACACCCGTTCAAACCGCATGGATCTCATACGATCCCACCTTCAAACAACAGATAGCGCAGCGATCCGAAGATGACCGCTGCCACGACACCATACGTGATGACCGTGCCGGCCAGTTTGAACATGCCGCTGCCGATGCCATGGATCAGTCCTTCGCTCTTCCCCTCCAGTGCGCTGGCGGTGAGCGAATTGGCAAATCCGCAGATCGGCACGAACAGGCCCGCTCCGCATTTCTGTGCCAGTTTATCGTACCATCCAAACGCCGTCGCCAGAGCCGCAACGCCCATGACGCTGACCGACATCATCGTCAGCGCATCGCTCTCCTGCATGCGAAACACGCTCTGATACATCACCAGCAGTCCCTGACCGAGGACACCGACCAGTCCCCCGCTGACAAATGCGGTCAGGGCATGCCGTAGATACGGCACCTTCGGATGATGACGCCGGGCGCGCTCTTTCAGCTGTTTTTCATTCATACGATCCCTCCTTGCCCTTAGTATGTCCCCGGTTCGCCCGTTCATCCCATCATCTGCGCTTGTCCCATCGTCTTCTGCATGTTACACTGATGAAAAAAAGAGAGGAGCTTTCATCTTATGCAAAAACAACTGCACTCTGTCATCCGCTACCGTTCCAGCATCTTCACACTGAGCGAGGACCGTGTACAGATCGAAAACGGCAGTGTCGTCACCCGATCGATCGTCCATCACAACGGCGGCAGCGCCATCCTCGTACGGAAGGAAGGCCGTGTCCTGCTCGTCCGACAATACCGCTATGCGCTCCGACAGGACCTGCTGGAGATCCCTGCCGGAAAGATCGAAAACGGAGAAGATCCATCAGCGACCGCCCTGCGCGAGCTCGAGGAAGAAACCGGCTGGTCCTGCCGGCAACTGAAGCCCATCTTGACCATGTGCTCGACTCCCGGCTTCTGCGATGAACAGATCCACATCTTCGAAGCGCTGGACCTCTGCCGTCCTTTGCAGCGCCGGCCGATGGACGATGATGAATGCATCGAGCTCCAATGGATCCCGTTGCAGGAGGCCTATGCGATGATCCGCGATGGTTCGATCACAGACGCAAAGACGATCATCGCCCTGCAGTACGCCATGCTCAATGAAGCGCAGTGCTGATTTTCTCATTCTCGTTTGTCGCATTTTGTACTATAATGAACACAGGAACAACCGATCATAGAAAGGCGGTCTGCTTATGAATTTTGTCTTCATCTCCCCTAACTTCCCGGAAAACTACTGGATGTTCTGCCGGGGCCTGAAAAAACACGGTGCGACGGTGCTGGCCATCGTCGACTGCCCTTATGATTTGCTGAGCAAACAGCTGAAGGAACACATCGACGAGTGCTACGTCGTTCCTTCCCTGGAAGATTATGATGCGCTCGTACGGGCCATGGGCTATTTCACCTATCGCTATGGAAAGATCGACTGGGTGGAGTCCAACAATGAATACTGGCTGGCACAGGATGCCCGGCTGCGCCGGGACTTTCACATCACCACCGGCATCACGATCGATCACATCGCGGACTATCAGTCCAAATCGAGGATGAAAGAGTTTTATGCAGAGGCGTCCATTCCCACTGCCCGCTGGCAGATGGCAGATACTGCGGAGAACGCGATCCGCTTTGCCCAAACCTACGGCTATCCGATCATCTGCAAGCCGGATGTCGGTGTCGGCGCCTCCAGCACCTACAAGTTGAACAGCGAACAGGAGATCCACGACTGCTTCGCCAACGGCTTCTCACAGCCGATGCTGATCGAAGAATACATACCGGGCACCTGTTTCACCTTTGACGGCATCACCAACAGCAAGAAGGAGATCCAGTTTGCGACCAGTCATCACTATGTCGGCTCCATCATGGATTCGGTCAACAGTCAGGACAGCATCGGCTGTTACTCCCTGATCGACATTCCTGCCGACATCCTGGAGATCGGCACCCGCTGTGTACGGGCATTTCCTACCCGCAGCCGCTTCTTCCACTTTGAGTTTTTCCGCCTGCAGGAAGACCGGGACGGACTGGGCAAACGGGGCGATATCCTCGGACTGGAGGTCAACATGCGTCCTCCGGGCGGCTTTTTGCCGGATATGATCAACTATGCCAATCAGTTTGACATCTATGATATCTGGGCACAGGTCATGATCGAAGACCATGTGCTGATCCCGCCGCATGAGCGGCGTAGCTGTGCGTTCAGCGGTCGGCGGGACAACGTCGCTTACGCACACACGGAATTTGAGATCTCGAACCGCTATGGCCGACACCTCAAGATGATGCAGCGTCTGCCGAAGGCGCTCGCTTCCGCGATGGGCAACACGGTCAGCGTCGCCGTCTTTGATACGATGGAAGAAGTGCAGGAGTTCTTTTCCTACACGCTGGAGAAAAAACATGAAACCACAGGCAGTGATCTTTGATATGGACGGTACGCTGTTTGACAGTGAACGGCTGGGACATCAGATCTGGCGACAGCTGGGAGTTGAATTCCAGCTGCCGGTCAGTGACGCGTTTCTGCGCGATCTCTCCGGCCGGGACTGGAACAGCGCCAAAGAAGTATTCGACCATTACTTCCCTGCGGGATGGCCGCTTTCCGCCGTGAAGGAACGACAGTGTGAGCTGTTTGCGCAGTTTTATGCGACGAGCGGTGCAGAGGTCAAACCGGGCTTCTATGCGATCCTCGACCATCTGAAAGAGCGGCAGATCCCGATGGCGATCGCCACCTCCTCCTTTCCGCAGTGTGTGAAGGCCAATCTGCGCCACGCACATGCGGAACACTACTTTCAAAGCATCATCACCGGTTATGACCCGGACGTGAAAGCCGGCAAGCCGGCACCGGACATCTATCTGTGCGCTGCCCGCCGTCTGCAGGCCGATATCACCAGATGCATCGTCGTGGAGGATTCCCCCAGCGGGATCCGCGCGGCAGCCGCAGCCAATGCCATGCCGCTGCTGATTCCGGATACCGCGCCGGTCGATGATGCGACCCGCCGGAAGGCGCGCTGGATCCTGGAACGTCTGGACCAGATGATCCCTTTGCTGGAAAGTGAGGAAACCGACCATGCTGTTTAAAAAGGATGTGTGGCTCACCCCCTATGCGATGATGCGCACGCTGCATATCTATGTTCCCCAGAGCATCCGCTACAGCGATGAACGCTATCCGGTCCTCTATATGTACGACGGACACAATCTGTTTGAGGATGAAACCGCGACCTATGGCAAATCCTGGGGATTCAAAGACTATCTGGATGCTCACGAGGTCCCGCTCATCGTCGTCGGCATCGAATGCAACCACGAAGGAAACAGCCGACTGATCGAATACTGCCCCTACACATTTCAGGATGATACATTTGGCACGATCGAGGGGAGCGGCCAACAGATGATGCAATGGGTCGTCGATGAGCTCAAACCGCTGATCGACCGCGAGCTGCCGACGCGAAGCGACCGGGCACACACCTGGATCGGCGGCAGTTCGATGGGAGGTCTCATGGCGCTCTACTCCATCACGCACCACAATGCCGTCTTCTCCAAGGCAGCCTGTCTCTCTCCGTTCATCGCACCGGTGTATCGAGAGCTGACAGCAGAATGTCAGCGCCCGCTGCAGCCAGACACTTCTATCTATCTTTCCTGGGGAAGCAGCGAAACGCGCTCCAAACGCAGCTTTGCCGAGATCTCAAAAGTCAATCTGGAGATCGCCAACCAGCTGCAGAAGCAAAACATCCGGCTGCATCTCAACCTCGTCGTCGGCGGGCAGCATAACGAAGCCTGCTGGGAAAAAGAGATTCCCGTTTTCCTTCATTTCTTCAAAGAAACGACAGCCATGTGATCCGCCAGGCGCATCGAAACAGGATGCGCCCTTTTTTCATCGTGCATCGGAAAACGAATGGACAATACGGACGATATCCACTATACTGTACTGGAAAGCGCTGCAGACACAGCCTGAGGAGGGATTATTTCATGGATCGAAGCGTTCACGCACGAAAGCTCCGCCTGGATGCATCCAGACGCATCATCGCCATCTCTGATATCCACGGAAATGACGCCCTGCTGAAACGACTGCTGCAGAAAGTGGACTACCAACCGCAAAACGATGTGCTCCTGCTGCTGGGCGATCTCATCGAGAAAGGCCCGCACAACCTGCAGACCCTGCAGACCATCCGTCAGCTGTGTGCCCAGGGAAATGCCCATGCGCTCATGGGAAACTGTGATTTCGTATGCAAAAACATCGTTCACCGCTACAATCTTGACTTTTTGAAAAAGGTCCTCTGTACGCGTAAGGCCAGCCTGCTGCATGAGATGGCCGCAAGGATCCATCAGACGATCGATGCCGATACGGATATGGAACAGCTCTGCGATGCGCTCATGGCCAGCTTTTCCGATGAGCTCCGCTGGGTGGATGCGCTCCCGCAGATCATCCATACCGACCGCTACATCTTTGCCCATGCCGGCATCAAAGAGGAAGAGCACTTCGGCGATGATTTTCGCGAAGTGCTCACCTATCCGCATTTTTTATTGCATGCGCCTGCCTTCACGCGTTATGTGATCGTCGGCCACATGCCGGTCAGCGAATACTGCCATGCCATCGCCTGCTTTCATCCGATCATCGATGAACGAAAGCACATCATCTCCATCGACGGCGCAAACATGATCAAAAAAGCCGGACAACTCAACGCACTGCTCATCGAAGACGATCGCTTTTCCTACGAAAGCGTCGATGATCTGCCGCTGGTGCGCGTGCGCTGCGACGTGGCTCCACGCAATCAGGATCCGCTGTTCATCACCTGGAGGGAAAGTGAGGTACGCATCCTGACCAGAGGCACACAGCGGGATGAATGTCTGCATCTTTCCAGCGGAAAGCGGCTGTGGATCGATCATGCGTTCCTGCATGAGCGTGACGGACACTGGCAGGCCGATGATTTCACGACCTATCAGATGCCGCTACAACGCGGAGAACTGGTCTCGCTGGTCTCCTGTTATGACCGTTTTGCCCTCATAAAAAAAGCGGGGATCCTGGGCTGGGCGCATCGTGCGCACCTGTGCCTGTGATCCCTCTTTTTATTTATTGCGTAAATGCGCGCAGCGCTCTGCACAGTTCCTCTGCCGCTGCTTCCTGCGTATCCCACGATGTGACGATGCGCACGGCCGTATGCGTCGCATCCACCCGTTCCCAATCTGCGATCACAAAACGTTCCCGCAGCCGAGCGAGCAGCACATCGGGAAGGATTGGGAAGATCTGATTGGTCTTTGATTCGATCAGAAATGGAATCTCACATTCCTTCAGCACCTTTGCGATCTTCTGCGCCATCGCGTTGGCATGCGCTGCCAGGCGCAGATAGCGATCCCCTTCCATCAGCACATCAAACTGTATGCCCAGCAGGCGTCCCTTCGCCAGCATGGCACCGTTTTGCTTGATGTGGTAACGGAAATCCGGCTTGAGCGCATCATTGACGATGACCAGCGCCTCCCCAAACAGTGCGCCGTTCTTCGTACCGCCGATGTAAAAGACATCACACAGCTGCGCCAGCTGCGGCAGGGTCAGATCATTGCCTTCCGCACACAGCGCATTGCCTAAGCGCGCCCCGTCCAGAAACAGATAAAGTCCATGGGCGTGACAGCATTCGCTGAGCGCTTTCAGCTGTGCATACGTATAAAAGGTACCGATCTCCGTCGCATCTGACACATAGACCATCGCCGGTTTCACCATATGTTCATCTGTGTGTTTCGCAAGGATCGCTTCCACGTCCGCACACTGCAGCCGGCCATCCGCACTTGGCGCATACAGCACCTTGTGCCCGCTGTTTTCGATCGCACCGCTCTCATGTACATTGATGTGTCCGCTCTCTGCGCAGATCACTGCTTCATGCGGCCGCAGCGCGGCAGCGATCACCGTCTTGTTGCACTGTGTTCCACCAACCAGAAAGTGCACATCACAATCGTCACATTCGATCGCCTGGCGGATCTTTTCTGCCGCCCGCTCACAATACGGATCCAGCCCATAGCCGGCGCTCTGCTCATGATTGGTCGCAGCCAGACGCTCCAGGATTTCCTCACATGCGCCTTCACTGTAATCGTTGACAAACGAAATCATCTGTATTCCCTCTTTCCAAATGTTTGAACAACATAAGGATACCACAAGGACGGGTGCTTGAAAATCCCCTGGTCTCCTTCTTTTCGCATTGCAATTTGAAAAAAGAATCTCTATACTTATGTGTGAATCGGAGGTAGCTACATGTTGAAGACAGATGAAATATATTTATTGGATTTTGCAAAGAAGCTGCTGGCGATCGATTCGCCCAGCGGCTATTGTGCCCATGCGATCCGCTTTATGGAAGAAGAAGCGCAGGCACTGGGCTATACCTGCACGAGAAACCGGAAAGGCAATCTGCTCATCCGCGTGCCCGGCACTGCATCCACACATACGACGGCCCTGAGCGCACACTGTGATACCCTGGGGCTCATGGTGCGTTCCATCAAGGAAAATGGTACCCTGGCCGTGACGGCGATCGGTTCCCCGACCTTGCCGACCCTGGACTCGGAATACTGCCGCATCCTCACTCGGGATGGCGATGTGTACACCGGCACGATCCTGTGCACCGCCGCCAGCAAACACGTACACCCGGATGCCGCTACGCTCACCCGGGATGCGGACAGCCTGGAAGTGCGGATCGATGAGATCGTGCACGACAAAAAAGATGTGGAGGCGCTCGGCATCCGCAACGGCGACTACATCGCCATCGACCCAAAAACGACCGTCACCGACAGCGGCTTCATCAAATCCCGCTTTCTGGATGACAAGATCAGCTGCGCCTGTCTGTTTGCCGTGCTGCATACGCTCAAAGAGCACGCCATCACCTTGAAAAATGACCTGCTGTTCGTGTTCAGCACCTACGAAGAAGTCGGTCATGGCGCCAGCAGCATGCCAGCAGACGTCGATGCGATGCTCGCCGTCGACATGGGCTGTATCGGTTTGGATCTCGCCTGTACGGAGTACGATGTCAGCATCTGCGCCAAGGACAGCAGCGGACCCTACGACTATGCGATGACCACACAGCTGATCCAGCTGGCAAAACAAGAAGGTCTCTCGTTTGCTGTCGATATCTACCCAATGTATGGAAGCGATGTCTCTGCCGCACTGAAGGGCGGAAACGACATCAAAGGCGCATTGATCGGACCGGGTGTCCACGCCTCCCATGGCATGGAGCGCACACACATCCAGGCGTTAAACAATACCGTTTCCCTCATTCTGGCCTACCTGCTCGCCGACGCATAGGCGTTCCTGCAGGCTTCCGATCATGAAAAAGGTGCAGATCCTCATTCTGCACTTTTTTATATGGTCCCTACCGCTATGCGTCAGCGGAAGGCCAGCATCGATGCCTCCAGACACGCAGAGAGCTTCAGACGTTTTGCGATGCCGTCCGCAAAGACGATCTCGATCTCGTCATCTTCCAGAAAGACGCGGCGGACCCGTCCGACGCCCAGCGTCTTATGAACGATGCGCTTGCCGGGACGCAGATTCGATCGGGTCGGCTGTTTTTCTTTCTTCTCGTTGTGTTTTGGCGCTTCATCGTTTGTCTTCATCAGATGATACAGGTCGCTGATAAAGGCATGCGGCAACATCCGCTGCATGAATGCGCTCTTCGCCACCAAGAATACCATGCGCTTGGACACTTTGGACAGCACGCTGTATAACAGCCTGCGCTCCTGTTCCTGATCCGGAAAGATCTGATAGAAGGCATCCAGGCAGTCCAGGAAGCACGCTTCCTCAAACACCTTGCCTTTGACCTGTGAAAAATCATACAAGGTGATCGCATGGCGCTGGTCATCTTTGATATCCGCCAGTTCTCCCAGCCGGCGTAACAGCTCCTTTGGATCCGGGTAACGCTGCGCCATGGTCGCAAAGACGAGGATGTTTGGATTGCGCATGGTCACGCCCTTCGCCTTGATATAGTCTTCGTAATGCAGCTTGGTCAGCACATAGAGCAGCAGTTTGATCGAATCCAGACGCTGTGCGATGCGGATCTGCTCGATGTGTTCGATCACCCGGTTCTTCGCGGAGGAACGGATCGAACTATTGACGATCGCACTGTAAATGTCCAGCGTATCATCCCTCTGCAACAGCCGTTCGATCTCGCCCAGCGCGCGTTCGCTCAGCGCAAATCCGATCTTTTTCTGCACGGCGACAAACGAGCGAAGGTCCTTCGGATCGATCATCAGATGAAAGAGCGCGATCAGATCATGGATGGTATCATCACGGAAAAAGCTGTGGAAGTCCGAGACGGTAAACGGGATCCCCTCCTGATCCAGCAGATCCGCCAGCGGCAGCAGCGTAAAATGTTCCCGGCTCAGAAAGGTCATTCCCGGGTTGTTTTTAGCGAGCACCAGTGCATTGCGGTAAGATGCATCCAGATCCTTCGCCGTGATGAAACGGACGACCGAATCATCCTTCAGCTGAAAATCATGATCACTGTGCATGAATTTCCGGATCATTTCATCGATGTTGGCGTCACAGCGATAATTCTGTGACAGCACGACCTTGCGCACCTGCGGATAAGCAGCCTGAAAATCCTCATAGCTCATCCGGTAGGGCGCATGTGCGCCGGCATACTGATCATTGTCGATGAAGAGCACGATCGAAGTATCGTCATCCGTGATGAGTCGCAGCAGCATATACGCCGCAAATGAGAGATTCTGTGCATCATCCACGTGGATGTAGCGATAATGAGAGCGCAACTGTTCACACAGGGCCGGCTCCTTCAGCAGACACTGATAGGCCTGTGCCATCAGATCCTCATAGCTCATCAGCGAACGCTGTTGTTTATACGCTTCCAGCTGCTGATAAAGATAGAGAAAATCGATTCCCGGATAGGAGATCTTGGCGATCTCACTGTTGACCATCAGCGACCCCTTGCATTCACACAGCTTTCGGTAGACCTCATCCAGCTCATAGTGGTTCAGACGCACATTAAAAAACTCCTGTATCATCTTGGAGACCTGCAGGCGGAAATCTCTGGACACCTGCGGCAGCGTCGTGCCATGCAGCTGATGATAGCGATGGAGCACCTGATAACAGAACTGATAGATCGTTTTGAAGGTCGGCCCCTTTTCCTCCTCCAGCGGATCATAGGAAGCGGTCCACAGATGTTCCAGATGTCTGGTGTCTTCTTTATATGCAGCCAGATTCAGCACGTGCTGAAAGGAGATCCCCTCCTCCTTCAAAAAGTGCAGGCGCTTCAGCAGCAGCGTCGTCTTTCCGCTGCCGCTGCGGCCGCTGACATAGACCTTGCCTTTCCCCTCTTTCTGAAACAGCACAGCCTGTTCATTTTCTTCCATATGGTTTGATCCCATGAATATCCCCTTTCCTTTTCGCTGTCGACATGATAAACATTATACCGCATTTCCTGCGGTTTTTCACCAGGATTTCGCAGTTGTGCGCGCTTTTTTCATCACAGCGCTTACAAAGAAAAGCTGCCCGCATGGACAGCCTTCCTCCTGTTTCTCTTTTATTCTTTCTCTGCCAGCAGTCCCATGATCTCGTCACGGAAGATTCGGGCATCCATCTCTTTGAGGTCTTCTGCGATCGCCGGCCGAA
>ERZ1643246.3636-NODE-3636-length-12978-cov-15.377389_pt1 | contig 12978 bp, 8 predicted proteins | sample MGYA00579265_ERZ1643246 | MGnify/ENA primary metagenome ERZ1643246 (study PRJEB29033, sample SAMEA4952261) | chicken gut metagenome | biome: Broiler Chicken; feature: Gastrointestinal Tract; material: Caecum | place: Ireland | collected 2018 | study: Broiler... | reverse complement strand
TCGAGAGCGGCGCGCTGTTCGTATGGTACTTCCACTATATGCCGGTAGGACACGGTGCTGTGACGGATCTTCTCCCGACCCCGGAGCAGAGAGAAGAGATGTATCACCGCATCCGTCATTTCCGTGAGACGAAACCGATCTTCGGAATGGACTTCCAGAACGACGGAGAGTACGTCGGCGGATGTATTGCCGGAGGAAGAAGATACCTGCACATCAATGCAAAGGGCGATGTGGAGCCGTGCGTATTTATCCATTACTCCAATGTAAATATCCACGACTGCTCACTGCTGGATGCGCTGAGAAGCCCGATTTTCCAGGCATATCATGACAACCAGCCGTTCAACAACAATCACCTGCGTCCGTGCCCGATGCTCGAGAATCCGGGCAGGTTAAAACAGCTTGTAAAAGAGACAGGGGCTGTGAATACGGATTATCAGGATCCGGAGAGCGTGGATGAACTCTGCGACAGATGCGTGCCGTATGCGAAGAACTGGAAGCCGACGGCGGATAAGCTGTGGAGCGAGAGCCATCCGGAAAAATAAAATATGAAATAGCTGTAAATATATAAAAAGGACAGGACGATGAACGTTCTGTTCTTTTTTTGCGGGAGGAAAATCACCCCACATAACATTGATTTACCCCCATCCCTGTCCGGATGTCCGCGGGTTATAATGAGAAACAAAAACGGATCAGTATTTTTATGTCAGGAGGAGACAGATATGGGTGAATTCCGATCAGCGGTACCGGTATGGGGCGAGAAACTTTCCGGAAAGTATAATCAGTTTCTGGGATTCCATACAGAGATCGAAACAGGAAAGGACGATGAAATCGTAGTCGCTATAGCAGCGCGAAGCTATTACCGGCTGTACATCAACGGAAAGATAAGGGCGTGCGGGCCGGCGCGAACTGCAAAGCACTACTGCCGTGTGGACAGGCACATATTCCGGCTGTCGGGCAGAGTACATATCGCCATAGAGACGGCAGCTTATGACAAACCGGAGAAGTACTGCAATGACTGTACGTTGGAGCCGGGGATGCTGGCAGCGGAGATTATGGACGAAGAGGGAAATATCCTTGCGTCGACAGGACAAAAAGGTTTCCTGTATACAGAATTAAATTACAGAAAACCAAATGTTGAAACAATGAGTCATTCCCGTGGTATAATCGAATGGTACAAGCTGAAAGAGGACAGCTTTCAGTGGGTGTACGGTGACAGCAGTCTGCAATGGAGTGAGCCGGCGCCGCTTCAGGAGAAGATCGGCTGGCTCCCCAGAAGAGCGCCATATGCGACTCTGCGGCCGATTCCGGTGCGGTATATGGGCGGCGTCTGTGATATGGAGGACAGCGGTGAGGCGGAAGCGGGATTTGTCCTGACTATTGCAAGGGAGTTTAACCGGAAGTGGTATGAGAGCCTGAAGGATGAAGATCAGTTCCTGCAGAAACTCCGCGGGCTTCAGGAAGTTCCCTTTACCGGGACATACCGGATCTCCATGCGGGAGAACAGCGATGAAGGGCAGGGGAATAACAAAGAAAAAGTCCTTTATATGACTCCCGGGGAACATCCGGCGTCAGTCATCTTTGAGAATGAAGAAACGGAGCTGGGATTTATTGACTTCAAGATCAAAGTTGAGAAGAATACGGTTGTGGACGTGGTCAACACGGATCACCTGTCCCTATACGGTGAGCTGCGCGCAAACAGCTATGTCACACGGTACGAGCTGGCGCCGGGCAGTTATCATCTGACCACGTTTGAGCCGAAATTGGTAAGATATATCCGGATGATATTTACGACAGAAGGAAAAGTCGAGGTGACATTTCCAAGGCTTCTGGACGACAGTTACCCGGATGAGGAGAATGCATATTTCAGCTGCAGCGACGGGGAACTGAATCGGATCTATAACGGTGCGAGGCGGACGCTCAGACTGAGCACCCTTGACATTTTCATGGATTGTCCCCAGAGGGAGCGGGGCGGCTGGCTGTGCGATTCCCATTTTGCTGCCCAGGCAGCGTGGCAGATGTTCGGAAATCTCGGCACAGAGAAAGATTTTATAGAGAATTTCATGAAGACGACGGGAATGTGGAATGGATTTTTCCCGGAAGTCTATCCGGGCAGCAAAGCGGATGAGAGCGATCCGGGCTTCGTCAATTGGTCGTTCTGGCTGATGACAGAGCTGTGTGATTATTATGACAGATCGGGAGATGCCGGATTTATCGCGGAGTGCAGGAAACGGGTGGAAGAGTTTGTGGCCGGGCTGCTTTCTCTCCGGGGAGACAGCGGGCTGATCGAGACAGAGCGGGGAGAGTTTGTGGACTGGTCCCTTGCCAACCGGGACTTTGCACTAAAACCGGTCAGCATTCCCAATAACTGTCTTGCGGTCTGTGTTCTGGAACGGCTCTCCGGGCTGTACGGACGGAAAGACTGGAAAGAAGCGGCGGAAGAGATACGGCGGATCATCGGGAAGCTGGATGCAGACGCAGGAATTTTCGGAGGCGGCGGAGACGGCGCTGCCGTAAAAGACGGGAAACTGGTGCGCACGGACTGCCCTACAGAGGGCGGGCAGGCGCTGGAGCTCTGGAGCGGTTTTCACCGGGAAGATACGGACTATATCAAGAATTTTGTCCACAGGATGGGACCGTGCCCCGAATACCGGGCAAATCCGAATATCGGGAAAGCAAATCTTTTCATCGGTCTGATGATCCGGTTTGATGTGCTTGGAAAACTGGGATATATTCAGGAGCTTGTCAGGGAACTCAAGGACGTGTATCTGGAAGAATTAAAGTTGGGTTCGGGCACATTCTTTGAGAATATCAATGCCTTTTCGGGATGCCATGGATTCAACGGTATGGCAGGAGCCCTGCTCACGGAGAAAGTGCTTGGGCTGGGGCAGCCGATACAGAGGACGAAGACGGTTGTGATCGAACCTCATCCGGGAGCCCTCAGATGGGCGGAGGGCGCGGCAGTGTGTGCGGCGGGAATGATCTTCCTGAAGTGGTCTGCGGATGCGGATCTGCACACGTTGAAGATCAGCCTGACGCTGCCGGAAGGATGGAAAGCGGATTTCCGAAGAGCCTTTGAGCTGACCGGATGGCAGATCGAACTGAACGGGACGCCGGTGTGACCAAAGGCTGTGTCCCTGCTTATACTGATGAAGAATAAGGATATTGTATCATAAGAAACTGCAGATGCAGGAGGTGAGAGGGATGGCAAAAATAAAGAGAAAACTGCATATTCAGTTCAGAAGTATCCGGAACCGGATGATCTTCAGCTTCCTGCTGGTCTTTCTGGCGGTGCTTGTATTTATGGGGGCAAGCATCTATCTGTTTACCGTGAATATGCTGGAGACGAGAAACCAGCAGTCTTATGAAAAGATTCTGGAATCAGCGGAAAATGTCCTTGACGACAGGTTTTCTATCTATAAAGGAACTGCAAGGTCAGTACTCGAAGATCAGGCAGTACAGGAGACATTGCAGGAAGAGGACAGCACATCCGGAGAATTTATGAGTCAGGGCCGGCTGAATGAACTGGCGCCTGTGGGCTGGGAACTGATCTACAGTATGGAGGATGTGACCGCCGTTTATCTGTTTGACAACAGCGGTAAATTTTATTATGAAGATCCGGGCAGGAGCACCAGCGATGCGGAAGCGGCGGTCAACTATGAGCAGATCCAGAATGAAAGCTGGTACCGGCAGGCAATAGATGCAAAAGGGAAAGAGATATTTCTGGGCTATGACGTGATCAGCGGAACACCGAACAGGATGTCCTGTGTGAAGGTGATCAACCGTCTGAACAGCACGGACAAGATCGGACTGCTGGTCATCAGCATCAGCCGGGACGCCATGGAAAATGTAATCGGACAGTTCCCGGTACAGAGAGATATCTATGTTGTGATGAACCGGGGCATGACCGTATATCAGAGTGGATATGACAAAGAGCAGTTCGGAAATTCTCTGGACGCGGTTCTTCGAAATGAGGACGGTCGGTACCTGATCACGGAACATCAGTGCGAGGAAACGGACTGGACGCTTGGACACGCGGTGAGGCGAAGCGATATCTTTGCGGATGCATCTACTGTGCGGACGATCATTGTGGTAATCGGTGTATTTGCCGCCGCAGTTGTGGTCGTACTCTGTATTCTGCAGGCACGTCAGATCACCCGGCCTCTGGAACAGCTTAAGAAGGACATTCAGAGAGTCGGGGAAGGTAAACGAAATTTCCGCAATACATTCGGCGATGACGAGGTCGGCGTGATCGGGCGGGAATTCCAGAACATGGTCACTCAACAGTTACAGTTGAAGGAGCAGGTGGCAAAAGAGGAGCTGCTCAGAAAGGATTCCGAGCTTCAGCTTCTGCAGTCTCAGATCAATCCCCATTTCCTGTACAATACGCTGGATACGCTGTACTGGATGGCACTGGGGGAGGATGCAGAGCAGTCGGCGGAACTGACCCAGGCGCTCTCGGAGATCTTTAAGATCAGCCTCAGCGAGGGGGAGGAATTCATCGCGGTCAGGGATGAGATCAAGTTTATCGAAGACTATCTGTATATCCAGAATGTACGATTTGAGGATAAGTTTCTTGTACAGATTCAGGTAGATGAGGAAATCCGGGATATCCGAATCCTGAAACAGATCATACAGCCCTTTGTGGAAAATGCGATTTACCACGGCCTGGAACCCAAGTTCGGAAAAGGCAGCCTGACGGTCACGGGAGTAAAAGAAGACGGATACATTGTATTTCAGGTGACGGATGACGGTGTGGGGATTGATGAAGATGTGGATATTATGAAAGGCTATGCCGTGTCAAATGTATATCAGCGGCTGAAGCTGCATTATGGAGAGAAAGCGGAGCTTAAGTTTGACAGCCGTCCGGGCGGCGGAACGGTGGTGACAATCAGGATTCCGCTTGAGGAGGTGGGAGATGCTGAAGATCGTATTGATTGACGACGAGATTATCGTGCTGCGGGGGATCTCTGCCCTGCTGAAGAAGCAGTCGGAATATGAACTGGCCGGAACCGCGGACAACGGGATTGACGGACTGAAAACGGTATTGGAGACAAAACCGGATATCGTCATGACAGATATCCGTATGCCCGGGATGAGCGGGCTGGAAATGATCAAAAAGATCAAGAAAAGCCTGCCGGATACGGTATATATCGTCTTCAGCGGTTTTAATGAATTCAAATATGTGAAAGAAGCCATCGGACTTGGCGTGGTGGATTATATCGAAAAACCGGTTACCATCCCCAAGCTGAAAGAAGTGCTGAAAAAAGCTTCCGGTATCCTGAGCTACCAGCAGAATTACCGGGAGATGACACAGAACCGGGAGAAAGCGGACAGAGCTATTTTGGAAAGGCTTATCAGACATCTGTACGAACGGCCGCAGGACGAGGAGGAGATGATCCGGCAGATCGGGGAGAAGAATCCTGCTCTGACCAGCTGCCGGTCGGTATTTGTATTAAAAGCAGCGGAAGACCATGGGGAGAGTGTAGATGATTATAGAAACATCGTGCAGCAGCTCACATTTGACATGATCGGCAATGATCCGGTGGAAGTCTATTCTTTCTATGATCATGAGAACCTGATTCTTGTGTATTTCAATCTGGGCTCCATGGAGTTCCCGTTTCTGGAGCGGGTCAGAGAAAAGAAGAGCCGGATCGATGCCGGCGGGCTTCAGGTCATGATCGGGGTAAGCTGTGTGCATAAAAGCCTTTCAGATCTGGAGAAAGCCTTCGAGGAAGCGGATAACGCGTTCCGGTATGCCCGCTATCTCGGAGAGACAGAAGTGATCAGCAGCGGTGATGTGGAATTTGCCGGAAGTGTAGGGGAGGAGTCGAAAAAGGATTATGACGCCATCATCTTTGAGTTCCGCGCCGGGCAGTATGACGAGTGCAGGGAGCATATAAAGGCATATATCGGCAGGCTCCGGGAACAGGATCTGCGGCCGGAACTGTATGTGCAGTCCTGCTGGGAGCTTGTCCATCTTCTGCAGATCATGCTCAACGAGGCAGGACATACAGACGGAAGCTATGTGAATGTGGATTACTATGAGCTGATGCATATGACTGCCGAGGGTGAGATTACAGCATGGACGCAGCAGAAAGCGGATATGATTATAGACGAGGCGCAGAAACGGCAGAATGACGGCAGCAGCCGGACTGTGCGCGAGATGAAGAACTATATCGACAGACATTTTGCAGAGGGGATATCTCTTGACGAGCTGGCGGATCAGGTACATATGAGCAAGACCTATCTCAGTATGCTCTTTAAGAAGGAGGAGGGGATTTCTTATATCAAATACCTGACAAAAGTGCGCATGGAGAAAGCCATGGACTTCCTGCGGCAGGGATATAAGGCAAAAGAAGTTTGCGAGATGGTAGGATACCATGATTACAAGTATTTTAGTACCCAGTTTAAGAGCAGTACAGGCATGACGCTGGACAATTATAAGAAGTCCCTGTAACTGCGGACATTTAACAGGGGAGGATAAAAGACACCCCACAAATCATAAAAATCCCCTGATATTGAAAAACTCTGTTTGTGATTACACTAAAAGCAGCTCAAGAAAGAACGCTTTATAAAACAGGAAACAGAGGAGGAACGAACATGAAGTGGAAAAAAGTTATGAGTGGTATACTTGTCGCATCGATGACGGCAGCGCTGCTTGCAGGCTGCGGAGGAAACTCAGGAGAAGAGCAGGCGGCAGCCGACGGCAGCAAGACAGTTCATTTCCTGACAGCATGGAATGAAGATGAAGATATTACGGCAGTAGTAAAACAGCTCACAGACGACTACAATGCAACGAATCCGGAGACGCCGATCAATCTGGAGATTGAAGTTGTGGCCCAGTCGGATATGAACCAGAGACTTTCTGTACTGGCCGCCAGTAATGAACTTCCGGATATGTTTGTCACAGGTACGCAGGAATATATTGAAAGCTATGTGGATCAGGGAATCCTCAAGAATATAGACGATGTGATTTCTGATCAGGGTGTCACAACAATTTCGGATGAAGACAGGGAGTCTATCCTCGATCTTACAAAACTGGACAATATGTATGTGATCCCCACAAATAAAAATATTGAGGGAATCTGGTACAACAAAGAGATCTTTGATGACCTGGGACTTCAGGTCCCGACAACGATTGATGAGTTCATGGATGTATGCGCCGAGATCAAAGACGCCGGCATTCAGCCTATGACGGTAGCAGGTTCCGAGCAGTGGCCTATCACCCGTCTGATCGGGGCATATGCGACAGCACTCGGAGGTACAGATTATCTGGTAAAGGCTAACGACGGGGAAGTTTCATGGACGGATGATTCCTTTATCCAGGCGTATGAATGGCTTCAGGAGATGGGAGAGAACGGTTACTTCGGAGAAGGAATGACAACGGTTGACTCCGATACGCAGAACTCTCTGTTTATTACAGGATCAGCGGCAATGTGCTACAACGGTTCCTGGTTTACAGAAAACCTGAACAGTGAGAACAGTACCATCGGTGAAAATGTAGGATTCTTCGCATTCCCGTCTGTAGACGGCGGACAGGGTGTGCCGAATACATACACGACAAGCTACGGAATGTACATCTGTGTGAAAGACGAGTCCTATGACGACGCCATGGGCGCATGGCTGGGTTATGTGATGAACAACTTCGGTGACAAATCTATGGAGTTGCATAACTGGATCACACCTTACACAATGGCAGAAGAGCATGAGACCAGCTTCTTTACCCAGATCCTGATCGACGCGACAGCAGAACAGGGCGCGGCGTCTGTATGGCCGGAATACGCAATGCCCACAAGCGTACAGGATGTAGAGTATCAGGGAGCACAGATGCTTGCGCTTGGTCAGATGACTCCGGAGGATTACGGACAGTCTATCGACGATGCGTGGGCACAGGTACAGTAACAGAGTGCGAGAGATGAATATGCCGGCTGGGAGACAGCCGGCATAAGATTTCTGGAAAGCAATAACGGAAAGTGTGGGGTGAACGATGAAAAAAGTACTGGGAAATAAAAAAGCAATCTGCCTGTTTACGCTCCCTGCTGTAATCCTTTTTACCTGTCTTGTATTTATTCCGCTGATCTGGTCATTTACCTATACATTCTTCAGCGGACAGCCGGGACTGGATTTCGAGTTTAACGTGCTTGACAACTATATAAGAGTTTTTACGGATAAAACACTTCGGACGACACTGGTCAACAACCTGATCTATGTGGTAGTGGTCGGCGGTATGCAGATCATACTGGGCTTTCTCATTGCAATGCTGATCAACTTCGGCGTGAAGAAACACCAGAATCTTGTGAGAAGCCTGCTCTTCATACCGGTAGTACTTCCGGGAGTTGCAGTAGCGCAGATGTTCCTCAAGATCTATGCCATCACACCGCAGTACGGGCTGCTCAACAGCTTCTTTGATGCGGTGGGGCTGGACAGCTTTGTAAAAGCGTGGACCGGAGATCCGCAGACAGCAATGATCGCCCTGATCATCATGGATATCTGGAAAGCGGTAGGTATGTACATACTGGTATTCTATTCCGGCATTATCGAGCTGCCGGAGGATTCTGTGGAAGCGGCAAGGATCGACGGCGCATCCACATGGCAGATTATCACAAAGGTACAGATCCCTCAGTTAAAACCGGTATTCCGCATGGCGCTGATCATCTGTATCACAGCCTGCTTCAAGGTGTACGATTCACCGGTGGCATTGACCGGCGGCGGCCCGGGTACGGCGACAATGATGCCATCCATGTATATGTACAATACAGCATTTAACTACGGAGAATTCGGATACGGCAGTGTGCTGGCACTTATTATCCTGCTTGAGTGTGCACTCTTTACACTGGTAGTCGGACGGATCTTCAGAAATAAAGAAGCAGAGTAAGAAGGAGGAAGATCATATGAGCGGAAAGAAACATATCGTATCAAGATGCATCAGCATTATTCTGGTCGTACTCCTTCTGGTGATCGCGATCTATCCGGTGCTGTGGCTGATCTTATCGTCATTGAAAACACAGAACGAACTGACACTGAATTCGGCATTTTCCCTTCCGGGATCCCTGAACTTTGACAACTACGTAGAGGCGTGGACAACAGGAAATATGGGAAGTTCCTTTGTAAACAGTGTAATCTGCACGGCAGGTTCCATGCTCCTGATCGTAGTGATCGCGGTTCCGTTCTCATTTGCGCTGGTAAAGATGCGCTGGAAATTGAGAAAGCGTATCAACAGCTACGTACTCATGGGAATGATGGTTCCCGTACAGGTAGCCCTGATCCCTCTGTTTTCCATGTATAACACGATGGGATTCACAAACTCGAGGATCGGTCTGATCCTGATCTATACGGCATATTCACTGCCCCTTTCCGTCACGCTGCTGACAGGATTCTTTGAGTCTGTGCCAAATGAACTGATCGAGGCAGCGGTAATAGACGGGTGCAGTATCTATCAGGTGCTCGGGAAGATCGTATTCCCGCTTATGACAAACTCGATCATGACAGTCCTGACGCTGCAGTTCATGTCATCGTGGAATGACCTGATCTTCTCCCAGACCATGATCTCGCAGCCGGCAAAACAGACGATCCAGACAGCGCTTATCATGTTCAACGGTTCATATGGACAGGTGAACTGGGGACCGCTCTTCGCGGCGATGGCGATCGCGGTCATCCCGACTCTGGTACTCTACCTCTTCCTGAGCAAGTTCATGATCAGAGGAATGACAGCAGGGGCAGTAAAAGGCTAAAACAACAGATTGCAGGAGGTTACTTATGGCTCAGTGGATCTGGAGATTCGGAGAATTTGAAATATATCATAATAGTGTAGTGCACAGCAAGCGTCAGGCTTACGGCTATCATGAACCGCCGATCTGGAAGATCTGCCGGTCTGAACCGGTGGTGGAATTCCGGAAAAAGATCAATACAAAAGGCGGTAAAATACACATCAGGGCGTGCGGAGATTTCTCCGCGGCCCTGATGGATGTGGCAAATGAGAGAGAGCCCCAGTATTTCGGGGCTCCGGAGATCGAACTTCCGGCAGGAGAGCACGTGCTGGATGTGCGTGTCATGAACTTTGAGACATTTCCCGCACTTTATATCGATGGGATCGTGGAGACAGATACTTCATGGGAAGCAGATGATATGACGCTGGATTACCGTCCGGCTGCTGCGTGGGATGTTTTTGATTCCCCGGAAAAGCGTCCGGATATTTTCCCGTTCCGGTATGAGCCGCTGGAAGTAAAGACCAGGGAAGTAATTCCGGAAAACGGCGTACTGTTTGACTTCGGAAGAGTGACTTTCGCGAAAGTCCATCTCAGCAACCTGACAAGGGGGCAGCAGTTCCGGATCCGTTACGGCGAGTCCCGGGAAGAAGCGATGAGTCCCGAGTGGTGTGTCACCCGCTTTATCGCAGAGCCGGAGAACGGAAAGAAAGACTTTCCGCCTTATGCGTTCCGGTATATCTATGTGAGTGATCCGGCAGCTGATATCCGGGCAGAGTATGAATATCTTCCTATGGCACAAAGAGGAGAATTCCGGTGTGATGACGAGCTGCTGAACAGAGTGTGGGATGTGGCGGCATATACGTTCCACCTGAACTGCCGTGAGATGTTCCTTGACGGGATTAAGAGAGACCGCTGGGTATGGTCCGCAGACGTGTATCAGAGTCTGTTCGTGAACCGGTATCTGTTCCGGGATGAGAAGATCGAGGAGCGGACGCTGACGGCTCTGGGAGGCAAAGCGCCGTTCCGGAGACATATCAATATCATCATGGATTATACGTTCTTCTAGTTCATGAGCCTGTATGAGCATTATATGGATTACGGCAACCGGGAATTTTTAAGGCAGATAAAGCCTCAGATGGATGAGGTGATGGAGTTCTGCTATTCCCGGACTGATCCTGACGGGTTTATGCGGGGAATCGAAGGAGACTGGATCTTTATCGACTGGGCCGAGATGGATAAGACCGGCGCTCTCTGTGCAGAGCAGATCCTTTATGGAGCTGCTCTGGAAGATTATGCCAGGATGTGCAAAGTCCTCGGCGCACCGGACAAAGGCGCCATGGAGAGGGCCGAAGCGCTTCGAAAGAAAATATCCGAGAAGTTCTGGGATGATGAAAAAGGCGCGTTTATCGACAGCTATGAGTCCGGCAGGAAATATGTGACCAGACAGACCAATATTCTGGCTTATCTCTATCTTCCCTGTACAGAAGAACAGAAACAGTCCATCTATGAAAATGTGATCCGCAACAAAGCTGTTGCTCCGATCACAACACCGTATTTTACATTTTACGAGAATCAGGTGCACTGTCTGGCGGGACATTCTGATTTCCTGGAAGAGTCGATCCGGGAGTATTACGGCAGTATGCTGGACACCGGCGCTACCACACTGTATGAGCAGTATGATCCCAATGACACCGGAGCGGAGCATTACGCCATGTACGGGCGTCCCTTTGAAAAGTCGCTCTGCCATGCATGGAGCGCAAGCCCGATCTATCTGTTCGGCCGATTCCGGCTGGGCGTGGTAAATACCGGAGTTGGGTACGATACATTTGACATCCGGCCCCAGACCGGAAATCTCCATTCCGTCAGCGGAAAAGTGCCGGTGCCGGGCGGATATGTAACCGTACAGGCAGAGAAAGACCGGGTGGAAGTATTGTCGGATATCCCGGGTGGAACCTTGTACTGGAAAGGAAAAGCATACCCGGTGGAAAAAGGGAAAACACTGGTTATTGAAGAATAATACTTATACAGATCTGTGCAGTTGTCTGTACTGTAACGGCGTCATTTTATATGCCTCTTTGAAGGGGCAGTAAAATGGCGCCGTACTTTTATATCCGGGATTCAGCAGGCTCTTTTCTGAACGAAAAGCTGGTATATGATCTGATGGACTGGCAAATAGAGTAATAAAGTTGGCATTTGCTTTTTTATTGTGTTAGAATACTTGCGTATGTATAACGTGTCAGTATATTGCAGGAAAGTGAATGAAAATGAAGTCAGAAATCTTAAAACTGCTCCGGGAGACAGACGGCTATGTATCCGGGCAGCAGATCAGCGGGCAGTTTGGCGTGTCAAGGACTGCCGTATGGAAAGTAATCCGTCAGCTTCAGGAGGAAGGCTATCAGGTAGAAGCCGTGCGCAATAAGGGGTATCATATTGTGGACAGTCCGGACGTGATGACAAAGGAAGAGCTTTCCAGTCTGATAAACACCCGATGGGCAGGGAGAAATATCTTGTATTATGATGTGACGGATTCCACAAATCTGAGGATCAAACAGGCGGGAGACGAGGGCGCGCCTCATGGTACTCTGGCAGTGGCGGACCGGCAGACTGCAGGCCGCGGACGCCGCGGGCGGACGTGGGAGTCCCCGGCGGGCAGCAGTATTTATATGTCCATTCTTCTGCGTCCTGAGATCGCACCGAATAAAGCGTCCATGCTCACACTCGTCATGGCTCTCAGCGTGGCGGAAGGAATACGGCAGTGCATATCACAGCCCGGATGTCCTGAACTTCAGATCAAGTGGCCCAATGATGTTATTATCAATGGGAAGAAGGTGGTGGGCATTCTGACAGAGATGAGCAGCCAGATCGATTATATCAATCATGTGACCGTAGGCGTGGGAATCAATGTAAATATGACCGACTTTCCGGAAGAGATTGCACAGACGGCAACATCTCTGCGGATAGAGTGCGGGCATACAGTGAAGCGTGCACCGTTGATCGCGGCAGTCATGGAGCGGCTGGAAAAGAACTATGAGACCTTTTTAGAGACAGAAGACCTGTCCGGTCTGTTGGATCGATACAGCGCCCTGCTGGTCAACCGCGATCGGGATGTTCAGATCATCGGAGCAAAAGAAACGTATCGTGCACACGCCATTGGCATCAACAACACAGGGGAGCTGATCGTGCGCAGAGAAAATGGGGACATAGAAAAAATAAACGCAGGCGAAGTATCTGTGCGGGGAGTGTACGGGTACGTGTGATAAGTCTGAGCATA
>ERZ1643246.3635-NODE-3635-length-12979-cov-9.389895_pt1 | contig 12979 bp, 9 predicted proteins | sample MGYA00579265_ERZ1643246 | MGnify/ENA primary metagenome ERZ1643246 (study PRJEB29033, sample SAMEA4952261) | chicken gut metagenome | biome: Broiler Chicken; feature: Gastrointestinal Tract; material: Caecum | place: Ireland | collected 2018 | study: Broiler... | reverse complement strand
TGGCCCCTGTCATCCATGATCTCAAATATATCTCCAGCCTTACGCTGTTCCCAAGGTTCAGTGAATCCGGCGAAGCGGATAGCCGGGACATTGCCGCTCATCGGGCCTCGCCCCCCAGAAGCTCCATGAGCTCGTGAATGCCAGCCATGTCGCTATCGTTACCCGTAAGCTGTCCAAGCATCTGCGAGAGATTGCTCTCCTCCGTGCGAATTTGCTCGTCCACCTCGGCGAACGTCGTCTCGTACTTATGGGAGAGGTCCTTGACTTTGTCAATGAGACTGTCAATCTCTGCGCGAGAGAGGGCGGAAATTCCGTCCTCGATGGGGCGGTTCCACTTGGTGTCCAATAGTTCGCGCGCCCGTTGGTCAGCAAGCCCTTCGATGGTGCTCTTGGTGCTTTCCTCGAGCTTTGCGGAGAGGCTCTTCTGCTCCTTCTTCGCTGTCTTCTGCTCATCGAGCAGGGACCGGGCCTTCTCGACCTGGTCAGCAAGCTCGTCTTGGTCGCCATCGGAGCGCAGGTCCTTAACCGCTTTCCTCAGCTTGGAGGCCACAAAGGCGTCGCCCGCGTCGTTAAGCGCCTCGCCGAGAGCAGCCTTGTCGTCCTCCGAGAGACCTTCGATGATCTCAGAGAGCTCCCCGTCGATGGCCGCTATTCGGTCGCTGACGGAGTCGAGGGCAAGCAGGTCGTCTGCGAGCAACTCGCGCTGGACGAGGTCGAATGGCAGCACGTGACCGCACCAACCATCCTGCACCTCCACCTCCTTGCCCCTCTTTTTCTTCGTCACAATGTTGGGGTCAACCTTCCTGACGACGTCGAAGCCCTCGGTCTGTATGACCTCGAGGTCGGCCTCAATGCCCTGCCAGAAGTCATCGAGAACCTGGTAGGCGTCATAGGGGTCCACCAGCTTCTCGCCCCCGAGCCTGTCGAAGATCTCCCGGGCGAGCCCGTCCTCCTCGGTCGGCAGGTTGACGAGGAAAGGCTCATCGACGAGCTCGTCGTAGAGCCACTGCCCGAAGTCGGAGAAGCGCGAGTCATAGGAGTCCAAGTAATTGCGAACGGCGTGGCTGTCCCTCACGCTCTCCCCTACGTCCTTCGGCTTGAGGCGCACGGTCGCACCGCCAGCCGACTCGAAGAGCTCGTCGCGCAGGCCGGGCAGCGCGTCCCAGTAGGACCTGAGCGCGTCGACTTCGGCAATGGGAATCCCCCCGAACATCGTCGCGTAGATGTCCCAGCTCTCGGGAGCCTCGGACGAGTCGACGTAGCGTGGGATGTTGAGGTTGTATCCGTTGTCGCGGATCTCCTGCTTTGAGACCACGCGACAGAAGCGCTCGACGTTCTTCCGGCTTTGGTAGGCATCAACGATGCGGCGAATGTCGCAGGCGCGGAGCCTGTTGTTCTTGCCGTCCTTCACGAAGCCCTTCGAGGCGTCGATGATGAGCACGTCGTCGCTTTGCCGGCGCTTCTTGAGCACCATCACGATCGTGGGGATTCCGGTGCCGAAGAAGATGTTGGCGGGAAGACCGATGATTGCGTCGATGTTCTCGTTCTCCACGAGAGCGGTGCGGATCTTCTCCTCCTCGCCGCCACGGAACAGCACGCCATGCGGCAGGACGATGCACATCACGCCGTCTGGCTTCAGGTGGTAGAGGTCGTGCAGCAGGAAGGCGTAGTCGGCCTTGCTCTTGGGGGCAACGCCATAGCCGTCGAAACGCCTGTCGGAGTCCTTGCCCTCGGGGTCCCAGCGCTGGGAGTAAGGCGGGTTCGAGACCACCGCGTCCACGAAGAGCGGCTCGTAGGACTCGGGGTGTCCCTCCTCGAACCACGGCCAGTCGTCCTCGAGCGTGTCGCCGCAGCGGCACGCGATGTTGTCCGGCGCGATACCGCGCATCACGAGGTTCATGCGCGTGAGGTTGTAGGTGTTCTCCTTGAGCTCCTGGGCGTAGTACTTGATGGACCCGCTGTAGCCCTGCTGACGTGCGACCGCCTCGCCGATGGTTATGAGAAGCGAACCAGACCCCGAGGTGGGGTCGTAGACGGTGACCTCGCCGCGACCCGCCAGGTTCTGGGCGACGATCCGCGAGATGAGGACGGAGACCTCGTGGGGGGTGTAGAACTCGCCGGCCTTCTTGCCAGCGTTGGCGGCGAAGTTGCTGATGAGGTACTCGTAGATGTAACCGAGCACATCGTAGCCCTGCTTGCCGTCCATGGGAATGTCGCGTATAAGCTGCAGGAGCGCGCTGATGGCCTTGGTCTGCGCCCCGGAGGTGTCTCCCAGCTTCGAGAGGCCAGTCTCAAGGGTGTCGAAGATCTTGTCGAACACGTTCTTGTGGGACGGCTTTATTAGGCGGGAGAAGGCGGAGAGGGCGTCTCGGACGTCCGAGACGTCGAAGTCCGAGCCCTTGGCGAGCCACGTCGAGTAGAGGTCGTCGTGTGAGATGAAGTAGCCCAGGTTGTTCTGCACGTAGGAGAGGGTCTCGGGGTCGTCCTCCCTGACCGTCTCCATGCTCTCCCTGTCGAAGCCGTTCTTGAGCAGGAACTGCTCCTCGCGGTCAGAGAGGAACTTGTAGAAGATGAAGCCGAGGATGTAGTCTTTGTACTCACTCGCCTCGATCTTAGAGCGCATCTCGTTGGCCGACGCCCAGATCCGGGCGGCTAGCTGCTGCTTGTTCATCGGTTCTCTTTCCCCTTGCACCTGTAGGCGGCATCTAGAGTCTCGCCCACCTCGTCTACCCATTCGGTCCAGCCGTTCTGGCTTCCCCCGAGCACGAACACCGCAGCCGAGCTCGAGCTGCCGAATGCCACGTCGTCCCGCAGGACGGACACCCCAAACCCTTCCCCGAAGAGCTCCCTCCTCGCGTCCGCGGCGCCGACGTTCTTGAGGACGGGCCGGGAGAGGTCGACCTGCGAGCCCGCGAGGACCGTGAACCTTCCTGTGCGCTCGTCGTAACGCCCTTTCGCGACGATGCCGTTCCTCCTGGTGTGGAAGACCGTATGGCTGCCGGGGATCGCGGCGTCAGTGCGGTCGAGCCCATAGCCGAGAACGGCCATCCGGAAGAGGATGCTCTTGTGCAGGCGCATTACCGTCTGCTCCTTGTACGGGCTCACGTAGGGCTGCGGGGTCTCGAGGTTGTCGGTCTCGTACGAGCCGTGCGAACGGATGTAGCCGATCGCGTCAGCCTCGAGCGCGTCCAGGACGTCCCTGTCCATGTTCGACTCGTCGTCCAGGAACATGACGGCCTTGTTCCAGAACTCCTTCCTAGACTTGTGGGCGTCAAGCCGGGATAGGCCCTGAGTGGTCTGCCCCGCGTACACGCGGCTGATGACCCCGTGGTCCTCGTCCAGGAGGTAGTAGACACCCCTCTTCGGGATGTCTGGCAGCCTCTTCGCCTCGGAGAGCAGCTCGCGGGGGACGATCACGGTCGTGAGCGACTCTCCCTCGACGTGGCAGATCCTGATTCCGTCCGGCTTGCTGCCTATGAGCCGGACGGTCATCGTGGTGAGCTCGATCATTTGCGGTCGGCACCCGACAGGCGGTCGATGAGACACATCTTGACGTAGGAAGCCAGGCTCATCCCGGATAGGCTCGCCGCCTCCTTGGCGGAGTCCCGCAAGCTGCGAGGCATCCTGAGCGTCACCGAGACGCTCTCCGAGTTCGTGAGGAAGCCTTGTATCTCAGTAGGTGTGGCACCGGAATCAACGAGTTCCGAGTACTTCATGAGCACCCTCCGCAGAAAGCAAGATGCATTACATATGACGTTATTCTAGTTTCTGTGCCAACACTTGGGAACAGCGTAAGCTGGGAGGGCTTTGCGCATTTGACAAAGGACGCGGCTACTCTAAGGCAGACATCCGGGAGTCGGGTACCCCACTCGTGCTCTACGGTCGCCTCTACACGCACTACGAATCGGTGATTAAGGGCGTTGACACGTTTGCCGAGCCCAAGGACGGGTCGCTCTACAGCCATGGCGGAGAGGTGGTTGTGCCAGGCTCTGGGGAGACCGCAGAGGACATCGCCGTAGCGTCGCATATTGCCAGCTCAGGAATACTGCTGGGTGGAGACCTCAACGTAATCACGCCTTCTCCGGCAATCGATTCGTCCTTCCTGGCCATAGAGATTACGAGCGGCTCTCCGCACTACCAGCTAGCTACGAAGGCCCAGGGGAAGTCAGTAGTACACATCCACAACGAGGACATCGCCGACGTGGATTTCAGCTACCCAACCCCTCCTGAACAGCGCCAGATCGGCACGCTCTTCTCTTGTTTCGATAGCCTCATCACCCTTCATCAGCGTGAGCAGGGGAATGTTTGGCACAAAAACGGAGCTTGGAACGGCCTAACGAACCCGCTGGTTTTCAGAACTCCACTGGCAGCAAGTAGCCCATCCTGTACACCCACGGTGGCCAGGATGGACGCTGCGGACGGAGCGGACAAGGCGGCCGCGGGATCAGTCCCGATGGCTCAGACTTTCGTCTGTGCCCCGGGGATGCCTCCGCGGCCGCATCGTCCGAACGTCCCTTCTCTCTGCGGGGGATGCCCCGTGCCCCTGGGGGTGACCGGCTTGAGTTGTGACGCCATGCCGAGGCGCCTGAACGTCCGCGTCTCCGACGGGGAGCTCGAGGCCCTGGACCGGGCGTCCGCCGGGATGGGCTGCTCCAGGAGCCAGGTCGTGAGGCCCCTGATACACTGCATCGCGGACGGCGTGACGCGCATGGGGGCGGGCACCGTCGCCATAGACTACGAGACCTCACACGGCATCGTGCGAAACCTGCGCTCCATAGGGACGCTCTACAACCAGCCCGTGGCGGCGCTCAACACGATCGAAAAGCTCTCACACGAGTCTTGAAACAAAAGCAGGGCAGGACCGATCGTCGCGGTACAAAAACTGCACCTATAAGAAAAAGGTCAGAGGTTTAAGCCTCTGACCTGCGGTTTCGTGGTCGGGTGGACTGGATTCGAACCAGCGACCCCTTGACCCCCAGTCAAGTGCGCTACCAAACTGCGCCACCACCCGTTTGCTTCTGCTCGGTCTCCCTCACAGCGCTTGGCAATAGTAACACTTTAGGAACGTCGGGTTCAACCGAGAATGCAAAAACTTTTACCACTCGCAGACAGCCTCCCGCGAGGGGAGAAGGGCGAGGCTTTCCCCGCGGGCGTGACGGACGGCAGGAATTCACGGTAGGAATTCCCGCGAGGGAGAGGCAACGGCCCTCTCCCCTACTTCACCCCGCTCGGGGCGTGCTTGCTTGCGCCCACGAGAATCCAGGCGCACAGCAGCAGCGTGGGGATGCAAGCGAGAAGCCCCAGCGGCGCTGGCCCGAGGATGCCGATCCCATCGGTGGAGAACCACGCGGGAAGCCCTGCCACGGCGTTGAGGGCACCATGCGCGAGGGCGCAGGGCCACACGCTTTGGGTGACGTCCCTCAGCAGGCAGAGCAGGGCGCCAAACCCCATGCAGAACAGCACCATCGCGAGGATGCCCACCACAGGGAACCCAGGATAGGACGTCCCGTAGTTGTATCCCATCGCGATGAGTGGGGCATGCCACAGACCCCAAATGGCACCGGTGGCGAGCATCGCCGCGGGACGGGGCAGCCAACCCCTGAGGGCGGGGTACAGGAAGCCGCGCCATCCCGCCTCCTCGCCGATGGCGAAGAGCATGTTGAAGAACGGGGCGACAAGCATCGCCAACGCAAACTGCGCGACCATCAGCATGGGCACCCGCGAGCCATGGGCACCGAGCTGCGCCTTAGCCGCCTGGGCGTAGGCGGTAGCGGCGGAATCGAAGGACCCCGACACGAGGGCGAAGTACACGAGGGCGCCCAGCAGCGTGAGGACGGACGGGGCGAGGAGCGCCACCACGTACCAGCGGACGTTGCCGCTGACGCGCGGCCTCCAGCCCCGGGGCACGTCGGCTCCGGGGACGACCCTCACCACGAGCGCGGCGACCAGGGGGCCAAACATCGTGAGGGGCAGCACGACCGGCCACGGGCCAGACCCCTCCGCCACGCTCCAGCCGGTCTGCGACCCCGCCCAGACCCAGCAAACCCAGTCGATGGCGAACGCGAGGACGAGGAAGAGCGCCACTCTCCCCCGCGATGTCCTACCGTCCATGCGAGAGCCTCCCGTCACGAGGACGCGGCGACACCAGGCAGCCGACATCGACGAAGCCGTCCGTGCCTGTCGCAATCATAGCCCCGTGCGAACCACTGGACAAGCTGGGGAACGGAATAGAGGCCCCATGACCCAGGAATCCGCCCCCAACGGACGCACGCAGCCCCTGAGCCACTTGCGCGCACGGCAGAGGGGCGCGGGGCTGACGCCTCCCGACGCCGTCCCACGCCCCTCACAGGCGCTCGCCGTACTGGGTCCCGTGGCCCGTCCCTCTCCCCTACTGCTGCAGGCTCACGTTGCCCAGCGGCGTCTGGTCCACGGTGAGGTCGCCGGAGGCCTCCTTTGGCACCGTGACCGTGTACTTGAGGGTGGCGGACTGCTGCGCGTCGAGGCTCAGCGACTGCCGCACTCCGGCGTGCCCGTACAGCATGATGGCGTCGCCGGAGGTGGCGCCGTTGAGGGTCACGTCCGTGATGTTGCCGCCCGCGGGGGCAATCAGGAAGCAGTTGATGATCATGGTGCTGACATCGGCCTTTGCCGGGTTGCCGCCCGAGATGTAGGCGGGTGCGGACTTTGCCTCGTCCTCGGTGATGGTGTTGCCGACCGTGGTGGTCACCTGGTAGCTCACGGTGCCGTCGGAATTGGTCGTCGCCTGGCCCACCTCGGTCTTGGTCGAGAGGTACCAGTCCATCTTGGCCCAGGTGTCGTCGTTGAAGTAGACTCCCAGCACGGGATTGGAGGTGTCGCCCGAGACCTCGCCGGCAAGGCCCGCCTTCTCGATGGCCTTCTCCTGGTCCGAGTCGGCCATCCACACCTGCAGGCGACGCTCCGAGGCGGAGGAGTCGATGACCTCCGCGAGGTTGCTGGCGCCCGCCTTGCCCAGGTTGCCCATCACCTGCTTGAAGGCGGCACCGGCGACCTCGGCAAAGAACGCGTCCTCGGAGGCGTTGTCGTTGCCGTAGCGCCAGTACACCTTGCTCAGCAGCTCCTCGGCGGCGTTGGAGCCGTCCACCACCGTTCCGTCGCTGGCGGTGACCCCGCCCGTGAGCTTGAGCAGGCTCTGAAGGAACACCGGGTCAACCGCGATGGTGCCGTCCACGTGGGTCCCCACGTAGGCCTCGTAGGCCTGCGCGAGAAGGTCGCCGGCACGCTCGAAGTTGGGGGTGGAGTTGAGGTTGCCGGGGCTCACGCCCATGGCGGCGCCAAACGTGACCGCCTCGTCCTCGGTGAGCTGGAACTCCTTGCCGCGTTGGCCCACGATCGTGGTGAAGTCGCCCACGCTGATCTGGCCGTCGGTCACGGTGATGATCCCCATCGAGCCCGGGAACCCGCCCGTTGCGCGGATCTCGGAGTTGTTCTGCGCCACGAGGAGGTAGGTCTTGGTCTGGCCGCCGTCACCCAGCATCGTGGGCAGGTACGGGGCCAGGTCGCTCAGCCTGGACACCACCGAGTTGGCCGTGTCGATCTTGTCCTTGGCCTTGTCGATGGCGGAGGCGAGCTGGCTCACGTGCGCCTGGGGAAGGCCATCGACGGTCTGTGCCGACCTTTGGAGAGCGGGCGCCGCCTGGTCGAGGACGCCCACCAGCGCCTTGACGGCGTCGACGTTGACCGAGCCATCGGAGACGAGCGCCTTGAGGTCGGTCGACTCCGCGTTGGAGGCGAGCGGAGACAGCACGTTGTCCGAGAGGTCCACGAGGACGCCCGCCAGGCTCCTCGCAGTGGTCACGTCCTGGCCGTACGAGGGCACGAGGGAGGCAATCGTCCACTGCGGGCCGGAGAGCGCCGACTGCACGCCGTGGGCGGAGTCGCTCGCCGTGGAGGCCGCCTCCTTGAGCGCGGACGAGTCGCCGTTGGAGACGGCGTCCCTGGCCTGCTCAAGCGCCGTGACCGCCTGCTCGGCGTCCGCCTTCGCCGTCCTGGCGGTGAGCGCCAGCGACGCGCCAAGGGCAACGACGAGCGCGACGATCACGCACGCCACGATCGCCACCACGCGACGGCGGTGGTGCCCGTGGGGATGGCGCCCGTGCCCCCTCCCCCTCGGCTCGTCAGACCCGCCGGTGGGGTTGGGAAGGAACCAGTTTGCCGGGGGCCTCTCGCCCGCGCCGTCGTCCCCCATTCCCGCGACGGGGGCATCGACACGAGCGTCATCTGGCTCGGAGCCACTGGGGACGGAGACGTGCCTGCCCTCGTCCTCGCGGCTCTCCCCTGCATTAGAAAAGTGCTTGCCCATGACCAGCCAATCGTGTTGCACGGATACGACGATGCGGCGGGGGACGGACCCCCACCGACGTTCCACGACTCTTCAGCTTAGGACTTCTCGGCCAATCTGTCCTGGCGGTGCGGACGGCACCATCCAAATATGGCAGCGCCGCCTACGCAAACTGGCTCTTGTACAGCTCCGCGTAGGCACCGCCTGCCGCCAGAAGCTGGGCATGGCTTCCCTGCTCCACGATGGTGCCGTGGTCCATCACCAGGATGAGGTCGGCGTCCACGATGGTCGAGAGCCTGTGGGCGATGACAAAGCTGGTGCGGCCCTCCATCGCCGTCTCCATGGCGTGGACGATCGCCTGCTCCGTGCGGGTGTCCACGCTCGAGGTCGCCTCGTCCAGGATGAGAATGGCAGGGTCAACGAGCATGGCGCGCGCGATGGTAAGCAGCTGGCGCTGGCCCTGGCTTATCTCCTCCGCCTCGTTGGAGAGCATGGTTTGGTACCCCTTGGGCAGCGTGTGCACGAAGAAGTCCACGTGCGCCGCCTTTGCCGCCGCCACGACCTCGTCGTGCGTGGCACCGGGCCTGCCGTACGCGATGTTCTGTTCTATGGTCCCCTCGAACAGCCAGCTGTCCTGCAGGACCATGCCAAACTGGGCGCGCAGGTCGGAGCGGGCCATACGCCGGGTGTCCACGCCGTCGATGGTGATTCGGCCGCCATCCACCTCGTAGAACCGCATGAGCAGGTTGACGAGGGTGGTCTTGCCGGCGCCCGTGGCGCCCACGATCGCGACCTTCTGCCCCGGCTCCGCCACAAACGAGACGTCGCGCATGAGCGGGCGATCGGGCGAGTAGCCAAAGCGAACGTGCTCGAAGGCGACCCTGCCGCGGACGGGGTTCACCGGGAGCTCAGGCTCCGCCGGGTCGGGCTCGACCTCGTCCTCGTCCAGCAGGGCAAACACGCGCTCAGCGGCTGCAAGCGCCCCCTGCAGCATGTTCACCGTGAGCGAGAGTTGCGTGAGCGGCTCGGTCGCCTGGGTCACGTACTGAAAGAAGGCCTGGAACACGCCGACCGAGAGCCTTCCGGCGATGAGCATGGACCCCGCCATCAGGCCCACGACCACCTGACACAGCCGCGTGAGGAAGCGGATGGCGGGGCTGATGGCGTTGGTCACGAAGTCCGCCCGGGCGCTCGTACGCGCGAGGTCCTCCGAGCAGGCGCGGATGCCGTCCAGGCTGTCGCCCTCCCGGCCAAACGCCTTGATCACCGCACGGCCGCTGTACGCCTCCTCCACCTTGCCCGTAAGGGTCCCCAGCGCCTCCTGGCGCCGTGACGCGATGGAGAGCGTGCGCGCCGCAACGACCTTGGTGAGGAGGGCGGACGCCGCCGCAAAGCAGCAGAACACCAGGGTGAGCACCACGCTGTACCTGGCCATCATCACGACGGCACCCACGAGCGTGACGGCCGAGATGATCAGCTGCATCACGCCGCGCTGCAGCACCTCGGACACCTTGTCCAGGTCGTTAGTGGCGCGGCTGATGGTGTCGCCGGGCTGGTGTCGGTCGTAGTACGAGAGCGGCAGGCGCCCCAGCTTGGCCGAGATGAGCCCGCGAAGGCGGAGGTTGAGCCTCTCCGCAAAGCTCGACATCACATAGGACTGCACGCTGTAGAAGGCCCACGACACGGTCCAGAGGGAGAAGAACGTCAGGATCTGCCTGCCGCCGTTCTCCATGGTCACCACGTAGTCCCTGCCCTGGGCAAAAGACTCCTGCACGTTCCTCCACACCAGGTCGACCACGTAGGCGCTGTAGGCGGGCGCAGCGAGGCTAAACGCAACGTACAGCACCGTCGCGATGGCGGACACCACGAGCCTCCAGCGGATGCCCCGGGCGCTCTCCCACAGGCGGCGCGCCGTCCCCATGGCGTCCGATGGCACCTCGGAGTCGCCCTCCGCGCCCCCATCGGCGGGAGCGGCGCCAACCCGCTCGCCCTCGATGCCGTCGGGTGCCTTCCGCAGCGCGGCTGCCTTGTCCCTCTCGTCACTCGCCATCTGCCTCGCCCCCCTCCATCTGCTGCGACTCCACGATTGCCCGGTATGTCGGACATGTCCTTACCAGCTCGTCGTGCTTGCCCACGCCCGCCAGGCGGCCCTCGTCCAGGACCACGATCTGGTCGGCGTCGCGGATCGTGCTCACCCGCTGGGCGATGAGCAGCGTCGCCGCCCCTTCCAGCTCGCCCGAGAGGGCGTGCCTCAGCGCCGCGTCCGTCTTGAAGTCGAGCGCCGAGAACGAGTCGTCGAACACGTACAGGTCGGCCTTGCGCACCAGAGCGCGGGCGATCGCCAGGCGCTGCCGCTGGCCGCCCGAGAAGTTGGTGCCTCCCTGCGACACGCGGCCGTCCAGCCCATCCGGGAGCTCGTGCACAAACGACGCCTGGGCCACGTCCAGGGCGTGCCACAGCCGCTCGTCCGTCGCCTTGGTGTCGCCGTCACGCAGGTTCTGGGCGATGGTGCCCGAGAACAGCCACGCTCGCTGCGGAACGTACGAGATGCGGTCCCTCAGCTCGTGCTGCGACACGTCTCGCACGTCCCTGCCCAGGAACAGCAGCCTGCCACCCGTGGCGTCGTGGAAGCGCAGGAGCATCTTGGCGATGGTCGACTTGCCGGAGCCGGTGTTGCCGATGACCGCGGTGACCTCGCCCCTCCGGAGCGCGAAGTCCAGATTGTGCAGGGTGTCCTCGTCCGCGTCGCCAAAGCGGAAGCTGACGTGGTCAAAGCGGGCGACCTCCGCCGGCGCGTCGTCACCAGACGGCAGCTCTGCCGGGACTTCCGGATCCAGGATCACGGGCGTTGCCGAGAGGACCTGGGCGGCACGGGACAGGCAGGCAAGGCCGCGTGGCATCTGCAGGATCGCGAACTGCGCCATCATCATGAAGAACATGATGAGCATGGCGTACTCGATGAGCGCCGAGATGGAGCCTATCTGCATGGCGTGCGCCCCCACCCGGTCGGCGCCAACCCACAGGATGGTGGACTCGACCACGTTCATGAGGAAGAACGTGGCGCAGTCGCAGGTGGAGAAGACCAGGTTCACCCGGATGGCACGGTCCGCATACGACTCGAAGGTGGAGTCGAGCCGCTCGCGCTCGCGCGACTCCCTCCCAAACGCGCGGATGACGCGCACGCCCGTGATGTACTCGCGAAGGCGCACGTTCATGCGGTCGATGAACGACTGCAGCATCACGAAGATGGGGGCGGACCTCCACACCGCGAGCCCAAAGATCACCAGGATCACGAGGGTGACAGCCACCAGGAGGCGGCCCATCACGGGGTCGACGCCAAAGGCGAGCAGGATCGCCACCACGCACGTGACGGGGACCGGCCCCATCATGATGAACCCCATGAGCAGCATCTGCTGCACCACGTTGGCGTCCGAGAGCGTGCGCGTGATCATGGATCCCGTGCCAAACTGCTCGAAGTCCGAGTGGGCGAGGTCGAGCGACTTCTCGTACACCCTCACACGCAGGTCCCTGCCCACGTTGGCGGCGAACTTGGACGCCAGGTAGTATGAGGCGATGCAGCCGCCCGACCCCACGACGGCGGCGACGAGCATGGAGACCCCATGCCCCACCAGGGCGTCGGTATCGCGCGCCGCGATGGCGGTGTTCACGAGCGCCGCGAGCTCGGTGGGGATGTACAGCATGCCCACGATGTCGCAGAGCAGCGTGGCCACCATGCCGACGACGAGCCACTTGTACGGGGCGACGAGCTCGCGGAACAGCGCGAGTGCCGCCCGCCTGCCCTCACGGCCGATGGAGGCGGTTGCGACCTCCGCCTCCACGTCCCTCTCCCCCGCGCTCATCGGGCATCGACCTCCCCCAGGGCGTCGAACTCGTCCGACACCGCCGCGGCGAACTCCCCCACCAGGCGGACGAGCTCCGAGCGGTCCCTCTCCGCGAGCCTCTCGAACGCACGCTGCTCCGCAGCAAGGGCGGGCTCAACGCGCTCCGCCGAGAAGGCTCGACCGGCATCGGTGAGGAGGGCGACCTTGTTCTTCCTGCTCCCGGGCTCAAAGTCCAGGCTCACGAGGCCCTTTGACTCAAGCGAGCGCAGGGCCGAGTTGGCTGTCTGGGGCCGGATCGACAGGTCCTCCACGAGGCTGCGAACCGAGGCGCTGCCCCCTCCCACAACCACGCCGTACAGCACCCAGTACGCGGATTCCGAGAGCCCGCAGCTGCGCGCGAACCGATAGTAGAGCTTGTCCGTCTCCCTATAGATGCAGTCGAGGTCGCGCACGGTGCAACCCGCGCGACTGCCGTTGGCGCCCACGCCCATCTCACGCTCCGTTGATACGAGTTCGGATGATTTCTCGCAAAACGATACGGAGGCGAGACGGGCGTGTCAACTGAGGGTTGGAGGGAGGGCTATCCCCTGACCACGACCGTGCCGTCCTCGCGCACCTCGACCTGGTTGCCGTCGCGCACGCTCTCAAGGAACTCGTCGCCCAGGCCGTCCACCACGACCATGGGGCGAGACGTCCAGTTGCGGGCGAGGAAGGCCCCGCCGCGGCAAGGGCGTCGTGGATGCGGTGCGCCCACGAGACCAGCGATGACGTACAGTTTCTTTCGCACTTTTGACAACCGGATAGCCGCATAGGCGGC
>ERZ1643246.3634-NODE-3634-length-12982-cov-12.819834_pt1 | contig 12982 bp, 25 predicted proteins | sample MGYA00579265_ERZ1643246 | MGnify/ENA primary metagenome ERZ1643246 (study PRJEB29033, sample SAMEA4952261) | chicken gut metagenome | biome: Broiler Chicken; feature: Gastrointestinal Tract; material: Caecum | place: Ireland | collected 2018 | study: Broiler... | reverse complement strand
TGCGTTCCAAAGCTGCTCCTCCCTGGCTTCAATCACTATTCCGGACGGCGTAACCGGTATCGGGAACTATGCGTTCCAAAGCTGTTACTCCCTGGCTTCAATCACTATTCCGGACGGCGTAACCGGTATCGGGACCTCTGCGTTCAATGGCTGCTATGGCATGGCGGAATACCACCTCCTGCCTGCGGAGCCGCCCACACTTTCCAACTCGAACGCATTCAGCGGCATTCCGGACGACTGCGTGATCTACGTACCCAAGGGCTCGCTGGCCGCCTACCAGAGCGCCACCAACTGGGCCACATACGCCGACCAAATGCAGGAGGAGCCTTGATATGATTCAGACGGAACTTATTACCATCCGTGGCCGCCGACTGGTGCGGACCTACTCGGACGCCGGGCATTACATCGAGCGTGACGGGGTGCGCTACGAGGAGGCCGTGGACCCCGCGGACAGCGGCCGGACTTACACCGAGACGGAGGAGCCCATCCCCGTAACCAGCACCCTGGAGGGCCGCGTGGAGGCCCTGGAGACGACCACCGAGGGCCTCACTGGGGCCCTGGAGAAAGGATTGATGTTGTAAATGGCAGACATCTATGCGGCGCTCGCCAGCGCCATCTACCTGGCCAAACAGCGGCTTGGGGACGTGACGGACGACGACCAGCGCCTCCGGGCGTCCGGCCTCTACGCGGACTGGGCGGCGGGCGCGTACCAGGTGGGCGACATCCGCAACACCCGCGCCTCGCCGGAGGGTACGCCCCCGGAAGAAGCCCTGGGGGAGGAGTGGACCCAGACCTGGGAGTGCTTCCAGGCCCACGACAACGCCACGTATCCGGACATCCGGCCCGGGGAGAGCGCCTGGTTCACCTTCTGGCGGCCCCTCCACGGCAAGACGCCTGAGACCGCCCGGCCCTTTGTGCCGGTGCAGGGGGCGCATGACATGTACCGCTCCGGCGAGTACATGCTCTTCACCGACGGGAAGGTCTACCGGTGTCTCTCCGACACCAATTTCTCCCCCGAGGGCTACACCCAGGCGTGGGAGGCGGCGGAGGCATGAGCAAGTGCATCGCCTATGTATCCCTGGCGCAGGTGGAGCGCATCGAGCTCCGGGTGAGCCGCTGCACCGAGACCCTCCAGGCCGTCCAGGCGGCCACCGGGGCCGACTATATTCTCAACGGCGGCATGTGGAACGCGGACGGCTCGGCCTGCCCCCTGCTCAAAGTAGACGGGAAGCTGGTCTCCGCCGTCCCCTGGGGGGCCTACGGCTACGGCTGGGACCGGGGGCCGGATATCCGGCTCACCGCCCTCATGGACCGGCGCAATTTTATCGCCTGCACCTGCCTCATCGGCCCCTGGGGGCCGGTGGAGAAACCCAGCTACGACCCGGCGGGCCAGGGCGGACGCCGGGGCCGGAGCGCCGTGGGCCTGCGGCGGGGCTGCCTGTGCCTCTACTGCGCCGGGGACGGCACGGCGGACGCCTCCACCCCCGAGCAGCTGCGGGATGAGCTCGCGGCCCTGGGCTGGGAGAGCGCCGTGATGCTGGACGGGGGCGGCTCGTCCCAGTGCGATTTGAACGGGGCCGTCATCCGGGCCGCCCGCAGGGTCCACAACTGGATCTGCGTCTATCTCAAACACGAGGCGGCCCGGCCGCCGGAACAGGAGGAGAAGCCCATGGGCAAATATGTCGTATGCCTGGACCCGGGCCACGGGCCCACCACCGTCAACGGCTCCCCGGACGGGAGCTACAAGGAGCACGAGTTCGCCTGGGACATGTACGAGCGCATCGCCCCCATCCTGGAGGGGCGGGGCGTGGCGGTCGTGGTCACCAAAGCGGAGGGGGAGAAGCCCTCCCTCACCGACCGGGCGGCGGTGAGCAACCGGGCCGGGGCCGCGTGCCTGGTGAGCCTGCACTCCAACGCCTTCGGCAGCGGCGGGTGGACCAGCGCCCAGGGCCTGGAGATCTACACCAGCGCCGGGCCGGAGACCGCGGCGCGCAATGTGCTGGCGGCGGACCTCGTCGCGCGCTTCCGGGCGGCGGGGGTCAAAATCCGGCAGGAGCCGGTCAAGCACGACATCAACCTCACGGTGCTGATTAAGGCGAGCGCCCCCGCCTGCCTCATCGAGTACGGCTACCACACCAACGAGGAGGACGTGAGCTTGCTCAAGGGCGATGCCTACCGGGACAAGCTGGCCCGGGCCACGGCGGACGGGATCTGCGACTTTCTGGGCGTGGCCGTGGAGGAGGCGCCCGGCGTCCCCGCCGCCCCGGAGGAGCCCGCAGAGTGGGCCCGGGAGAGCTGGGACAAGGCCGCGGCCCGGGGCGTCCTGGACGGCACGCGGCCCACGGACCCCGCCACCCGGCAGGAGCTGGCCTGTGTGCTGGACCGGCTGGGGCTGCTGGACTGAGAGGGACGCATGAAACGGTTGTTTATCTCCCAGCCAATGAGAGGCAAAAGCGACGGCGAAATTCTCGCAGAGCGCAGTAACGCCATTCAGGCTGCGAAAGAGGCCCTGGGCGAAGAAGTGGAAGTGATCGAGAGCTTCTTCCAGGGCGCTCCGGCGGATGCGCGTCCCCTCTGGTTTCTGGGCAAATCCCTGGAGCTTCTCTCCACTGCGGACATTGCTTACTTCGCCCCCGGCTGGAGCGAGGCGCGGGGCTGCCGGATGGAACGCGCGTGTGCAGAGGCCTATGGCATTCCCTTTATCGAGACGTAGGAGGTACGTATGATGCAGTATATTGGCACGAAACTGATTGAGGCCGAGCCCTGTGCGGCCTGGAAGGACACGGAGACCCACAAGGCCGGTGAGCCCGGCTACCGCGTCCGCTATGCGGACGGCTACGAGAGCTGGAGCCCCAAGGATGTGTTTGAGCGGGCTTATCTCCCGCTGACCGTCAACCCGGAGCTCAAAACGGACGCGCCCAGCATCAGCAAGGAGATGGTGGACGGCTTTATCTGCGAAGTGGAGACCACCACCATGGGCGGCAAGACCACCGTGGTCCGGGCGGTGCTCCGCAATGGCTTCGAGATCGTGGAGAGCTCCGCCTGTGTGAGCGCCGAGAACTACGACGAGGCCTTGGGCCGGGAGATCTGCCTGGGGAAGATCAAGGACAAGGTGTGGATGCTGTTGGGCTTTCTTCTCCAAACGGCGGTCCACGGGATTTGAGCGGGAGGTACATATGGAACATAAAATCACGGCGGGCACCATCGCCCGCACCATCGTGCTGCTGCTGGCCCTGGTGAACCAGTGCCTGAGCATGGCGGGCATCCAGGTCATCCCCATCGCCGATGAGGACATCAACACCCTGGTGACCACCCTGTGGACCGTCGTGGCCGCGGTCGTGGCCTGGTGGAAGAACAACAGCTTCACCCGGGCCGCCCTGGACGGCGACGCCCTTATGCGGCAGGAAAAGGGAGCGTAAGCGTGGAAAGGAGGGCTTTATGCCCGACAAATGCATCGTGGACCCGCAGCGAGACTGCATCGGTAAAGCCGAGGCAGCGAAGCTCGAGGGAAGAATCAGAGCGCTGGAGGAGTGGCGTGAGGACTCCAAAGACTTCCACTCGAAATTTTACGACTGGCAAAGAGATCAGATCGCACGCGACGCCACGTTGGACGAAAAACTGAGCAACATGGACGCGAACATTAAAAAGGTCCTGGAGAAGCAGGAGGCTTGCGAGCTGAAACCGGGTAAACGCTGGGACACAATTGTGGATAAGGCAATCTGGGCTGTATTGGCCGCCGTTATCGCGTTTGTTTTGGCAAAGATCGGATTGTAAAAACATCTTTTCTGTGCGCCTTTACTATGATATAATCCAAAAAAGAAAGGAGTGTGAAACCTATGGAAGAAAAGACTAACGTAACCGAGCAGGAGAACGTACAAACTGTTCCTTTGGCATATCACGAGGTTTGTATGGAGCGGATTTGCCGGACGATGAAGACTCTTGTTATTGCATGGGCAGTATCTATTATTGCGGCTATTTGTATTTTTGCGTACATGTGGCTCCAGTATGATTATGTCAGCACGGTAGAGTCATCCGGCGTCTACTGCCTTACAGATTCTGCCGGTAACGTTATTTCTTCCGATATTATGCCGGAGGACATCCCTGGCATTTTGGAGGCGATTGAAAATGGCAACAATTCGGCGAACGCGAATTAGGAGACGGAAAAATCGCAAAGGCACGCGTAAGGTCGCTTTCAGACGGCCTAGATGACCTGCTCCGCTCTGATTGGATTGAAGTCATAGATCAGGCAGCACTTGGTGAAGAAGATACTTACATTGCCACACGATATTTGCTGGACGGCATTCCGCAAATCGAGATAGCAGAGGAACTGGGAGACCAATTTAAGAAATCATACAATAGGAGCACAATATCTCGAAGAATGCCAAAAATTATCCGCAAGATAGAACGCGCTGCAATCAAAATGGGCAAAATCACATAGATGCATCAAACAAACACACAGCCTCACTGGAACGCCACCCAGTGAGGCTTTTTTTATGCAAAAATTTAATCATGGAGGACGTGAGGATACAGGGTTGGTACACGTCGCCGCTCTCCTCGCGGCCTCTGTTTTTGTTTGGAAGGACGTGCTTAAATATGACTCCGGTAGAAAGGATGGTTTCCGCGGGAATGTCTTGGGACTGCGCAGCCGAAACCGCAGCGTGGTACATGACACAAGGCAATGATGAGGGCTTAGAGGAATATGTAACAGCGTTGGAGGCTTTGCGGGATATGGGTTGCCGGCATGGAATTCGAGCACTACAATCCTAACCCTTATGGGAAAAACGTAGGCGACTGCACTGTGCGGGCCCTCAGCAAAGCTCTCGGGCAAGAGTGGCGCAAGACTTATTTTGATCTGTGCATTGAGGGCGCACTGCGCGGCGATATGCCGTCTGCCAACGCCACCTGGGGCGCGTATCTCCGCAGGAATGGATACCGACGAGAACTGGCCCCGGAGGATGCGACTGTGTCCGAATTTGCGAGTGAACATCCGCGTGGAAGCTACATCCTGGCCCTATCCGGGCATGTAGTGTGCATCCAAGGCGGAATCCTCTATGATTCTTGGGATTCATCCCGCGAAATTGTGCTCTATTTTTGGCGAAAGGAATGACGTGATATGCCGAATTATCCCTATTACTACCAGCCCTATCAGGCGGATCAGCCACCCATGGCGGATCAGCTTGCGCAGCTTCGGCAGAACCGGTATCAGCCAAATATGCAGCAGGTTCCGCAGCCGCCATCCCCCTCCATCGTCTGGGTGCAGAACGAGATGGAGGCGGTTAATTATCTGGTTGCTCCAAACTCTGCTGTGACTCTCTGGGACAGCAATGCCCCGGTGGTCTACCTGAAACAGGCGGATGCAAGCGGGAAGCCCAGTATGAAGATTTACGACCTCGTGGAGCGCACTCAGAGGCCCACGCAGGCTCCGGCGGTAGAGTATGCGCCCCTGTCCCGTTTGGAGGCCCTAGAGGCGCGCCTGAACGAATTGACAGCGGTTAAAGAAGCCCCTAAGTCAACTAAGAAAACTACCACAAAGGAGGACGCAGAATGAACCCCTTTTTCCAGGCAATGGGCGGTAACAGGCAGCCCAATATGATGCAGCAGTTTCAATCCTTCATGCAGCAGATGCGGGGGAAGGACCCCAATGCCATGATTCAGGAGTTGGTATCCTCTGGCCGCGTCTCCCAACAGCAGCTTGACCAGGCCCAGAAGCAGGCCCAGCAGATGCAGGGCATGTTTGAAGGGATGCGGGGGATGTTCGGCAAATAACCATTTCAAACTATTTGGTCAAAATTCGTGGCCACGATTTTGAAAATAAACCTGCAAAGGAGATAACGCAATGAGTCTTTCTTCTGGCGGCACTGTGATGACCATGCCCGTGACGCCCGCCTATCAGGGCGGAAACGGCGGTTTCGGCGGCTGGGGCGGCGATTTGGCCTCCTGGATTATCCTGTTTCTTATCTTCGGCATGTTCGGCTGGGGCGGCTTCGGCGGCTGGGGCGGTAACTCCGGCAATGGCCTGAGCTCTCCCTCCGGACAGGGCTGGGCAACCCGTGCGGACATCAACGAAGGCTTCGCGCTGAACAACCTCCAGTCTGGCATTAACACCATCCAGAACGGCATCTGTGACAGCACCTACAGCCTAACCAACGCCATCAACAACGGCTTCCACGGGGTTGACACCGCTATGTGTAACCTGGGCACTCAGCTCCAGCAGTGCTGCTGCGACAACGCCCGGGCCATCGACGGCGTCAACTATAACCTGGCGACCCAGGCCTCCGGCATCCAGAACACCATCCAGGGTGTGCGGTATGACATGGCTACCCAGGCTTGCGACACCCGGAACACCATCCAGAACAGCACCCGGGACATCATCGACAACCAGAACGCCAACAACCGAGCTATCCTGGACTTCCTGACCCAGGACAAGATTGCTACGCTCCAGGCCGAAAACCAGTCCTTGAAACTGGCGGCCTCTCAGGCCAACCAGAACGCCGTTCTTACTGCGGCCATGGATGCCAACCAGGCGGAGCTGATCCGCCGGCTGGGCCGGGATTGCCCTGTGCCCGCTTATTGGGTACAGCCTCCCACGCCCGTTCAGGTTCCGTGTAACCCTTGCAACTGCAACTGCTAAACAGTATGGATTGTAATTGATAATCCGCATAAAGTGTGGTATAATTAGCAAGAGGTGATTTTATGAGAAACCCCTTGGGGACAAGATACAACCACATGAAAGAACGCTGCTATAACCCGAACAGTAAGTCTTACCATAGGTATGGAGGACGCGGAATTAAAGTTTGTGACGAATGGCTCAATGACTTTTCTGCTTTTGAAAGTTGGGCTTTATCACACGGGTATAGTCCAGAACTGAAACTCGACCGAGTTGATAATGATGGAGACTACTGCCCAGAAAACTGTGAGTTTGTCACAAACAAAAAGAATTGCCAACACAAAGGAAACACAAGGTATTATACCCTAAACGGGAGAACTCAAAACCTCGCACAGTGGTGCGAGGAAATGAAAATACCTTATGCGACAGTGTTGACGAGGCTTGATAGATATGGCTGGGATTTTGAAAAAGCCATAACTACTCCCCCAGCGAAACGGGATAAAACAAGGCTTATTGGGAAAAAGTTCGGGCGGTTAACCGTTTTAGAGTATGTCGGGAACGATGGGCAAAACTCTATTTGGCGGTGCCGGTGTGATTGCGGTAACGAAGTTATAATTCGGGATTGCAAGCTTGTGACCGGACACACCAAAAGTTGTGGTTGCTTGCAGCGCGAAAAGGCAAAAAAACGGATGGAGACTAACAATCCAATGAAAAAGCAGAAATAAAATTTCAACTTTCCGGAATTACCGGAATGTTCGGCCCCGTGCCGATTTTGAACCATGCGGCGGGGCAATAGCCTCGCCGCTTATTTTTAATCGCCTCGCAATAGAGGCACTTGGAAAGGACTGAAAACATGGCTGAATTTACTGGAATCTTTGTGCAGCAGGTCGCTGCCGGCGCAAATGTCGTTTTCACCGAGACGCCTGTTTCTGGGAATGGCTGTATCGCCCACCGCGAGGGGAGCGGCCTTGTTACCCTGAGAGGGCAGACAAACCAGTGCCGCGCCCGCTATAAGGTGACCTTCGGCGGGAATATTGCGGTCCCTACCGGCGGGACCGTTGGGCCCATCTCTATCGCCATTGCTGTGGAAGGTGAGGCCCTGGGCAGCTCCGTTGCTACTGTTACCCCCGCCGCGGTTGGAGACGAGTTCAACGTGTTCTCTGCCGCGTTCATTGATGTCCCCTGCGGATGCTGTGCGACAATCGGAGTCCGCAACGTGAACACTCAGACCATCGAAGTGCAAAACGCCAACCTGATTGTTGAGCGCGTCTGCTGAAAGGAGAAAGAACATGGAATACATGTACGAACTGAAAGAAAAGCTCTGCAAGGAGCTGGACGAGATCGCCGGCAAGGGTGAGCTGGGCGCCGGGGATCTGGAGATTATCCATAAGCTGACCGACACCATCAAGAATCTGGACAAGATCGAGATGCTGGAGGATGATGGCTATTCCCAGCCTGGTTACGGCCGCGAGGGCGGAAGCTCCTACAATCGCGGCTCTAGCTACGCTAACCGCGGGAAGCACTATGTTCGTGGGCATTACAGTCGCGAGGGCTATTCCAATGAAGGCCGCAGCGGAAGAGGCGGGTACAGCCGCCACGACGCCAAAGAGGCCATGATGGAGCAGATGGAGATGCTGATGGACCAGGCCGGCAACGAGCGTGAACGCGACGCTATCCGGCGGTGTATGTCTCAGCTGGAGCAGGTGTAAGGGGGCGGTCCCATGCTGGACCCCAAAGAGATTGACATTGAGATCGCCCGGTTAGAATATGGCGAGAGCAGTTACCCCGCATATGCGAAGTTGGCCAATCTTTACACGATTCGTAACCAAATTCGGCAGCAGCGAAACGAGACAGAAGCTCCTGTGATAGCCTCCTATTCGGCAGGCCCGGCAGAAAATAATGGCGCTTATACGATTGATGCTTATGGGGATAGCGAGTTTTTGCGGGCAATCGAAGGACATCGTCCGGCAGATATCTGGAGCATCATGGATGAGCTTATGGATACTCTACAGGTCGCGAATCCGCGGGTATACAATGGCGTGATGCGGAAAATTAGGACGCTATAAAGTGAGTGCCGCCCCATTTGGGAGGCGGCACTCATTTTTGCACATATTTCAGGATAAAGTTACTTACTTGTTATTTACTTGTTACAAAAACCTCGTACTCATTGCGCTGCAATCACTTCATAACATTTTATGATTAAGATTTCATTAATCATATCCTGCAAATACTTTAAAGAATCATCTGTAACGTGCTCAAAACAAAACAGGGCCTTTATATCAACCTTTGTTGTAACGCCTTGGTTGGTTGCACTTTTAATATAGGATGCCAAGATGTAGTCGGAAAATAAATATGTTGGCGTGACTACAGGCGAACGATCCCAGGTAGAACCACCAATTCTTCCATCCGTTTGCAGTCGCATTTGATAATCCAATTTCTCTGGCAACACCAGATGCAGACTTTCCTTTTTCAGCGCACAATCTTACATAATTACTGTAAAAAGTAGTCAAAATCACCGCCCCCTTCTTGTGCAATTCGCAGAAGCTAGAAAAGTTAACGCCAATCTCTTGACTTCTAGCTATTTAAGCTGTAAAATAGGGGCGTGGTTGAAAAAGTTAACAAAATACCAGACCCCGGAGTTACCTCCCGCGTCAACCGTAACCGAATGGAGGCAAAATCTAAATCCTATGGTATTCTGCCAAACTTTCCAGCCTCAGCCAACATTTCGGGCTATTAAGGAGGTGTAAATTTTGCCGGAAGCATGGACCGGGAACCTGATCGGAAAGATGCACAACAAAGGCGTCACCTATGATGAGCTGGCCGATGAGATGGGCGTCACAAAATCTTATATCTCCATGATCTTGAACGGGAGACGCAAGCCGCCTGGGATCCGAAAGAGAATGGAGAATTCCCTTGACGCCGTTATTCGGAGGAGAAGTTCTGATTTGGACAGTGGGGAGGAGGTGAATGCAGAATGGAACTGACCTTAAAAGGGGACGCGGAGGAGGTCTCCGAGTTTTTGCGGAGTACGGTAAGGCCCGAATCCCCTCCGGCCTTTTGCACGCCATGGACTGATCCGGCGCCTATCGGGGCCGACGGCCGCAAGGGCGGCGATGGCATCCCCTTTGGCAGCCTGGGAAACCGCGTGGAGTACACGGACGGCATGCTGAAAGGCCCCTCTTGCAGCATGGATGCGGGCGGGAAGGGCTGACCGAAACCGGCTAAGGAGGTGAGACCGTGCGTCAGCGGATCAAAGAGCGGGCCGTCCCGACGGACAGCGAGGTATTGAGCTATGACAACGTCCCGGTGGACGTGGCGGCCTGGTGTCTGGACTGGCCGGAGCAGACCGTTCGTCTGGCCCTGCGGGAGGGGCGGGCCACCTTCGGGGTGGCGGTGCAGGGCGAGGGTCTGACCTATAAGATCAGCCCGGGCGGACTGGTCCGGTACAAGCGGGAGGGCGTCCCCTGCCTTTCCTATGAGACCATCCAGTCCATGCTCCGCCAGGTGGTGGCCGATGTGGTCAAGGTCGAGCTGGACGATTTTCGGATGGAACTTTTTGACTAGACAAGGAGGGTGTTTGAATGCAGAAAAAGAGCGAAACGATCGTCATTCCCGCAATCAATGTTCAGCGCGCGACGATTCGTGTGGTCGGAGATTCGCCGCTGATCGTGCACAAGTGGAGCGAGAAGGCGAAAAAAGAAATCCTTGACAAGCAGATGAAAAAGGCCAAAACCAAAGGCCATGATGCGAAGGACCCGGTCGCGGATTTTATTAACAGCCTGTATTGGATGGAAGGCGAACCGGACGAAAAGAACGAGGAAGGATTTGCGAAGGCGATTCAGAGCGGCGCTCGGTTCGGCTTCCCGTCTAAGGCGTTTAAGGCCGCCGCCGTTTCCGCCGGCTACCGTTCCGGCGTCACTAAGGACAAGGTGAGCATGAATGGCGCGTTCCACATCGGCGGGGAGCTGGTGGAGATCAAGGGGATCCCGGAAATGCGGGAGGACATGGTGAATATTGGCATGGGGACCGCGGATATCCGGTACCGTGGGATGTTCCGCGAGTGGAGCGCTACATTTGGCGTGAGGTATAACGCCTCCGCCATCAGTTTGGAGCAGCTGGTCAATTTGTTCAATTTGGGCGGCTTTGCCTGTGGCCTGGGTGAGTGGCGGGTTGAAAGGGGCGGCCAGTCCGGGATGTTCCATGTAGTCTGATTGTTTTCCGAGGCAGGCGCGGCCAGACATGGCAGGCAGGGCAGGGCCGGGCAGGGCGAGGCCGGGCAAGGCATGGCAGGGCGAGGCCGGGCAAGGCATGGCAGGCAGGGCAGGGCTGGGCAAGGCAGGGCAGGGCGAGGCCGGGCAAGGCATGGCAGGCGTGGAGTCAGAAAGGAGGAACCCGTTTGGTGTATCAATTCAAAATTCCCGGATTATTCCCCGTGAGCGCGCAGACGGCGGGAAATGAGCTGCGCCGCATCTATGCCGACAAAGGGAAGCTCGACCCGTCCGACATCGTAGATGCAAGCCGCCCGGAAGCGGCGCCGCTGCACCCCTGTTTTGAGTGGGATGACGCCGTCGCCGCGGAAAAGTACCGGGAAGTTCAGGCCGGGAACCTTGTCCGCTCGATCACGGTGGTCGCGGAATCCCCCAGCGCCGGGCCGGTAGAGGTCCGGGCATTCGTCAGCGTGTGCGAGACGTACCGCCCGATCGTGGAGGTCGTCGACAGCGAAGCGCAAATGGCGGAGCTTTTGCAGCGCGCGCTTGAAGAACTGAGAGCGTTCGAACGGAAATACGCCTGTTTATCCGAACTCTCCTCGGTTTTCAGGGAAATCGAGAAATTGTCCGCATAAAAAGCGCCCCGCCCGGCGAGGAAGCGCCAGACGGGGCAGCGGAAGCCTATTGACCAGACCAACAGGCCCGCAGGGATATTATACCACTCCTCCGGGCCGTGAGCAAGGAGGAACCATGAAAATTGATTTGAAACTCCCCGGCGGGGGCGAGCTCCACTTCGAGCGGGAGCCCATGAGCGAGGAGCGGTTTGGGACCGTCGCCGTGGTGGCTGGAGTCGCCATCGGGCTGCTGTTTATCGTTAAGTTTTTCGCGCTTGTCGTTTAGCAAGGAGGTATGTTCGTGAGACAGTACGAGATTACCATCGAAAACGGGGAGTATCCCCTCAAGTACATCGCGCCCAATATCGCGGACGCCTTCGGCTGTCTGGTGGAGGCCTGCAGGCGCAGCGACTGGGTGGAGCTGGACCCGGAGAGCCTGATGGTGGCGCTGGTGGATATGCACATCGGAGACACCACTATGGCGGAGGGACCGGGGTGGCGAGTCGACGTGATGGAGGGGAGGATGACCAATGGATAAGTTGGGAGTCCCGGACGACGAGCGAAGCGGGACTCTGTGCTGGGACTGCGGCAACGCGGTGCCCGACCGGGAAGGGGCCCGGGGGTGCCCCTGGTCCCGGAAGCTAACGCCGGTGGAGGGCTGGCAGGCGCTGCGGCGGGATTTGCGCATACGAACGGGGTCGGAGGAGCGCACCGAAAGTTATCCGGTCTTGCGCTGCCCCCTCTTCCAGCCCGATCCGCCCCGGGCCCGCCCGGCGCGCACCTATCTGGTCCGGCGGGTGAAGAAGGACGGAGAGGGCCGGGTGTTTTTGGGCCCCGAGACCCGCTTTGTCAGCCGGGACGACCTGCCCGAAGGGGGGTTCTGCCTGCTGGGGAGCCAGCGGCGGCAGTGGTGCTTTGTGGTCCGGGAGCTCCCCTCAGCGGCAGGAGGGGAGCCATGAGCAAGGGATTTACGGTGGACGAGCTGAAAGCCATGGCGGCGGCGGATGCCGAGATCGAGGCCAACTTTCGCCTGACGCAGGATGACCTGGACCGTTCTCGGGCGCTGGACCATATAGCACACCTCGACGCGCTTTCGCCGGAGAAGCGCAAGGCCGCCGCCTATCAGAGGGCCTACTATGAGGCGAACCGGGAGCGAGTCGCCGCCCAGCAGAAGGCCTACTATGAGGCGAACCGGGAGCGAGTCGCCGCCCAGCAGAAGGCCTACCGGGAGGCGAACCGGGAGAAGGTCGCCGCCCAGAAGAAGGCCTACTATGAGGCGAACCGGGAGAAGGTCGCCGCCCAGCAGAAGGCCTACCGGGAGGCGAACCGGGAGAAGGTCGCCGCCCAGAAGAAGGCCTACTATGAGGCGAACCGGGAGAAGGTCGCCGCCCAGCAGAAGGCCTACCGGGAGGCGAACCGGGAGCGAGTCGCCGCCCAGCGGAAGACCTACCGGGAGGCGAACCGGGAGGAGGTCGCCGCCTACCAGAAGGCTTATCGAGAGGCGAACCGGGAGCGAGTCGCCGCCTACCAGAAGGCTTATCGAGAGGCGAACC
>ERZ1643246.3633-NODE-3633-length-12990-cov-12.564438_pt1 | contig 12990 bp, 19 predicted proteins | sample MGYA00579265_ERZ1643246 | MGnify/ENA primary metagenome ERZ1643246 (study PRJEB29033, sample SAMEA4952261) | chicken gut metagenome | biome: Broiler Chicken; feature: Gastrointestinal Tract; material: Caecum | place: Ireland | collected 2018 | study: Broiler... | reverse complement strand
AAAATAATACGAACCTCGGCTCATCGTCTTGGTTCGTATTATTCTGGTATGGTGCACCTTCAGGGACTCGAACCCTGGGCCCACTGATTAAGAGACCGCCCAGGTATTAAAAAATAGCGCAAAACGGGCAAAAATGATATAAAAACGGCTCAAATTTTAAAGTTTTTTTGCCTTACGCTAATTAGTGCGCTACTTAGAAAAGAGGGGCGAGCTTTCTCTTTCTTAACCTAATTGCTGCCGTAAGGCAGCTTTCAGAAGGCTTAACACCACATAGCCGCCAACGGCGGCCTGTTTCAGAATGAATCTCACCGCTTTTAAGATATCGCCCGCGGCGGGCAAGATTAGCCGCGGGCCCTATTGAGTTTGTATTGTTGTTACTATTATTCTATAATAGTGTCGCGCGCGAGAAGCGCGCGGTCTGGAACTTTTGACAGTTTTAAAGGGTAATTTTGAGAGATAAATTACTTCAATTTTTCCATAGTTTTTAAATAAAACGGCCGCTGCACGGTTTTCCCCGCGCAGCGGCCACTAAAACGTCGATGAATTACACGACTAAAAGCGCAGATTTCCCTGCGCTTTTTTATTTATTTAATTTGCCCTTGTTATGTGCCGCCGCATAGCAGCCGCACAGTCTGCCTTGCTTTGTAAAACCAGTATCGTTACATATCTGGCAGTGATATTGTGGTAGTAAGTCGTCAGGCGTTAAACGTAGCCGCCGCAGCGCTTTAATGCGCTGCTCTTCAAGTTCACGCCGTCGCGCCTGCAAAAGCGTAAGCTCTTCGAGGTCGCCTCTCAGGTCTGCATAGGCTTCCTTGCTTGCAAGCGTTCTCAATTCCGTGTCAGCGGCTTTAAATCGGTTATCTGTCCGCGCTTTTCGTTCGTTGCGTTCGGCCCGTTCCTCGGCTTCCTGCTTGCGCTGTGCGTACCAGCGCGCGCGTTCGGAACCTTCGGCCTTAGCTTCCGCAGGTGTTTTTGCTTGCCGTTCCCCGCCGATGAGCGACGACGTCGCGGCTCTGTTACGGCTTAAAAGCCGCTTGTTAATGTGGTAAATGCTTTTGTGTGTGCGATTAACTCCGCGCTCGTATTCGGCGCGGATAACAAGCCCTGCGGCTGTCAGAGTGTTTACTGCCTTGCTGATAGTCTTTTCTGATATTCCGAGAACGGCGCGCATTTCTTTATAGCTGGCGACATATTTATTGCCGCCTTTCTTGCCGTTATCGCAATGCGTGAAGATAAGGGAGAAGACAAGGCGTTCGGCCAGAGTGAGCCGACGTTCTATAACTTCGCCCTTTTTATTATTGACTTTAATTTTAATGGTATTGACCCAGTTTTCAAGGCGCAAAAACGTACCCGCTTTGTTTAAGGTGGTTATGTACTCGCTCTGGCCCGTACGCTCAACCATACCGCCTGCAATCAGGCTGCCGACGGCGCGCCCAACGCTCGATACAGATATACCGAGGTCGCGCGAAAATGCTTCGTATGTGCGGGTGCAAGTCGGCTGCTCGCCGTTCACCTTATCGCAGGTAAAGCTGTAAATCTGGCCGCCGGCGGCAACAGCGCTCAGGGTATAATGCTGCGCACTCTTTGCGTGTTCGCCTTTTGCCGTATTAAATTTTATCTTTTTAAGTAGCACGGTCGGTATGCGCGTATAGGCGCGCTTCGCCGGCAGCTCGTCCAGATTTATCGGCATTGCCTGTTGCTTCATTTTCAGCCTTCCTGTCTTATGATTTTAGCTCCGTATTTTCCTGTGTGGCGGAGGCGGGGTGCGCAGTCTGGGCAGTAGCAGCGTTTATAATCGCGCGAAACCGCCCAGCCTTCGAGCCTTGCCGTCTTCATACTCACAAAAGTTTTAATTGCAGTTTTGCAGTCGTCGCAGACGTAAACGCGCCCGCTTTCGTTTCTGTTTATCATTTTTTTGCTTCCTTTTGCGGCCGTTATGGTCGTAACCGTTGCGACCATTCAAAAAATGCGGAAGGGCTTCGCCCTTACCCCGTATTTTTTCCTTTCTCTTTGCCTTCTACATTCTCCACCGCCTGCGGTGCACAAACTGTACGCCGCAGGCGGCGTATCCTGTTAAGAAGGCAAAGACCCCGCCCCGCGTGTTAGCCCGTGCCCTGCGGCAAGTCCATAGCTATCTGCCCGGGCAGGGTGTCCTGTCTGGGCTTTGTCTTTTGCTTCGGCGGCTCTGCCGTCGGTTGTTCCTGTTCAGGCTGCGCGGCGGCAGCGCTGCGCAGCATCGCTTCTATGTACCCTGCAAGTTTGCGTATGCTTTCTTCGTATTTCCTGCGCGCACGCTTGCCTCTGGGTGCCGGCAGGTTGCTCATAAGCAGCTCCGCAATGTCCGCATTTCTGCCTTCGAGCTTTTCTATTTCCTGCTCGCGGTCTGTAAAGTAATCGTCAATCTGCACCGCCAGTTCGCGCAGCATAAGCTGCTTTGCGTAGTTGGGGCGCGGCCTGCGTTGCCACCAGCGTTTGGGCAGGTCAGCGGGCACAAGCTCGCTCATAAGCAGCTCGGCCTTGGCGGCCGCTATTCTGCTTTGCAGTTCGGTTTCATAGTCCAGCTTATCGCCTTGCAGTTTAAGTTCGGCGTTTATGCGGCGGTGTTCGAGTTTCAACTCTTTCAGCTCCTTGTCGCCGCGCGTGCCCAGCAGCTCCACTTGCTTGTCGGATTCTATGCCTTCGTCGCCGTCGTTTTTGGCATAGTCGCGGTTATACTCTTTCAGAAGGTTTGCCGCCATAGCGAGGTATGCATCGGGCGTGAGTACAGCCTCGCCCTCTTTGAGCATATCGAACTTTTTTATATATTCTTCATACAGATTGCTGTTTTTGTTCGGCATTGGTCTTGTCCTTTTCCCTGGGCGTTTTGGGTGCCTTTTCGGGCGCCGTACGGTAGGCGGCAGGTTCGCCGCTCTTGTAAAACTCCGCGTTGTCCGCGCCGATGAAGCGCGCTTCCGCGCGGGTGAGGTGCTTTAAGTAGCTTATGTCTTTGCCGGGAACGTCTTCCGGCAGGTAGTTCTCGAAGAAGCTGAAACTGTCGTAGCAGTCGAATATATTTCCGTCATTTTCGTAGGAGGTTTCCTTGTACGTAACCGCGCCGGTGTTGAGGTAGTCTTCGTATGCCTGCCAGTTAGAAAACTCGCGGCAGCGCCATACGGTATGAATTATCCTGCGCAGCTTGTCGCGCGTGTGCTCCATACCTTGCACCTCTATGAAGCAGCGGCACAGTTCGCGTATGTTCGGGTCGATAAGCCGCACGCGCTGCACGTCCAGGTATAAGTCCAGACCGTAGTGGCGGTGCATTTCGTAGAACCTTGATACGAAGTCGGGGAAGTTGCCCGACTTGCGGCTGTTGTAGTAGCGCTGCGATTCGCCCAGGAATACCTTGGCATAGGGCGGCAGAAATTGTGTTTTGAGCCGCTCATTGCTCAGTCCCATATAGTAGCCGTTTATATAGTACGGCTCGTAATGCTTTTTGTACCCTGCCGGAATCTTTACTTTGAAGTCGGAATATATGGGCGGCTTAGCAGGCGGCGTGAGTGGATAGCGGCGGGTTTTGTTTATCTCGTCTATCCTTGCCGCGCTGAGCTTTTGCAGCTTGCGGCCCTCTTCCTTGTAGATTCGCCTTAAAAACAGAGTGCTGAGCGAACTTTTACCCGCGCCCGGAGCGCCGGTGAATATGGTTATCATAAACGATTGACTTTTGAAATATTATGTTATATAATTTCAGTCAGGTAAGCGGCTTTGTTTCGTCTTACACCCGCCGCGCGACTGTCGCGGAATTGCCCCGAGTGGTTAATCTCGGGGATTTTTTTTATTTTTTCGGAATTTTTCAATTTTCTTTTGGTTTGCTTGCATAGGTCGTGAATGATTAAAGACTTTATCTTTAATAAATTCCACGTCTTCACCCGATACGTCCATAGTGGGGCTGTTTTCTCTGAATTTTTGATTTACCCTTATAGGGTTGCCTTCGTCGTCTTCTATCTCAACATAATGTTTGAAATACGATTGCCCTTGTTGATAGTTTTTTAAATGTGTTCTGTTGCTTCCCTTGCGGGTTGAAAGCGGAACTACGGCAAGGTCATTTTCAGTATTTGCTTCAATCACCACGACGGGGCGTTCCTTTTGCGAACCTGTTTCTTTCCCGCCGGGCAAGTAGTTATCATATGTAGATAGTGTTCTGCCCTGCGGAACTTTACCGCTTGCGGTTCGTCCTTTGCCCTGTGTCTGCTTGTTTTGATTTTTCTGTTGCGTGTTTTCCGTCGGCGCAGCTTCGGGTTTTGCGCCGCGTTTTTTCTTCCGTCCGAACATTTTTTTAGTTGCCTTTTTGCTTGGTGACAAGGTTTTTGATTGCAATAACGGCGCAGATAACGCCGACTATGGCAAGCAGAATAATGCAGCCGATAAATACCCAGAACACATAATCGGAATATGCCGCCAGGATTTCAACGTTATTAAAAATAAGGTAAACGGCAAGAGCGATGCCGCAGGTGAAAAAAATCTCTAACATAGCGCGCTCCTTAAAAGATAATGCCGCCCCAGTCGGGGAATATAGCGCCGTCGCCTGTCATTGTAGACGGGCTGAAAAGAAGGTTCAGCGTGCTTTCACCGCACGTTATTACGAGGGAAAATATATCCCTGGCAGCAGTTTCCGTTGCCTCTGCTTTCCCGCCCAGAGCGGCGGAAAGTATATCGTTTATGCTGCCGTAGTTTATGGTAACGCAATCTTCGGCCTCGGTGAACGTGAAGCCCGCAGTCATATCTTCGCCGGCGAGGTCAGAATACAGCAGCGTATCTTCGCCGACGGTGACCTCGAAGTCTTCTTCCGGCTCAGCGGCCACGACTTCGAGCGAATAGTCGGAAAAGCCCGTGACTTTAATTTCGCTGCCGCGCGGCAGAGAAACGCTGCCGCTTGAAATGACCGGCTTGCCGTTTATCTGCACGACGAAAGTGGAGTATCTGCCGCCGAAGCCGCCCGTCAGGTAGTAGATTCCGAACACGGCGGCGGCAGTGATTACAAGCACGAGCAGTATTAAAAGAGTTACCTTTATAACGGTCGCGGCCTTGTTCGGCTTTTTTGCCGCGGTCGATTTTTTTGCTTTGTTTGGCATAGTGTGCTCCTTGGCTTACATTGCGGTAGCGGCGGCACGGTGCGTATGAGCAAAACGCCCGTGCCGTCTACTGCAAAAAATTTGGAGGAATAATCAATATATAAGGCCGCTGTCCGAAGATGTTATATCGCTTGCATTGACAACGAGTTCTGAAACATCGAAGGCCACATCAACGGAAGTAGTGCCCGTATCGCTGAACGAACCCTGCACGTCTTCGCTTTCGGGATTATAGCTTACAGAATAACTTATCGTCAGTGTGCCGTCGCTTGTGGTACCCGTTGCGTTTTCTGCAAAACTGTTGTTGAAAGCTGTGGCAAGTTGTGTTTCGCTCGGGTGTTTTAATGCAGAGGTTTCAGTATCTGTAACAAAAAAATCATATGGGGTTGTAAGCGATAGAGTATCATCTGCAAAATTGTAATTATAACCAGATACTTCTATATATCCCGCCTCAAATCCGGGAATAGTATTATGTAAACGTGTAGTTACGGTAAAATCATATTTAAGTTCTCTTCCGGTGACGGTAAATTCAGGCGTAATGGTGCCTGTTCCGTAGTTGGGCGTAATGGTTATTGTGTTTGCATATTCGCTATCGCCGCCGAATTTGATTTTATCGTCGGCAACGCTTATGGTGACCGATTCCACGCGCTTTACATAGTCAACGGTTACGGTGGCGGTAATATCGGGGTTTACCGCAGAGGCAATCGTTATCGTTGCCTGGGTGCCGAACGCGCCAGTGCAGGACACTGTGCAGCTCTTCGTATCGGACGAAGGGGAAAGCTGTATCTGCTGGGTGTTATCGCAAGTCCAGGTGTATGTATCCACAGCATCGGCGGGTTCGGGCGTTATGGTTACCGTGTACGCCGTTTCCGCAAGAGGGCTTACGCCATAGGCCTCGAAGTCTTCCGGTGAAATGCTCGCGCTCGTAAGCGAGATGCCGTTTTCTTCGCCCTCGCCGATTACCGCGCCGCCTGCTTCTTCGTCGGGCTGTTCCTGAACGGGTTCATCGGGTGCAACCTGCCACCTGCCCGTGCCGAAGCATACGCCCGTCGTGATTACAGATGCTGCAAGCAAAAGGCTTGTGATTGCGGCAAAAAGTTTGAGGCCGAAACCGTTTCCGCCGCTGCGTTTGTAGTTTGCCATAATTTACTCCTTAAAAAAAATGTATTCTTAAACGCCTGTTGCGGCGGTTTAAGTCGTCAGGTTTTCCGTGTCGTCGGGCTGTTCTATGCCCGGAGTGTCGCCGGGGTCGTCCGTGCCGGGCTCGTGCGGAACGTAACTTCCGCAGGCGCTGAACGCTATTATGCCGGCTGCCAGAGCGAGCAGTGCAAACCCGCCTATCGCGCGGCGCAGTATTCTGAATATAAACATAATTTCCTCCGTGTGGTTCACGTTCTCCTTGTTCCCGGGCGCTCTGCCGCGCCTCATCGGCGCGGTGCGCCCGTATCTTAAAGGAGGTTCACGTCTATTTAAAATGCAGTCAGGGTCGTGTTACCGTTTGCCGCCGCGCTTTCCTGCGCGGCGGCGCGGCTTAAATGACACAACCTTCCGCCTGCATTGGCAGAAGCTAATTGTCTTTGCTTTGCTCTTTGAGAACGGCATCTATGTAGATGCGGCCGCAGTCGCTTTTTCTTCCGCGGGTGTTAGGGTAGAAGCCCGATATGTTTAAAATGTTAAGCTGTTCGTCTGCTTCCAGATGCAAGATTGCCTTGTCAAGCTCTTCCGGCGTGCCTTCAAGTCTTATCTTTATCATTTCGCGCCCTCCCAGAGCTCAGACAGCGGGCGGCCGTTTATAACGAAGTTTGCCGCATCGTGGTAGGATAAGAGCCTGTCCAGATAAATAATATCTGTAAGCGTAAGGCTCGTTTCATCGTCTTCGCCCTCTTCCGAACGGAAGAATACTGCCGTGCCGACGATAATATCGAATTTTAAAGCGTATTGCCCGGCTATTACGAAATTAGGCCGTAGGTTACATAGCTTGCCGTCTTCGTTTACGTAGCAGCAGAGGTCATCTTTTATCCTGAGCGCCTCCATGTGTCCGCCGACGATTGCCTGAAAGGCTTCGAGCGTGTTTTCAATTTCGCGTGCCTCGGAAGGCTTGCCCGGTTCTTTTACAAGTACTCTGATTTTACTCATTGATTGCCTCCGGCCATATTCAGGCGCATAACGTAAACCCTATGAATAAAGCGGCGTACAGCTTTGTAATCTTCTTCCGGGACGATGTCGGGGGATAAAGCATAATAGGCAAGGTCGCCTATGCTTACGGGAGTTTCTACCTTAGTAAGTTCGCTGATTGAACTTTCGCCGCGTAAATACGCCGCCGGCTTTCTTTCCGGCAACATTACATAGAAGTATGCCTTTATAACGCGCGTGCTTGTTGAATCGGTATAGCCGAACTGTTTCATTGCTTCAACTGCCGTTAAAGCGATAAAGCCGGAGTCTTTAACTGCGGTCGCGCGGGCGCTCTTGTTGGGGAACTTATAGCAGCGCCCACTGTGTTTTGCGTACCAATATTTCATTTCACACCGCCTTTGCCCGAGAGTTTAAGCGCAGGGCGGCGCAGTAGTCTTTAATAGATTCTTCCAGTTTCAGGGCGCAGCTGCACGGCGCGTTTGTTACGGTCAGACCCGTGCCGCCGCACAATGGGCAGCGCTCCTGTTCGCGCAAATACTTCGGGTCAATGTGCGCTGCGCTGCATAATGTTGCAATCTCCGCGGTAACTTTTCTGTATTCGGCTTCCAGAGCGGCGGCATCTGTTCCGCGCGCTTCTGCATAGCCTATCTGAATGCACAGCTGCGTTTGCCTTTTATCGAGCGCCGTATAGTGCGGTATGCCGCGCAATATGCTGTATGCCTCGCTCTGGCGTGCCTCGAACTGCGCCTTGCGTGCTGCAAAATATATGCGAATCTCTTCGGTTGTGAGCGGCAGTTCCTGGCGCGTTCCCGGCGCAAGCTCGTCTATAAGGTGGAAGTGCAGAATGTAGTGAAGTCTGTTTGCGCCGAAGGGAGAGGAGAGCGCCCTGCCGTCGCGCGATAAGTAGTAGTATTCGCGGCCGCCTATGTATTCGCAGCGTTCGATTTTGTAAACGAACTGCTTAAACTGCTGCGCAGCCTGAAAGCCGGCTTTGATTTGCTGAGCTTCCTCGCAGAGGAACTCTGCGCCGAGGCAATAGTTGAAGTATAGTCTGCCGTTCATACCTACATACGGGCGCATTGTTTCGCCCTGGTTGCGTTTGAGTTGTGTCATTGTTGTTCATTACTCCTTTGAAAATATATATTTGCAAGTCGGCCGTGCGGCCGGCGTTCTGCCTCCTTTTTACTTGGTTTTCTTTGCGTAGTGCTTTACGATGCGCGTTACCACTATGCCGCCGATTGATACTGCAAGCAATAACACGATTGTCAGCCAGGGCACTTCGTCTTCCATACCTATCGGCGGGGTCGGTTCAGGGATAACGTCGATAGGGTCTGATATAACTGCTATCACGGTAGTTTTAAGCTGGTCGTCCGTGAAGCTGACGTCTATAATATCGAAGTCCAGGTTGACGGTTTCCTGAAATATGTAGCAATACGGGTCTTCGTCAAGCTCATACCATTTATCTCCGTTCGTATTGTCAAATATTGTGCAGTCAATCGCTTCATAATCGCTTTGCTGGTAGCGGAATAAATAAACGGTGTAGTCGTCCTTATGGCTGTCGTAATACTCTTTAAATTCCTCGAAGTCGCCTATGCCGATTTTAAGGTTTTTGCATATTGCTTCTGTGTCGCCCACCATATCAGACTCCTTAACCGGGTAAATTGCAGTCAGTGTTTCGTATTCAGTGTTTAGATTTTTGTCCCAATCACCAGTAAAACCTGCCCAGAATCTGTCCCAGCCGCCTTTCAGCGTCGTGCTCGTAAGGCTGAACTCTTCGTCGTTCTTAATTACTATGTCAGTAAAATCTTCGTCTACGCTTGCGAAAAGCTCTTCCGCATATTTGCCGTTGATTTTGTTGCTGTCTTTATACACGGTTTCCGAAAGTTCCAGCATTTGCGCCTTTGTGGTTCCGGAAGGCACCACGTAGTTCGACACGTCGTTTGTGTTTACCGGTAAATACATATAGAGCGTATCCAGCACGTCGCTTTCGCTCATATTGGCAACGTGCTTAGGGTTAGCTGAATAACCTGTTATCGGGTCTGAATAGGCCCATATCAACCCTACATAGTTGCCAAAAAGCCAACGGATATATAAATCATTTGGGTCTTCAACACGGTTGTATGTAAATTGATAGCCGAATCCGTAATTAGCCGTATCGTCGTTCAAAGCATCAGCATAAAAGGCATACTTAAAATCGCCTGATTTGCCGATATTAACCCCGAGGTTATCGTATAGCTGCTCTTCGAGGCCGTCGTATTTGTTGAGAACGTTTTGTGACACTACAATGGTGGGGGTAAGCACTGCGTTCCGCCACGTCGCGTGCACGGCTGTGAGTTCGCCGTATTCTTCAATCGTTTCGTTGGGTACGGCAAAGTAAACGCTGTGCAGGCTGTCCTGCGTAAATCTGTTTACGCCGTTGTTGCCTTCCGGGCGGTAGGCCGTCGAGTGAACGTCAAGTTCAAGCGTTTTGCCGGTTTCCTGCCTGAACACAAGCGTGCTTTCCGCCTCGGCATCCGGCCCGTAGCCTTCCGCATAACCGCTGTAAACAAATGCCTTGTTCACGTTGTAATCGGTCGCGTTAAGTTCGCCGTTCTGCAAAAGCTCTATGCCGGAAACGTGGTAATAACGTTCCGACTTCCCGGAAAAATCTTCAAAGATTTCGTCTTTCTGGTCGGCGCTCAAACTGACTTTAAACTTGTAAAGCACGCCCTCATATCCGGGCTCTTCGCTCATATTCAGGAATTCGAGCGGATATTTGTTGTAGTGGTCGTTCGCTGCGGTCGCCAGCTCTATCTGATTGAGCTCTGAGCGCAGGTCGTAGCCGGTAAGCTGCGGGTTCCACACGTACACGTAAAGCCCGTAATCGCTGCGCATATTTTCATAATAGCCGTAGCAATATTCTGCAAGCAGAATCGCATCGGTTTTGGTGTAGGCGTTCGGCGCATAGTCTGCAAGGTTAAATTCTTTGCCGGCTATGGTGCTGCCTTCCAGGTCGTCAAGCACGTTGGTGCTGTCGAACCCTGTCAGCTCGGCCGCATACGCGGCTGCGCGCGCGGTTAAAAATGACTGCGCCGACACCGTAAAAAGGCAAAAGACAGCCAGAACTGCCGCAAAAATATATATTGCAATAGTCCTGACTGTCTTTTTCATAGAGGTGCTCCTTTTAGTCTAAATTATCAAGTTTTTTTATAATCGCGCCGCAAAGTTCATTTATGGAAGCATACAGTGACTTCCTTGTGCCGGGCAAACGTGGTATTTCGCCGTTTTGCATACTTTCGTAAATGGCAAGTTCTTTGCATAGGGCGGCGCCCATAAGTCTAAGTTCGTAGCTCAGTTTTTTGCTCTCCACAGTGCGGCGCTCCTGAATCTAAAAATTTTAGAATCTATGCACATTATAAACCTAAAAGTTTTAGAATGTCAAGACTTTTATCTAAAATTTTTAGATAATAAGAGTATGAAGGGTGAAATAAAAGAAAAATTGCGGGCATTACGGCTTGATGCAGGGTATACGCAGAAAGAAATGGCGCAAAAAATTAAAAGTACAGATAAAAACATTTGGGCGTATGAAAAAGGACTGGCTGCTCCACCGGCAGAAATAATAGTGGCATATGCCGAGGCTTTTAATGTTTCAACTGATTATCTTCTCGGTCTGGAAGACGACTTCGGGGTAAGGGTGGACGATAAAGAAAAAAAGCCAGATACTCTTTCAGCAGAAGAGCGCAGGCTTTTAGAGGGGTATAGAGAGATTAACGCCGCCGGAAAAAAACTTGTAATGCAGACGGTTGAAACGCTGCGGGGAACTGCCGCTGGCTCGGGCAGGGGAGCAAATCAAAGTAAAATAAGTTAAAGGTGAAAAGAGAGTATGGAAAATTTGAATAACCCGATGAATAATAATCAGGTTTACGGGCCAGTAAAATGTCCGCATTGCGGAAGTACCCGCATCGAATTTTTGACTGAGTATCATAGGTGCATTGGGCTGCGTGTTATTTGCATAATTTGTGCTGCACTGTTTGTGTTTTTCTTTGTAGGACATTTATTCAGTATGCCTACCGGAGAAAACAGGGAATTTTCGATAGCGGCAATGTGTATTGCAGGCTTTTTTGTGGTTGCATTTTTGATAGCGATTTGGTTTAAAGAAAGTAAGACCCATATTCAGGGAATATGTCGTGACTGCGGTAATATTTGGTTGCTGAATTAAATAATGACTTTTTAAACCTAAAAAGTCATTAAAGATTGGAATAGAAATAATTATATAATTACTCCGTAGGCGCGTTTGCCGAAAGGAGTAATTTTTTTATGACGACAAAAGAAAAACTTGACAGGCTGCTTGCCATTATCGGGGAGCTCACCGAATTTTACGGCGAACTTTCCGGCGAGCTGCCGCCCCTTAGGTTCGTGGGCGCGGGTGCGGCCGCGAATTCTGAACTAAAAAAAATGACGGCGAAAAGGTTATGCCTATAAGATTGCCAGAGGACAGAACTTTAAAATTTGAGCAAAACGGAGGTGACGACGATTTGCGCAAATTGAAATACGGCGAAGGCAGCATTACGCTGCGCACCCGCCGAAACAAAGACGGAACGGAAAGGAGGTTTTGGCAAGGAAGATATTTTGTAGACGGGCGGCAACGCTCGGTATACGGCCGAACACAGGCGGAGTGCCTGGCAAAATTAAAACAGTTGAAAGAAGAGTATAAAAGCAACGAGCCGCCGAAGTATTCAGAGCGCGGCATCGCTCACGCGTTCTACTCTGCCTGGCTGGACGAGTGGCTGCTTGAATTTAAACAAAACAAAGTGCGGCCGAGCACTATGTCTGGCACGATGCAGCTTGTCGAGCGCATAAAATCTGCGCTCGGCAGTATGAGGCTTGCACGCATAAAGCCAATGGATATACTCAAATATCTGAATACTTTGCCGCGTAGCAATACTGCTGTAAAAATTTATAATATTATAAACGGTAGCCTGCAAAAGGCGGAAGACTTCGGCTATATACGCCGCAACCCGTGCCGGGCAGTGGAGCGGCCGAGGTATGAGAAGCAAAAGCGGCGCGCCTTCGAGCTTGCCGAACAGTCGGAAATACTTGCCGCTCTGGAAGGCAAGCACAAGCAGGCGTTTTTCTTTATGTGCTGCACCGGTTTGCGCATCGGCGAGTTCCTGGCTCTTCGGAAAGAAAATATCGACTATGTGCGCGGCTGCCTGAATATTGTGGCAAGCGAGAACGTGCACTCCGGCGAAGTCGGCAAAACAAAGACGGCGGCGGGCAAGCGGCGTGTGTACTTCGCTTCGCAACTGTTTGATGTGTTCGATGTCGATTTGCTGGGCTCGTTCACTTACAGCGGAATAAAAAAGGCGTTCGGCAAGGCATATGCAAAGGCTGGACTCGAAGGCATTTCTTTGACACATAGCTGCCGGCATACATACGCAAGTATGCTGTATGCGGCGGGTGTTTCGGATAAGGTGATTCAGGGGCAGCTCGGCCACGCTTCGGTAAGTACAACGCTCGATATTTATACCGATATTCTGCTCGTCGGCGGAAGTCCGATATATGAATATATATCGGCGCTCAAAAGGAAGCTCGAAGCGGTTTATATGAACGGTGAGTGAGAGTGGCAAAAAATACGCTACTTTGTACGCTACTTCAAAAGCAGAATTGAAAAAGGGCATAAAAAAACGGGCAATTTCTTGCCGAAATTGCCCGTTTTGGTGCACCAATGCAATTCATATCCGAATTGTCGCCCGTGGCTGTCATTGTAGTA
>ERZ1643246.3632-NODE-3632-length-12990-cov-14.900734_pt1 | contig 12990 bp, 10 predicted proteins | sample MGYA00579265_ERZ1643246 | MGnify/ENA primary metagenome ERZ1643246 (study PRJEB29033, sample SAMEA4952261) | chicken gut metagenome | biome: Broiler Chicken; feature: Gastrointestinal Tract; material: Caecum | place: Ireland | collected 2018 | study: Broiler... | reverse complement strand
CTATTGTGATCTCAGGTATATATTCGCTGTCATATTCTTCTGTTAAGGCGTTCAGTTGCGCCGAAAACTCCTCAAGCGAGATCTCAGTAGTGTTGCTTGCGGCATAGACCGTCATTGGCAGTCCCGCTATCACCACGCATATGGACATTATTAGTGAAATGACTTTTTTCACAAACAACACTCCTTTCAAAAACCAGTTTTTAATTATTAATTAGATTTAATAGTTACCAAAGGTATGTTCCGTATTTCTGCTGGGGTAGCATATTTTCCATATTCCAAAATTTTGACAAATCGGAATCGTTTTGCTGGAATGGGAGAACCATATCAGCGGCATTATTAGTAATGATGTTACTATTGACTGTATTGGTGCCTGTAGAAGGATCAACATTATTTACAGGATCATTCTCGCAATATGAATACAAATTCGTGCACATAACAGATTCAGAACCAGTATCCAATACCGAATTCGGGCTTAGGAATCTGCCGAGATAAGGCTCATAATACCTGGATTCAAGATAATATAGGCCGCTCTCGATATCATACACCGCATCTTTATATGCAAGAGGATTTAAAAGCATAAGATATCTGTATCCATCAGCATTATTCAAAGACACAACGGCACCATTGTTGTCATACCCATATGAAACAAGTTCTTTGCCATTTTCATCAATTATGGCTGTTATAACATTATCTGCATCTTTCATGTAATAGAAAGTGTTCGTTTCATTGACGGCGTTTCCGTCTGCATCTTCCGTTTTATTTATGACCAGACCATAAGCATTGTTATTTTCATCATAAAGGATAACAAAACTATATTTACCGCCGCCGCTACCGTAAGTAACATTTCCTTCTTCAAACTGAGTTCCGCTGCAGTCAACATTAATGCCGGCAAGCAGTCCGTCTCTCCAAATATAATCAATATCCGCTTTTGCAAGAGTTGCCTCTTCTTCGGAAATTCCTAACGCGGAAAGAATTGAAGTTGGTATACTGTCCAAAGACAAATTGATGGTTTTATTTGTTCTGAGATTATTATCATCATATTTATAGTCGAACAGATCAACTGAAATTGGATATGAGACTATTGGCAGATCCGTTAATGAAATATCTATATTGCCGATAATATTCGCTAAAGTAGAACCTCTGGACCAGTTCAAATCAACGCCAGAGAAACGAATTGTTCCAACCCCGTTTGCCATTTCACCGGTTAGATCTTCTGTTTCCACCTTACTTATGTTACCAAATTCATCATAAGAAATATTAAAATTCAAATCCTTGTCGGCTATATTTCTTAATGTGAAACCGGTAAGAATATTTTTTAAAGCCGTGTTCGATTCTGAATCATATGAAAGGTCAAGATACGGTGTAAGTTCTTCAGAATTATCATAAACTTTTATGACATTGCCATATTTATCATATTCAAATAAAGTTCCTGCACCGCCCATTGCCATTCCGGCTTCGTTACAAGCATTTAAAACTATGGATTCAACATCAAATATGTCTCCACCGGAAACCGGGGATACTGTATATGACAAAGTTTTCCCATTGGCATAATAAAGATATCTGTATTCTTCGATGAATTTTTTATTGCCGTTTTCATCTACTGAGTAGTATGTTAAGTACCTTACAAGATCTGTAGCGTCTACATCTGTGTCTATTTCCTCTAATTTATTTCCGGTAATAATATTACTAATACTGGATATCGCTTCGTCCATTTCTTCTTCATTTTCATAATATGTGTATTCTCGGAGAATATATGACGATGCGCCTTCAGTCTGAATCTTTTCAGAAATAACTCTTCCGAAATCATCATATTCTGTTGACATTACAGTCTCACTGTTGTTGACAGTAGATGAAAGTTGAGATGTACTATCGTCAGAGGTTTTGCCGATCTTTACAAAATTGTTTCCTATCTGCTCAAGTAGATTTCCATCTTCATCATAGCCGTAAACATGGATAACATTTCCGTCCATATCTTTTACGGAAGTTAAACCATCCTGATATGACTCAATTGTGCCGCCTATGTTATCTTTTTTGCCGTAACAAGTGCCGTTGTCATAATAGTAGTAACTGTATGAAAGCGTATCACCGTTTGTATTGTTGGTATCATATTTATATATAATGTTGCCTTCATCATCATATACATAATTGATTTCCTGACCGTTAATATATTCGATGGAATTAATTCTACGATAATCAGTTTCATCATATACATAATGAACATACGGGTCATCCATGTCATTAATATATATGTTTTCTAAATTACCCCAATTATCATATTCAAAGGCATATGTATTGAATGGGACAAACTCCTCATCTTCTATATTGCCGGTTTCGATTTTATCCAACCTGTCGCCGGAATATGTATACTGGACCTTCATAGTATATACTTCCGGTGACTGAGAATCTCTGTCATCATATCTAATGTATTTATTCTCAAATTCACTGATGATGCCAGAGAGATTGTTAAAGTTGTCATATTCGAAGTCGACTGTATTACCGTTAGCATCAGTTACTCTTGCTACATTGGCAAAATAGTCATACTCATATGTTGTCCAGCGTCCAAGAGGCGTCAGTTCTTTGGTAAGAAGAGATCCGCTGTTGCCGTATTCGAACTTGGAAACAATATCTCTTGCTACATCATCTACTGTAGCCGTTTCTGTTATACCGGTAATATTGCCGTAATCATCATATGTGTATGTCGTGTCTGCCAAAGAATGGTCTGCATCTTCATTTGAATCATTAACAGACACTGTAGTTTCGTCTGTGGTTAAGGCAATCATATTACCGTCTTCATCGTATTCGAATTCGGCAGTAAACAATTCATCTTTTGCAAGTGAAACGCCGTCAAATAGCGCATATCCCATCTGATAATCGTAATTAATTACAAATTTCAAAGCCGAATATGTATCTCCCGCGTGACCAAAATCAGCGGGCAGAGTAATCTCGTCTTCAAGATACTGCCAATCTGAATAATATGTTGAATAGGTATTTTCGGAAAGCAGTTCTTGACTGCTGCTATCAGCCGAAACAGCATATACGGAAAATCCGAGTTTTCTGTTTGTACCGTCTTTTTCAGGTATAGCGTTAACTGCCTTTATCCAACCGCCATAGGTATATTTTGTTCCTTCAGAGGCAGTGATAGATACTGTCTGAGAAATAGAATTTTCAGCTGAAAAATCGCCTGTGATTTTCAATCTGTTATTATCCGCAGTTGAAATAACAGCGTCTTCAGAAACAACGGAACTATTTGTATTTGCTGACCAACCATTTAATGAGTCAGCAAAATCACCGTTGCTAAGAAGATTAACATTAGTTAGATAGGGTGACTGCTGAACATACATATTATCAATATATGTTGCGGTTTCTGCTGATGAAGAACTGTTATCAACAGACACGGAAACATTAATATATGTACTGTCCTCAGTGTCAATAGTGCAATACACTTGCTGCCAACCTTCTGCATTCTGCGCATTTGCAGTTGTAAATATTCCGCTTGAGTCTCCGTTTGTAAGAGTCAGCGATGCGTTAGCGGATGCCGGCTGGTTAAGCCACATTGAAACTGTGTATGTGGAATTCTTTTCAAGCCCGTTTATCTTATTCGTATAAACAGCGTTGACTTGCGCCGGAGTTGTAAGTTTAACGGATGAGTTTCCGTTGAACTTAGCATCAGATGAAATGCTTACATAACCGTTTTCCGTATTGAAGAAACTGTCTTTATTGCTTTCAAATCCGTAAAAATCAGCAATATTTCTTGCGCTGTTTCTTGTTGCAGATACTTTTGAAATAAGGTCACCGTTATACTGAGCAAATACTGCATTTCCGTCCTGATCAATAACAGACATAAGTTTTCCACTCAGGTCGAAATATTCAGTGTATGTATTTGTTCCGTCAGATACAGTGGTAGTATTTGTGCCGTAACTGAATGTCAGATACTCACCGGCAGTTCCGTCAGTCGAATATTCCTGAACTTTGATAACTTGATCGTTGTCATTGTAGGTATATTCATATGAAAAACCTGTTTGATCAGTTATTTTTGTAATATTGCCAGAGTCAGACAATGTATAAGTTACAGTATAGGTTGGATATCCATTATCGTTTTCATTAAATGTTATATCATATGTTCCATCACTATTTACAGAGTATACGGTGTAAAGTTCTGCAATTCCTTCACAATCTTCGGTAACTACACTATCATCATCATATTCAGGATAAGTAGCAATGCTGTTTAAAACGCCATCAGCATAACCAAATTCAGTATAACCAATTTCATCGTCAATCATATAGATCTTATTGTCATTGTAAATTACAGTTACTACGGAAGCTTCTGAATTATTTTCTGCTCCATTTTTCATTGTTTGTGTTTCAGTTAAAGCGTAGATTATATTTTCCGAGGACGATTCAGCATTATAAGTAAATACATCACTGGAGTAGGTTTCAATTATATTATCCACCCCTTTAGAATATGAAAGTTTAATCGTGCCCGTTTCTGAATCATCAATTGAATATTCATTCCCATCGGTGATAAATTCAGTGGAGCCGTCACCATGAGTTAGTACATATTCCGATTCATCATTAAAATTGTCGACCTGTAATGTTTTGTAGTAGTTCAGTGAAACATTGTCTCCATAGCAATTGTTTTCGGGTGTGTTTACACCTTCGCCCATATAGAAAGTAATATCTCCGGCGGAACCGTTGGAAGTAAAGTCTGTTCTTTCAATAACAAGATTGCCGGTATAATCATTTACATAAGCCGTTCCTGTTATGCCGGCATCCTGAATATGAAACTGAGAGTCACAATCGATTCCACTAATTACATTATATTCTAATGAAAGATATGGTGTCCAGTCTGCATAAATAGTATACTCACTGGAAGCAATCGTTGTCTTAAGAATTCCGTCAAGTGCTTTAAGAACAAGAATCCTGTTAAGGTCATTATTTTGATACCACTTATTTGTAAGGTTGGTTATATCAAAGTAAATCTGATTTGGATTTTCAGGTGTTATCTGAAGATCAATAGCCACATCTGTTGGGTCGATCTTGTTATTCCAGTTAACTTTTGAGATATAATCATCATTAACCTGCGCATCTTCGGAAAGTGCATACATCGCAATACTGTATGGGTCGTATACATCCGTTGTAGTAAACAGATTAAGTGTGCAATTCGTTATCTTAGCGTTATCAGGAAGTTCGGGGAGAGTCTTAATGTTATAATATCCCCAACTTTGTGATGATGAATTCTGAACCGCTACGGTCGTCATTGTGGATTTATTCTTTGTTTTGGTAGTGGTAGTTACAAATGTATCCTCAATATTCTGATTAGCCTTATTGCTTACGATAGTGACTGTCGGGTCAATGTTTACAGGATAAGTTGTGTTCTCATCTGCAAGCCAAGTATAATCAGGTGAGTAGGTAAGAATATATCCGTTTTCGCTTTCCTCAAAAGACACATTTATATTTTCACTTACATTATCGTTAGTGTCCACCATATAAGGCGCTGCTATAATGAATACTTCATTGCTGTTCTCATCAACCACAGAAATGGAATTGTCATCATTCAAAACAGCGGACATATCGGCCGTATCAAGTTCATACTGAATGGCATAATCTTCATCCGGCACATCGCTTAAAATAATGTTCTCCTTAAGTGAATTCGGCTGAACATTATATTCAACATCTGTGTCAGGCAAAATATCAGCATAAGTGATGCCTGAAGTCAAAGAATTTATATTACTTTCTGCGTATGCCACACTTTCCGCATCAGTTTTATCAACATCAATTTCATCATTGCTGATTACGGTGCCGTTGCTTGAGTTTACATCATTGAGCAGTTTGAAACTGATGGTGTTGTCTTCATAATTAAGTTTAATCTCAGAATCGTCTGTATATTTTTCAGGCAACTCAACATTATATGCATTTGCTGTATTGGTTAAAACGGAATTGTCTGCATCCGATTCCACAAGAGTGTTGTCTATATCCTTAAGTTCCCCGTCTTCTTCATAGTGCATAGGTACGGCTGTTGAAATAACAACATTAGTACCTTGAGATGTTTCATAAGTTTTAGAATACAGATCGCGCGATTCTTCAACTTCTGAAACCTGAATATCATCTGAATTTTCCGTTTCAGCCGCATATGTACTTATCGGGAACACTGTTGTTATCAAAACAACGGCAAGAAGAGCGGAGATAAATTTTTTACCGTTTTTTATCATATACACATCTCCTCAATTTTAATTAATATTTCCATATATTGATTCGAATACACTTTGAGGTCCTTTATCCGAATCAAATCCTTGATTAAAAGAGTAAAATTTTACAACGGCTCCATATTCATTTTCATTACTTTGAATATATATATCGGAACCGTTTAAAAATACTTTTCCGAATTCCTGCTTGGCGTCCTCATCTTTATATGTAATTGAAACAGTGCCTATTTCATCTAAAGACAAAGATGTTGCAAGCGGTTCGGTAGCCGTTTCAGCAGATTTCAGTATTTCAAGCGTTTCATCATCAACAGAAACTTCATATTCGCTTCCGAAGATGTTGAAATATATTCCGGATATATCGGTATCCGGTGTTTTGCTTTCTGGAGTATCAACTGCTGCAGATGTCGAATATGTATCGACACCCGTTGTATTTTCGATATTAGTGTTCGTTTTAGAGCATGCGCTACACACTAATAACAAAATACATAAAAACAAAATTGCAGCCTTTTTCATAATCATCCTTTCATCTAAAATATTTTGTCAAAATAAATACATCTTATATGTAGTATTTAAGAATTAAAATTTCAAGAATTTTTGACAAGTGCACAACGAGAAAGGATAAAAGCAGAAAAAAGGGTCGGCAATTACTACCGACCCTTCACATTTTTGTATCATTTATTCAATTTAGGAAACACAATATCTGTTTCAAAAATATTTTTACTTTTGTCAAATTTCCAATCATAGAGTGCGTTATATTTTTTGATAATTTTCTTAATGCTTCTAACGCCTATTCCGTGTAATTTTTTGTTTCTTTTTGTCGTTTTTAGTTCGCCGCTACTAGTTTCCGGACTATTAACGCAACTGTTCCGTATAATTAATCCGTCATATAAATCATTCTTTGAGAAAATGTAAATCTGTATATAACCGTTTTTTGCTTGTTCTGCAGCCTCTACGGCATTATCAAGCAGATTGTTCATAAGCGTTGAAAGATCAACATCATCTATATAACTTAAATTGGCTGTTTTTGAGTCTATTTCTATCTTAATATTTTTACTTTCACACAGGGTAATATATTTGCTCAGAATCAAATCAAGCATTTTATTTTTACTTATTCCCGTGTAAGAAAATTTATCAAGATCAGGCATGAGTCCGTCAATATATTTTTGTACATCATTAACATTATCAAGATTTCGTATCTGCGTTAAATGATTTTTCATATCGTGCGCCAATACACGCATTTCTTTATTTGACTGGTCAATTACCTCAAAATATTTTTTGTCCTGCTCTTCCTGGTGCTGTATGGTTTTTAATTCAAAAAGTTCTTCCGTGTTTTTCAGCGAATATTCATAAATAATAAACACCAATATGTTAGAGAATAATACGAAAACCGTGGAAACAGTTAAAAGCACATCCATAGATTTTGGCAATACAGTTATATATGCTATATATCGTAATGACAACATCATCAAAATACTTGTGAACGGAACAAAGAAAAGAAGCCAAAAATATTTATTACCTAACTCCTTTTTTTCCCTTTTAGCGAACAATTTTAAAATTGCCATCATTATTGCAAAATATATGATTTTGCTTGTCATTACAACATATAGATACGCATACTTGTTATTTTCCATTGCATTGAAATCATCAAAAAAAGCAGTGCCAATGCCCATAACAAGAAGTTCAGATGCAAACATGATTATGATAAAGATTGCTGAATGAAATATCGCCGACTTAAATGTAGTTTTATACAATAAAGCAAACATCATAACATACAGTACCATCAAAGCGATACCGTTTAAGTAAACTATACCAAACTGATATATGGTACATAGAACTGCATTAGCAAATACCGTAAAAATAAACGAGACTGATTTTGATTTTCTCGGCTCAAATAAAGTATTAGAATAATAGAAAAGAAACAATGATTCAAATATGTACATAAATATGTCAATTACAATTTTATTCATCTACTATATCCTCTCCGACAAAGTCCAAGAATTTTCTTTTGAATTCAGGCTGTTTGCGTGATGCTATTGAAATTTTAACATTTGAATACGGTTCAGCCAAACAAATTTCATTACGCTTGAAACTTTTTACATAATTCAAATTAACTATGTAACTGTTATGAGGTACCGCAAAGCAGGACGCTACCAATATTGAACGAAGATGTTTCATTGTTTCCTTAACACAATATTGCTCATTTAAACAGTATACATATACACCTTTAAGTTTTGCCTCAACATATATTATATCATGTTGTTTAATTCTGATAATTTGGTTATTCTTCATGTGAAGAGTAATTATTATTTCATTCATTTCAGATAACGCTTTATCCAAAGCAGCATAAATCCGATTTTGAGAGATTGGTTTGTCAATATATCTTGTGACTTTTAGATCCATGGCAGCATCCAGATATTGTCGATAAGATGTTATAATTAATATAATCGTATTGGAATGTTTCTTTTGAATTTCTTTAGCCACATCTATCCCATTTAAATCGCCCAGTTCAATATCCAAAAAAAGAACATCAAATGTTAAAGTGGATTCTAAAAGCGATTTTCCGTTATTAAAAATGTATATCTCCGATTCCATGTTATTAATTTTTGAATATTCATGAACATATGATTTTATGGACAACCTATACTCTACTATATCATCACATATTGCTATCTTCACTAAATATATCCCCCAAAAAGAAAAATCGTATAATCTTTTGAATCGATTATACGATAGTAGTCAAAATAATTCAAGGATATCTTTTATAGAAACACATCTATAATACGAGATACTTTTATTTTATCTTCATCTGAACATCTTTTAATTTTTTGTATAATTTCCTCATCTAAATCAGCATAAACGGTACCGGACGCAATATAATCTGTATTAGTTTTTAATACAGAACAAATATCTAAAAATAGTAAAAAACTTGGAGCGGACTTCCCGCGTTCTATATTAGAAAGATGGTTATTTGAAATATTGATTTTACTAGCCAATTCTTTTTGAGTCATGTCCATTTCTTTACGCCTCAAAAAAATTCTTTTGCCTATTTCTTTTAAGTTATACGCCATATTTGAACCTCACTTATATAATAATTTTATCATTACTATCTTGCATAGAGAACAAACTATTAGCGAATTAATTTTATAATAGTTGTAATTATTAATATTATCCAAAAAAAGTTTTATAATAATACGAAATTATGCAAAAGTACAATGTCATTCTGCGTTTGTCAAATCGAATTGATTTTTTATATAATTCTTAGTATATTCTTATCGTCAAAATAAATACTGCAATATTTGAAAGGAGAAAAATATGAAAAACGCTGTAATAAAATGTGTTGACAAATTGGTGAAAATGGCATTGAAATCAAATATCAATTCCACTACCAGTTTCACGGCCTTTCAGCCGGTGGTTCCAGAAGAATTAAAAAAACTAAGCAAATTTTAAGCACTGATTATTTGAATGATTAATAAATTAGCATTAAAAATAGCTAAAAAATTTATCAAGCACCAAAATTTACAATTTGATAAAGTTGAAATATATCAATATGGATTCTTTGTACTGCTTTCTAATTTGTTATTTTCTATAATAACGATCGTAATAGGAATAGCATTGGATATACTTCTTGAAAGTGTTGTATTTTATTTTTCGTTTCTCATAATACGGCAATTTGCCGGAGGATATCATGCTACAACAGAAACGAAATGCGAAATTATTTCTGTACTTTCAATTTTCGTATGCTTGGTTTTTGTGCGGTTTCTGAAATCATATGATTTCAGAACACCGTTGCTCTTCCTAACGATAGTCGCGGCAGTTTTGACAGCGGTTTTATGCCCGTTAGACACCCCTGAAAAGCCGCTGTCAGAAAAGGAATTTAGATATTTTCGCAAGATATCATGGATCATCCTGTTCGTGATAACTGTAACTATTGTTATTTCTTATTTTTTTAGGTTTAATGTATTATTTGCTCCATGTTGTATGAGTCTGATCCTCGAATCGATTCTCATCATTGCAGGCAAAATAAAACAAATAACAAATATTAAGAAAATGAAAAGTAAATAAGTTTGTAAAAAAAGAAGCTTGACGAAAAGTCAGGCTTCTTTTTTTGTAGATAAATATAAAATTGCTTTTTAAAATAATATGGCTATGTTATATAGCTAAGTATCCCTGATCTTCGATTTGACTATCAATATGAATAACCAAATCGGAGGTCAAAATATGAAATATACATATGCGTTTTCAGATGAAGAAAACACTGTAGAAATAGATAAAAAATGGGTCGATATATTAAATGAATTTGATAAAACTGAGCAGAGCAATGATCGTTCGGAACTTAGACGGAAAATTCCTTTGGATGCTGATAATGCGTATAGTTCATGGCTGGAGGTGACAGATCCGTTAATAGAAAAAATTATAAACGGTGAAAGAGATCTAACAAATGAAGAGCGTTTGCATATTGCCATCAATAAGCTTAAATCCAAGCAGAAAGCATTGATAAAAGCTATCTACTTTGACGGCGTTTCAGTCAGTGAATATGCGGCGAAAGAAGGAGTAAAACCGTCAGCAATTTCACATCGTTTGCAAACGGCTAAAAGAAAATTGAAAAAACTTTTCTGAAAAATCCTCATTTTTTGCTGATTTTCTGGCTATAGGTGAAGGGGTTAATTTTTTTTGACCCGATGAACATTGAAAATTAAATATCCTTACAGTAAATACTTTCCCGTTATTGTTTCTGACGAACAGGGACAAGCAGACTAAGTACAGCAAGGGCGTTTGTGGGCTCTTTGCTTGTTGACTTTAAACTGCCGGCGGTTCCGGCAGGTGTGCGATGACAGATAGCGGGGATAATGATACTTCTGTCCAGTCAAAAGTCGAGCGTGATAAAACCGTCGCAACCAAAGAGGGCAGCCCGGAGAGAACCTCGGGGTGGTGAGATTCCAATGATAAGACTAACCAGTCTTAGTTTACTGTATGCCCGCCAGTCAGGGGCGCCGTGGGCAAATATGACTTACACGCAAAACAACCAATTGAGATGCAGATATGATTATATAATGATTTAATATATTAATTATGCAAAATTATAATTCATATCTGTATCTCCTTTATTTTAAAAAAGAGGATTAATAGTATGAAATATAAAGAATACAAAGATATGCCAATGTTTCTGTCCATCAGAGATGTTGCGGAAACCGTAGGCTTGTCCGTTTCGCGAATATATGATATTGCTAACTCGGATAAAAATTTCCCTGTTGTTATTTTGGGAAGGCGAAAAGTGGTTCCCCGTGATGAATTTCAGGCATGGATCAAGGCAAGTGCCAAAGGTTGTTCACGATATTAACCGTTTACATTTTTATCTGGACTTTCAGAAACTTGTATGGTATCGTTCGTGTTGATAAGGAGATGATCATATGGCCAAAAGAGCCAAAGGAAGCGGAACTCTTCGTAAAAGAGCAGACGGTAGATGGGAAGGCCGTATCGTAATAGGTAAAGACGAAAACGGCAAAACAAAGTACAAGTCTGTAATGAGCACCAAGAAAATAGAGTGCCAAAAGAAATTGGATCAGTTAATTGCAGAAAAAGTAACAATCGAACAAAACAAGGTGTGCAGATACGGCAATTGCAGAAATCCTACTGTTGAAGAGTGGAATGAGATTTGGATCAACAATTATTGCAAAGGCTATTTGAAAGAAAAAACAGTGAATGGCTATGCAAATGTTATTAAAAATTATATAAATCCTTTCCTCGGTGATTTTAGACTAAAGGATCTCACAAAACTTGTTTGTCAGCAGTATATTATGGATGTATACGAGAACGGCAGAGTGCATAAGAAACGGGAAAGTGATTTGGATGAAGGGTTAAGTTCACGAACAGTTAAATCCATAAAAATCGTTTTTCATGCATCTCTTCAAAAAGCGGTTGAGGAAGAAATCATAGAGAAAAATCCAACGGATAAACTGAATCTGCCAAAGGGCAGAGAAAGGGGAATGAGAACCCTTACAAAAGAAGAAAGCAACCGTTTGCTTGAAGAAGCGTATAACAGCGGTTGCTTTGAATTTTATTATCTTGAATTAACAACAGGTTTGAGACTCGGAGAGATATTGGCTCTTGAGTGGACTGATTTAGATTCAAATAATCAAACGATCACAGTCGATAAGCAAGTTCAACGGATAAACGGTGTTCAGAAAGTGGAAACACCGAAAACAAGACAATCTATTCGCACAATAGCAATAAGTAAAGGTTGCGTTAAAGCTCTCGAAAAATTAAAAAAGCAGCAGGCGAGAGGGACAAAACTTATGTTTCCGTCCCCGGCAACCGGTACTTACAGAGATAAAAATGCTGTGCTGAGGCAACTTAAAAGAATGTTGAAAAGAGCAAATCTTCCTGATGTGCGGTTCCACGATTTAAGACACACATGCGCTACTATTGCACTTGAAGAAGGTGTTGATATTAAAACGGTATCTGCGATGCTTGGGCACACGGATTGCGGTTTTACTATGAATACTTATGTTCATGCTACCAAGAAATTAAAAACAGGTGCTGCTGATAAAATGGAAACGGCATTTTCAGCAAGTTACAGCAATGTAATGGGTTGTTAAATGACGATTCAAAAGATTATATAATGCGAAATAAGTGGTCAATAAGTGGTCAAATCCCACATCGAGAATATAAACAAGTGGGCAAAAGAAAAATCCCTGAAACCGAGTGATAACAACGGTTTCAAGGATTTTTTTATTTGGTACGCCGGAAGGGATTCGAACCCCCGACCTTCTGGTTCGTAGCAATGTCG
>ERZ1643246.3629-NODE-3629-length-12999-cov-18.670890_pt1 | contig 12999 bp, 18 predicted proteins | sample MGYA00579265_ERZ1643246 | MGnify/ENA primary metagenome ERZ1643246 (study PRJEB29033, sample SAMEA4952261) | chicken gut metagenome | biome: Broiler Chicken; feature: Gastrointestinal Tract; material: Caecum | place: Ireland | collected 2018 | study: Broiler... | reverse complement strand
GACCTCGATTTCGGAACTGTTTGAAGGGGACTGTGGTGTCGCGGTAGGTTTTCTGATATTTGCAATCGCCGCAATACCGCTCATTTCCAAGGATGTATGCCACCTTGGTGGAGCGCCAGGTGGATTTCCCGGTTTTGGTTTTGATGCCGCGGCTGTTGAGATCCCGGGCGATCTCCGATGTAGACTGGCCGCTCAGGTAGTTTTCGAACATCATGCGGACGATGGCCGCCTCCGGTTCATAGATCACCAGCGCCTTATCCACCAGCCGGAAGCCGTAAGGAGCGTTGCTGTCCACATATTCCCCAGACTGCATCCGCTTCACGATGGAAAGCCGCTGGTTCTGGGAAATTGCCTTAGACTCCTCCTGTGCGATGGCAGAGAAGGTATTGAGCAGCATCTCATCTCCGAGGGCCAGGGTGTAGATTCCCTCTTTCTCAAACTGCACCCCCACGCCGAGCAATTTCAGCTTCCGGACATATTCCAGAGACTCCTTGGCGTTTCGGGCGAAGCGGGAGACGGATTTGGTGACGATCAGGTCGATTTGGTGCTGTTCGCACATCTTGATCATTCGCTGGAATTCGGTGCGGTTCTGTGCGTTCATGCCAGAGAGCCCTTCGTCAGCGAATATCTCCACCAGCTCCCACTCTTTTTTTCTCTGAATGAGGCTGGTATATACCCGAATCTGGTTGGCGTAGGAGTTCTGCTGATCCGCTGAATTGGAAGATACCCGGCAATAGGCGGCAACTCGGATTTTGCGGATTTCCTGCCTGGTGATGGGCGAGATGAGTTTGACCTGCGGCATCAACAGCCCTCCTTTCTGGCTGAATTTTGGATTGTACTACATTTTGGTACCATCCACTTTTCCGGTTCAAGCAACATTATAGTCAACGGCAAGGCAAAGTCTATTGAAAGAACGCAGAGAAGTAAATTTTTACACAAGCGACAAGACCTGATGCCCAAAATACATCAATTTAGACGGTTCCTTCTGAACATTTAATCTGCGATGACGAGATCGGAGCCGGTGAGCTTCTGGTAGTAGCGCTTGGCTCGCTCATACTCAGCCTGAGTGATCACGCCACCTTCCCGCATCGACTTCAGCACGGCCACAATAAACAGGTAGTTTGCACTCTTGGTTTGCGACACAGCAATCATGATGTGATCCCTCCTAAATATGAATATGAATTGATACCACAAAAATAGGGGTCACCCGATTTGGTTGAGGAAACCTTGGCTTTCCTGCTACATGATGGGTGACCCCCATTGCTTCTGATATCAAGACCATTGAATGTCTTTTTGTTGCCTGTATTCGACACTACTTCCCCAGGCAGGGCGGCAACTTGAACTGTGCTGGCTTCGGACTTCAATCTCGATATTTTCGTTTAGCTGTTCTTCAACTTTTGATTCTATCAAGTAACTCCCTCAACCGGTTATTTGTATCTGATAACAGGAACCTGTTTCACCTTCTTGCCGGTCTGCCTTCTTTCCAATGCAAACACCATATCTGGAGTTCGTTCAAAATAGTCGATATCTCTTTTCCAACTGAGCCCGCATTTGCAATGGCACAGGCCGATAAACTGCTGCTTCATCTTCCGGCCACAATTGGGGCAGACCCGTTTACTGCTCATCTGCGTTCCTCCAGTTGGGTGGGGGAAGCGCCAGTGCAGGATATGCCATACTGCCGGAGCAAATCCCGCGCACGCGCCTCCCCGTCTTGGGTAATTCGGATAGGAGCTTTTCCGCGGTCATTAAGCACCAGCCCCGCCGCATCCAACCGGCTCAGCGCGTTGCGGTCGTGGCCCTTCCAGGTCAGGCGGAGCTTCTCGGACGTTCGGATCGGTTTGTGCCGAATCCCTTCGGTAGGGTATTCCTGCCAAGAAGTCAGATACAAAAGCATCAAAGTCAGCTCGTCAATTGTCTTGTCCATGTCCTGCATCTGCCTGACCCTCCAGCATTTCAATCCGGTGATCCTGTGTCAGCACCTGCATCTGGCTAATGGCAATGGCATTCAGCCTTGCCAGCCGTTCTGCCTGGGGCATCCCCTCGCCGATAAATACAGCGTTCAGGTTTTCCAGATTGGCAAGGCACACGAGTTGAGAAACATTTGCGTAATCCCGGATATTACCCTTCAGTTCCGGATGGCTGTCCCGCCACTCTTTTGCGGTCATACCAAACAGGGCCATGTTCAGCACATCAGCTTCGCTGGCGTAAACCAAAGAGACCTGTTTGGCAGACAGCTCTGGAGGGATCAGGTTCTCTTTTATCGCATCCGTATGGATGCGGTAATTGATTTTGGCCAGATTGCGCTTGATGTCCCAGCCAAACCGCCGCATCTCCTCTGCCTTGAGCCGCTCAAACTCTTTGACCAGGTATAGCTTGAATTCAACCGAGATCCAAGAGGCAAACTCAAAAGCAATTTCCTTGTGTGCATAAGTCCCGCCATAACGGCCTGCCTTGGAAACGATGCCTATCGCAGCTGTGGCATCAATCCATTTCTGCGGAGTCATTACAAAGCTGTTCAGGCCAGCCTGGCTTCTAAACGCATCGAATTCGACACGGTTAAAATTGGGGTTGTAGAGGGACTCCCATACGCCAAGAAACTCAATCGTATTCCGGTTCCGCATCCAGTTCTGGATAATGTACCTGGGGTTATCACTGTCCTTCACTTTTGCAATATCGGTCAGGCTGATATAGTCGTCCCGCTCCATATTCCATTGGATACTGACTTCTGTGCCACGGACAATCAGTTTATCCATCCGTCATTCACCCTCCCCCGCATTTCAAATGGTCTAGCAGCCCTCGGCACCCCGCCAGCACATCCAGCCAGGTGGCGTCGAAGTCGTCAGTGTACCAGGGATCTGCTACCTCCTGCTTCGGGCGGCCGGCGTACTCCATCAGCAGGTGCATCTTGTCGTTGAAGTCGCCGCCGCAGATGCGGTACATGTTTCGGAGGTTGGCCCTGTCCATCCCAATGAGCAGGTCGTATTCCTCGTAGTCGCTGTTGCGAAGCTGGCGGGCGGCGTGGCCGCCGCAGGAGATGCCGTGCTCCGCCAGCTTCCGCCGGGCAGACGGGTAGACCGGGTTGCCGATCTCCTCCCGGCTGGTGGCGGCCGAGGCGATCTGGAGCTCGTCCTCCAGTCCCGCCTTCTTCACCAAATCCTTCATCACATACTCGGCCATTGGGCTCTGACAAATATTCCCATGACATACAAAAAGGATCTTCTTCATGCTCCAGACACTCCACACGCACTGTATTTCCCTCAGTATAGCAGGAATCCGTCTGTTCGTCGAGTGTGGATTGCAGCCAAGCCTTGGTCTGGATCTGCTCCAACAGCTCCGCCTTTGTCCAGATGTGCTCCAGTGTGGCTCAGAGATACCAAGCTCGTTCCTGGCCGCCCTCACAGCTCTCCAAGATGGCCACATTCTGCGTCCAGCCCAGCTTCAGGGCCAGCGCTCGCAGCTCCGGGGTGTCGGCATAGGCGCGGTAGAACTCCCGCATCCGGCGCAGGTTGCGTGGGGAGAAGCCCCTGTCCCCAGGGTAGTTGGCCTGGAGATACTCAGCGGCCATGACCGCCGCTCCCTTCTCCGGGCGGGCGCAGACGGCCCGGCCAATTTCAAAGTACAGTTCTACCTCCGGCAGTTCGGTTTGCACTAGGCTGTCCAAGGCTGTGTACATCAAGGTATAGTCAATCGGCTTTCGCTTATTCATCGTCTCATCCTTTCCGGCGTATTGCCGCAGCCAGAAAGCCGCAAAGGAAAAGGCGGCGGAGCCGCCGCCCTTTCCCTCACAGCCTTCTGCCTATAGTATCTGCACGATCTGTTCCCACAGGAGAATATGTTTGGTATCAATGGCTTTGTTGTCATGGTAGTGACCGAATAACCAGTAGTGGTATTGGGTATTGTCTTTAACTTCCTGGAGGAAGTCCGTCAGGCGATCCGCCACATTGTGCCGGGAAAACTGGAGGGCAATGCTGGTGGGGGCACAGTGGGTGAGGACATAGTCCACCGCCCATCCGTGGGCGTCCAGGTTCCGTCTGGCTTCCGCGTATTCCTCCTCTGACGGCAGCTCCTCTTTCCACCAGGACATGTGATCAATGCGGAACCGGACCCGTTCCTTTCGCTTCAGTATCCGGTATTTCCGTTCAAAGTTTGGGTCGTCCAGGCTGAGGATCCCGTCCTCGATATCGTGGGAGGCCGCGCCGCCCATGGTGAAGAAGGTGAAGTCGGCCAGTTCAAAGACCTGTCCCCGCATCAGGTGGAGCAAGTGAGGCCGGATGGGCTGCACTTTGCCGCCATGCCAGAGCTCTACCGGATAGCGGGCCAGGGCATCGAAATTTTCGTGGTTTCCCGAGACGAAGGCCACGGTGAAGGGCAGGCCCTCCAACCAGTCCAGGGCCTCGTCATCCCGTTCATCCCCGAACCACACGCCGCCGAAGTCTCCCAGCTGGAGTACCACATCCTCCTTAGTGAGCTCCCAGCCCTCCGGGAAGTATTCCGGACGGAACCGCTCAAAATTCCCGTGGGTGTCGCCTGTAGCGAAGATCTTCATGCAGTGATGCACCTCCTTTTGGGCTGGTTGACCACCTGCTCGATCTCTCGGCCATCCCGGAAGGTCACCCGGATCTTCTCCCGGGAGAGCACCGTCACCTTCTCCAGCAGCTGGTGGATGACCTCCTCGTCCCACTCTGTCAGCCCCGCAGTCATATGCTCCATAGCGGCTGACACCGCCAACAGGCGCTTCTGTACCCGGCCCTGTTCCTGGCAGGCACCCTCCAGCCTGGCCTTTTGCTCCCTGAGCCGTGCGGTGGACTCGGACAGCTCCCGGAACCGCTCCGTATAGTCCTCTGCCGGGGTGGCGGACGCCTCGGCCAGCAGGGCGTTAAACTGGCTGCTCAGTTCCTCCAGGGCCCTGTCAATGTCCGCCAGGCTCATACTCTCGCCCAACACCGGGGCCAGCTCCCATTCCATGACGGCGGCGAGCTGCCGGGCCGGGGTGTCCCGGTTCAGCATGACGGCGTTGACGGCGGCCAGGATGGCCTCCTGGAGCGGATCCTCGTCCAGGGTGGGGGACTGGGTGCAGAACTTCTTCCCGTAGTCCAGGCGGCTGACGCACCGCCACACAGGGCGCTTGACCCCGTGCTGAGTCCACACGCACCGCCGGTAGGCGGTGCCGCACTCCCCGCAGAACAGCAGGTTGCTGAGGACATGTTTTCCGCTGTACTTTCCCCGGCCGGTGGGGGTGCTCTTTCTCGTGGCGCCCGCCTTGGCGTTCCGCCGGGCCATCTCCAGCTGGACGGCGTCGAAGGTCTCCCGGCTGACGATGCCCTCATGGTGGTTCTGAATCAGGTATTTGGGGAGCTGGCCGGTATGGGGGATCACCTTCTTGCTGATGCAGTCCTGGATAAAGGTCTTCTGGAGCAGGACATCCCCGCAGCATTTCTCGTTGGTCAGGATGCTCCGGATATGGGAGCCCATCCACACCTCTTTTCCGGAGACTGTGGGGACTTTCCTCTCTTCCAGGGCCGCCTTGATCTCCTGGATGCTGTCCCCGGCCAGGTAGCGGTCGTAGATGAAGCGCACCGCCTCCGCCTGCTCTGGGACAATCCTGGGCTTGCCGTCCGGACCCTTCTCATAACCCAGCAGCTGCTTGTACTGCATGGTGACGTGGCCGGATTTCATGGCCTGGCGCTTGCCCCAGCGCACGCGGATGCTGGTGCTCTCGCTCTCGGCCTGGGCGAAGGCCCCGTGGAGGGTGATGAGGAACTCGCTCTCCGGGTAGATGGAGTTGATGTTCTGTTCCTCGAAGATCACGGGGATGCCCAGGCCCCGCAGTTCCCGGGTGAAGTTCAGGGTGTCCACGGTGTTGCGGGCGAAGCGGGAGACGGATTTGGCCAGGATCATGTCGATTTTCCCCTGCCTGCACTGGCGGATCATCCGCAGGAACTCCTTCCGCTTGCAGGTGGAGGTGCCGGTGATGCCCTCGTCCGCGAACACCCCGGCCATGGTCCAGCCCGGTTCCTTCATAATCTTCTCGGTGTAGTAGGCCAGTTGGTTTTCATAGCTGGAGAGCTGTTCCTCGCTGTCGGTGGATACCCGGCAGCAGGCCGCCACCCGCAGGTGGCGCTTCTTCTCCTGTTCCTGGGGAGTCTCCACTTTGGCTGGAATGACGATGATGTTGGGCGCGGTATCGTTCATGTACCATTTCCTCCTTCCAAGGTCTGGTTATTTTTCAGCAGGACGGTGACCGTCCCGTTGCTGACGGTAATGCGGCGGACGCTCTCGTGGAGCAGCCCCTGTTCCAGCTCCGCCATGGGAACCCGCCCCTGGAACATCCTTCGGAGGCGGAGGGTTTCATACTTCTCCGGCCCAATGGCGTCCAGCTGGAGGGCGGCCAGCCGGAAGGCCAGGTTTTTTGCCAGAGCCTCATCCACTGGCGGAAGGTGCAGGAGCTCGTCCAGTTCCCGGCGCAGCCTCTTTGCCTCTGGCATGGGTTCTTCCTCTATGACTGGGCAGGTAATGAGCTCCGGGTGCTGGATCAGGCGGTTCAGGAGGCCAAGTACCTGCCGTTCCACCCAGGCCGGCGGGCTGCCGCCGCACAGCTTCCGCAGTTCCTTCTGGGCTGGACTCTTTTGGCAGGGCGTTGTCCGCTCCCGCCGCCGTACCTGCACCATGCGGAATTGCCCCTCTGGGATGATTTGTGGAAAGCCGGCCTCGCCGGTGCACCGGCGGTCCGCCAGGATGCGGGCGACCATGTTCTTGTTCCAGGGCCTGCCCTCATCGTAGGGGACGCCCCGCTCCCGGAGCTTGTCTACCAAGGCGCTGTAGCTGGCCCCGGCCAGGTAGTGGTCATAGATCCAGCGCACCGTCTCCGCCTCCGTCGGGTGGAGTACGATCTCACCGAACTCCATCCGGTAGCCGAAGGGCCGCTTCCGGTTGCTCCCCATCATCTCACCGCCCGTTCGATGGGCTCTGTCAGCTCCAGGCCATTGACCAGCCGGAACCGCAGGCGGTTGTTGCTCTCCACGATGATCTTGTCCACAAGCTCGCGGAACAGCGCCCCGTCAAAGACGTCCAGGAGGTCCGGCCCAGCCTCCAGGGTTTCTATCAGCTCCTGGGTCTGCTGGATCGTCTGATCCTCCTCGGCCTCCAGGAACCGTTCCTTCTCCAGCTTTGCGGCGCGGAGCTGTTCCGCCAACTCGTTCCGACGGGAGATAAAAATATTAGGATCAACAAGCCCCTGCTGCTTGTGCTCGTCCACGAAATCGCCTCCTGTCAGCAACACAATACCAGCACTTCCGCAAAATATCCATATCCAAACGCAACAAAAATCAGGGGGAATAAATGACGTTCGCCCCGGTCTCCAGCCGGAGCCGGGTGGCAATCCTCCTGGCCTCCTTCCGGCTGACAAGGCCGGCGTTCTGAAGATGGCGGAGGAGGTTCACCATCCCGATATAGTTGATGTTTTGGTTCATAGTCAGCCCTCGTTTCAGACGGAGGCCGCTCCCAAATGGTCAGGGAGCGGCCTCCCTCCATATCTTCTGAAATCTTGGATTTCCAAAAAGCAACTGTTTGCACCTGTATTTGACACTACTCCCCCAGGCGGCAGGGCGGCAGCAGACGGACTGTGCTGGCACACATCACGGGAATCTCACCCCTCCGAGGATCTCTCCGAGCTGCCCCCATTGCTTGATCCCGGTTTCACCCGGGGCTGTGGCTGGACAGGAGTATCATTATCAGATTGCTGACGAGGGTCGGGCCGGTTCAAAACCAGCTGCAATGCGAAACAGCCCGCCACAGGCTGTTTTGTGGACGGATGGGCACCGCTCTGCACCTTTCTTGGCCGTCTTTGATGCGGGCTCACGGCCCGCACAGGTGGTCTTGGCGCATCCTCCAGCGTCGCTTCGGCCCTCCTTCCGGAGGGCCTCTCGTCAGCGGACGTATCCCGCTGCCGGATATTCACTTTTCAAGTTGTGCAGGAGGAATAAAATTGCCTCCTCACTGTGTAGGCAGCGAGAAGGCAACTTTTAGAACCTTATTTCAAAAATTTTTTGATTTTTTGCAAACGCTTAGATATGAGCCGCTGAGAACAGTGCCACTCCTCTGCAAGCTCTTGCTGTGTATGCCCTTCAATTACCAGAAAAGTAAGCAGCTCCAAGTCCCTCTGCGGAAGTTTCCTAATCAAAGCGGATAAGTGTGAATCATCTATTGTTTCTACCCAGGCATAGCGGTCGTGAAACGCTGCTTCATCAAATGTAACAGAGAGATTCTCGAACTTCTTCAGTAGGCTTGAATGGTCAGAGGAATCTCCTACTATGTACATATCCGGCATCTGCTGGGTATGATTCAAGTAAGATCGTTCTGAACAAAATACTCCGAGGTCGAACAGATAAAGCTGTTCGATTGCATGTGCATCCATTTCCGCCTGTTTATATTCCTGACGGAGTTTCTTCCACTCCGCTTCGAACTTCCTGCGTTCTTTGGCATAGTTGAATCCCATGCTGTTTCCTCCGTTCTTCTGAATTTGGAAGTCCAAAATCCAGAAGCGGAGGACCGCGGCACCCTACCGTGTGCCAATAGGGAAAACAAAGACCGCCGGTTTTGTGCCAACGCGCAAAGTCGGCGGTCTGATTAACGGCATTAAGAAGTTTGCAACAAATACGGGTTCTTTTTGCTGCATAGATAAAGGCTGCACGGTGCGCCGGTAGGCACAGGTACCTCTTAATGCCACAGTGAACCCAGGTAGATTATAATGTTCCCTTTCCTCTCACAAGCATCATATGCTACCTTTACCGGCTGTCCTTATTCAATTAAAAAATAATGGAGGCATCCATCCTTCTATGTGGACTGGATGCCTCCGCATTTCCTGCTTTTTGTGATATAGTTTTATCTGTTACTTCTGCGCCAGATGCCCATCTTCTCTGCCTGGGCTATGAGCTCCTCCCGGAAGTCGGGGTGGGCGATGGATATGATTTTCTCGGCCCGCTCCCAGGTGGAGGCCCCCTTCAGGTTCACCATGCCGTACTCCGTCACCAGGTAGTGGACGGCGGAGCGGGGGTCGGTGGTGATGGAGCCATTGGTCAGGGTGGGGACGATGCGGCTCTTGAGCTGGCCGTCCTTGCCCGTCATGGTGGAGGACAGGCAGATGAAGCTCTTGCCGCCCTTGGAGAGGTAGGCCCCCAGAACGAAGTCCAGCTGCCCACCTGTGCCCGAGATGTGCTTGAGCCCGGCGCTCTCGGCGTTGACCTGCCCGAACAGGTCCACATCCACCGCGTTGTTGATGGAGATGAAGTTGTCCAGCTGGGTAATCACATGGACGTCATTGGTGTAGTCCACCGGCGCGCCCATAACATCCGGGTTGTGGTTCACGTAATCGTAGAGCTTCTGGGTGCCCGCCCCGAAGGCGAACACCTGCCGGCCCTTGTCCAGGTTCTTGTACTTGCCGGTGATCTTCCCGGCCTTTGCGATGTCCACGAAGGCGTCTACATACATCTCCGTATGTACACCTAGGTCTTTCAGGTCGGACTGGGCGATCATGGCCCCGATGGTGTTTGGCATGCTGCCGATGCCCAGCTGGAGACAAGCACCGTTGGGAATCTCGGGGACAATGAGCTCTGCCACTGCCCGGTCCACCTCGGTGGGCTCCCCGCCGCCGCCCAGATGCGCCACGGGAGGGTTATCCCCCTCCACCACGAAGTCCACGTCCTTGATATTGATCTCACAGCCGTTGAGGCCGTTGACCCAGGGCAGGTTCGTGTTGACCTCCACAATGATGGTTTTTGCCTTCTCCAGCATATCCGCCAGGTGGGAGGCGGCCAGGCCAAAGTTGAAATTGCCGTGGCTGTCCATGGGGGTAACCTGGAGCATGGCCACGTCCACCGTCACGTTCTCCCGGTAGAACCTGGGCAGCTCGGAGTAGCGCATGGGAATGAAGTAGCCCATGCCCTTGGCGGCGATCTTCCGGTCCACCCCGCTCATGTGCCAGGCGTGCCAGGTGAAGTGTTCCCCGGCATCGTCGGCCTTGGCAATCTCCGGCATCCACATGGTGACACCGCCCCGGATCTTTACGTCGTGCAGTTCATCCTTCCGGCGGCCAGGGCCCTGTCCAGGGCCACCGGGTGGTTGGTACACCAACCGTAGTCCACCCAGTCCCCGGACTGGACGACCTTGACCGCATTCTCAGCGGTGGTCAGCTTTTCCTGATAAAGTTTCTGATAGTGCATGCTCTCTCCTTACTTCCGATAGTCGTAAAACCCAATTCCAGTCTTGCGGCCCAGCTTGCCGGCCCGGACCATCTTGCGCATCAGAAGAGAGGCGCGGTACTTGGGATCGTGGGTCTCGTTGTACAGGGTGTCCATGATGGCCAGGCACACGTCCAGGCCCACCAGATCGCCCAGGGCCAGGGGACCCATGGGGTGGTTGGCGCCCAGCTTCATGGCGGTGTCAACACCCTCCACGCTGGCCACGCCGGTGTACACCAGGTCGCAGGCCTCGTTGATCATGGGAATCAGGATCTTGTTCACCACAAAGCCGGGGGCCTCGTTCACCTCAACGGGCTCCTTGCCGATGGCCTTGGACAGCTCGGCGATGGTATTGTAGGTCTCATCGGAGGTGTGGGCGCCGCGGATGACCTCCACCAGCTTCATGACGGTGGCGGGGTTGAAGAAGTGCATGCCGATGAACTTGTCGGGGCGCTGGGTGGCCGCGGCGATGGCGGTGATGGAGATAGAGGAGGTGTTGGAGGCCAGGATGGTCTCACTCTTGCAGATCTTGTCCAGCTGGGCAAAGATGTCCTTTTTGATCTCCAGGTTCTAGATGGCGGCCTCCACCACCAGGTCGGCGTCGGCGGCCAGGTTCAGGTCGGTGGTGAAGGTCATCTTGTCGGTGATGGCCTTCTTGCCGGCCTCATCCATCTTGCCCTTGGCAACCAGCTTGTCGAGGCCCTTGTTCAGCCGGGCCTCGGACTTCTGGATGATCTCGTCGTTGATATCCCGAACCACCACGTCATAGCCGCTGCGGGCAAATACCTGAGCGATGTCCAGGCCCATGGTGCCGCCGCCGATCACAACAATCTTTTTCATAGTCAGATTCCTCCCATAAGATATTTGGATTTGGACGATGCAATGTGGTAGTGGTTGTGCCGCCCGCTCCGGGCACGGACAATCTCCCCGCTGTTTACCAGATAATCAAGGTGTGTCAGGGTCTCTCCTGTGGCAAACCATTTCTGATTGGGTGGGAAGGACTCCCATCCCAGCCCGCGGGCAGACCAAGTCAGGCAGCCTGCCAGCTCGTAGGCGGTTGCACCCGGATGCCGCCGGACGGCATTCAGAGTCTCCTCCAGCCGCAGCTCGTGGTGGTGGAGCAGTTCCACTACGCGGCCGTGAAAATTGCCGCCCCAGGTGCGGTGGGCTGGAAAGACGCAGCGCACTGGCAGCGTGCGGATTCGTTCCAGACTGTCCAGATAGTCCGCCAGGGAGTTTGGGATGCCCTCCCATACGCTGATATTGGGGGTGATTTGGAACAGCACATGGTCTCCGGAGAACAGGAGCTGCTGCTCCGGAAGGTAGAGCACGGTATGTCCCGGCGTATGCCCGGGGGTGTGCAGACAGGTAAAGGTAACGTCTCCTACGGTAAGCTGGTAGCCGTCTCCAACGGTAACGGCAGGAAAAGTCACCTTCGGGTTCCCGGAGCGATTTCGGTCGCCCGCATGATGCCAGTAGGCTATCTCCTCTGGGAAGCCCTCCCGCAAGAAAATACGTTCAACAGAAGCCCAATTTTGGGGGTACTCCCGGGTGCAGAGTTCATAGTCCAGCCGCCCCATATAGACGGCACTTCCTGCCTGGACAAAGTCCCCCACCAGCCCCATGTGATCCGCGTGGAGATGGGTCAGGAACAGGGCGGTACGGCGGAGATCGGCGCCCAGCTCCTCCAGGCCGTCAAACAGGAGTTCCCGGCACTCCGGGCGGTTGTAGCCGGTGTCAACCACAAGGGTGTCGTCCCCGCTCCGCACCACATAGGCATTCAGATTTTTCAGTGGGCTCCCCGGAAGTTCTATGGAAATACAGAAGATCTGCGGAGTATCCCAAAGCTGCTGTACCATACGTACCTGTTCCTTTCTCAGCGCAAGTTGTCTTATTTATTCTGGAAGCGCTTCTCAGTTCTCTTTTCGAGGAAGGCTCCCATGCCCTCGTCCTTGTCAGCGGTGCCGCAGCAGACGCCGAAGGCCTCGGCCTCAAAGGCGGAGCCGGTGGCGATGTCAGTCTGCATGCCCATGCGGATGCACCGCTTGGACTCCTGCACCGCGATCTGGGCGCTGGCGCAGATGGCCTCGGCCAGCTCGATGGCCTTGGGCATCAGCTCCTCAGCGGGGTACACCTCGCTGACCAGGCCGATGGCCTTGGCCTCGTCGGCCTTGATGGTCTTGGCGGTGAGAATCAGCTCCATGGCATTGCTGACGCCCACGATGCGGGGCAGCCGCTGAGTGCCCGCGAAGCCAGGGGTGATGCCCAGGCCCACCTCGGGCTGGCCGAACCGGGCCTTCTCGCTGGCCAGGCGGATGTCGCAGGCCATGCACAGCTCACAGCCGCCGCCCAGGGCGAAGCCGTTGACCGCGGCGATGACGGGCTTGGCCATGTTCTCCAGTTTCAGGAACACGCCGCCGCCGTGCACGCCGAACTTCTTGCCGTCGATGGAGGAGAAGCCCTTCATCTCGCCGATATCGGCGCCCGCCACAAAGGAACGGCCCGCGCCGGTGAGAATCATGACATAGATCTCGTCGTCCGCAGCCACCCGGTCGATCATGGCGTCCAGATCGTCCAGCACCTGGCTATTCAGGGCGTTGAGCGCCTCCTGCCGGTCGATGGTCACGATGCCGATGTGACCCTGCTTTTCCAGCTTGACAAAGCTCATATCCAGTCCCTCCTTAACATTTCTCAAAGATTGTCGCCACGCCCATGCCGCCGCCGATGCACAGGGTGGCCAGACCGCGCTTGGCGTCGTCCCGTT
>ERZ1643246.3626-NODE-3626-length-13011-cov-4.581352_pt1 | contig 13011 bp, 15 predicted proteins | sample MGYA00579265_ERZ1643246 | MGnify/ENA primary metagenome ERZ1643246 (study PRJEB29033, sample SAMEA4952261) | chicken gut metagenome | biome: Broiler Chicken; feature: Gastrointestinal Tract; material: Caecum | place: Ireland | collected 2018 | study: Broiler... | reverse complement strand
CTACTTAATTATAAGGTTATAGAAAAAATATAGTGGATAAGGGTGATGATATGATAAAAAAATTAAATAATAAAGGTATGACGGCAATTGAAATTTTAATAACATTTGTTATTGTTGCTATTATCGTAGTTTCTATGTATAATGGTATTTCAGGATTAAAAACTAGAGAAACTGTTGCTTCTTATAAACTTAGTCTTGTTACTTATAAAAATTTGCTTACCAAAGATATTCAAGATGATTTGATTAAAGTAGGACTTACTGCTGTTCAATCAGAGTCTATGGTTGAATTAGGTAAGCCTGTAGGATATCGTGTTATTTTAACACTTCGTGATGGGAGCCGAAGAATTTTAGAAGTTAGACAAGTATTTGGATGTTCCGCTGTTGATGCTGCAGAAGTAGATGATTTATGTACTATTAGAGGTATCGATCCTAATCAAAGTGATGAGTTTTCTATTAGTTACGGACCAGAAGGAAATTTGACTGAGTATCCTCTTCCTGATTTAGGTCATGAAGAAATTCAAGCGTATGATGGAAGTGCTACTACGCATACAATCTATAGTTTACAGATTAATGAAGTTAAAATTAATACAAGTGATAATATTTTTTCTATTCGAATTGTTTTATCTCATCCAGATTTAGCTTCTAAACACTCTATCGATATTGTTTCACCAATTAGTAGTTAATAAAAATAATATACTAGCAATTATCGTTTGAAATATTCTAGCAATCAAAAAGTTCTTATATTTTATTTTAGTATCAGCAATGATACTTTTTGTTTGCATGTGTACCGATATTCCTCCAAAACAGAAGAAGAAAATAATATAAAGTGCTCTTGTTGTAGGATTTGTTATTAGACTGGTTAAAAATGTTCCATTTGTTAAATCAAAAAATCCATTCATTAAAATATATTCTTTTATAGGAAGTTTTATATAGTGATTTATTATGGTTATAATTAAATAGAAAAATACAGAGGTACCATATATAATTATGATTGTTTTAATAGACGAAATGACTGCTTTTGGTAATATTTTAGCAAAAGATATGTTTTCTTTTCTTTGTAATGGTAGTGTGCTTTTTTCTTTTTGATAAGTGGTTATGGCTATTATAAAGTTTGCTATGATAATGCAAACTAATATTTTTAGAGCGTAAGTTTTATTTGGAAATAATAAAGAGACTGGTCCTAATATGAAAATAGGATTTGGAAAGTGAGTAAATTTGATTAAGTAATTAGCACTTTTTTCAGTAATTAAGTTTTTTTCTAATAAGTCTTTGGTGTATTTACTACCACTAGGGAATCCACTAATTAGACTCATTGCTACTACATAGAAATTAGCGCCATTTATTTTTAGTGTTTTACTTATTTTTTCTATAATATTATATTCTATTAGTAGACTAGAGAAAGTAAAAAATAGAAAGCTTGCTGGAAATAATTTTTCTAAAAATAATTTGGTATATATTAATATATGTTTTGTTATTAAAGTAGAATTGATTATGTATAGAATCATTAGACAGATTAAAATTATTAGAATTACGTTACTTTTTTTATTTTTTTTCATATTTCCTCATTTCTTTGTTATAATGTATCATGGAGGTAGAGTCATGTTTAAGAAATTGTATGAGAAGATTAAGAATTTTATTAAATTAGAGTATAAATTTATTTTGTTTTTAGTGGTCTTTTATGTTGTTTGTATATGGCCAGTTAATTATTATATTGTTATAGGGGGAGGAATTAGTGATATTTCTAGTCGTGTTGTTGTAGATGAGGGATATCAGAGTAAGGGAAGTTTTAATTTGTCTTATGTGTCTGAGTTAAAAGGAACGACACTTAGTTATTTACTTAGTTATGTTATGCCTCATTGGAAAAGAGTTAGTATGAATGATTATAAGTATACTGAAGATGAGGATTATTTAGATATTGAGTTTCGTAATACACTAGATCTTCAGTATTCTAATAGTAATGCTATTTATTATGCATATCAGTTAGCTGGGAAGCCTTGTCGTCTTGTCGATACGAAGCTTTATGTTATTGTTTCTTTTGATGATTATCGTAATCCGTTAGAAGTAGGGGATGAGATTTTAAAAGTAAATGGTAATGAATGTAGTAGTCTAGATGATGCACAACAAGAGTTATCGAAAGTATCTGGTAATGAGGTTATGGTTACTATTTTAAGAGATGGAAAAGAGCAAGATGTTACTTGTAAGTTATATGAAGAAGATGATAGAAAAGTTTTAGGGGTTGCGTTACAAGCTGTTTTTTCGTATGATGTTGATCCTAAAGTAGAGTTTCATTTTGAAGCTAATGAATCTGGTCCTTCGGCAGGGCTTATTACTACATTATCTATTTATGATCAATTAACGAAGAAAGATTTAACAAAGAAATTAAATATTGCTGGTACGGGTACTATTGAAGCGGATGGCTCTATTGGTGAAATAGGAGAAGTAGAGTATAAATTACTTGGTGCTGTTCAAGGTGATGCTGATGTTTTCTTAGTACCTGCTGGAGATAATTATAAAACTTGTAAAAAGGTGGCAAAAGAGGATAAGTTAGATATTAAGATTATTCCTGTTAAAACGATAGAAGATGCTGTAGAGAAGTTGGAAGAATTGTAGTTAGGAGGAGTATTATGAGTGATCAAGAGTTATTAGAGTTTGGGAAAAAATATATGGAAGATGTTGGAGGATTTATTCGATATAATCAGTACCGGTTAGTGGATATTAAAAAGGATTATTGTGTGATGGATGCAGATATTAGAGAAGAATCTTTAAATTATTATGGTGTTGTTCATGGTGGATTTATATTTGGTCTTGCAGATACTGCTTGTGGTGTAGCAGCTCGCGCAACAGGAAGAAAAGCTGTTACTGTAAATTCTCATATTGAGTATTTACATGCTGCTCGTGGAAGTAAGATTAAAGTAGTTGTCAATGCTATTAAGACAGGACGAAATATTTCTGTTTATGAAGCAGATATTTATGATGATGAAGATGTGATGGTTGCGAAAGCAGTGATGGATTATTTTTATATAGACTAGAAATAGTCTTTTTTTGTCAACATGCAAAAAATATTGTATTTTTTATTGTATTTTCTTTTTTCTGTGTTATATTTTTTGTAGAGGAGAGTTTATATGAAAAAAAGTATAAAAATTTTGATTTGTGTAATTGTTTTAATTGTTGGTGTTATCTTAGGTTATCGTGTTTATTTACTTTATGGCAAGTATAAGATTACCTCTGATTATAATAAAACAGTAGGAGAAGTAAGAATAGAAAGTGGTCAGTCTTGTGATTTTTCTATTAGTAATTATTCTTTTTGCCTTCCAGAAGAATTTGTTTTGGATGAAGAACATACTGTTGATGAGGCGATGTATGTATATCATGATTCTAATGATAGAAGTATCAATTTTGCTGATATTAATGAAGATTTAAGTCAAGTTTTTCGTGATGTAGATGGAAGCTTTGAAGTAGTTGATTTGTTAGAGGATGCTAATATTCAAAATACTGTGGATTTGTTGCACTACTTAGATAGTCATGATACTAGTGCTCATTATTTTTCTTCACTTAAAGAGGTTAAATTAAATTATGCTCTTACTAAGATTTTTGAAAATACAATTCCTACAGAAAAAAGAAGCTATGTTACTGGTGACTATACAGGATATATCAATTATTATAATAATGATTATGAAGTTAATTTGATTCATAATCATAGGCGTTATGTGATTTATTTTTCTAGTGTTGATAGCCCTATCCATTTTACTCAAGATGAGGTTATTAATATTATTAGTAGTATTCATTTTAAGAACTAGTATTGAAATTTTAAGACAATTGGTAAACACAAATAGAATGTGTTTACTTTTTTAAGTTTTTATGAAATTTACTTTATTATTTTATTTTGTTATAATAGGTCTGCTAGGAGGGCTATTATGGAATTTTATCCAATTAAAGGGCAATTACAGATGAAAAAGATAGAACCTACGAATGAGAAAGATTTATGGTTACTTCATCATTTAACGATAGATGAGGATGTTTATGGTGATCCTCTCAAAGTAGAAGAGGAGGGAAGTCAAGGATTTCTTTGGAATTTAGAAAAAGAGACGTTTTTAAATTTAGAATATTTAAAACACGATGAGTTATATAGTTCTGCTTTTTCTATTTACTATGGAGATTTTCCTATTGGCTTTTTAGATATTTCTGGCATTTTATATACACCCGATTTTTCTTATGTTGATTTTTCTTATGCTTTAATAAAAGAAGCTAGAGGACATGGATATATGAAGGATACTTTAAGTATTGTTAGTGATGAAATGTTACGAAATAGAGTTTATCAACTTGATTTTTGTGAATGCTTTATAAGTCCTTTTAATTCTAGTAGTATTAAGGTCGCTTGTGCTTCTGGTTTTTCTAGAGAAATTAATAGAGAGGGAGAAGAGATTACTTGTTTACATTGCTATACAAAGAAAAGGAAATAATTTACTTTCTTTTCTTTTTTCTTTGATATAATGATATCATAGGAGTGAGTATATGAAAAAGAGAGTTAAGAAGAGGTGTAGTAAGGGGAGAGCGTTTTTTCGAAGAAAAGGTGTAAGAATTGCTATCGGTTTGTTGATTTTAGTTGTTATTGGCTGCGTAGCTTTTAAAGCATTTTTGGTTTATTTAGGCTATCGAGTAACAGAAGATCCTATTATAAAGTTTCGAGGAACTATTACTTTGAATCAATCTAATACTTGTGATGTTTCTTTTAAAGGTTTTTCTATGTGTGTACCTGATGGTTTTGCTTTAACTAATGTTTGGGATGATATTGTTCATTTTCGTGATTTGGAAAAACGTGATATCATGGGTGGAAAATATGATATTACGTTGGAGGATGATATTTTAGATATTGATAGTGATATTGATGCAGAAGAGTTTATGAAAAAGTATCATTTTTCTACTAGAAATGATGTTATTCATTATTATGAAAAACATCAAAATGATCAATTCCATTTGTTTTCTAAAATATCTGATGTAAAGGATTATTATACTATTTGGAAGTTAGTAAATGTCATATTGCCAGAGGGGGATTTGTATTATATAGATGGTGATTATGAAGGATATCTTATTAAGCAGAAGAATTTTTATTTGTTTTACTTATATAATGGGGATTATTTATATAGTATATCTTTTCGTAATGTTGATTTGGAAGATAATTATTTTAATGATGACAATGTTTTTTCTCTTGTTAGTAGTGTACGTTTTGAAGACTAATTGGTCTTCTTTTTTTTCCGTAATTTCCCATATTTTTATCAAATAGTTTTCATAATACTATTTTATACTGGTAACATGAAAGGAGGATATGATAGAAAAATTGTTCATCGGAAATTAATTTCCCATAATTTCCCATAATTATTTAATAATTCTTACACATTTATACGATATAGTTATATTGTCAAGAGGAGGATGATAGATAAGAAAAAATAGAAAAAAGATTTAAGATGATTAATATTTATTTTATATAGATTTGGAAAGGATGGATGTGGATTAGAAAACATTAAAAATATTATTATTAAAGGAGGCGATGCCCATAAGGTTATAGAAGAATTCAGGGAATAGTGTTATACTATTGGTAGGTGGTAATTATGTATACAATTTGTTTTGTTGAAGATGAAATTGACTTATCAAACCTTATTCGGACCTATTTAGAACGTTCTGGTTATCAAGTGGTTTCATTTACCAAAGGACGCGATGCGATTGATTATATTGGCAATAAAGCTGATCTTTGGATACTGGATATTATGTTAGGAGATGATGTCAATGGCTATGATATAATCAAAGCTATCCGGGAGCAAGATAGCAATGTACCTGTTATTTTTACTTCCGCAAGGGATCAAGATTTAGATAAAATCTTAGGATTAGAATTAGGTAGCGATGATTATATCACAAAACCATATTCTAGTAAGGAATTAGTCTTACGTGTTGATAAAATTTTAAAAAGAGTATATAAAGATACTCCTAAGCAATTAATTAAATATGATGATTATACAATTGATGTTGATAAACGTGTTGCTTTAGATAAAAAAGAAAAAGAAATTAAACTTACAACTTTAGAATTTGACTTGTTGTTGTTATTTGTTCAAAACAAAAATAAATGTTTTTCAAGGGAAGAAATACTTGATTCTGTTTGGGGAAAAGATTATTTTGGAACCGATAGAGTAGTGGATGATTTAGTAAGACGACTTAGAAAAAAGATGCCTTTACTTAATGTTAGTGCAGTTTATGGATACGGGTATCGTTTATCATGAAATTTAGAAAAACAAAACTAAGTCATCAGTTGATTGCTTTAATCGGAGTTGCATTTGTTATTTTATTTATTTCCTTAGGTGTTATTCTTCCCAAGATGTTAATTCCAGTAGCCGAAAAAAATATTTATACTTATTTAAGTGAACCCTTAAAATTTGTAGGTAATAATCGTATTGATAGATCTTTACTTAATACAGAAGTTGCTTATATATATATTGTAGATGATACCATGACAACCAGTGAAAATATACAACAAGTAATCGATATCAGTGATACTGATAAATTATTATCCTATATTAAAGATGATTATGGTAAATTTAACTATAATCACGATACTTACTACTACTATACAATTACCAAAGATAAAATTACAAAAGTTGCTATCTCAAATGATAGTTATATCAATGAAACAAAAGCTGCGATTTTAAGTGCCATCTTTCCAATAGTTTTATCTACGTGTTTATTAATTGGTCTACTTCTTGTTATTTGGTCTTCCTTTATTGTTAAGAAGATTGAAAAATTAAAAGATAAGATAGATCATATTGATAATCCAGATTATAATCATAATATTAATTTTGAAATTGATGACGAGATTAAGTCTCTTGCTTTAGCAATCGAAGATATGCGAATTTCTTTAATTAACCAGGAAGAATATCGCAATCAAATGTATCAAAATATATCACATGATTTTAAGACACCTCTCACCGTTATAAAATCATATATTGAAGCTGTTGAAGATAATGTTGAAGATAGTAATACCGCACTTCGGGTTATTAAACAGCAGACTGACAAATTAGAACAAAAAGTACACTCACTTCTTTACTTAAATAAACTTGATTATCTTAAAAATTCTAAAAATATTGAATCTAAATTAGTCGATATGGAGCAAATTATAACTATTGAAGTTGAAAAATTTAAGTTTCATAGAAAAGAAATTAATTTTGTTACGGATATTGATAAAAAGTCAAAGTATTATGGTACTATGGAACATTGGGAAACCATTTTTGATAATTTGCTTTCGAATTTTATGAGATATGCTAATACTACTATTAAAATTACTGCAAAACAAAACAAACTTATCCTTTATAATGATGGTGAACACATCGATGATGATTTTCTTGAAGGAATCTTTACTCCGTTCCGGAAAGGAATTAAAGGAGAGTTTGGTCTAGGACTATCGATTGTTAAAAAGACTTTAAATATTATGAATTATGATATTACAATTAAAAATGAGAAAAAAGGTGTATCCTTTATTATAAAAAGAAATTCCTAAAATAGAATTTCTTTTTTTGGTTATAGTAATAGTAGGTGATTTTATGCGTGTCTTAATTACAGGTGCTGCTTCTGGTATTGGTTATCAGGTTGGAGTGATGCTTGCTAAGCGTGGACATTTGGTGTACATGACTTGTAGAAGTGTGGCTGAAGTGTTTATGTTACGAGAAAAGTTGGAAAGAGAAGGAGCGCATGCTATTTGCTTGAAGCTTGATTTACTCACTGATGATATTAATGTTGTTGATTCTCTAGATATTGATTGTTTATTTAATCATGCTGGTACTGGTACAGCGGGTAGTATTTTGTATATTGATGAGAAGAGTCTCCGGGATATTTATGAGGTTAATTTCTTTCGTTCCTTCTTATTATTAAAAAAAGTATATCGACATATGATGGATAGAAAGATAGCCGGTAAGATTTTTGTGACGTCTTCTTTACTTGGTATGTTTCCGATGCCTTTTTTTGGAGTGTATGGTTCTAGTAAAGCAGCAATTTCACAAGTTGTTAAAACATTGCAAGAAGAAGAAAAAGTTTTTCGTCATGGTATTTCATTTTGTTTGGTGGAGCCTGGTGCTTATGCTACTGGATTTAATCAGGTTATGATTGATTCTCAGGAAAAATATGTAGAGCCTTTTTTCTATCAGAAATTTTTATCTATGCATTCTTATCAAAGAAAGCTATTTTTGTTGTTAGAATCTAGAAAGGTGGAGAAATTGGCTCGGCGCATTGTCTTAGAAATGGAGAACAAAAAAACGAAGAAGATTCTTCGTATACCTTGGATACAAGGTTTCTTTTTAAAATTATATAATTTTTTCTTTCATTAATTTATTTTTTTCTGCAACATTTTTCCTTTAGTTATGGTTGCTGGTTTTATACTTCCTTCATCTAAATAGCTATATCCTCCAATTAGCTCTCCGTTAGGAATATCTGGATGTTGTGCTGCAATATCATATGCATAATCTAGTGCTTCTTCTTCTGTTGTAGGAACATCTCCATTATCTCTGACCCAGCGACCAAAAATGTTTCTATGTAGTGGGATGTTTTTTTCTAATAGTTCTGCTTGTTGGATATATTGTCCATCTTGTTTTAATAAATATAGACGGTTTATATTTCCTGTATAATTTTTTTTCATATCATTTCTCCTTTGTAATTGTTATTATACTTAAAAAAAGTTATTTTGTATAGAAATAAAGAAAAAAAGTATTGAAAAACTAAATTTTATTTGTTATAATCATTTTGTCGCATGTAAATGGCGATGTAGCTCAGCTGGCTAGAGCGTCTGGTTCATACCCAGAAGGTCGTGGGTTCGATTCCCTCCGTCGCTACCAATATGATATTACTCAGGATTTCCTGAGTTTTTTTGTTTTCCACGACCTTCTTTTACTTAGTTATATATAAAAGATGGGATTTGTTGATTGTGTGGTTTCTGTATTGGTTGCTGGTGTTATGGTGCTAGGTGCTTCTTCTACTGGTTGTGATGATGTAGGAGTTTCTTTTAGAGAATCTGCAATTTTAAAGATAGTTTTGGCATTGCTTACGATTGGTTTTATTTGATAGACGATAGGGATTGCTTGATTAATTACACCTAATGTTTTTTGTGTTCCTTCTAATAGTGATCCCCATTTTATGGTTTTTAAAGAAGATAAGCCCTTACTTAGTAGACTTATTTTTGGCGCAGTAGTCATTAGATAAGGGTTTGGATACATATCATCACCTCTTAATTTAATATATGTCAATTGTTTAAAAAAAGTTAATTAAAATATTTTCAAAAAAAGATATATTATGTTATACTTATTAGAGAATAGGAGTGATGTGGGATGGGCTTTTTATCAAAGTTTGGAAAATCCGATAAAAATTTGAATCAATCTACTACTGCTTCTGATGCTAGTCAGGGAAATAATGTAAATCAGGGTATTCCTACTAATGTTCCTAAGAAAAAGAAATCTTTTTTTATCAAAAAGAAGAAAAAAGAAAAAACAGAAGATTCTGGCCCTATGTTAGATGAGTTTTCTACTAATAATGTTCAGAAAAAGGAACAGAAAGCACCGGATAGACCATTAATTAAATATCGTTATGTTATAGTTAATGCCATGGGTAAAAAGGAAAATGGTACGTTCGAAGCAGAAAATGAGACAGAAGTTCGTAATTTCTTGTTATCTCAAGACTATGAGGTCGTTTCTATTAAAGTTCGTCCATCTTATGATATTGATATTAATGACCATGCTAAAATGAAAGTTTCTGATTTATCTTTTGCTTTAACACAGTTATCTACCTATATTAAATCCGGAATTCCTTTAGTTGACGCTGTTAAAATTTTGGCAAAGCAATCAACAAAACCTGCTTCTAAGAAAGCGTTTCAGAGATTAGTGTATGAATTGTTAAAAGGAGAAAGTTTGTCTAATGCTATGATTAAACAAGAGACTGTTTTTCCTAAGTTGTTGATTAATATGGTAAAAACTGCAGAAATGACTGGAGATTTACCATCTATTTTGGATGATATGGCGGACTATTATACTTCTATGGAGCGAACTCGTAAACAAATGATTAGTGCCATGACCTATCCATGTGTAGTATTGACAGTTGCTTTTGCTGTTTTGATTTTTATGCTTACTTATTTAGTTCCACAATTTGCATCTATGTTTGAAAGTAATGATGCAGAACTTCCTGCTATTACTTTAACAGTATTAGGGGCTAGTAATTTTATTAAAGAAAACTACATTATTTTAATTATTGCAATTGTTACTATTGTAGTTGCTTTTGTTCTTTCTTATAAAAAGAATGTAAAATTTCGTACAGGAGTACAAACGGTTTTAATGCATATTCCTGTTGTTAAAAGTATTATTATATATAATGAAGTTGCCAATTTTACTAAGACTTTTGCTTCTTTAATTAACCATGGTGTATTTATTACCGATAGTATGGAAATTTTATCTAAAATCACCAATAATGAAATTTATAAGCGAATTATTAATAAAACATTGCATAATTTAGGTAAAGGAAATTCTATTTCTGAGTCATTCCGAGGAGAATGGGCATTTCCTGTTGTTGCTTATGAAATGTTAGTTACAGGAGAGTCTACTGGACAACTTGGAGTTATGATGGAAAAAGTTGCTGACCATTTTCAAGCTTTACATAAATCAGTTATCGATCAGTTAAAGAGCTTGATGGAGCCTTTGATGATTTGTGCGTTGGCCGGTGTTGTTGGTATTATTCTATTGTCAATTGTAGAACCAATGTTTTCTATTTATGGACAAATGCAGTAAGGAGGATAATTATGGATAGTTTATATTTAATTATCTTTTTTATTTTAGGATTATTTTTTGGTGGCCTTTATACTGTTATTGGTACGAGGCTAGCTGAAGATGATTATCATTTTTTTCCATATCACTGTATGGAATGTTCTCATAAATTGAGTTTTATAGATTCTATTCCTATCCTTTCTTATTTTTTATTAAAAGGAAAATGTAGATATTGTCATAAAAAAATTGATATTATGGAAATATTAATGGAAGTATTTACAGGAATTTTGTTTGCTGTTGCTTATTATAGTTTTGGTTTTTCTTATGAATTACTTATTGCTTTGGGAATTATCTCACTACTTATTATTATTACAGTTAGTGATCTTAATTATTTAATTATTCCTGATGAAGTATTACTGTTTTTTATCTTTTATTTCATTATTATTCAATTTTTTGCTTCTGGTATTACGGGAGCCTTTACACATATTTTGACTGGTGTCTTTTTGTTTTTATTGATGTATTTTATTATGTGGTGTGGGGAAAAAGTATTAAAAAAAGAAAGTTTAGGTGGAGGAGATGTAAAAATGATGTTCCTTTTTGGTCTTGTATTAGATCCTTTATTAGGAACAATTGCTATCTTTTTAGGAAGTGTTTTTGCTTTACCTATGTCTTTATTTTTACTATATAAAAATCAAGAAAAAGTAATTCCATTTGGTCCATTTTTGTTAATAGCACTTACATTTTTATATTTTACAAAGATTACCTCTCCAATGATTGTTTCCTGGCTTCAATTTACATAAAACATTTTCTTTCTTTTTTTTTTTAGTTATTGTATGATAAGAGAAGGGGGATTATATGAAAAATAGAACAATTTTACCTGCAGATACTTATATTGTAATTAATAAGACTGTACTTAATGATTCAGATAAAAAATTAATTAGTATGCTTTATCAACCGATTATAGGATATACTGCAGTTTCTTTATATTTCACATTGTTAGATGATTTGGATAAGTTGGAAGTAATGAGTGGTGATTTAACACATCATCATTTAATGGCTACGATGCAATTAAGACTTGAAGATATTGTGATTGCTAGAGAAAAGTTGGAAGCATGTGGTCTTTTAAAAACTTATTATAAAACAGGTAATGTTAATCAATATGTTTACTTGATTTATTCTCCTTTATCTGCTCATGAATTTTTAACTCATCCAATATTGAATGTTGTATTATTTAATAATTTAGGAAAAAAAGAGTATGAGAGAATTGTTAATTATTATAAAATTCCTCGTATTAATTTAAAAGATTATGAAGATATTACTTCTTCTTTTGATGAGATATTTACTTCTGTTCGAGGGAATTCTTTTGAAGTTAATCAAGATATTACAAAAAGAGATACCAATAATATTTTATTAAATAAAGGAATTGATTTTAATTTATTAATTTCTAGTATTCCCAGTAGTATGGTACATGAGAAGTGTTTTTCTAAAGAAGTGAAAGCGTTTATTAATGCTCTTAGTTTTACCTATCAGTTGGATACTCTTGCTATGCAGGGACTGGTACGAGATGCTTTAAATGAAAAGGGTATGATTGATAAGAATCTACTTAGAAAAAGTTGTCGTGAATATTATCAGTTTGAGCATAATGGTGATTTACCTACATTAATTTATAACAGACAACCAGATTATTTAAAGAAACCTGCTGGAGATCATTCTAAATGGGCTAAGATGGTTTATGCTTTTGAAAATTTGACTCCTTATCAATTTTTAAAAGCTAAATATAAAGGTGCAGAACCAACTGATCGTGATAAGAGGTTAATTGAAAATTTACTAGTGGATCAGAAATTAAATCCTGGCGTTGTTAATGTATTGATTGCTTATGTTTTAAAGATTAATCATGAACAGTTAAAGAAGAGTTATGTAGAGGCTATTGCTGGACAATGGAAGAGATTAAATATAGAAACTGTAGAAGATGCTATGAGAATTGCCGAAAAAGAACATAAAAAGATAAAGAAGATTGTTGCCAAAGGTAATACTGTAAAGAAGACATCTACAAAGACTGATAATAGTTTACCGGTATGGTTTGATAAAGATTTAAAGAATGAAGAGACCAGTAAAGAAGAAGTAGAAGAATTAAATAAGATATTAGAAGAATTGGTATAAATACTTATTCTTTTTTTTCGTGAATTTTTAGATTAAATGCAGGTTTATGAAGAAACATTTAATTTACAAGACT
>ERZ1643246.3625-NODE-3625-length-13016-cov-70.891135_pt1 | contig 13016 bp, 9 predicted proteins | sample MGYA00579265_ERZ1643246 | MGnify/ENA primary metagenome ERZ1643246 (study PRJEB29033, sample SAMEA4952261) | chicken gut metagenome | biome: Broiler Chicken; feature: Gastrointestinal Tract; material: Caecum | place: Ireland | collected 2018 | study: Broiler... | reverse complement strand
TAGAGCAGAGGACTGAAAATCCTCGTGTCTCTGGTTCGATTCCGGAACTAGGCATATCAGAGGAGGGGCGGATGTTTCCGTCCCTTTTTTTGCAACTGCAATAAGTCAAAGTCCGGGCCTGCCCGGAATCCTGGCGGCCGCCTGCGGCACGGCCGCAGACATCGGGAGGGAAAAAGTATGTATGATGTAACAGCGTTGGGAGAGGTTTTGATTGATTTTACACCCTGCGGAACCAGCCAGGGAGGCCAGGCTCTGTTTGAGCAGAATCCGGGCGGAGCTCCGGCTAATGTACTGGCTGCTCTGGCGCGGCTGGGCCAGCGGACTGCCTTTATCGGCAAGGTGGGAGAGGATATGCACGGGCAGCTTTTGAAAGAAACGCTGGAAGCCTGCGGGGTAGACACCAGAGGACTGGTCATGGATCCGGATTATTTTACAACCCTGGCTTTTGTGGCGCTGAAAAACGGTGAAAGAAGCTTTTCATTTGCCAGAAAGCCCGGCGCGGATACACAATTGCGTCCGGAGGAAGTGGACACGGAACTTTTGAAAAATACAAAAATCTTTCACTGCGGTTCTCTTTCTCTGACGGATGAGCCGGCCAGGAGCGCTTCTTTCTTTGCCCTGAAGACAGCAAAAGAGGCAGGAGCCCTGATTTCCTATGATCCCAATTACCGGGCGCTGCTCTGGAAGAGCCAAAGGGAGGCAGAAGAGCAGATGCGCTCCGTCATACCTTATACGGATATTATGAAAATTTCTGATGAAGAAACAGTGCTGCTGACTGGACGCGAGGATCCGGATCAGGCGGCGGAGGCTCTTCTGGATCAGGGAGCCTCCTGCGTGGTGGTGACCCTGGGAAGCCAGGGGGCGCTGATGCGGACCAAAAATTTCCGGGTCAAAGAGAAGGGAAAGGACAGAAAGGCAGTGGACACAACAGGGGCCGGAGACGCTTTCTGGGGAGGCATGCTCTCCCGCTTCGCAAGCAGCGGAGCAGCTCCCGGAGAACTGACAGAGGAGCAGGGAAGAGAATTTGTCCGGTTTGCCAACGCGGTGGCAGGACTCTGTGTAGAGAAGAGAGGGGGAATTCCCGCTATGCCGGATCTGGAGGCGGTGCTGAAAGAACTATGAAGATCCTGCTGACAGCCGTCAATGCCAAATATATCCATTCAAATCTGGCCGTTTATTCTCTGAAGGAGTATGCGAAGAAGCAGGGAGTCTCCGTGTCGCTGCTGGAGTTCACTGCCAATCAGCAGCCGGATGAGATCCTGGGCGAAATTTACCGGGAAGCTCCGGATGTGCTGGCGTTTTCCGTCTACATCTGGAATGTCTCTCTGATATCCGCCCTGGCCGGGGATATTCATAAGATCCTTCCTGAAACAGAAATCTGGCTGGGAGGCCCGGAAGTGTCCTGGAACAGCAGGCAGATCATGGAACAGCTGCCGTTTCTGCGGGGGATCCTGCGGGGAGAAGGAGAGAAGAGTTTTGGCAGCCTGTGCCGGTATTACAGTCTCGGACAGGGGCCGCGGCCGGAGGAAATACCGGGGCTGACGGTCCGGGACGGAAGAGGAAATCTCCTGGATACAGGTGTACAGGAACCTGTGGATATGGATGAACTGCCGTTTCCCTATCATGATTTAAAAGGATTTGAACACCGGATCCTCTACTATGAGTCCAGCCGGGGCTGTCCTTTTTCCTGCAGCTACTGCCTGTCATCTCTGGACCGGCATCTGCGGACGCGGAGTCTGGAACTGGTGTTTAAGGAACTGGCTTTTTTCCTGGAACACCGGGTCCGGCAGGTGAAATTTGTGGACCGGACTTTTAACGCGGATTCCAGGAGGGCTCTGGCGGTATGGAAATTTTTAAAAGAAAATGACAACGGATACACAAATTTCCATTTTGAGATCGAAGGGGATCTGCTGGGAGAAGAGGAATTAGAACTGCTCTCAGAACTGCGGCCGGGTCTGATCCAGCTGGAGATCGGGGTCCAGTCCACCAATCCCGGGACATTAAAGGCCGTCCGGCGGCATACGGATTTCCAGAAACTCAGCCGGAATGTAAGCCGGATCAGGGAATTTCACAACATCCACCAGCATCTGGACCTGATCGCCGGCCTGCCGGAGGAAGGAATGGAGAGTTTCCGACGTTCTTTCTGTCAGGTGTATGCGCTGAAGCCCCAGCAGCTTCAGCTGGGATTTTTGAAAGTCCTGAAGGGAACGGAGATGGAAAAACAGGCGGAGCAGTCAGGCTGCCTCTCCAGGACAGAGCCGCCTTATGAAGTTCTGCAGACAAAGTGGCTTTCCTACGGAGAAATACGCAGGCTGAAGCTGGTGGAGGAGATGACGGAGATTTATTATAACAGCGGACAGTTCCGAAAAACTCTGGAAGCGGCGGAACCCTTCTTTGAGAATGCCTTTGCCCTGTATGAGAGACTGGGATTGTTCTGCGAAAAAAGAGGGTATCTGCAGGCGTCTCAGAACAGGATCCGCAGATATGAGATCCTGGGTGAATTTTTGGACCTGGAAGCGCCGGATCTGGCAGGACTTTTCCGGGAGTGCCTGGTATATGACCTGTATGCCCGGGAAAATTTAAAGTCCAGGCCGGTCTGGGCGGGAGAGCAGAATCTGCCCAGAATGGCTCTCGGACAGTTTTATGAAAAAGCGGCGGAGGAGAAAAAGCTGCCGGCCTCTTACCGGGGACGGGACTGGAAACAGCTGAGATCTATGACGCATCTGGAAGAATTCCGGAAGGAAATCCCCGGTTTCAGAAAAGGACGCAAGTATCTGCTGTTTTTGTATGAGCAGAGGGATCCTCTGGATGGAAACGCCGCAGTTTTGGATGTGACAGACAGTGCAGCAATGCTGCAGGAAAGTGAGGAAAAGGATGAATCGTAAAAAGAGAGCGGCGGCGGCAGTGATCGCTATTATTTTGGCAGCGGCTATGGTGATCCCGCTGGTGGTCAGCGCTCTGGTCTGAAGGAAAACGGAGCAAGAAGGGGAAAATAAAAATGCTCAGACACTTCTGCTGCCTTTGTGCCTGGGCGAAGGGAAGGGAATGTAAGAGAAAATGAAAGTAGGAAAATTACCGGAACCGGTTTTGATCCGCTCCGTTTTAAAACAAGTGGGACACAGAAGAAGGGAAGTACTGGCAGGCCCTTCCGTGGGCGTAGACTGCGCGGCTCTGGAGACGGAACCCGGCGAGGTGCTGGTCCTGTCCTCTGATCCCATCACAGGGACAGTCCGGGATATCGGAAGCCACTGCATCCATATTACCGCCAATGACCTGGCTGCTTCCGGGGCGGAACCGGTGGGAGTGATGCTGACGGTGCTGCTTCCGGAAGAGGTGGAAGAGCCGGAGATACGGAACATGGTCCGGGAAGCGGAGGAGACCTGCCGAAAGCTGAATATGGAAATCCTGGGAGGCCACACAGAGATCACCCGGGTAGTGAGCCAGCCTTTGATCTCCGTGACCGGCGTGGGAAAAATAAAAAGAGAGGAACTGCTCAGCCCTGCCCGGATACATCCCGGTATGGATCTGGTCATCAGCAAATGGATCGGCCTGGAGGCTACATCGATTCTGGCCAAAGAGAGAAGAGAAATGCTGGAGGAACGGTTTTCGCCGGAATTTGTCCGGACAGCGGAGAAATTCGACCAGTATCTTTCCGTAGTGCCGGATGCCCGGGCGGCAAAATCCGCGGGAGCCGCAGCGATGCATGACATCACGGAGGGCGGCGTTTTCGGCGCCTTTTGGGAGATGGCCTCCGCGGGAGGCGTAGGGCTTGATATCGACGCGCGCGCCATACCTATCCGTCAGGAGACGGTGGAGATCTGCGAATTTTTTGGAGTGAATCCTTATCAGATTATGTCCAGCGGTTCCATGCTGATCGCGGCGGAGGACGGGCAGGCAGTGGTCCGCGCCCTGCGGGACGCCGGGATTTTCGGGACTGTAGTGGGAAGAACTACAGACAGCAGCGCCAGGATTCTGCGAAATAAAGAGGAGATCCGCTACCTGGACAAGCCTCAGCCGGACGAACTGTACCGGGCCTTAGAGAAAACGGAGGTGCCAAGACAATGAGCCGCCTGAATATTGTGCTCCATGAGCCGGAGATTCCTTCCAATACCGGAAATATAGGCAGAACCTGCGCGGCAGCGGGCGCCAGGCTGCATCTGATCGATCCCCTGGGATTCCGGCTGAATGAAAAAATGCTGCGGAGAGCCGGGATGGACTACTGGGATAAGCTGGATGTGAAAAGATATGTGGATTATGAGGACTTCCTGCAGCAGAATCCCGGGGCAAAGATATATTACGCTACCACAAAGGCGAGGCAGCTTTATACCGAGGTGCGGTATGAGGAAGACTGCTATATTATGTTTGGAAAAGAGAGTGCCGGAATACCGGAAGAAATTTTGGTGCAGCATCCGGATACCTGTGTGAGGATCCCGATGCTGGAGGAGACCCGTTCTTTGAATCTGGCTAACTCGGTGGCGGTGATCCTTTATGAAGCCCTGCGCCAGAACGGTTTTGAATGTCTGGAGACAAAGGGACAGCTCCACCATCTGCGGTGGAGCTGAACCGTGAAAAGCCCTTCAGTTTCTGTCTGAGCGGTCCAGTGAGAAGACAAATTCTGTCCCCGTGCCTTCTGTGCTGATGACATTGATGTTCTGCTTGTGGGCGTTGATGATCTCTTTTACAATGGCCAGGCCCAGGCCTGTGCCTTTGCGGTCTTTTCCGCGGGAAGCGTCGATTTTGTAGAAGCGTTCCCAGATTTTCGACAGAGATTCCCGGGGAATGCCGATGCCGTTGTCCTTGACGGAGACAAAGACTTTGCCGTGGCGCTCGGTAGTTTCCACCCGGATCGTGGAGTTGTTGGGGCTGAATTTAATGGCATTGTCGATCAGGTTATAAAGAACCTGCTGAATTTTACCTATATCGGCGGACACAAAAAGGGGTTCCGCTGTCAGGAGCAGCTCAATGGAGATGCGTTTGGCGGTGCAGATTCCCTCAAAGGTGGCCGCTGTTTTTTTTATGACTCCGTTGATGTCGAAGGACGTAATGTCCAGATAAAATCCGGTGTTGCTCATGCGGTTCAGATCCAGCATGCTGCGGGTGAGCTTATTGAGCCGGTCAGTCTCAAAAAGGACAATGTTCAGATATTTTTCCTGCATCTTTGGCGGAATCGTTCCATCCAGGATCGCTTCCACATACCCCTTGATGGAGGTCAGGGGAGACCGGAAATCATGGGAAATATTGGCCACAAATTTTCTCTGGTACTCATCTGTGCGCTTCAGTTCCCCTGACATGTAATTCAGAGTGTGGGCCAGATATCCCATCTCATCGTTGGTGCGGACCGGAATGGTGTATTCCAGATTTCCGGAAGCGTATTCCTGAGTTCCCCGGATAATTTTTTTCAGGGGACTGTAGATAAACACAACGACCAGCACCAGAACTACAAAAAAGATGAGAAACAGCAGAAGAAACAGCACGTAGAAGCTGGACAGCAGCTGTTCCCGGCTTTGGTAGATATCATCCATGTCCATATGGACTGCCACATATCCCCGGATATTCAGGTTGGAGGTAATGGGCACCATGACGCTCATTACATCGTGATCAAAGTGGCCGAAAAATCTGCCGACGGTATAATAATCAGATCCAAGAGCGATCGGGTCGAAATCAGAGAGAGTATCGCTGCCCTCGGCACTGAAGGCCTCTGAGGTGTCGAGAAGGATCCGGCCGTCTGTGCTGATGAGCCAGATCTGGGAATTTTGGTACAGTGACAAAGCCTTCAGATTATCGTAGATATCTTCCAGGGCATCGGCATCCGATATGTAGATGGCGTCCTGGGAGGAAGCGATCTGATCTGCCTCCCGGTAAAGCCTCCGGCTGAAGGTCTCCGTGAGCTTTGTCTCCACCATTTTTGATCCGATGGTGGCGATCAGGATGAAGGAGGCAATGCCGATCAGAACGTAGGCCAGAAAAAATTTCCAGAATAATCGGTTTTTCATTATGATTTAACCTCAAATTTATATCCGATGCCCCAGACGGTGCTGATGGACCAGTTGGCATGATCCTTGATTTTTTCCCGGAGCCGTTTGATATGTACGTCAACGGTCCGCGTGTCTCCGATATATTCATACCCCCAGATATGATCCAGCAGCTGCTCCCGGGTAAAGACCTGATTGGGAGAGGAGGCCAGAAAATACAGAAGTTCCAGTTCTTTGGGGGGCATATCCACAGTCTTTCCTTTGTAGACCACGGAATAATTTGTCTGATTGATGATCAGATCCTGGTATTCCACATATTTGCCGTTAGTCTGCGCGGAAGCGGCGGCGGGAGCCTGGGGCTGGAAACGGCGGAGGACCGCCTTCACCCGGGCCACCAGTTCCTTGGAATCAAAGGGCTTGATCATGTAATCATCAGCGCCCAGTTCCAGGCCCAGCACCTTGTCAAAAATTTCTCCTTTGGCGGAGAGCATGATGATGGGCAGGTTAAACTTGTGCCTGACCTCCCGGCAGACCTGATAGCCGTCCATGCCGGGCAGCATCAGATCCAGGAGGATCAGATTGGGCTGGAAAGTGTCCAGTATGCTCAGGGCCTCTTCCCCGTCATTGACGATCCGGCATTCAAAGCATTCTTTGGTGAGATAGAGCGAAATCAGTTCCGCGATATTGTTATCATCGTCTACGATGAGAATTTTCTGTTTAGCAGCCATTCTGTATCCTTTCTATTTTTTGAATGTCACGATGGTGACGCCGGCATCTCCTTCCCCGAATTCCGCCAGATGGAAATCCTGAACAATTTTCTGGCGGCGCAGGTAGTTATGGATTCCTTTTCGCAGGGCGCCGGTTCCTTTTCCATGTACGATCCGGACGCTGGGCATGTGGGCCAGATAAGCATCGTCCAGGTATTTGTCAAGCTCTGCTATGGCCTCGTCTACAGTCCGGCCCAGCAGGTTGATCTCCGTGCTGACGGAGGCGGATTTGGACATGCGGATTTTTCCGGAGCTGGTGCGGCTGATGCCGCCTCCGGTAATTACAGGTTCGTCAATGAGCTGCAGATCCGAAATATGCACCTTTGACCGGATAATACCCATCTGTACAAACAGATATCCTTTGGAATCGGGCGTTGTGCTGACTGTTCCTTTGAGATTCATACTCAGAACCTTAACACTGTCTCCGGGGTGCAGATCAGAAGCCTTGAGTGTTCCGGCCTGTTTTTCCGGGGTTTTCATAGCCAGTTTTTCAGCGGTCTTGGACATTTTTCCCCGCAGTTCGGAACGGCGCTTTTCCATTTTGCTGACAGAAATGCCGGCCTTTCCGAACTTTTGAAATTCCCGCATGGTCTGGTCAGCGTAGTCTTTGGCATCCTTCAGGATGGCGTGGGCCTTTTCGTTGGCCTCCCGGAGAATGTTTTCCCTCTGGCTGTCCAGCTTTTTCTGGCGGCTGCTCAGTTCTTCTTTCAGGCGCTCCACTTCCTGCCGGTAGCGGGCCAGCTCCTCTTTTTCAGTTTCAAGAGCCACCCGGTTCTGTTCCAGAGTGGTCAGCACATCCTCAAAGGATTCATCCTGCTCGCTGAGCTGTTCTCTGGCCTCCTGTATGATAAAATCCGGAAGCCCCAATTTGGAAGAGATCGCAAAGGCGTTGCTCTTTCCGGGGATGCCGATGAGCAGCCGGTAAGTGGGCCGCAGTGTGTCTACGTCAAATTCGCAGCAGGCGTTTTCCACGCCCTCTGTGGAAAGCGCGAAAAGCTTCAGTTCGCTGTAGTGGGTAGTGGCCATAGTGCGGATTCCCTGGCGGTGCAGGTAGGAGAGGATCGCAATGGCCAGCGCAGCTCCCTCTGTGGGATCTGTTCCGGCCCCCAGCTCATCAAAAAGCACCAGAGAGCGGGAATCGGCCTTCTCCAGAAATGAAACGATGTTGGTCATATGGGAGGAGAAGGTACTCAGGGACTGCTCAATGCTCTGTTCATCCCCGATGTCCGCGTAAACTTCCCGAAAGACAGAGAGCTGAGAGCGGTCAAGAGCCGGAATATGCAGGCCGGACTGTCCCATAAGGGTCAGCAGGCCCATGGTCTTCAGAGAAACTGTTTTTCCTCCGGTGTTGGGGCCGGTAATGATCAGAAGATCAAAGGTTTCTCCCAGCCGGATATCAATGGGCACCACCTGCTTTTTGGGAATCAGCGGGTGCCTTGCCTGGCGGAGACGGATAATGCCGTCCTCATTGAACTCCGGTTTGGAGGCGTTCATATCCATTGCCAGGGAAGCCCGGGCAAAAATGAAATCCAGTTCCGCCATATTTTCCAGATCGTACCGGAGCGATTCCAGGTTTTCAGCGGCGGAAGCGCTTAAGGAAGCCAGAATAGCCTCAATCTCTTTCTCTTCTTTCAGCTCCAGTTCCCGGATCTCGTTATTTAATTTTACAACAGCCATGGGTTCCACGAAAACAGTGGCTCCGGTGGAGGACTGGTCGTGGATCATGCCGGGAACCTGGGAACGGTACTCCGATTTTACAGGCAGACAATATCTGCCGCCCCGCATCGTGATCACAGCGTCCTGCAGGCAGTTCCGCAGAGAGCCGTTCATCAGGCTGTTCAGCTGGCTGTGGATGCGCTCCCCGTTGAAACGGATGGAACGGCGGATCTGACGAAGAGCAGGGCTGGCGTCATCGCTTATTTCATCCTCGGAAAGGATGCAGCGCCGGATCTCCGCGGACAGAGGAGTCAGAGGCTCCAGCAGATCAAACAGAGGGTCCAGGCTGTCAGACGGAACATCTGCCCGGTCCCGGCGGCCGTAAGCCTTTACCCGGGCGGTATTTTCCAGAAGACCTGCAATAGCCAGAAGCTCCTGCTGGCTCAGGGAACTGCCCAGGGCCAGCCTTCCCAGAGAAGGCTTCAGATCCCGGGCATTGCCGAAGGAGATGCTGCCTTTTTGAAACAAGCGGTTTAGAGCATCTCCGGTTTCGTTCTGCAGGCGCCGGATCTCTGCCAGATCTTCCGATGGAGTCAGACGGCGGCAAAGTTCCCCGCCCAGAGGCGAAGTGGCCCGGGCAGCCAGCAGATCTAAAATTTTGTCATATTCTAAGGTTTTTAATGCTTTTTTATTCATAATAAATCTCCCCATTATGGATTCTATTGTACTCTAAAACGGGAAGTTAGGAAAGGGGATTTTGTGGAATTTTATTCATAAAATGTTCATATCTCTTTGATAAAATAAATCGGAACATGCAATTCGATAGGAGGAATTTTGCCTATGGAAAACAAGCCGGAAAACAAGGAGCATGAGCAGAAGGACCAGGAAAAGAAAAATTACAGTTTTATCCGGGAGATTGTCAAGAAAAAACCTGTAGATAAGAGGCGTCTGCTGCGGAAGGCCGCCGCTGTGGCGGGCGCAGCGGTTCTGGCGGGCATAATCGCCGCTTTTGTATTTGTGCTGATGGTTCCTGTGGCTGAGCGGATCGTGGACGGAAGTTCCTCCAGAGTCAGTATCCCGGAGGATGTTGAATCGGACAGCAAAGATTCTTCACCGGGAACGGAAGATTCCGGTGATGACGAAGAAAACGCCGGCCAGACGGCTGTGCCTACCCCGGAGCCGACCCAGGCCATCGGTCTGGAGGAGTACCGGCAGCTGTATAAAGACATGCTGGCCGCGGCGGAGACTCCCAAGCGGTCCCTGGTTACCGTGATCGGGATTTCCAATGAGATGGATTATTTTAATCAGAATTATGAAAATCAGAAACAGATTTCAGGTCTTCTGGTAGCGGAGAACGACCAGGATCTCTTTATTCTGACGGAATACCGGGTGGTGGACAATGTGGAGCGGATCCAGGTGACTTTTTATGACGGTTCTACAGTGGACGCTATCTATCAGCGCCATGACGCCAACACGGGACTTACTATTTTGAAAGTGGGCCTTTCCGAACTGGAGGAAAGCACCCGGGAAAAAATTGAACTGGCGCCTTTGGGAAGTTCTTACAGCGTGGCCCAGGGGGAGCCGGTGATGGCGCTGGGGAGCCCCATGGGCTACAGCGATTCTGTGGCCTATGGAGTCGTTACCTCGGTAACAAACAAAGCTTCTACCCTGGATAACGAATATAATCTGCTGACCACAGATATTAACGGAAGCGGAGAGGGAAGCGGCGTGCTGATCAATTTAGAGGGAGAGATCGTTGGGATCATTGCCCAGAATTACAGCACGGAAGATAAAGATATCATCACCGCGCTGGCAATTTCCCAGATTAAAGATCTGATCGAGGAACTGTCGAATGATGAGGCGCGGCCTTACATGGGAATCAAGGGACAGGATGTGACAGAGCAGATTTCAGATACCACCGGAATCCCCAAGGGCGTGCTGGTGACTGCGGTGCAGCCGGATTCGCCGGCCATGCTGGCGGGTATCAAAGAATATGACGTGATCACCGGGATAAATGAGGAGAAGATTTACAATTTCCGGCAGTATCAGGACAGTCTGAAGGACCTGTCGCCCGGTCAGAGCGTTCAGGTGACAGCCATGCGCAGAGGAGCCGAGGGCTATGCGGAGGTTGAATTTGAAGTTTCGGTGGGAGAAATCTGACAGCTGCATTTAAGCGGAAAAGAGTAAAAAGAGGAGAGCAGGATTATTATGAAATATATCAGAGAACTCAGAGAAGGCATGCGGGCCGCAGGGATTTATCTCTGCAAATTCAGACAGTCCGCGGTGACGAAAAACGGAAAACCTTATGAAAATGTGATCCTTCAGGACAAGACAGGCACCATCGATGCCAAGATCTGGGAGCCAAACTCCGTGGGAATTGAAGAATTTGACAGCCTGGACTACATAGATATCGTGGGAGATGTTACAAGCTTCGCGGGCGCTCTGCAGATTTCCATAAAGCGGCTGCGGAAGGCAGGAGAGGATGAGTATAATCCGGCCGACTATCTTCCTTCCAGCCGGTTTAAAACGGAAGAAATGTATCAGGAACTCCTGAAATATCAGGAGAGTGTGAAAAATCCCTATTTGCTGAAACTGCTCAGAAGCTTTTTCGCTGAGGATCAGGAGTTTATAAAAAAATTTCAGATGAGTTCCGCGGCCAAAAGCGTCCATCACGGCTTTATCGGAGGCCTGCTGGAGCATACACTGAGCGTGACTAGGCTCTGCCACTATTTTGCCAAAGCCTACCCGATCTTAAACAGAGATCTGCTGATCACCGCGGCGATTCTTCACGATGTGGGAAAGACCCGGGAACTGTCGGCCTTTCCTTCCAATGACTATACGGATGACGGCCAGCTTCTGGGCCACATCATGATCGGTGCGGAAATGATCCACGACCGCGCCGGAAAGATCCAGGGATTTCCGGAACAGCTGGAAAACCAATTAAAACACTGCATTCTGGCCCATCACGGGGAACTGGAATACGGTTCGCCGAAAAAGCCGGCCCTGGCAGAAGCCCTGGCGCTGAATCTGGCGGACAATGCGGATGCCAGGATGGAGACGCTGAGAGAACTTTTTGAAAACTCAGACGGTACGTCTGATTGGCTGGGATACAGCAGGATCTTTGAATCCAACATCCGAAGGACAGGGGAGATTTAACCCCTGTCCCGTTTCTTGTGCGGCGGTGAGACATATTCCGGCGATAGCGCGGCAGCGTCAAAAGATAGATTTATGGAGGGTAGAATGGAATTTAAAAAGAACGATACAGTAACTGTCCGGATCGAAGATATGAGCCAGGAGGGGCTGGGAATCGGAAAGGCGGAGGGCTATACACTGTTTATCAAAGACACAGTGATCGGAGACCGGGCCAGCGTGCGGATCATGAAAGTCCGGAAGAATTACGGATTTGCCAGACTGGAAACACTTCTGGAGCCCTCCGCTCTGCGGGAAGAGCCCGCATGTCCCATTGCCCGGCCCTGCGGAGGATGCCAGCTTCAGATGCTGCAGTATAAGGAACAGCTGCGGTGGAAAGAGCAAAAGGTCAAAAATGATCTTCAGAGGCTGGGAGGTTTTTCGGAGATTCCCATGGAGCCCATCCAGGGGATGGAACCACCTTTCCGCTACCGGAATAAAGCGCAGTATCCCATCGGCTGCGGCAGGGACGGAAATCCGGTGGCCGGATTTTACGCTGGAAGAACGCATGCCATTGTACCTGTCCGGGATTGCCTTCTCGGGATTCGGGAGAATCAGGAAATTCTGGAGATCATACTGAACTGGATGCGGCAGTATGGGATCCCGGCTTACCGGGAGGCTGACGGAACAGGGCTGATCCGCCATGTTTTGATCCGCAGCGGCTTTTCTACCGGAGAAATAATGGTCTGCCTGGCAGTCAACGGAACCCGGATTCCCCGGGGAAAAGAACTTGCAGAGAGACTGAAAGGCGTGCAGGGTATGAAAGGCATTGTATTCAGCCCCAATATGAAGCGGACCAATGTTATCCTGGGAGATACTTTTAAAGTGCTTTGGGGACAGGCATATATCACAGATTATATTGGAAGTATCCGTTACAGGATTTCTCCCCTTTCTTTTTTTCAGGTCAATCCAGTGCAGACCTGCCGCCTGTATGAAGAGGCGCTGAACTGCGCGGAACTTACAGGTCGGGAGATCGTCTATGATTTGTACTGCGGGATCGGAACGATTTCACTGTTTCTGGCCCAAAAGGCAAAGCAGGTGTACGGCGTGGAAATCGTTCCCCAGGCGGTGGAGGATGCCAGAGCCAACGCGGCCCTTAACGGAATTGAGAATGTGCAGTTTTACGCGGGAAAAGCCGAAGAGATCGTACCGCGCCAGTATGCGGAGCAGGGAATCCGCGCGGATGTGGTGGTGGTGGATCCGCCCAGAAAGGGCTGCGATGAGGTCCTTTTGAAGACGATCCTGGATATGTCTCCGGAGCGGGTCGTGTACGTCAGCTGTGACCCTGCCACCCTGGCCAGAGACTTGAAGCATCTGTGCGGACATGGTTACGAATTGAAGAGGGTAAAGGCATTTGATATGTTTCCGCAGACCGTGCATGTGGAGACTGTGTGCCTCTTGGGCAAACGAAAACCTGACACTACGGTAAAGA
>ERZ1643246.3624-NODE-3624-length-13017-cov-8.579154_pt1 | contig 13017 bp, 9 predicted proteins | sample MGYA00579265_ERZ1643246 | MGnify/ENA primary metagenome ERZ1643246 (study PRJEB29033, sample SAMEA4952261) | chicken gut metagenome | biome: Broiler Chicken; feature: Gastrointestinal Tract; material: Caecum | place: Ireland | collected 2018 | study: Broiler... | reverse complement strand
GAATCTTCCGCTTTGAAATTGTCCTTAGCCGTATCCCATTCTTTTTACGTCTTTCACAGATTACGGAACCGGAACCTGAGCCATATCCCCGTCCGCTGCGAAAACGTCCTGCATCAAACCAACGGTTTTCGGACGTTATATTCACAAGGAAGATGGTCCCCCACAAATACAGATTACCTGTTCATTTCGAGCTGCGGGCCCACTGCCTTATGTCCCCGGATGACTTCCTCGATCTCTTTGAGATCAGACGATGGCAGGTCGCCCGGTATGGTATTCTTGACCGCGCTTGTCGCGTCCCCGATCTCCAGCGCCCTCTGGCAGTTGTCAGGCTCTGAGAGCAACCCGTAGAGTACGCCGGATACATAGGCGTCCCCGCTACCGATGCGGTCTACGACTTCGATGTTGTGGTATGGTTCTTCTTCATAGTACTTGTCGCTGCGCGCGTCGTAGATGATGGAGCCAAAGGTATGCACTTTCGGGCTGTGTACGATGCGTTGGGTGGAAGCGACGATAGAGATCGGATAGTCCGCGGTGAAACTTTTCATGATCTCTTTTGCGTCCCCTGTCTTGAGGAAGGTGAGCCTTGCCGTCTCCTCGGAGCAGAAGAAGATATCTACGTAGGGAAGGATCTGTTCGATACATTCCCTTGCCTCATCGCCTGTCCACAGGTTCCCGCGGAAGTTTACGTCAAAGGAGATGAGCGCGCCTGCCTCTTTGAAGCGGCGGATCATTTCCATCGCAGTGCTGCGGCACTGTTCACTCAGGGCGAGAGTGATCCCGCTCGTGTGGAAGCAGCGTGTGGAAGAGAAGAGTGTTTCATCGAAATCATCCACGGATATGGTGTTGATCGTGGAGTGGCGCCTGTCGTAGACTACGCCGGGTTTTCTCGGATAAGCTCCATTTTCATAGTAATAGATCCCAAGCCTTGCCTCGGGAGAGTTGTCATACACGAGATGATCGTCGCTGACCCCGCAGAAACGGATGCGGTTTTTGGCATAAGTCCCGATGTCGTTTGCGGGGAGTTTGGAGATGATCCCGGTCCTGAGCCCGAGGAGAGAGACGCCGGAAACGACGTTGAGCTCTGCGCCGCCCACCTGCTTCTGGAGAGTCTCGCCGCGTACGAGGCGTTCATTGCTGGGCGGGGAAAGGCGGAGAAGGACTTCTCCGAGTGAAAGAAGGTCAAAAGATTTGTTCATAGCGGATACCTCCTGGAATGTTTTATCTGGATATTCTGGTCAGATATTTAGTATAGATACTTTATCTGGATCTTTTATTTATATATTTTACAGGGGATGCTGCATGGCAGACAGCATCCCCCTCTTCAAAATTTGGGTTTATATGGAATATAGCGTCATCAAGATTATCTCTGGACACGGCCGGATCCGTCTCCGCCTGCCAGTTTGAGCACTTCGTCCATGGATACCATGTTGAAGTCTCCTTCGATGGAATGTTTCAGGCAGGAAGCCGCAACCGCGAACTCGATCGCTGCCTGGGAATCATATCCGTTTAAGCATGCACAGATCAGACCGCCGCCGAAGCTGTCTCCGCCGCCTACACGGTCAACGATGTGCATTGTATATTTCTTGCTGAAGTAGTAGTCATTTCCGTCATAGAGCATAGCGGACCATTTGTTGTCATTCGCGGAGATGGACTCGCGCAGTGTGATGGCAACTTTGGAGAAACCGAAGCGGTCAGCAAGCTGTTTTGCCACGTCTTTGTATCCTTCGTGGTTTACTTCGCCCTTTGTGACGTCTGTGTTGGCAGCTTTGATGCCGAATACATCAGATGCATCCTCTTCGTTTGCGATGCATACGTCAACGTATTTGCAGAGCTCGCCCATCACCTGTCCGGCTTTTTCCTTGGACCACAGTTTGTTCCTGTAGTTCAGGTCGCAGGAAACCGTAAGGCCTGCTTCTTTAGCAGCCTTGCATGCCTCCAGGCAGATCGCTGCGACGTCATCGTTGAGCGCCGGAGTGATGCCTGTGAAGTGGAACCAGTCTGCTCCGTCGAAGATCTCTTTCCAGTTGAAGTCAGATGCGGATGCTGTCGCGATGGAAGATCCCGCGCGGTCATAGATGACCTTGGACGGACGCTGGGAAGCGCCTTTCTCCAGATAGTAGATACCTACCCTGTCGCCGCCGCGTGCGATGTAGGATGTGTCAACACCGTATTTTCTCAGAGAGTTGACAGCAGCCTGTCCGATCTCGTGCGTTGGGAGCTTTGTGACGAACTTTGCGTCAAATCCGTAGTTTGCAAGTGAGACAGCGACATTTGCCTCGCCGCCGCCGTATGTAGCGCCGAAGGTATCCGCCTGTACGAAACGGTAGTATCCTTCCGGAGCCAGTCTTAACATGATCTCACCAAATGTGATTACTTTCTTTGCCATTCTTATTTCCCTCTGCTTTCTTTTACGATTTCCACTGCCTCTTTTACAAGCTCTTTGATCTTATCGAATTCGCCTGCTTTTACAAGGTCGCCTTTTACCATCCAGCTTCCGCCGCATGCAAGGATCTTGTCGCATGCAAGATAGTCTCTTACATTCTTCGGGTTGAGTCCGCCTGTGGGCATGAATTTCATCCCTACATACGGAGCTGCGATCGCTTTGATGTAAGCGAGTCCGCCTGCCTGCTCAGCCGGGAAGAATTTTACGACGTCAAGGCCGTTCTCGATCGCCTGCTCTACATCGCTCGGGTTCGCGCATCCCGGTGTGATCGTGATGCCTTTTTCCACACAGTATTTAACGACTTTCGGGTTCAGTCCCGGGCTTACGATGAATTTCGCTCCGGCTGCCACTGCGCGGTCTACCTGCTCTGTTGTCAGGACAGTGCCTGCTCCGACGAGCATGTCCGGGAATTTCTCTGCCATGATGCGGATGGATTCTTCAGCTGCGTCTGTGCGGAATGTCACCTCAGCGCACGGAAGTCCGCCTTCGCAGAGTGCCTGTGCCAGCGGCTCAGCGTCCTTGGCATCATTGAGGACAACAACAGGAACGATACCGAGCTCTTCGATCTGCTTTAATACTTCGTTCATTTTTCTCTCTCCTTTGTTTCATAATACGGAATCAAAATTCATTTTATGATGTATCCTGATTGAAAGTATAATACAGTTTTCGGAAAAGTCAAGTGTTAAAAGCCGGAAATATAAGAAAAAATGTGCGGATAAAAGGGGTTGTACGGCTGAGGGAGATATGGTAGAATAAGTTTCATAATATGAAATTATATTTATTCAGGAGGAAGAGATGGAACAGAAAAATCCTATCCAGGTGGCGGGGAGGCTTTTTGGCGTGCTGGAGTTTCTGGCAGATGCGGGTTCAGCGGGGCTTATGGAGGTGAGCGCGGCGCTGGACCTGAATAAGACGACAGCCCACAGAGTGCTGAATTCTCTTATTTATATGGGATATGCGAGGCAGAATACTGTGAACGGCAGATATGAGCCTACGTTTAAGGTCGTTGATATCGCGAACCGTATCATGGGCAAGGTGGATATCGTACAGATCGTGCGCCCTTATCTCAGGAAGCTGATGGAGGCGACGGGGGAGACCGTGCATTTCGTGGAGAGGGACGGGATCGACGCTGTGTATATCGATAAAGTAGAATCGCTGAACAACGGGATCCAGATGGTATCGCGTATCGGCAGCAGGATCCCGCTGTACTGTTCCGGTGTGGGCAAGGCTATGGTGGCGGAGATGGATGAGTGGGAGATCGAAGAAATCTGGAACAACAGTGAGATCATCCGACTGACTCCGTATACCATCACGGACCGCAATGATTTTAAGGCAGAACTGGAGGAAATCCGGAAAAGAGGGTATGCCCTGGATAATGAAGAGAATGAGACCGGGGTGAGGTGCATCGCGTGCAGCCTGAAAGAACCCATGGGCAGCGCCCGGCATGCATTCAGCATCTCCGCTCCGGTCAGCCGCATGGACAACGACCGGATCCGGGAGCTGGCAGCCAGTGTACTTCAGGTGCGCGGGGAGATCGCAGAGAAGCTGAGGGCATAAGAGGAAAACGTGGAGACGCTGCACGGATAAGAGAAAAACGCGCAGACGCTGCGTGCATAAGAAGAGGGCACGGAGACGCTGCGCGTATCAGATTTTTACGAGTTAAACTGGGCGTATTTTTTCGGGGACACGCCCACTGCCTTTGAGAAGGCTTTGAGGAAGTTGCTGTAATCGTGGAAACCGCATGCCTCGCACGCCTCGTTTACGGAGCAGCCCTGGCTGAGCAGAGACTTGGACAGGGTGATCCGCTTTGCGGTAATGTACTTATTGATCGTCGTCCCGGTCGCTGCCTTGAAGATCCGGCAGATATAAGAGCTGCTCAGATAAAAATGGGAGGACAGGGCGTCCAGGGACAGGTCGTCCTGGATATGCGTATTAATATAAGAAAGAATATCATCTACCTGCGCGTGGTATGCGGCAGCACTTTCCTCATCCCCTGACTCCGCGCTGCGGCAGCGCTTGTCGAACGCGCGGTTTAAAAATACCATCAGCTCCAGGAATACCGCATGGTCCAGCACATCCTCGCCAAGTCCCGCATTGTCGGGAAACCGGTGGATATAATAGAGGAAACGGCGCTGTTCTTCCGCGGAGAGGTGGAGCCGGTGGGGCATTTCCGTCTCGCGGAAATGGAAGCAGCGGTCCAGGTCTGTGGCAGGCGTGGAGATCTGTTTCAGATAATCCGGGTCAATGGACACAATGATCCTCTCGTGTTTCTGCATGTCGATCTGGGAGAGATAGTGGCTTTCAAACTGGTTGATCAGGAACAGGTCTCCGTCCTGGATATCGTAAAAGCAGTTGTCGATGAGAAACTGCTTCCCGCCCGAGATGGAGTAGTAGATCTCGTAACAGTCATGGATGTGCATGTCCATGGCTTTTTCGTCATTATATAAATGGGCGAATGCAAACGAGTGGTTTTCCATACAGTTTTTCATGGATTCTTTGCAGGATGATGATGCTTTCATGAGCGAAGTCCTCCTTTGAACGTGTTTTGGCGCTGTTTCTGCCGTAACAGCTGTATGATCTGCCATAATTATAAATGGGCTGTTCAGAATTTTCAATATTTATATCAAAAAAACACGAGACATGGAATAAAGCGAATGCTATACTATGCTTAGAACAATAAAACAGAACTGAAAAAATGAAAGGAGAATCATCATGGATGTAAGGACAGCAGCTTCGCCGAAAGACGTGAAGCACTATACAACAGACAGACTGAGAGAGGAGTTCCTGATCCAGGATCTGTTCCAGGCAGACAAGATCAACCTTGTGTACAGCCACATTGACCGTATCATCACAGGAGCGGCTGTGCCGGTAAATGAGAAACTGGACCTGACAGCAGGGGACGAGCTCAGGGCTGAGTACTTCCTTCAGAGAAGAGAGATGGGACTGATCAATATCGGAGGAGACGGTATTGTTACAGTTGACGGACGCGTATATGAGATCAATGCGCGCGACGGTATGTATATCGGACGCGGCTCCAGGGATATTTCCTTCGAGAGCAAGGATGCTTCCAACCCGGCGAAATTCTACCTGAACAGCTGCCCGGCGCACACAGAGTACCCGACCGTGCACATTAAGCTGGAAGGCGAGCCGGAAGAGGGCGTTGTGATCGTTAAAGACGAGAACAAAGTAGAGATGGGAACGCTGGAAGATTCCAACCACAGAGTGATCAACAAATATATCGTCACAGGACAGGTGCAGAGCTGCCAGCTGGCAATGGGCCTGACAAAGCTCCTTCCGGGAAGCGTATGGAATACAATGCCCGCACACACACATGACAGACGTATGGAAGTATATCTGTACTTTGACATGGATGACGACGCGTTCGTTGTACACTACATGGGCGAGCCGCAGGAGACAAGACACATTATCATGCACAATGAAGAGGCTGTCATCTCACCGAGCTGGTCCATCCACTCAGGATGCGGTTCCAGAGCTTACACATTCATCTGGGGAATGTGCGGCGAGAACCAGGACTACGGCGATATGGACAACATCGATAACAAGGATCTGAGATAAAGATAACCAGAGAAACACGATAATCAGGAAAGAGAAAAGGAGAGATAAAAATGGTAAACTTTTCACTGGAAGGCAAAATCGCACTTGTAACAGGCGCATCCTACGGGATCGGATTTGGCATCGCATCTGCTTACGCTGAGGCGGGCGCAACGATCTGCTTCAATGATATCAATCAGGAGAAGGTAGATATGGGGCTTGCTTCCTACAAAGAGGCGGGCATCGAGGCTCACGGCTATGTATGTGATGTCACAGACGAGGAGCAGGTAAAGGCTATGGTCGCTAAGATCAACGAGGAAGTCGGAGTGATCGATATCCTTGTAAACAACGCCGGTATCATCATGAGAAAGCCAATGCTCGAGATGGAGGCAAATGAATTCCGCAAAGTCATTGATGTAGACCTGAACGCTCCGTTCATCGTTTCCAAGGCAGTTATCCCGGGAATGATCGAGAAGGGACACGGAAAGATCATCAACATCTGCTCCATGATGAGCGAGCTCGGACGCGAGACAGTATCCGCTTACGCTGCTGCAAAGGGCGGACTGAAGATGCTCACAAGAAACATCTGCTCCGAGTACGGCGAGTACAACATCCAGTGCAACGGTATCGGACCTGGATACATCGCGACACCTCAGACAGCTCCGCTGCGTGAGCGCCAGGCAGACGGAAGCAGACATCCGTTTGACCAGTTCATCGTATCCAAAACACCGGCTGCAAGATGGGGCAACCCGGAAGACCTTCAGGGACCGGCAGTATTCCTCGCTTCCGATGCTTCTGACTTCGTAAACGGACACATCCTTTACGTAGACGGCGGTATCCTCGCTTACATCGGAAAACAGCCGTAATTTTTAAATAAGATACAGACCATTACATCAGGGGTGCGCCGGAAGCGTGCCCCTGTGTGGTATATAAATCGTTTTGGAAATGCTGTTGTGACGGCAGGAAGGAGAAAAACATATGCAGATCGCAGCAAGGACACATGATTACGGGAAACAGCCCATAGACCGCCTGGCAGGACTTTTAAAGTCCGAGGGGATCGACGCGGCGCAGCTCGTGCTGCCAAAAGGCTTCACAGAGATCAATTCCTACGACGAAGTGACGCCTGAGATCATAGAGCGGATCCGCTCAAATTTTGAAAAAGAAGGGGTAAAGATCCATATCCTCGGCTGCTACATGGACCTGGGAAATCCGGATGATGATGTAAGGAAAAACGCGGTGGATACATTTAAAAAATGCCTCGCCTTTAACAAGACGCTGGGCGCGTCCATCGTCGGCTCCGAGACAGCTTACCCCCATCTGACAGAGGAAGAAAAGAAGAACTGGCATCCGTATATGATGGACAGCATCGCACGCCTCGTGGAGGAAGCGGAGCGCCTGGGCGTAGATATGGCCATCGAGCCCGTGTACTGGCATCCCCTCAAAGACCTGGAGACAACAGCAATGGTCTTTGACAAGATGAACAGTTCTCGGCTGAAGATGATCTTCGACCCGGCGAACGTGCTGGAATACCCGGAGATCGACCAGGACGCATACTGGAAACAGTGGCTCTCCGAACTGGGAGAAAAGATCGAAGCTATCCATATGAAAGACTTTGTACTCGGCGAGAACAGAGAATACTGTCCGGTGTGTCTGGGAGAAGGCGTGATACAGTACGGGGAGATCATCCGCTGGCTGAAGGCGAATAAGCCGGATATCGTCATCGTAAGGGAAGAGTTGGTTCCGGAGACAGCGCAGAAAGATATACGATATATGCACGAACTTTGGGAGAAATGTTGAAAAGGGACACCCTGAAACCGGATTGGGGACGTAGTAAAATCGAATTTTACTACGTCCCCAATCCGGTTTCAGGGTGTCCCTTTTTGTAGGTTTTGTTCAATTCGATTGTCTTGTTTTTCCATTTTATACAAATATTATATAAATTATACTAAACCATGGAAACTTTTAACAAATCATTGAGGAGGATATGAAAGTGAAGAAAAAGACAAAACAACTCGGAGCGGCTTTCCTGACCGCGGCTGTCGTCCTGTCTTCGGCGCTCCCTGCGGCAGTTTCGGCGGAAGAAAATCCGCAGACGAAAGCAGGAGCCGGGGAATGGAAATTTGACTTCAACATTGAAGGCAGCGAAACAGCAGAAGGCTGGACAGGGATCACGGTCAATAAGAAAGGCGGATCATCCGCTACAGGGTATACCTATTCCGAAGATCAGGGATACGGGATCGTGGATACTGGTGCGGCCGTAGAAGGAAGGACAGAGTCTGTGGGAAATAACCCGGAATTTTCAATCCCGGAGGAAGTGTACACAGATTTTGCGATCCTGAAGGGCAGGGAATTCGCGGTTGACGTGGAAAACGGCGTGTATACAGTGCAGTTCGTCATCGGCTCTACCAATTCCAACACAACGAACGTGGTGATCGAGGATGCGTATGAGGGCAGCCTGAACCCCGGGAAAACCCAGTATGGGATCATGACCATTGACAATGTGGAGGTCACGGACGGCCAGATGAACATGGCGTTTTCAGGCGACGGCCGTGTGAACGGCATCATCATCGGCTCTATCGCAGCGCCGGAAAACGTGAAAGCGCAGGCAGACCTGGATCTTATGCAGGTGAACCTTTCCTGGGACGCTGTGGACGGGGCGGTTTCTTACAATGTATACCGCAATGTGGGTGATGTGGTCCAGAAGATCGGAAGCTCTGACTCTACAGGATATATTGACAAAGATGTGGAGCTTCTGGGCAGCTATGCATACACGGTAAAGGCTGTGAGCGCTACCGGGATCGAATCCGCGGCGAGCGCAGAAGCTAATGTAACGGTACAGGATACATCAGAGTCAGCGCCGTCAGCGCCGACAGGCGTGGAAGCGTCAGTGACGGAAGAAGCGACTGTCATTACATGGGAGCCTGTGGAAAATGCGGTAGAATACGAGGTGTACTGGTCTGACCGCAACAGGACAGACCTGGAAGGCACCGAAGGATATGCCCTCGCAGGGAAAACGACAGAGACCGCATACACATATGAGAAATCAACCCACATGAACCGCTGGTTCAAAGTAGTGGCAATTGGAGCAGGCGGCAAGTCTGAGGCTTCCGAAGCTGCAGAGGCAGGGATCGGCACAGTGATCAATGCTCAGGCGGAATATCTGGACAGAGGTCTGGTTGCGGTCAATACCTCAGAAGGAGTGTTCGTAAGCTTCCGCATCCCGGGCGATGAATATGCGCAGGGAGCTTCCTATCGGATCCTCAGAGACGGTAAAGTGATCAAAGAGATCGGCTCTGATGAGAATTCAAACTATCTGGATACAGAGGGCACCCCGGAATCTGAGTACAGCGTGCAGGCAGTGATCGGAGGTAAGGTATATAAGGCATGCGATCCGGTGACGCCTTGGTCTGACCAGTATATGGAAGTGCCGCTCCAGAAACCGGAGCTGTATCATGATGAAAAGCTGACAGCGGATTATGAGTATGTGCCGAATGACACAAATATCGCGGATGCGGACGGCGACGGAGAGTATGAGCTTTTTGTAAAATGGGACGGGCTGTCTCATGACAATTCCGAAGAAGGATACACATCACCGGTATATATCGACTGCTATGAGCTTGACGGGACTCGGCTGTGGCGGATCGATCTCGGTATCAATATCCGTTCCGGCGCACACTATACACAGTTCCAGGTGTATGATTTCGACGGCGACGGCAAAGCGGAAGTGATCTGCAAGACCGCTGACGGTACAGTAGATGGAAAAGGCAATCCGATCGATGGAACAGAAGAGGTGGTTGACTACCGTTCTGTAAAGGGCGAGAAATCTTCCACAGGTCTGACTTATAAGAGAGACGGATATATCCTGGACGGACCGGAGTATCTGACCCTGTTCGACGGTGAGACCGGAGAGGCGCTTGACACGATCGATTACGATCCGGGCAGAGGAGATGTGACTGCATGGGGAGATGACTACGGAAACCGTGTAGACCGTTTCCTGGCAGGTGTGGCATATCTGGACGGAAAACATCCGAGCGCAATCTTCTCAAGAGGATATTATACACGCGCAGTAGTATGCGCATATGATGTAGTAGATGATAAACTGGTCCAGCGCTGGAAGATAGACTCAAATGACGAAGAGAGTGCGGCGCTCTACGGACAGGGCGCGCATTCCCTTACATCTGCGGATGTGGATGGAGATGGCTGCCAGGAAGTGATCTACGGTTCTGCCACGATCGACAATGACGGTACGCTTCTCTATTCACTCGGACAGAAAGGCGACCGCCACGGCGGACACGGGGATGCGGAGCGTGTCAGCGACTTTAACCTGAAAAATCCGGGGCTGGAGATCTTTATGGTACATGAGAACCATCCGTGGGATGCAGGGGTAGAGATGCACGACGCAGAGACCGGTGATTACCAGTTTGCGCTCCCGACGACAGATGATACAGGAAGAGGCGCATCAGGAGATATCGATCCACGATATGAAGGCGCGGAGTCATGGGCAATCGATACGAATACATGGAATTCCAGGTCAGGAAGGCTCGTTTCCCAGGATGGCGAACTGATCAGCAATAATATCCCGGCGGCAAACTTCATGATATGGTGGGACGGCGATCTGGGAAGAGAGATCCTGGATCATACCTATGATGACAAGCCGGTTTCCGTAAATATTTCCAAGTGGAACTGGGAGACAGAGGAAGAGGAAGTGCTCCTGGAGTCTGACGAAGTATACTCAAATAATGGCACTAAAGGAAATCCCTGCTTCCAGGCTGACATTTTCGGTGACTGGAGAGAAGAGGCGGCATGGAGGACTGCGGATGGAAATGCGATCCGCATTTACACGACGACAGATCTGTCAGACTACCGCCTGTACACACTGATGCACGATACTCAGTACAGGACTCAGGTGGCGTGCGAGGCGACAGGATACAATCAGCCGCCGACAACCAGCTTTTATATCGGATTTGACGAGGAGCTGATGAATGTGCCGGTGCCGACACTGGATATCGTAAACAACCGTCAGGGAGAAATTGTGGAAGAGCCGGAGCTGAATACAGACGAGCTGAAAGATGCGGTCAGTGCGGCGGAAGGGCTTGACTCCTCTGACTATACGGCTGAGAGCTGGCAGGCGCTCCAGGAAGCTCTGGCAGCGGCAAAAGACGCTCTGGCAAATGCATCTACCCAGGAGGAGATCGACGCGGCATTCGATGCTCTGGCGGGTGCGCTTGAGGACCTGAAACCGGCAGACGGTTCCGGGCAGACTCAGGATCCGTCAGATACATCGGATAAGGATACGCAGGATAAAGATACCCCGGACAGCGGGAAGGCTGCGCAGACAGGGGATGATATTCCGGCAATCTGGAGTATCCTCGCTGTGATGGCGGCGGCAGTGCTGGTATCCGGCGGAGTCCTGGCATACAGGAGAAAACGCGGATAAATCCCGGCGGGCATAAAATTGCATTATACAAAAAATGGACAGAATCTGAACGGAAGGTTCTGTCCTTTTTTATTGTACTTGCCGTCTCCCTGTGCTAAAATTTACATGGACAGCCCGGCAGGAGACGGAGCCGGGCAGCCGTGACATCTGAAGATTGTTTCGAGGCGGGGACAGCCGGTGGAGGGCAGAACATGATCAATGACGCGATGGAGTTTGCAGCGAAGGCACACGAGGGACAGTTTCGCAAAGGGACGAGGCGGCCCTATATCGTCCATCCCATCGAGGTGGCGGATATCGTGTCCACGATGACGAAGGATGAGGAGGTGATCTGCGCGGCTGTGCTGCATGATACGATCGAGGACTGCCGCGGGATCACATGGGATGTGTTAAAGCTCCGGTTTGGGAGCCGCGTGGCGGATATGGTGGCGCAGGAGAGCGAGGATAAGTCGAAGACGTGGGAGGAGCGCAAAGGCGCGACGATCAGCCGGCTGAAAGACGCGCCGGTGGAAGTGCAGATGATCGGGCTTGCGGACAAGCTTTCCAATATGCGCGATATCGACCGCGATTACCCGAAGGAGGGGGACGCGCTCTGGGCGCGGTTCCGCATGCAGAGCAAAGCAGCCCTGGCATGGTACTACAAAGGAATACGGGATGTGCTGGAGGAACGGTTCTCCGGCGTGCCGGCATTTGAGGAATACTGTCGGCTCATTGATAAAAATTTCGGGCCGGGACCGGCGCATACGGAGTGGATGAAAAGTGAGAAAGTATGAGAAAGATGGCTGGGTATAAGGAAAGGAGACGGGCGGCAGATGGGGACAGGCACAAGAGTAATCTGTTTTGCAAATAATAAAGGAGGGAGCGGGAAGTCAACGACATGTTCCAATGTAGGGTACGCCCTGGCACAGGCTGGACGCAGGGTGCTTCTGATCGACGGGGATATGCAGATGAACCTTTCCCTCTCTCTTTTTGATGAGGATACTGTGCTGGGATTTGCGCAGGGAGATAAAAATCTTTACGAAGGGATCCGCAGGCAGGATGACCTGGCGGAATATATCGTACATACGCCCTACGAGGGGCTGGATCTGATCCCGTCTTCCACGCTGATGAGCTCCATAGAATATGAACTGTTCACAAAGTGGCAGAGAGAGTACATCCTGAAGAAAGGGCTTAAAAAGATCCGGGAGGCGGGCGGATATGATTATATCCTCATTGACGCCCCGCCTACGCTGGGTGGATGGGTGATGAATATCCTCTGCGCGTCGGATGAGATCATCATCCCTGTGGAGGCTTCCCCCTGGGGCCTCTTTGGCCTGGGAAATATGTTTGAATTCCTGGATGACGTAAAGGAGATCGCTCCGGCCCTGAAGCTGGGCGGTATTGTGATCACAAAGGTAGACACGAGGAAGAACTATTTCCGCCAGACGCTGGATACGTTAAAGGAGCTGGATGATGTGAAAGTATTTGACACTTATATCCGGGTGGACAGCGGGATCGAGTGGTCGCAGGATAACAATGCTCCGGTCATAGCGTATAAGAAGGGGAGCCGGAGCGCGAAGGAATACATGGCGCTGGCGCAGGAGATCGA